>JAABUT010000367.1_pt1 | contig 78011 bp, 71 predicted proteins | sample 5559281 | NCBI WGS metagenome assembly JAABUT01 (sample SAMN10711880, study PRJNA513359) | rock metagenome | isolation source: Antarctica rocks | place: Antarctica: Victoria Land, Ricker Hills nord | collected 2016-01-04 | reverse complement strand
CGCTACCTGGACGGCACACAACCAGCAATTAAAGGCTGTTGCCAATATCCTGTACAACCGTTTTATTGTTTTGATGGTTGATGAAAGCCAGGCCGGTGCAAGTGGTTGTTCCATTGATAAATCTGTGAATTTTATAAAATCTGTACAAGAAGAATTTGGCATTCACCTGTTTGACCGTTTTAATACCGCTTATTACGAAGGTGATAAAATACTTTCAGCCAGCCGGGAAGCATTTGAAGAATTGCTTAAAACAGGTAAAGTAAACAGCGAGACGATTGTATTTAATAATTTGGTGGCCAACTTAAACGACTTTAACAACAAATGGCAAGTACCTTTGAAGAATAGTTGGCACGCGAGGGTCTTTGGGAACTTTGTAAAAGCTTAATTAACTTCGATCATAGCAAATCCTGATACTTCTTTTATCACCTAAAAATCCAAAGGCCCCAACCGGCGCATGTTTTTCATGATCAAATAACTGCGATGACGGATATACCTCGTTGGTTTCACCGGCGACCATTTACGCGGGTTTGGTAAAACGCCTGTAATCAGCGAAGCCTGTTGTTTGGTAAGTTCATAAGCCGGATGCTTAAAATAAGTTTGTGAAGCAGCTTCAATACCATAAATACCGTCACCCATTTCTATTACGTTCAGGTAAACTTCCATGATGCGTTGTTTGCTCCAAAAGGCTTCTATCAGCATGGTAAAATAGGCTTCAAAAGCCTTACGGACATAAGAACGGCCTGGCCACAAAAAAACATTTTTAGCGGTTTGCTGTGAAATGGTACTTCCGCCTATCAATTTATTATTGTGCTGGTTTTTATCTATGGCACGCTCTATCGCCCTTAAATCGAAGCCGTGATGCTCCAAAAACAACTGGTCTTCTGCAGCAACAGCTGCTTTTTTCATGTTAATGGAGATCTGATCAAAGGGAACCCAGGTTTTATCTATCTTCCAGCTTTTGCCTGCTGCTTTACGTTCAAAGCCTCGGTCAATCATCAGCAGTGTAATGGGAGGATTTACAAAACGGTACAGCAAAACCCAAAGAACGGTGATCCCAAAAAAGCCGATCACAAATAATTTGAGCAGATATTTAAAAAGGCGCATGGCAAGGCCAAATATAAATAAGAAAGGTGCCCGATTGCTCAGGCACCTTTTTTATTCTACAATACTTATTTTAAGGTGGTAAAAGAAGCATCCAACTTTCCGTCTTTTCCAACTTCCGTACTTTTCCGACTTATTCAGCAACAACTGTAAAAGGAACTTTCACTTTTACTTCTTTGTGCAGGTTTAAATTGGCAACATAATCGCCAACAAACTTAGGGTCTGAATCAAAAGTAATTTTGCGGCGGTCAACTTCAAATCCTTGTTTTTTCAGAGCATCCGAAACCTGGATGGTATTGATCGCACCAAAAATCTTACCGCTTTCGCCGGCCTTTGCACCGATGGTAAGGGTTATGCCTTCTAACCGGGCAGCAATTGCATCGGCATCTTTGCGTATTTTTTCTTGCTTAAAAGCAGCTTGTTTCAGGTTTTCTGCCAAAACTTTGCGTGCAGATTCGGTTGCTAAACTTGCAAACCCCTGCGGGATCAAAAAGTTGCGGCCGTATCCTGGCTTTACGTTTACTACATCATCTTTCTCGCCGAGGTTCTTGATGTCTTGTTTTAAAATAACTTCCATTTCGTATCCTCCTTATTTTAACGAGTCTGCAACATAAGGTAATAAACCAATATGGCGGGCGCGTTTAACGGCTTGTGCCACTTTGCGCTGAAATTTTAAAGAAGTCCCGGTTAAACGGCGGGGCAATAATTTACCCTGGTCGTTGATGAACTTCATTAAAAAATTGGCGTCTTTGTAATCGATGTACTTGATCCCGTTCTTTTTAAAACGGCAGTATTTTTTACGGTTGTCCTCTACTTTAGGGGCGGTAACGTATTTAATCTGATCGTTTGCCATTATCTTGCTACGGCCTCCTCTGTTTTAGGTTTACGCTGATTAAAAGCACCGCTGCGTTTTTTCTCATTGTAAGCGATGGCATGTTTATCCAATGAAATAGTGAGGAAACGAAGCACGCGTTCATCTCGGCGAAACTCGGTTTCCAGCTTGTTGATTAGTTCACCCGGGGCCTTGTATTCAGTTAGGTGATAGTAACCTGTACTTTTCTTTTGTACAGGGTACGCTAATTTTCTCAAACCCCAATTATCCTCCTGGATAATTTCGGCTCCGTTATCTGTCAGAACTTTAGTGAATTTGGCGATGGCCTCTTTCGCTACTTCTACAGACAACAACGGGGTAAGAACGATTACTGTTTCGTACTGTTGCATTCTTTGCTGTTGATATTTAATGATTTACCCGCCAAAAAGCGGAGCGCAAATGTAGGAATATTTCTTGCTTTTTGAAAACTTTTTAAAGTTTTACAGGGGTAAAAGAAGTATCCGGTTTTTGTGTGAAGAAAGCGCTCAGATCACGTTTTAAAAAAACAGTAAAGAGGATCAGTAGCTAAGGCAAGCATCTCAGTATCGCCCCTGCTGTCGCCGTAAGCATAAATTTGCGAGTAAGAATTCAAATCAGGAAACATTTCTTTGATCCGGTTCACTTTTTCTAAACCATAACAATTGGGTGTTTTAAATTTTCCGGTCAGTATATTGTTCTCTACATCTAATTCAGTTGAAATACATTCAATCTTATTTTTTGTTGCAAACTGATGCAAGATAAGATCAAAGTTAGCGCTTACGATGCAAACCTGATGATTGCTTCTTTTATGCCACAATATTCGGTCCATAGCATCTTTTCTTATTCTGTCAGGAAAATCAGTTACATAATATTTATCTATTGTGGCTTTGAAAAAATCAGCACTTTCCCCCTTAAACAATTTACTGAATATGATCTGTTTTGCCTGTTCGTTATTTAAAACTTTTAACAGATATAAAACAAGTTCAGGAATACCATAAACTACCTTAAATGGTGATAAACCTGTCTTTAACCTGAAAAAAAGGTAATCCCAGAAAATATCCCTGTTGGTGATGGTTCCGTCAAAATCAAAAAAAGCAATTACCTTATTTTCGTTCATAAACAGCGGTTTGAAACCAAGGATAAGTATTGCCTAATGGCAGCTTTCCAAACTTGGGATGTTTAGTGATGAAGCTATTTTTAATTAATTTAAAACCTGGTTGAGGTTGTGGTTCAGTTTGTCCGGAGTATAATTGTTGGATCATCATGTATTGTGCAGAAGTATCTTTATTGGACATGGTTATGTTTTTAAACTTGTCTAAACAATAAGGCCACAATGAAAATGAAACTATGATTTTTTTGTCTTTTTTTGTTGAATTATAAACCTCAATAAAATCCTTCCTGAAATCCTGATAAGATACTTTGTTACCTTCTGTACTAAAAAACAACAGGCTTTTACGGATAAACCCAATTGAATTTACAAACAACAACAGAATTATAATGACAGATGAAGCTTTAAGAAAAGGATTAAATATACTTGGATTTAATATCTGAGTAAAAATGACAAACAATAAAAAGAAACACAGCGGCGCAAGTACAAGCATGTTATAATTCATTGCCATGTCTTTAAAAGAGAAATAAGCAACCAATCCGGTTAAAACGGTAAGCAAAGCAATGCAAATGATTTTGTTCCTTTTAATCAAAACATAATAAACATAAGCAATTGCAATTATAAAATTAAATATGCAAAAAGGTACATAAGTATAAGAAATATAAAACCGGATGAAATTTTCAAAAGCAGCAGTACCTATTCGGTTTACAATTACATTTTGTGAGTGCTTATGCAATCCGGCAATCAACTCAGTAAGATGATAGGGATAAACAATTGTGAAACCAATCATTATTATAACAAAGCCTGCTATGGTTTGTAGGATCGGTTTTAGTTTGGAATTATTTTGATAAATGATCAGTCCAAGTTTAATTACCATTAAATAAAAGGTTGAAATTGGAGAAGTGATCAGATTTAAACCGATGATCAAACCGTCGTTCAAGTTGTAAAAACGTTTGTTTCGATACATGTTGTTCAATAAAAAACAAGCGATAAAAAACCTTGACAAAACTTCCGGCCGGCCTTCAATAATGCCATAAAAAGAAAATAACCCCAAAAGCCAGATCATCAAAAACAGATACAATTGAATTGAAGCCTGGATTTTTTTCTTCCTGCAATAAATATAAACACTTGCCAAAAGAATGATAACACTAAAAAAATCTATAATAGTTAAAGCCACCTGAATAGTGTTGTCAAAATCAGGCAACGTTCTAATAATATAAGCTACAGTATAAGGGAACAAAGGCGGATAAAACAAGAACTTGTGCATTATCGGATCAAGCCCGGCATCATAAAGCGGGTTGATTAGTTGGTGGTAATGATTGATAAAATAAGCAGTAGGCAAAAAACAGGTAGAATCTTGTATAAAACCAGGATAGCCATTAAAAGCGAAAAGAAAAGTTAAAATGGTATAAACAGAAAAGATAAGAATTAAAAATGCTACTAAAATCTTCTTCATTTGATATAGATTAAAAATGCAAAGGAGAACAGCCAGAATAAAATACTGAGTTGTATAAAGCGGTCATGTGTTAAGATCTTGACCGGCGAGCCGCTTGTTTTTTTCACAAAAGTAAGTTGCAGGTACCGCAGCAGCCCCAACAAGACAAATAAGGTTGTAAAATAAGAGTTTTCACCAAGCCGTAAGACGATTTCCGGGGATATGATGTACATGATGTAACAAACCAACAAAACACCGGTCAGCATGGACAGCACTATCTGCAAAAATTCTATGTTGTAGCCGTGGATGGACCGCCTGACCTGGTTGTTGGGGTCTTTGGCAAGCAGGTACAAGTCGTCCATCCTTTTGGAAAGCGCCTGGAACAGCGACAAAAGGAAAACCATGATGATGAGCCATTTGCTGACCACAATGTTGCTTGCCAGGCCGCCGGCAAGGACCCTTAAATTAAAGCCAATGCTGATTACCGTCACGTCAACAAGGGCAATGTTTTTGAGCTTTAGGGAATAAACTATGTTCAAAAAAAAGTAGCCCAGGACAACAAGCAGCAACTGCATGGAAACTGTGTATGCAACAAAAGAGGCGGTGATAAAAAGCAAACCGGACAAAACATAGGCATTGAACTTTGGGACTTTACCTGAGGCGACCGGCCTGTTTTTTTTGACCGGGTGCATTTGGTCATAGGCCAGGTCCATGATGTCGTTGAAAATATAGACCGCACTTGCGATGAGCGAAAACGAAATAAACACGGGCACGCATTCCAAAAGCTTTACCTGGTTTAGGATTTCCCCCGAAAAAAAGAGGGGCAGCAATACGTAAAGGTTCTTAGTGTAATGGGAAACACGCAACAAGGAAAAGTAATCTTTAATCATAGGGTTAAGGGTGTGTTTTAAAAAATTATCCTATTAAGCATGCTCATTTTACGCCATTTAAAACAGTAAGTTGATGATAGCTGATAACCCATGGCAGGGCTCATTGTCTGAATACAGGTGGTTATCAATTTTATGGTGCTAAAAGAAGCATGATTATCAATCACAGGTTAAACGAGAGTACTTCTTTTAGCACTAAAAAATTAGTGTTTGAATTGTATCCTTACAAAAACTTGTAAAAATATTAAGCTTTTTTATAGGACAAAATTGACTATAGGGCATCTCTAAAAACTCTCCTTTTCCTCTCTAATGGAGAGGAATTAAAGGTGAGGCCAAACAAATAATACGGGTTTTTAGATATGCCCTAAACAAAAAAGCTATATAAATTAAAGGTATACAGCTTTTTTATAAATTTAAAAAAATCAATCAGCTCTCCGGGACAGGTTCTTTTACGGGCTGCACATTTTTATAATAGGGGCGGATGATCAACCTTGTTCCGCCGTTATAACTGATATAACTACCCAGCCAATTCACAAATACAACCACCTTGTTTCTGAAACCCATTAATAAAACCAGGTGGACAAACATCCAGACCAGCCATGCAAAAAAGCCCTGGAAGCGGATCTTCCCCATATCTACAACAGCTTTATTACGGCCAATGGTAGCCATCGAACCCTGATCGTTGTATTTAAAATTTATTGTTGGCTCGTTTTTTATCAGATGTAAAATATTTTTTGCCAAATGCTTTCCTTGTTGTATGGCAACAGGTGCAACGCCGGGCAAACCTTTTGGCATCGCTTCGGTAACTGTAGAAGACACATCGCCAATAGCAAAAACATTGTTCAAACCAATTACACGGTTTATTTCGTCGGTAGAAATACGGTTGCCGCGTGCAATTTGTTCTTTCGGGATACCTTCGGGGACAACGCCCATTACACCTGCCGACCAGATCACGTTTTTAGTCTTTATTTTTCTGCCTCCTTCAAACGAAATGACGTCACCATCGTAAGCTTCTACTTTTACACCGGTCAATACTTCTACATCCATCTCTTCCAAAAAACTTTTTGCTTTTTTTGAAGCCTGTTCAGACATGTTGGCCAATACCTTTGGCATGAAATCCACCAAATAAACCTTCATTTCCTGCTTGTTCAGTTCCGGGTAATCTTTGTTCAAGATGAAGTTCCGTATTTCCGCAAGGGAACCGGCCAATTCTGCACCCGTTGGCCCGGCACCTACCAGCACAAAAGTGAGATATGGCTCGCGTTCTTCTTTTGTTGGCAATAATAACGCAGCTTCCAGGTTTTGCAAAACGGAACTTCTAAGGTTCAACGCTTCCGGGATACTTTTCATCGGAAGTGCATGTTGCTCTATTTCTTTATTTCCAAAAAAGTTTGTGGTAGAACCGGTTGCAATTACTAAATAATCATAAGCAATATCGCCAATGGTTGTTCCGATGGTGCTTTTTTCCGGATGTATGCTTTGTACTTCGGCTATCCTGAACCGAAAGTTCTTTTGCCCTTCAAAATTCTTCCTGACAGAAAAAGCAATAGAATCTGCTTCCAGGCTTCCTGTTGCCACCTGGTACATCAATGGCTGGAAAGTATGATAATTGTGCTTATCAACCAATATAACTTCTACTTCTTTGTTCTTTAAACTTTTTGCAAGTTCTATACCGCCAAAGCCAGCGCCAATGATCACGACTTTAGGAAAACCTGTGTTGTAATTTGATTCCATATTGTAATTACAGCATTTTAAGGATTCTGTTTGGGACTAAAAATACAAAAGCCGTCCTGAATAATCAAAACGGCTTTTAAATAATATAAGTGACAGTTATTAGTTTAAGTTTTTCTTGCCGAAATCTACAATAACCGGAGTGGCCACGCAGATGGAAGAATAAGTACCGAAACAAACACCGATGAGCAATGCAAAAGAAAATCCGCGGATCACTTCGCCGCCAAAAATAAACAATACGATCAGCACAAAAATTACGGTTAAAGCAGTGATAATGGTACGGCTTAATGTACTGTTGATGGCATCGTTGATCACTTCCTGCTGATCGGCTTCTGTTTTTGAACGATGCATACGGAGAAACTCGCGGATCCTGTCGAACACAACTACGGTATCATTAATGGAGTAACCAATAACCAATAAGATTGCAGCTATAAAATTTTGATCAATATCTAATGAAAAAGGGAGGATGCCATTAAATAAAGAGAAAAAGCTCAACACCAGTAAAGCATCGTGTGCCGTGGCAATCAATGCCCCCAAACTAAACTGCCATTTACGGAAACGGATTAAGATATATAATGAAATTACCAGAATGGCAAATATGACAGAATATACCGCACTTGTTTTAATATCATTGGCAATAGTAGGCCCTACTTTTTGCTGACTCATGACCTGGCTTGGGTTGTTGACCAGTTTTAAGCCTTCTTTTAGTTTACCCTCTGCTTTGGTATCAGCAGTAGGCGAGTTGTCATCAACCAAATAGGAAGTTGTGATGCGTAACTGCGGATTAGTTGTACCAAAGGTTTTAACTTCGGTAGTTGAGTGATAGGTTTTGTCTAACGCATTGCGCACTTGTTGTGCATCAACCGGTTTGTCAAAACGAACTACGTAAGTCCTTCCTCCCCGAAAATCAACACCATAACTAAAACCTCTGGTGAAAATAGAAATCAATCCGGCAAGAATAAACAATCCGGAAAACGTATAAAACCTAAACCTGCTTTTTACGAAAGCGTAATGTGCATTTTTAAAAGTATGTGCACTCCAGGGATTTGAAAACTTAATGTCCCAGCCTTTTTCAAGCATCCATTCGAAAATTATCCGGGAAATTAAAAGTGAACAGAACAGGGAAGTAATGATACCAATTAACAAGGTTGTTGCAAAACCCAGGATTGGTCCGGAACCGAAAATATAAAGGATAACACCTGTTAAAAACGTAGTTGTGTTTGAATCGAGGATAGACGGCATGGCGTGTTTAAAGCCATCAGCTACAGCAATACGGACAGATTTGCCATGCGCAAGTTCTTCCCTTATGCGTTCGTAGATCAGTACGTTGGCATCAACCGCGATACCCAGTGTAAGCACGATACCAGCCAAACCAGGTAAGGTCAACACAGCGCCTAAACTTGCCAGTACCCCAAACAAAAAGAAAACGTTGATAAAAACAGCAACAACGGCAACTGTACCGGCGCGGTTGTAATAAAGCACCATAAATACCAGTACCACAAGAAAGCCAATGATACAGGACAATATACCTGCATGAATAGCTTCCTGTCCTAAAGACGGGCCAACAATGGCTTCTTCTACAATCCGGGCAGGGGCAGGCAAACGGCCGGCTTTTAACACGTTGGCCAAATCTTTGGTATCATCAACAGTAAAACTTCCGGAAATGGAAGAAACACCACCAGAAATTTCATTCTGTACAATCGGTGCAGAATATACATTGTCGTCCAGAACAATGGCAATAGATTTTAGATTGTTTTTATCGGCGGCAGCAGCAGCAGTAACGGTACGCCATTTAGCAGCACCTTCGCTGTTCATGGTCATTTGTACTTCCGGGCTGCCTTTCTGGTCATAATCATTACGGGCATCTGCAATCACATCTCCGGCTAAAACTGGTCCGCCATCGGCACCCGATAATTTTACGGCATATAGTTCAACGCGTGGTATTTTATCAGTAAAGCGCCTGCTGTAATCGTCATTCAACGGCATTGCTTTTACGCCCCACATAAACCTCATGTTTTGCGGTATCACTGCTTTTACATCAGCATTTGCCAGCAGCTTGTTTACTTTGGCCGTATCGGCAACGGCTGTAAAACCAATAACCGGCCCGGGTGCTGGTTGTATGCCCCCATTTTGAGAAGCATAAACATTTGGCCGAAGCATGTTCTGGTTAAGCAGTGGACTGTTAACAGCTGGATTGCCATTTTTTAAGCTTTTGGCACTGGTATCGGTTAGTTTGCTTTTGGCAACTTTGTTTAACAAGCTGGAATTTGCAGCAGTATCTGCTTTTGCCACAGTTGCTTTTGTAGTTGTGTCTTTTGCAGTACTGTTTGTTTTTGCTTTGGCCGCCAAAATATTGTTTATGTTGCCCAGCAAGTTAAGCACTTCACTATTGTCAAAAGCTTCGTAAAACTCCAACTTGGCCGAACCTTGCAATAATTTACGTACACGGTCGGTATTAGATTCTGAGATACCTGGCAACTCAATCAAAATTCGGTTAGTACCATTTTGTAACTGAATATTGGGGGATGTAACACCAAACTTATCAATACGGGTCCTTAAAATATTAAAAGAACGGTCAACAGCGCTTTTGGCTTCATCCTGCAGATAACGCTTCACTTCGTTGTTGGAAGCATCAAACTTAATGCGGTTCTGGCTTTCTTTGGTAGAGAAAATAGGGGCCAGTTTGCCGTTCGGGTTTAGTTTTTCGTAGTTGTTTACAAACAGCGTGATATAGTCCTGTTGGCTTGTTTTAGATTGAACTTCTGCATTGGCTAAGGCCTGGTTAAAAGCCTGGTCGGTGTTGTTGTCAGATAATGATTTTACCAGTTCGGCCAGCGATATTTGCATGGTCACGTTCATCCCGCCTTTTAAATCCAAACCTAAAGCCAGTTCTTTTTCTTTGCAGTACTGATAGGTGTGGTTAAAAACAGGATATACCGGTTGAGAAGAGATGGAATCGAGATAAGACTTTTCCTTTTCGGGATTGCCTTTAGCATAATTTCTGGCATTTCTCTCTACGTTTTGTACTACCCAGGTAAAGGATAGCTGATAAAGGCAGACAACAGCCAGAACAATTGCGAAGAATTTAACTACTCCTTTACTTTGCATGTTCTGTTAAATATATGATATGTTGTTTAAGGGTTTTTAACAAGACGGCAAAGCTAACAAAAAAACGGAATTCAGGTTTTATAATATAAGAAAAGAAGCAGAAGTAATTTAACGCCGGTCCAGGGTGATAAAAGAATACGGGAACTTGTTTTTCTCATCCGGCAAAAAATCTTCCCGCTGCGTTTGCTGCCAGGTTTCAGGGTTTAGCTCCGGGAAAAAAGTATCGCCGTCAAAATCCTGGTGGACACGTGTTAAATAAATGCGGTTGGCAATTGGCAATGCGAGTTTATAAATTTCTGCGCCGCCGATCACAAAAACTTCTTCATTTGCATCAACCAGCGAAAATGCTTCTTCCATTGAAGATACAACTTCACAACCTTTTATTTCTTTGATACTTTTGCTGATGACAATGTTTCTTCGGTTAGGCAGCGGTTTAGCAACGGACTGATATGTTTTTCTCCCCATAAAAACAGTATGTCCAGTTGTCAGCTGTTTAAAATGTTTCAGGTCGTTGGGCAAATGCCACAACAATTGGTTGTTCTTACCGATGGCATTATTGGCAGCAGCAGCCACCACAAAAGAAATGATCATGCTTCTTTTATCACTGAATAATTGCTAAATTATTGTTGCTGGTATCGGCATCCATAAAAATACCGCCGTCAACACTAACCGAACGTAGTTTTTTTGCCGATAAAAGAAGCATTGAAGCTTGTTTCTGGTTTTTCTGCCAAACCTCCGGCGTTTGATGGATGGTTTGGGTGCTTCCATCGGCATAAGTTACTGTAACATCAAACGGAATGGCAAAACCGCCGACGTTATCAATGATTAAATTATAACCTTTTGCCGTTTTTTCTGCTTTTTGAACTGCAAGATCAATGTAATAATTGGAGAAGAACCAGTTGTTCCAGAACCAGTCGAGGTTTTTGCCGGATGCATTGCTCATCGAGTAAAAATAATCCCAGGGAATGGGATGCTTGCCATGCCACCTACCCATAAACTCCTGAAGGCTTTTTTTGAACAGTTCATCGCCAAGCAAATCTTTTAAAGCGAGATAAGCCAAAGATGGTTTGCCGTATTCGTTATCGCCCAAAATCCGGCCTGAGGTTAGTTCTCCGCGCGTAACAATAGGTGCTTGTACTTCTTTTATATGTGGATTTTTGATCCAACGGTTTACCCGGAATTGTTTATAGTTTTCTGAGGCCTTTGTTTTCCCCAGATCAACTTGTCCGATCAAGTATTCCAATGTTGTGGCCCAGCCTTCATCCATAAAACCGTAACTCGATTCGTTAATGCCCATGTAAAAAGGAAACCAGGTATGCGCAATTTCATGTTCCGCAACAAACCTCGAAAAGGTAGTATCAGGATAGGTTTCGTCATTCACCATCATTGGATATTCCATTCCGGCATAACCCTGAACAATAGTTGTTTTTGGAAACGGATACGGAATGCCGGGCAAGTTTTTAGAAAACCAGTTTAACGCGTGCTGCCCGTACCGAACCATTTGATGAAAATCCGCAGCGGTATCGTTATAAGCAGCTTGCACACTTGCGCGCCGGTGTGTTGCTTCATCAACCAAAGTGCTGCTGGCGTCCCAATCGAAATGATTGCTTAAAGCAACCGTGACATCGGTAATATCGTTTGCCCTCCATTTCCAGGTATTGGTTTGATTTTGAGCAGTAACCAGGTTCTTTTCCAACTCGTTCTTTGTAGCGATATGCAAAACAGAATCTGCCGACATGGATTGATTTAACCGCCTTGCATATTCAGGCTTTAAAACTTCATTTGGGTTTTGTAAAGTTCCGGTTGCCCAAACAATATAATTTTTAGGGACCGTAACCTGGAAAGTATAATTGTTAAAATCGTTGTAAAACTCGCGTCCTCCGGTAAAATCAAGGCGGTCCCAGCCGTTGTAATCATCATAAACAGAAACCCTTGGATAGTAATAGGCCAGGAAAAAAGTGGTGCTGTCGATGATGCCTTCACGGCCTTTTTGCGGGGAGATGTAATAATGCCAGTCAACAGTAAGTTTAACCGAATCATGCGGCAGCAGAGGCTTGTTTAAATCAACATTCTGCCAGGTATAATGGCCTACATTATCGGGGAGCGTTTGTGCTGTGCCGTTTACCGTAAAACGGTCAATTACAGTTCCGTTGCTCAAAGTGTCCCGGTTGCTGTTCGGGTTTCTTCCGGCTCCGCGTTTATGGATGTTTTGAACCAGCCGCATAACGAGTTGCTTCAACGTATCCGGACTATTGTTGTAATAGGTGATTTTTTCCGTTCCGCGGATATTCCGGTCTGGCGGATTGGCCGTAACGGCAATATTGTATGTGCCATGGTTTTGCCAGTAGTTTTTCCCGGGTTTGCCATTCATCAAATGCGTGCCCTTCTGATACGCCTTCTGTACGTAATCTGGCATCTCCAGCGTTTGTGCCTGGCTTTTAAAAAAACAGGCGGTAAAAACAGTAAGTAAAATTACTGAAGCAATATTTTTGGAAGGATGTATAAATTTCATTACATTTTTTTATGGGTAAAAGAAGCATGAATAGTTTTCAACATCAGTTTCAAACAGCCACCTGCGCCTTGATGTGCGGCCAGGGCTCATAATTCTCCAAGGTGAAATCTTCAAACTTAAAACCGAAAATATCTTTTATTTTAGGGTTGATGCGCATCGTTGGCAAAGTCCGTGGCTCTCGGCTCAACTGTAAATTGGCTTGTTCCAAATGATTGTTGTAGAGGTGTGCATCGCCAAAAGTATGGATGAAATCGCCGGGTTGGAGATCGCAAACCTGAGCCAGCATCAGCGTAAGCAAAGCATAAGAAGCAATATTGAACGGAACGCCCAGGAAAATATCAGCGCTTCTTTGATAAAGCTGACAGGAAAGTTTGCCATCGGCCACATAAAACTGGAACAAACAATGGCAGGGCGGAAGCGCCATTTTATTTACATCGGCCACGTTCCAGGCAGAAACAATGATACGGCGCGAATCGGGATTATTCTTCAACTGCTGAACCACCTGGCTGATCTGATCAATGTGACTGCCATCCGGCGTCGGCCAACTGCGCCACTGGTAACCGTAAACCGGGCCGAGGTTGCCTTCAGCATCTGCCCATTCGTCCCAGATCTTTACACCGTTCTCTTTCAGGTATTTGATATTCGTATCGCCGCTTAAAAACCAAAGCAGTTCGTGGATGATGGATTTTAGGTGCAGTTTTTTCGTGGTAACAACCGGGAAACCTTGCTGCAGATCAAAACGCATTTGGTAGCCAAAAACGCTGATGGTCCCGGTGCCGGTACGGTCGTGTTTCTGGTTTCCGTTGTCCAGCACGTGGCGCATCAAATCCTGGTATTGTTTCATGTTGATTTTAGGGTGATAAAAGAAGCATTACAGAAAGTGCAAAGAAAAATAATCTATTTTTGGTATCCTATAAATGTTTAAAAGTAGGGTTAATTTTTGTTCATGATCGTCTTTCCAAACGCAAAAATCAATATCGGTTTAAATGTGATCAACCGTAGGGCAGATGGTTATCATGATCTCGAAACTGTTCTTTATCCTATAAAAATATACGATGCGCTGGAAGTGGTTTTAAGTGATCGGTTTAATTTCACTTCGTCTGGTAATGTAATTCCCGGAAATGCAAGTGATAATTTATGTTTGAAAGCTTATCATTTGATCAAAAAAGATCATGATTTGCCGCCGGTAAATATCCATCTTCATAAAAACATTCCCATTGGTGCAGGTTTAGGCGGAGGATCTGCAGACGCCGGATTTTTTATCAAACTGTTAAATGAAGTTTGCGGAATTGGACTGACTGCCGAAGCGATGCAAAATTACGCCCGTCAGCTCGGTGCCGATTGTGCTTTTTTTATCGTTAATAAACCCGTGTTTGCTTTTGAGAAAGGCGACCGGTTTGAACCTCTGGATTTAGACCTGACTGCTTATCATTTGGTTTTGGTGATGCCGCCGGTTCATGTTTCTACTGCAGAAGCTTACGGCGGAGTTAAACCTGCCCCTTCAAAAGATGATCTTCGATCAGCATTAAAACTACCGGTAGAAGAATGGAAAGGCCTTGTTAAAAATGACTTTGAAAGATCTGTTTTCCTGCATCATGCCAAGATTTTGCAGGTAAAAGAAGCATTGTACCAAAACGGCGCATTCTACGCTTCGATGAGTGGGAGCGGGGCTGCTGTTTTTGGTATTTTCAACATAAAACCCGATTTGCAGGAATTGGAAAAAGCAAACCGGGTTTTCTACGCTGTTTAAAATCATTAAATTCCGGCATCGTCGGTTACGCCATGCCCAAAACCTTCTGCCCAATCACGGTCGCCCCAACCTTTTGCAATCGCCGAAAGTAAACGGTTGTGCACAATTGCGGCAAGCGGCATTGGCATTTCGCTTTTTTGAGATAAGGTAAAGGCTAAACGTGCATCTTTCAAACCTAGTTTTGCTTTAAAACCTACAGGTTCGTATTGTTTGTTGGCGATCAGTTTGCCGTAGTTCTGGTAAATAGGGGCATTAAATAAGGTAGAGCCAAAAAATTCTGCCAATTTTTTAGGGTCGATGCCGTTCTTTTCGCCTAAAGTAAAAGCTTCGGCCATCATCTCCATGGAAGCCATGATCATAAAATTACCAGTGATCTTGACCACATTGGCACTGCCGGGTCCTTCCCCGAAGTCAACTATTCCCTGACCCATGCTTTCCAAAATTGGTTTGGCTGCTTCTTTCAAAGCAGGATCACCGGAAGTGCAGATCCATAATTTCTGCGCGGCAGCAGCCTCGGGGCGGCCAAAAACGGGTGCAGTTAAATAATGGGTTCCGGTTTGCTGGTGAAGGGCGGTTAATTTTGTAGAAGTTTCCGGAGAGATGGAACTCATGGAAATATGCACCGCTCCTTTTTTTAGAGATTTTAGCAGGCCGTTTTCCCCGCTTACTGCTTCTTCTAAAATGGCATCTTCAGCCAGCATGGTAATTACATATCGTACCTCCCGCGCTGCTTCCTCAGGAGAGCTGCAAACGGTAATTGACGACTGATCTAACCCGTTTGCTTTAGATGCCGTGCGGTTATAAACCTGTAACGGATAACCTGCCTTCAAAAGGTTTTTTGCCATTGGCAAACCCATGTTGCCTAATCCTATAAATCCTATTTTTTCTTTCATTTTAATCGCTGATGTAGTCCCGGTCTTCCGGGCTTAGTGTATCGTGAGGTGTTTGGTTGATTTGATTTAAATTACCCGTATTGCTGTTTGTTTTCCGGGATGGCCGACCCAGCATCAAACCAAGGATTGTCCCTGCAGCGGCTACTCCTGTCAGGATCACTAACTTCGGCAAGTACATTTCCCAAAATAAAACTTTAAATTTTACTTCATCCATATTTTGCATCAGCACAATGGTGATCACAGCTGTTAATAACACCGCTATAAAAGTTTTAGCCTTCATATTTCGATTGATTAAACATTTTATTTTTAAAGGATGTTTTAAAACGAGTACAAATAGATTCAGGATAAAAAGATTTTTCCCTGGTAAAAATGATAAATAATAATTAAAGAAACGGGTTACTGTGGTTTGTTCTTTACCAGGGTTAACATACATTTTATTTTCTTCAATCCCCCCTTAAAAAGGTTTCCCAAACCGCTTTGTCTTCCTGATCATTTCAAAAAACCTGAAGTGTTGAAAGGACTAAAAAGACATAAATACATAATTTAGATTTACCATTTTAAAGTTCTGATTATTAATTCAATAACTTTCAATTTATTCTTGTTAAAAAGGAATCCTAAAAATATTAGTCAGTAATGTTGTTTATCCTTGAAATGACTTTAATCAATGATTTATATAGTTAAACTAAAAATCTGAAAAACAATATTTTACATTTATCATAAAATAATTAAAAATTAAAATTTATTTTAAATTGCAGTAGGATTTACTGATTTTAACGTGCTAAAAACAGTATTAGGCTCGGCAGGTAGGAACAAAGGATTATTGCTGAAAATGAAGGGAAAGTACAGTTGCTAAATTGGCGGGTTTACTGCTTTTTTGTTCTGTATTTTGCAATTTTTTGTTGCGCAACAGGAAATAAAAATATGGTTGAAAGGATCAAAACAGCTCCGGTCCAAAACCCGGGAGTCATTTTTTTGAGGTCTCCAAAAAATATAAAAGCCATGATGATTCCGTAAACCGGCTCGAGATTGGTAACCAAAGCAACCCTGAAAGCAGACAATTGCCTCATCACAGAAACACCTGCAACATACGCCCCTGCTGTACAAATTGTGCCCAGAAGAAGCAAATAAGCCAGATCGTCCCTTTTTAAAATCAAGCTGTCCTTAAAACCACCAATGCAAAGCAGGTACACCGAAAGCCAAAAAAAAGCCCCTGAAAGTTCATAAAAAGCAATTACAGGTGCAGGTTTTTGCTTGACAAACTGTGAGTTGATGATGGAAAAAATACTTGCGGCAGCAGCGCTTATCAGACCTAAAACAATACCCTTAGTGTACTGTGTTTCAAATTTAAAAATCAAAACAATGCCAGTAATGATCATTAACCCGGCAAGGATTTCGAGTTTGGAAATCTTTTTGTTGGTGACTAAAGGTTCAAAAATTGCAGTGAACAGGGTGAGTGACGAAAGGCAAACGAGGGTAACAGAAACGGTTGAAATTTTAATAGATGCGAAGAAAAGAAGCCAGTGCATCCCAACAATGGCCCCGGTAAAAACCAATTGAAAGAATGATTTCCAGCTCACCCTAAAATCAACTTTAGCAAAAACAAAGTACAGGAACAGGGATACAAAAGCAATGAGCAAACGGTACCAGACTAAGTAAAATGCAGAAACGGAAATCAGGGCGCCGAGTATCCCGGTAAATCCCCATATAAAAACAGTAGCATGCAGGATGAGCAGATTTTTATCTACTTCATTTAATGAGGGTTTGAATTTCATTATTTAGGGGCATTTTTAAGCAGGTATAGACCTAAAATACCAAAAATCAGATTAGGGATAAAAACAGCAATGATGGGCGGCAAACCTCCTTTTATAGCAAAAACCTTGGAAAACTGAACCGTAACGATGTAGGCAAAACAGAGAAAAATGCCAATCCCTAAAGGCAAACCAATACCGCCGCGCACTTTTCGGGATGACATGGCTACGCCAATAAGCGTTAAAATATAGGCGGAAAGCGGATAAACAAAACGCTGAAACTTTTCGTATTGCAGGTCAACCAACATACCGGTGCCGCGTATTTTTTCTTTTTCTATATTGACGTTCAGCTCTTTTATGGGCATGGCATCATATAGGTTATGCGCTGTAAAATCAATCGGGCGCATATCTAAAACAGTGTCTTTTTTTACACCGCTAACCATTTTTTCTTTCAGTCCGTTTACATAACGGACTGAGTAATCCAGCATGGACCATACTCTTTTTAACGAATCATAAGTAACACGTGTGGCCATCATCTTTTCCTTCAGCGTGTCCTGATTGAATTTTTCCAACACAAACTGATAACCTATGTGCTGGGCATTATCAAAGGACTGCATGTAAACGTAGGTATTTCTGTCTAACTGCATGTGCACTTCATTTTTCTGTTCGCTGTTCCCGCTGTTTACATAAGTATTTTCAAAAGTTGTTTTAAGCTGATTGGTATGAGGGATAATAAAAACATTAAACACCAGCGATACGATAAAAATAACAGAGGAAGCAACGGCATAAGGCCTTAAAAAACGGTTAAAACTTGCGCCTCCGCTTAAAATGGGCACAATTTCGGTTTGATCTGCCATTTTTGCCGTAAAGAAAATAACAGCAATAAAATTGATGAGCGGGAATAATAAGTTAAGGTAAAAAGGGATAAAGCCAAAATAATAATGCGTAACAATAAACCAGAAATCCAGGTCGTGCTTTAAAAAATCGTCCAGTTTTTCAGAAATATCAAACACCACAATGATCACCAGGAAAATGCCTATTGTAAAAACAAAGGTCCCAAGGTATTTATTGATGATGTACCAGTCAATTATTTTTAAATATCGCTTTGTAAGCTTCTGCATTATAAGCGCTGTGCAAGGGTTTTAACAATGTTGTTCTTCCAATTATAAAATGTACCGGCAATAATTTGGTCCCGTGCTTCTTTTACCAATGCTAAATAAAAATGCAAGTTGTGTAAAGTAGCAATTTGTGCGCCAAGCATTTCGCCGGAATGAACCAGGTGCCGAAGGTACGCCTTTGTGTAATTTTTATCGGCAAACAAAGCACTTTCTTCATCAATAGCCGAAAAGTTGTTCTTCCATTTTTCGTTTTTAATGTTGATGATACCGTTCCGGGTAAACAACATACCGTTGCGGCCGTTTCGGGTTGGCATCACACAATCAAACATATCAATGCCCAAGGCAATGTTTTCGAGCAGGTTGACTGGTGTGCCTACGCCCATTAGGTAACGCGGTTTGTTTTGGGGGAGGATATTACAAACAACTTCTGCCATGGCATACATTTCTTCCGCCGGTTCCCCAACTGATAATCCGCCGATGGCATTTCCTTCCCGTTCAAAAGAAGCAATGGTTTCAGCAGAGCTTTCACGCAGGTCTTTATAAACAGAACCCTGAACAATCGGGAACAAAGTTTGCGAATGTGCGTATTTTGCTTCCGTGGAATCAAAACGACCGCAGCAGCGTTTTAACCAGCGATGTGTCATATCGATTGACCGCCTTGCATAACTATACCCGCAGGGATAGGGCGTGCATTCGTCAAAAGCCATGATGATATCAGCCCCGATGATGCGCTGTGTGTCCATTACATTTTCCGGCGTAAACAAATGTTTTGAACCATCAATATGCGAACGAAAGGTTACGCCTTCTTCCTTGATTTTACGCACTTCTGTAAGCGAATATACCTGGTAACCACCGCTGTCAGTCAAAATAGGCATGTCCCAGTTCATAAACTTGTGCAGTCCTCCGGCTTGCTCTAAAGTATTTAAACCAGGCCGTAAGTAAAGATGATAAGTATTGCCCAGTATAATTTGTGCTTTGATATCATCAGCCAGTTCCCGCTGGTGCACTGCTTTTACGGTTCCGGCTGTGCCCACCGGCATAAAAATAGGTGTTTGTATCGTTCCATGATCCGTATTGATTTCCCCTGCCCTGGCTTTTGATAGCGGATCGTGGGCAATTTGCTGAAACTTCATCTATATGTACACCAATTATGCCGCAAAAGTAGGAAATAAAACTGCTTAAGGTTTGATTTTGTTACCGGGCTTTACGGTAATTCAGTTAATTTTTAACAAATTCGCAAGCAGAAAATTGGTTTTACTTTGGAAGTACTTTTGCCTTATATACTGTTTGCGCTGTTTCAGGTTTGTTTTGTTGTCCAGCTGTATTTTCTTGTTTACAATCATAGCCGTTTAAGGGAAACGGATGGAGTTAATGATATTTTTGAACAGGTTTTGCCTGTCTCTGTAATTATTTGTGCCCGAAATGAAGCTTACAACCTACAGGAAAACCTGTCGGCTATTTTAACCCAGGATTATCCCGATTTTGAAGTGATCGTAGTAAATGACTGTTCCAATGATGGTTCGCAGGCAATCCTGGATCAGTTTAAAAACACCTGCCCGAAATTAAAAATAGTTACCGTTACCGAGCATAAACGTTTTAAGACAGGTAAAAAGTTTGCTTTAACAATGGGCATAAAAGCAGCAAAAAACGAACATTTGTTACTGATAGATGCTGATTGCAAGCCCGCATCTCAACTTTGGGTCCAACTGATGCAGAAAGCCTTTACCGATTCAAAAGAAATCGTACTCGGATATTCCCCTTATCGCAAAACCGGAGGGTTATTAAATACGTTTATCCGGTTTGAAACATTAAAAACAGCTATTAATTATTTATCCGCAGCTTTAAACAACAACCCTTATATGGGTGTTGGGCGTAACCTGGCTTATACCAAATCATTGTTTTTTCGTTCTAAAGGTTTTGCTTCACATTTGCACCTGCTTTCTGGAGATGATGACCTGTTTGTTAACCAAAATGCCACTCCGTCTAATACGGCCATTCAAATCGCTCCCGAAGCACATACCTATAGTGAAACAAAAATTGGTTTAGCTGCTTATTACCGTCAGAAAAGGCGGCACATGGGCGTAGGTAAATATTATCGCAGAAAAGACCGTATCCGGATAACTTTAGATGCCTTGACAGGTTTTCTTTTTTATATTTTTCTGACGGTTTTACTTTTCCTTAAATTTGAACCGGGAATTGTAGCCGGGATATTTGTTTTCAGGCTGATCGTACAGTATGTTGTTTATCCCAAAGTATTTAGGAAACTGGGCGCAGCAGATTTAATCTGGTTGTTTCCGGTATTAGATTTGTTTTACTATATTTATTTAAATGTTTTTGGTGTAGTTGGATCGGTTACAAAAAATCTCAAATGGAAATAAACGTTAACTTTTCTGAGAACGCAAAAAACGACTTTAACCTGGTGGTGCGAGCTAAGAACGGCGAGCAGAAAGCTTATGCCGATTTAATGCAGCGATATAAAGAATCCATTTATTTTATGGTCTTGAAAATGGTGAACAACAAGGATGATGCCCAGGATCTTACCGTAGAAACTTTTGGTAAAGCTTTTCAAAAATTGGATAAATACCAGCCCGAATTTGCTTTTAGCACCTGGCTTTTTCGTATCGCTACCAATAATTGTATTGATTTTATCCGTAAAAAGAAACTCAACACGCTTTCTATTGATCGTTTGGTAGATGAAGAAGGCAACAACCAGCCGCTGCAAATTAAATCGGATACGTTAAACCCGGAAGAAACTTCTATCAAAAAACAACAGGCGCAAGAGTTGAAATTAATTGTAGAAGGTTTGCCGCCGCGTTACCGCAACCTGATTACGTTGCGGTATTTTGAAGAACTGTCTTATGATGAAATTGCCCGCGAACTGGACCTGCCTTTAGGAACAGTAAAAGCACAGCTTTTTCGGGCAAGGGATCTATTGTCGAACGTATTGAACCGCAGGCGAAAAGATATCAATAGTGACTTCTGATCTTTTGTTGAAATATTTTCCTGACCTAAGCCCTCAACAGCAGCAACAATTTCAGCAGTTACAGGAACTTTACAGTTTCTGGAACGCCCACATCAACGTTGTTTCCCGTAAAGATATTGACCTGCTTTATGAACGCCATGTGTTACATTCACTTGGAATAGCCAAATTTTGCAGTTTTTTACCCGCTGAAACAGTTTTAGATGTGGGCACAGGCGGCGGCTTTCCAGGTATCCCTTTGGCTGTTCTGTTCCCCGAAACCGGTTTTCATCTGGTTGATTCTATCGGCAAGAAAATTAAGGTGGTAAAAGAAGTATCGTTGGCACTCCAATTAGAAAACGTAAAAGCAACACATGCAAGGGCAGAGGAAATTGACGGAAAATTTGATTTTGTTGTTTCCCGTGCCGTTGCCCGGCTAAAAGATTTTTATCCCTGGGTAAAAAACAAGTTTAACAAGCAATCAAAAAATAAGCTTAAAAACGGTTTGCTGTTTTTAAAAGGAGGCGACTTGCAACAGGAAATTGCCGAATCTGGTTTAAATGTTAGGCAGTTTCCGTTAAGTGATTATTTTGAAGAAGAATTTTTTGAGACGAAGAAAGTGCTTTACGTGCAAAGTTGATTTTATAGATCACCTATTTTTGTGCCATAAAAGAAGTATCCCTAATTAAACTTTAAAATAAATTTTTAATTTAGGCGAAAGTATTATGTCTTTACTTCATCAGCTTGCTTTAAAATTTGTTCCGGGAATAGGGGACGTACTTGCCAAAAACCTGTTGAGTTATTGTGGCAGCCCCGAAGAAATTTTTAAAACATCCCGCCGTAAATTATTACAAATACCAGGGATCGGACCAAAAATGGCCGCTGCGGTTTTAAATCCGGAACGTTTTAGCAGGGCTGAAAAAGAGGTTCGGTTTTTGGAGAAAAATAAAATCAACGCTATTTTTTATACGGATGCAACTTATCCAAAAAGGTTAAAAAACTGTATTGATGCACCAATTATGCTTTTTTATACTGGCCAGGCAGATTTAAACAAGCAGCGCATGATAAGCATTGTAGGTACGCGACATGCAACTCCTTACGGAAAGCAATTGTGCGATGAATTGGTAGATCACCTCAAAAATTATGATGTAACGGTCATCAGCGGCCTGGCTTATGGTATTGATATTTGTGCACATAAAGCTTGTGTAAAACAAAAACTGCCCACATTAGGGATTCTTGGACACGGTTTAGACCGAATTTATCCTTCCCAACACAAAAGCATTGCAGAAAAAATGCTGGAACACGGCGGCTTGCTTACCGAGTTTCCATCTGAAACAAACCCGGACCGGGAGAACTTCCCGAAGCGGAACCGGATTATTGCCGGTATGGCCGACGCAACTGTGGTGGTTGAAGCAAGCATTAAAGGCGGTGCTTTGATTACTGCAGAAATTGCCAATTCTTATAACCGGGATGTTTTTACTTTTCCGGGACGTATTGGGGACGAGTTTTCTGAAGGCTGCAATTTTTTGGTGCGGTTCAACAAAGCCGGATTGCTTACCAGCTACGCAGACCTGGCAGAACAATTAGGCTGGTTAGAAAACACATCATCGTTAAAAAATCAGCAATTGTTGTTTCCGATAGATTTAACGGCAGATGAAAAACAAATTTTTGAAACGCTGAAACTAAACGAACAATTGGGGATTGATGACCTGGCAATAAAAACCAACATTGCTGTAAGTACCCTGGCCATGAACCTGTTGAATTTGGAAATGCAGGGTTTGGTACGTTCCCTGCCCGGTAAATCTTATAGTTTGACGAAGTAGTTTTAAGGATGTTGGAATTGGATCAGTTTACCCGTATCGGAACTAACCTGGGTCCAGCTTTCTGCTTCTAATTCAACTATTGCCCAGGCACAGGTAGGCATCGTAATTACTTTACCGGTCAGTAAGTACAACAGGTTACTAATGCCCGGGTTATGTCCTACAAGGCCCGCAACTTTATACTGATCATCCAAGTGATTAACTATTTCAAGCAAAGTATCTTCATGAGCTTCATAAATATCAGCGTTGGTTTTCAATCCTTCCGAACTTAAAGCAGCTGTAAAAATATTGGCGGTGGTTAAAGCCCGTAAAGCCGGACTACTGATTATAATTTGCGGTAAAATGCCTCTTTGCAATAAAACACCGGCCATTTGTGCTGCATCCTTTTTACCTGAGGAACTTAGCGGACGATCAAAATCCGTTGAGTTTTCCATTTCAGGTTTAGCTTCTGCATGCCTGATCAGCACTAATTTTCTCATGATAAAAGAAGTATTTATTTATTTTTAAACATATAAGAAACTGCAATACCAAATACTTTGTTCCTGGTTTTGATATTTGCATTATCGTAAATCCCGGGCGTAGCAATGTTTCTTAAACCATATTCATAGTTCAGCTCAAAACCGATGCCATGCAAGAAACGGATTTCTGTCCTGAAATCAACACCATAATCCGCGCGCTTATAATCGCTGTTTTCATTATTGCCAAATTGTACTTTGCTGCTTCCGTCAACTTGTGAATCAAAAATAATCCCGGAGAGTGTATAGCTTCCCCAAAGGCCATAAGCAGCATAAGGGCCTCCGCCAAAAAACAAATTACCAATTTTGGTCTTCGCTCTATACATCAGGATGACCGGAACTTCCAGGTAATACAAGCGAGCGTTTTTTTGCCGGTTAGTATTCGTTTCCGCGTTGATGTAAATATCTTTTCCGCCTTTGCCATCCAACAGCAGGCCGGTATGCAAGGATAGATTTGTCCATTCAATTTTTGTAACGCCACCTATTAAAAAATTGCTGAAATTTTTTGAACGGTTAATAGAACTTGTCGGGTTATTGTATGCACTGATCGATGCAAAGTTGATACCTGCTTTAACGCCAAAATTTACGGTTTGTGCCTCAGACACTTGAAATAAGACCAATAAAACAGCAAAGACAATTGAATGTTTTTTGAGCATGGACAACAAAATAAAAATAAATAGTACAAGTAAATTTAAACAATTATAATAACGGTTGAACTTGTTTTATGGCTTGTTCGCAAAATCGATCAACTGTTCGTTTGGAATATCATGCATACATTTAAAATGCCCTAACGGACACTTTTCCAAACCAAACTTTGAACATGGCCTGCAATACAAATCAATGCCGACAACTGTTGCATCTTTTACCTGGTAAGGCCAAACACCAAGTAAATCAGGTGTAGTACTGCCCCAGACCGAAGCAATAGGCCGGTCAAAAGCTTCGGCAATGTGCGTTAAGCCGGTATCAAAACCCATTATTTTTTGTGCTTTTGTCAGGATAAAAACCGATTGGTCCAAACTGATTTTACCGCAGGCGTTGTATGTTTTTTTACCGGTAAAAGAAGCAATTTCTTCACCGTTAACTTGTACATCAGCCCCACCAAGCAATACAATCGGAAGATCAATTTTGTTACAAATTTCCGCCACTTTTTCATTCGGCATCCGCTTGGTAAAATGGGTTGCGCCGATGATAAAAGCAACATAAGCGGGCAGGTGGGAAGCCGGCAGCAGATCTTGCAACTGGTATTGCTGCTTAAGGTAATAATTGACAGGTTGATGATCGTTTTTTACGCCCAGAAAAGCAACTGCTTCCAAGTAACGTTCTACCAAATGTTTATTGGAAACCAAGTTCCATTTCCATTTTAAAAAAAACCACTTTTTTATAGGTTGCTTTTTATAAGTTGAAGCAGGAACCCGGATCCTTAATTTGATAAAAGACGTTCGTAAATTGTTATGCAAGTCGATCAGATAATCATACTTTTCAACTTTGATTTGTGCAATTGTATCCGATAAGTTTTCCTGCAGCAAAAGCAGTTTGTCCAAGTATGGATTGCCTTCGTAAATATATTTAAAAGTAGTTTTGGTTAAAAAATGAATTTCCGCATCCGGTAACTGCAATTTCAAACAGCGGACAATCGGTGTTGTATAAATAATATCGCCCATAGAACTTAAGCGGATGACCAGGATTTTTAATGGTTTTTTCAAAATTAAAATTAATTACGAGGTTACTGCTTTTTTGTAAAAGGCCGCTTATTTATACAATTCTTGTTTATGTAATTCTTGTCCTACAAACATTAAAGTTTTGGTATGGGGAATTATGATATGAAACTCACGCATACCATAATCCCGATCAAACGGTGGTTTTACTTTCAAACCTGTTAACTTATCTTTAATCGTATCGTACAGGCTGTCTATTTCATCTACTTCCAAATAAAATTCCATTTCTCCAATATTTTCACCGGCATTTAAAATATGGATCAAATGGTTATCTTTAAAAACAATGGCATAATTGTCTTCGTCCATAACTACTTTAAAACTAAATAATCCTATAAAAAAATTTAAAGTCTCCCTGATGTTATAAGATGGGACCATCGGGCTTAAATAAAGCGCTTTATACATGAAAATTTGATTTAGTTAAATACCAATGCTTCTTTTATCATACAAAAATCTTTCTTTTTTAGCTTTGAAAAACAAATCAATTTCTGAAGAAGACAAAGCATTTAAACATTTTTCTTTGGTTAAACCGCCTTTTCGGGCAATATGGATACCATAATGCATGTCCCATAAACCGATCGTTCGGTGTGCATCCGGGTTAACGGAAAGCCAAACGCCCTTTTCCAAAGCATATCGGTGCCAACGCCAATCTAAATCCAAGCGTAAAGGGTTTGCATTGATCTCAATTACCACACCATTTGCGGCACAAGCATCGATCATCTTTTTATAATCAACCGGATAACCATCACGGCTGAGTAACAATCTTCCGGTTGGATGCCCCAAAATGGTTGTGTGAGGATTTTCAATGGCTTTGGTCAATCTCTCCATCGCTTTCCCTTCCGTCATCCTTAAATTGGAATGAACGGAAGCGACTACAAAATCAAAACGTTCTAAAATTTCGTTCGGATAATCCAAGTTTCCGTCATTTAAAATATCCGATTCAATTCCTTTAAAGATTTTAAAATTGTGCAGCTTTTTGTTGAGGGAATCTACTTCTTCCATTTGCTGCAAAACCCGCTCAATACTTAAACCATTGGCATAAAAAGCGCTCTTGCTATGGTCGCAAATGCCAAAATATTCCAATTTAAGCTGATCTCGGCTATACAAAGCCATTTCTTCCAATGTGTTTACGCCATCGCTCCAAGTGCTGTGGTTGTGCAGCGTTCCTTTTAAATCCTTAAAAGTGACCAGTTGCGGAAGTTTTGCTTCGGAAGCTTTTTCAATCCAAAAAGTTCCTTCCCGAAGTTCGGGTTCTATATAATTCAATCCTGCTTGTTGATAGATCTCTTCTTCACTTTTCGGTTGAAAGTTTGTTTCCTTGATTTTTGAAAGTACAGCTTGCACATGTTCTTCATCACCTGTTGCTTTAAAAAGTGCAAGTGTAAAATTTGCAGTTTCAGCATAAATAATTTTTATGGCCAGTCCGTGTTCTGTTTTGACCTGCCGGCTTTCTTCATCATTCAAAGTAAAAGTTAAACCGGGAACATTATTCAAACTTGTAAGAAATTGTTCCTTGTTTACTGCGGAAACCACCAATACCAATTCATCAATAATTTCCAAGTATCGGCGAAATGTTCCTGCCCATGCTGTTTTTATGCCGGTAAAAGAAGCATTCAATTTTTTCAACAAATCAGCTGCAATCGCTTCTGCCTGTGCAAATAAAAACTTGCCTTGTGCGGCAATGTTAAACTCAATGGTTTTACGGATCTGTTCCTGCGTTTTCAATCCGAAACCTTTTGCTTCGATCAGCCGGTTTTCATTGCACGCATAATACAATTCGCCAACGGTATCAATGTGCAGTTCGTGCCAAATTATGGCAACTTTTTTCGGCCCGATGCCTTTTATATGCAGCATATCTACAATACCTTCGGGCGTTTTAGCCAAGTATTTTTCTGTTTCTGTTAATGTTCCCGTTTCCAGCAGTTCGGCAATTTTTTCGGCGATACTTTTGCCTATGCCGTCAATTTTGTCCAGTTCTGTCAGGCTTTTTCCGGCAAGCGGGAACGCTAATTTATCTACCTTAAAAGAAGCATTCGCAATGGACTTTATTTTGAAAGGGTTCTCCTCGTGCAGTTCCATCAACTGCGACAAGAATCGGAGACTGCGGGAAATCTGTTTATTCTCCATAGAAAAATGACCGGTAAAAGAAGTATCAAAAATACAAAAGCCATCTGGTTAAGAGACGGCTTTTGTAAGACGATTAAATGTTTTTAACGAATGTCCAACGTATATGGCAAACGCATTTGCGCGCCGCTGAACTTTAAAATAGTTTTCAACTGCTCGTAATAACTGTAGCTGTCGCCCAGTTCCTGTTTCATCATGTAGGTTTTTGCTTCGGCAGTGATGCCGGAACCAAAGTTTTCCAGCAGGCTTTTCTGTTCGGGGTAAGCCACGAGTTTATAATCAGTGATTTTTGCTTTTGCTGCCGCAGAACGAATGGCATCGTCCAGGTTTCCCAACCGATCTACCAAACCGATTTTAATGGCTTGCGCTCCGGTCCACACACGACCCTGGCCAATACTGTCAATGTATTTTTGTGATTTTTTCCGGCCATTTGCAACGGCAGTGGTAAAATCCAGGTAACCCCGGTTCACCTGATCCTGCAAGATCATTCGTTCAGCAGGATTAAGCGGACGGGTAACATCGCCCAGATCAGCAAACTTCCCGGTTTTGACACCATCAAAAGTAATCCCTAACTTTTGGTTTAAAAAGGTTTGCATGTTGGGCAGGATAGCGAAAATACCGATGGAACCCGTAATGGTATTGGGTTGTGCAAAGATAGAATCAGCCGCGCAAGCCATATAATAACCGCCTGAAGCTGCTACATCGCCCATGGAAACAATAATAGGTTTTACTTTTTTAGTGATTACCACTTCCCGCCACAAAACATCTGAAGCGAGCGAACTGCCGCCGGGCGAATTGATCCGAAGGACAACTGCTTTTACTTTTTTATCTAAACGTGCTTTGCGGATGGCTTTGGAAATCCCTTCAGAGCCAATGCTGTTGTCATCACCTTCGCCGCCGCCAATATCGCCGGAAGCATAAATTATGGCAATGCGGCTGTTGGCAGAACCTTTGTCTTTATCTTCATCAGATTTTGTATAATCTGCTAATTCAACCATGTTTACCGTTTCATCTTTGTCTTTTCCGGTACGTTGTTTCAGCTCATCCAAAATTTCGTCTTTATATTTCAGCCCGTCAATCAGCTTGTATTTCAAAGCATCTTCCGGATACCTGACACTTAAATTATTGGCGATGTTAAACAACGAATCTTTATTCAGCTTTCGGCTTTTGCCAATCCCGGTCAAAAAGTAATCGTACAAAGAGCCTAAATAGGAGTTTACCTGCAAACGATTAGGCCCGCTCATTTTATCCAGGATGAACGGCTCTACAGCACTTTTAAACGTACCGACTTTAATTACCTGTGCTTGGATGCCTAATTTGTCCAGCGCACCTTTGTAAAAAGTATATTTTGAATTAAAACCACGGAACTCAAAAATACCTTTTGGGTTAAGGTAGATTTTATCGGCAACAGAGGCTAAATAATACGCCCCTTGTGTATAGATTTCACCGTAAGCAATTACAAATTTCCCTGACCTCTTAAAATCGATCAGAGCATTACGTATTTCTTCGGTTGTGGCCTGACCGGAAAGCATATAACTTTCGTCCAGATAAATCCCTTGAATATTACTGTCTGTTTTTGCCCTTTTTATGCTGGATAAAATGTCATTTAAACCAGGTGTTTTTTTAACGCTGAGGTTTAAAAACGGGATGCCTGATAGCGGATTGGAGGACGTTCGTTCTTTTATAGCATAATCAAGCGGTAAACGAAGTACAGAATTAGCTTCTACAACTGCTTTTTTATCCCTCCCGGCAGAAGAAATTAAGCCGATAATGACGAAAGTGAAAATGATGAGACACAATAAAACGCCAACAATGGTGGCAAAAACATATTTAAAAAATTGTTTCATTTAACAGCTAATTCTATTTTTTTATTTGCAAACTTAGCAAACCTAAACGTTAAATATAAGAGCTTTGCAGATATAATTTGTTACAACATGCAACTTGTTTATTTTTTACTAGGAAGTAATTTGGGCGACAGAAATAAATATTTAAAAGAAGCATCCCAACTCCTGGAACAAACAGTAGGAAGGAAAACACGCAGTTCTTCTGTTTACGAAACCCAATCCTGGGGCGTTGCCAACCTTCCGGATTACCTAAACCAGGTAATAGAAATGGAAACAAACCTGCTTCCGGAATTTATTTTAGAAAAAACACAGGCAATTGAAGAAAAACTTCATCGGCAAAGAACAAATAAATGGCAATCCCGTACAATCGACATAGATATTTTGTTTTACGATAAAGTGACCCTAAATTTGCCTAAACTTAAAATACCGCACCCGGAATTACAAAACCGTATGTTTACTTTAGCACCTTTGGATGAACTGATCCCTGATTTTGTACATCCAATACTCAAAAAAACAGTACACCAATTGAAGCAGGAAGTTAATGATGGCTTGTTGGTAAAAAAACACATGTTGAACTAAAAATTTTTACTATCGATAATATGAATACTCAAAACAGTGAACCGGATTTTGATTTAACTTTTCTGGAAGAAATTGCAGACGGGAACAAAGAATTTATGATAGAATCTATCGATATGTTTTTGATCCAAACGCCTGAAATTTTTAATAATTTGTCTAAATCCATTGCATCCAAGGATTGGAACACTACTTCAGCTTTAGCCCACAAAGTAAAATCGAACCTGGGTTTTTTCGGCATGGACCGAATTAAGAACGAAATGCAGGAAATAGAGATTAACGCCAAAGCAGGGGGAAATGACCCGCAGATGGCAACAAAGTTTGAATCGGTAAAAAAAGCTATGGACAAAAGTTTAGAACAGCTTACCGAGATCAAGAAGCAAAAAGAGGCAGAAGTTTAAACCTGACTAATTTTAAAAGTATAACTTTCCATAATTAGGTTAGCCAGTAATTTTTTACATGCCTGTTCTACTTTTTCGGTAGCCGCAGCTTCATTTTCTGCTTCAACTTCTAATGAAATGTGTTTGCCAATGCGCACGTTGGTTATTTCAGAAAGATCAAGGTTTTTCATACTTCCTGAAACCGCTTTTCCTTGTGGGTCGAGGATTTCTTTCTTCGGCATTACATCAATTTCTGCTTGAAACTTCATTTTTGTTGGTTCTGATTTGAATAACGGATAGTGTGATATAAAACAATATGATTACAGGTATTGCTGCAAACTTAAAGAATGCCAGACAAACTACCGAAAAAATAAGGAGTACGAACCGGTAGATATTTTCTTTAAAGCCGGGGTTTTTAAATTTTAAGGAGAGCAACGGTACTTCGGCAATAAGCAGCCAACAGTTCAACGTGATAAAGCAGAATAAAAACCAACGGCTTAAAATTATACCGGTAAAAACAGTATTGCCTTGATTGATAATGAGCGGAAACGAAGCCGAAAGCATAGCGCTTGCCGGTGTAGGCAAACCGATAAAGCTATTGGTTTGGCGGGTGTCAATATTAAATTTAGCAAGCCGTAACGCAGAAAAAACAGCGATAAAAAAAGCACCGTTGTAGAACCAAACCGTATTTCCTGAACTTTTGTCTGACAGAAAGAATAAATGATAGATGATTACAGCAGGCAGCACACCAAAGCTCACAACGTCTGCCAATGAATCCAGTTGTTTCCCAATTTCAGAATGTACTTTTAGCAAACGTGCCGCCATCCCGTCCAAAAAATCAAGAAAAGCAGCTATAAAAACAGCATAAGCCGAAAAGACTAACTGTCCATGAAAAGCAAAAACAATACCCATGCAACCACTAAAAAGGTGCGAACAGGTAATTGCATTTGGGATATGTTTCTTCATTTGGAGTTATAGGTTTTAAGTTGTACGTTTTAAGTACTTGCTGATGGTTAACTTATAAACGTAAAACTTACAACTTACAACTTACAACTTTTACCCGTTCATGCTGATCAGGAATTCTTCGTTGGATTTAGTTCCTTTAATCTGTCCCTGTAAAAACTCCATGGCTTCCTGCGAATTCATGTCGGCAAGATGGTTACGTAAAATCCAAACCCTTTGCAAGGTTTCGCGGTCGAGCAGCAGGTCATCACGGCGTGTGCTGGAAGCAGTAAGATCAATGGCAGGGAAAATCCTTTTGTTGGAAAGTTTTCGGTCGAGCTGTAGCTCCATATTGCCTGTACCTTTAAATTCTTCAAAAATAACCTCGTCCATTTTTGATCCGGTATCGATCAAAGCCGTTGCGATGATGGTTAAAGAACCGCCATCTTCAATATTACGGGCAGCGCCGAAAAAGCGTTTTGGTTTATGCAAAGCATTGGCATCCACGCCGCCAGACAATATTTTACCGGATGCCGGGGCAACTGTGTTATAAGCGCGTGCCAAACGAGTGATCGAATCCAGCAGGATCACCACGTCATGGCCACATTCTACCATGCGTTTAGCTTTCTCCATTACAATATTGGCAATTTTTACATGCCGTTCTGCTGGTTCGTCAAAAGTAGAAGAAACCACTTCTGCACGAACGCTGCGGGCCATGTCGGTAACTTCTTCCGGGCGCTCGTCAATCAATAAAATGATTAAATAAACTTCCGGGTGGTTTTTGGCGATCGAATTGGCTATATCTTTTAAAAGGCTGGTTTTACCGGTTTTAGGTTGTGCAACAATTAAACCGCGCTGCCCTTTACCAATTGGGGTAAACAAATCAATAATACGGGTAGAATAATTGTTTGCTTCCGAAAACAGGTTCAACCTTTCCTGAGGGAACAGTGGAGTTAAAAAATCAAACGGGACGCGGTCGCGGACTTCAGAAGGAATTCGGCCGTTGATGGCTTCCACGCGTACCAATGGGAAATATTTTTCGCCTTCTTTAGGCGGACGGATACTTCCGCGGACAGTATCGCCTGTTTTTAAACCAAATAATTTGATCTGCGATTGTGATACATAAATATCGTCGGGCGAAGTAAGATAATTGTAATCCGAGGAACGTAAAAAACCATAACCATCAGGCATAATTTCCAGTACGCCTTCATTTACAATAACATTGTCAAAATCCAGGTTGATGGCAATTTCGGCCTGTTTGTTCGGGATATTGTTTTGGTTGCTGTTTTGTTGGGGTGTATTATTGGTGTTCTGGTTAAGGTTCTGATTTCCGTTATTCCCATTATTTCCGTTGTTATAACGTTTTTCAAACTTGGGCTGCCGGTTTTCAGTTTGCGGCTCGGGATATCTGCGAACAGGCTCGGCAACGGTATTTGCAGGGGTTGAAGCAGGTGTAAACCGTACCTGTTGGTGCTCTTTAACTTCGTTTTTAGTATAAACAGGCTCTGAGTTAGGAAAAGCAATTTCCGGGACTGCATCTGCAGTGGCATCTTTTGTAACTTTAAGTGTCCTGGTCCTTTTTCGGGGTTTGTCATCTGCTGTGTTTGGTTCGCTGGCCGGTAAAGGTTCTGCTGTAACCTGTGCAGGTGTTCCTGCTGTGGCAACAACAGCTTCCGTAGCTTTGGGTTTTCTGCCGGGTTTAGCTTTTTCGCGTGCTGGTTGTTTGCTGCTGATCTCTGTAATCAAGTCTTGTTTACGTAAATCGTCAGCTTGGGCAATGCCCATACTTTTAGCTATTTCACGCAACTCAGACACGAGTTTATCGTTCAGTTCGGTGGTATTAAACATGAGAAGGAATAATAATAATGTATTATCTTTTTACTTAAGATTAAAAATGGTAGATATAAAAATTTCCTGTGCTGATACCGTACATCTCAGTTTTTACGCTGATAAAAAAACATTGAGGAAAAGTTCTGATTTTTTGAAATGCAGGAAAATCGTCAGTAAAACGATGCAATTGTAAAGAATTATAATTACTATTCAAACTATTTGTATAAAAATAATTTCAAAAACATGTATTTAAGCAATTTTTGTTTATTTTGATTCATCTTAAATCCATTCATAAATGTTTTCAAAGCATCGGCTCATTAGTAACATACGCCATAAAAAATCTTTTCTTTGCATTGGTTTAGATACTGATCCCGAAAAAATCCCCTCTTTTTTAAATGATTTTCCGAATCCGGTGATGGAATTTAACCGCCGGGTAATTGACGCCACGCACGATCTTTGTATTGCTTATAAACCTAATACGGCTTTTTACGAGTGTTACGGTGCAAAAGGTTGGCAAAATCTGATCGATACCTGTAATTATATTCCAAATGATATTTTCAAGATTGCCGATGCCAAGCGCGGCGATTTGGGCAACACAGCCGAAATGTATGCAAAAGCTTTTTTTAACAAACAAACGTCGGGGATGGAGTTTGATGCCGTAACCATAGCTCCGTACATGGGTGCAGATTCTGTAATGCCGTTTTTAAATTACCCTGGTAAATGGACGGTTTTGCTGGCACTTACCTCAAACCAAAGCCACCGTGATTTTCAGTTGAACGATAACGGTCAGGGTGCTTTGTACGAACAGGTATTAAAAAAATCGCAGGGTTGGGGCACATCAGAACAAATGATGTATGTAGTTGGCGCAACGCGGGGAGAAGCTTTTTTAAACGTGAGAAAACATGTTCCCGATCATTTTTTGCTTGTTCCGGGGGTAGGGTCGCAAGGCGGAAGTTTAGAAGATGTTTGTAAATACGGGATGAATGCCGATTGCGGATTAATTGTAAATGCTTCGCGATCTATTGTTTATGCTTCATCCGGCCGTGATTTTGCAAAAGCCGCAAGGGCAGAAGCTTTAAACATGCAAATTGCCATGGAAGAGGAATTAAAAAAATCAGGGTTTTTGAGATAAAAACAATTAAGCAGGAGGAATGCTTCTTTTATGGCATAAAAATCAGCATATAACTGATGGCTCATTGCTGATACCTCAATACCTCTTTTATCGTTTTTAACATAAACATACCTGAAGCATTTATCACAACGGTAACGTTTTGCATACAACCAGAAAAAGACATTTTTTACCAGCCATCCGCGCGAAACGCGGCGTTGCAATGGGCTTTTGCAATCGGGGCAAATGTGTAAGGGCTTGGTTTTGGTATAAACAGGACCGCTGTAATACGCTAATATATTTTCCATGTTAAAGTAGTATCAAATAAACATACTTCTTAAATCAGGGATCAGTTGGTTGCTTAAAAGTACAAATATTTACACAAAGTCAAAAAATATTTAAAAAAAAAGTAATTGTATATTTTTATGTGATAAAAGAAGCATCTTCATAAAGTCAAAATTACGCTAACGGAAATATTAATAACAAACAGAAAATGCCCTGCTTTGTATTTATATTTAGTAATGTCATCATATTAATACTACTTTTCAGAAATTTTTAAAATATGCCCGATTCTGCCGACCTTAAAAAATTTCTTTCTATCGATATTGGTGGTTCCCACATCAAAGCCACTGTTTTAGACCAGGAAGGAAAGTCAATCAAACCTTACGAAAAAATCCAAACGCCCAGTCCTGCTTCCCCAGACAGTGTTTTGGATGCTGTTAAAACCCTCACTAAAGATTTTCCTGATTTCGATTATATTTCTGTAGGCTTTCCTGGTTATGTAAAAGACGGAACAGTTTATACTGCCCCCAATCTGGGCACTGATCTATGGAAGAAAACCGATCTGCAAAAATTATTAAAAGATGCTTTAGGAAAAGAGGCCATTGTAGTGAACGATGCGGATATGCAGGGGATGGGCGTGATCAGCGGAAAAGGTTTTGAAATGGTCATTACGCTTGGGACCGGTTTCGGGACAGCCTTTTTTAAGAACGGTTATTTACTTCCGCATTTAGAAATAGCCCATCTTCCCATCACCAAATCAAATTCTTATGATACTTATTTAGGTGATAAAGCCTTACATGAAATTGGGGATGGCCGCTGGAACAAGCGGTTAAAAAAAGTGCTGATTATCCTGGATACTGTTTTTAACTATGATTTTTTATACATTGGTGGTGGCAATGCCAGCCATATTAATTTTAAGTTGGATGATAATATTAAAATCGTATCTAACCGGGAAGGCATTAAAGGAGGCATAAGGTTATGGCATCAGGATGAAAGCCAGCTTCATAAATAACAAACACAAATATTGATCTTAAACTTTTTTATAATTAAAAATAATGAACCCTGAACCAAAAAACATTGAACAGTTAGGTATCGATACGGTAAGAGTGTTATCGGTAGATGCTGTTCAAAAAGCAAACTCCGGCCATCCTGGCATGCCGATGGGGGCAGCACCAATGGGCCACGTATTATGGTCTGCAGAAATGAACTATAGCCCTGCTAACCCGGATTGGCCAAACCGGGACCGCTTTATCCTTTCTGCCGGGCATGGCTGTATGCTGCAATATTGCTATTTGTATCTTACCGGTTATGATTTAACTATGGACGACCTGAAAAACTTCCGCCAGTTAAACAGCAAAACTGCCGGCCATCCCGAGTATGGACTGGCACCTGGAATTGATGTAACCACCGGTCCTTTAGGCCAGGGTTTTGCAAACGGTGTTGGTTTCGCTATCGGGCAAAAACATTTGGCAGCCCGTTACAACCAGCCTGGCCATCATATTTTTGATTATAAGATTTTTGCAATTTGCAGTGATGGCGATATGATGGAAGGCGTAACTTCCGAAGCAGCTTCACTGGCTGCCCAGTTGGAATTAGGCAACCTGATTTATTTGTATGATGACAACCACATTTCTATTGAAGGAGATACCGACATTGCTTTTACAGAAGATGTAGGCGCACGTTTTAAAGCTTATGGCTGGCACGTACAAGTGGTAGAAGACGGCAACGATATTGAAGCTTTGAAAAATGCAGTATATAATGCCAAAATCGAAATCCGCAAGCCATCTTTGATAAAAGTCCGTACGCACATTGCTTATGGAAGTCCAAATAAGGTTGACACAGCGGGTTCCCATGGTTCTCCGCTCGGCGAAAAGGAAGTTAAACTGGTTAAAGAGTTTTTTGGTTTCGATCCTGGGCAATCTTTTGTAGTGCCAAAAGAAGTATCTGAATATTATCTGGAGTGCGGAAAAAAAGGCACCGCAAAAGAACAAAAATGGAACGAGCAGTATGAGGCCTACAAGAAAGAATTCCCGGAACTGGCTGCAGAATATGAACTATTAAGCAGTAACCAATTGCCACAAGGCTGGAAAGATAATTTACCTGTTTTTAAAGCAGAAGAAGGTAAAATAGCTACCCGTAAAGCATCCGGAAAAGTGCTGAATGCCATTGCTGCATCTCTGCCTGGCTTAATTGGTGGTGCTGCGGACCTTGCGCCATCAACAGATACTAATTTGGATAAATACGAATCTTTTACGGCTGAAGACCGGACTGGAAGAAACTTCCATTTTGGCATCCGTGAACATGCGATGGGTTCTGCTTTAAACGGTATGGCATTGACCAAAGGTATTATTCCTTATGGTGCAACTTTCCTGATTTTTTCTGAATATATGCGTCCGCCAATCCGTTTGGCAGCCATCATGAAAATTAAACCCATCTTTATTTATACACATGATAGCATTGGTTTAGGTGAGGATGGGACCACGCACCAGCCCGTAGAACAACTGATTTCTTTGCGTTCTATTCCAAACATCACTTTAATACGTCCGGCAGATGCCAACGAAACCGCACAAGCTTGGCGCGTAGCTATCGAGCACAAAGGCGGCCCGATAGTTTTGGTATTAACAAGGCAGGGTTTGCCAACTATCGATCAGGAAAAATATGGCAAAGCAACGGATCTGGAAAAGGGCGCCTATGTTTTATCAGACGCCGAAAACCCGCAGTTGATATTGATCGCAACCGGTTCAGAAGTAGCTTTGATCATGGATGCACAAGCCAAACTGAAAGAGCAAGGCATTGCAGCACGCGTGGTTAGTATGCCTTCCTGGGAATTATTTGAAAAACAGGATACAGCTTACAAAGAAAAAGTATTGCCTAAAACATTGAAAAAACGTTTGGCGGTAGAAGCCGGTTCAACATTAGGATGGCATAAATACGTTACTGATGAAGGCGACGTGATCGGTATGACCACTTTTGGTGAATCAGCCCCGGCAGAAGAATTGTACAAAGTTTTCGGTTTTACGGTAGATAACGTAGTGGAAAAAGCCAAGGCTTTGCTTGCATAAATTTAACCGGTAAAAGAAGCATTATACTATCAATGCTTCTTTTATCACCCTAAAATCTATAAGAAATGAAAGTCGGAATTGGCGCAGACCACGGCGGTTTTGAATTAAAGGAAATGCTCCGGGATTATTTAAAAAATCTGGGGCATGAGGTAGTTGATTTTGGTGCAAAAACTTTGGAGCAAGGCGATGATTTTCCGGATTATATAATCCCATTAGCAAAAGCCGTAGCCAATAACGAAGTGGAACGCGGTGTGGCCGTTTGCGGCAGTGGTGTTGGTGCCTGTATCGCAGCCAACAAAGTACCGGGCATCCGCGCTGCTTTAATCACCGATCATTTTTCTGCCCATCAAGGCGTGGAAGATGACAACATGAACCTAATGACCATTGGTGGACGTGTAGTTGGTTTTAATGTTGCGCAGGAATTAGTAGCATCGTTTTTAAAAGCAGAATTTATCGGGGCAGAAAGGCATTTACGCCGACTGGAAAAGATACATCAAATAGAAAAATAACCATTAAAACAAATATTGTCATGGAACCAAATAGAGTAAAAAAAATACACGATTTCGGCCAAAGTATCTGGCTGGATTTTATAGACCGGAAAATTATGAATACCGGCGAACTGCAAAAACTGATTGATGAAGATGGCGTGAGGGGGGTAACCTCCAACCCGGCTATTTTTGAAAAGGCTTTCAGCAGCAGTTCTGATTATGATGAAGACATTGCCAAACTGGCTAAAGAAGGCAAAAGCAACGATGATATTTTTTACGGCGTTGCGGTAGAAGATATCAAACGTGCGGCCGATTTATTTATGCAGGTTTATGAAGATAAAGTAAAAGGTGCTGACGGATATGTGAGCCTGGAAGTTTCGCCGCGTTTGGCTTTGGACACCGAAGGAACAACCAAACAAGCTTTGGAACTTTGGAAAGCTGTCCACAAAGATAATGTGATGATCAAGATCCCGGGAACAAAAGAAGGTTTACCGGCGATACAAAAATGTATCAGCGAAGGATTGAACATCAACGTTACTTTGCTTTTTGGTTTGGACAGATACGAAGCAGTAACAGAAGCTTACATTGCAGGTTTGGAAGAACGTGCAAATGCCGGCAAACCGATCGAATACGTTTCCTCTGTTGCAAGTTTCTTTTTAAGCCGGATTGATGTTTTGGTTGACCCAATGCTGAAAGAAAAAGGTTTGGACAATTTAAAAGGAGAAGTGGCAATTGCATCTGCAAAAAAAGCCTACGAAATCTACAAACGCGTTTTCAGCACCGAACGCTTTAAAAAACTGGAAGAAAAAGGAGCGAAGCCGCAACGCCTGCTTTGGGCAAGTACCGGCAGCAAAGACCCTGCTTTTTCTGACGTAAAATATGTAGAGGCTTTGATCGGCGCAGATACGGTAGATACCATTCCAATGGAAACGCTGGAAGCTTTTCGTGATCACGGAAACGCCGCAGCTACTTTGGAAGTTGGCCTAGATAAAGCAAACAATGTTTTAGGGCAGATAAAAACAGCAGGTATTGATATTGATGCCATTACCCAACAGTTGGAAGATGAAGGGATTGAAAAATTCAACAAACCTTACGACAAGTTGCTCAGTGCAATTGAGGAACAAAAAACAAAAGCTTTAGCTTAAACCAAAGTAATGGAAGTTGGAAATCCTAAAATTTTGTTTTTGGACATAGGCGGTATTTTGCTTACCAATGGCTGGGGGCATGAATCACGGCAACTGGCAGCAGAAATTTTCAAGATCGATTATGCAGAAATGGAAGGTCTGCATAATTTGGTTTTTAATGTTTTTGAAATTGGAAGCATTTCTTTGGACGAATACCTGGATACGGTGGTTTTCAACCATCCGCGCGATTTTACCCGGGAAGATTTCAAATCTTTCATGTTTTCCGAATCAAAAGAATTGCCCGATACGTTGCAATGGTTGGTGCAATGGAAAAAAGATTGCGGTTTTCGTATCATGTCCGTTAATAACGAAGGAAAAGAACTCAATGACTATCGCATTAGAAAATTTGGTTTACACCGGTGTTTTGATGCTTTTGTTTCTTCCTGCGAAGTAGGGATGCGTAAACCAGACCCTTCTATTTTTAAACTTGCGCTTGGTATTGCACAAGCCGAGCCGGGACAATGTTATTATTTCGACGACCGGAAAATGCAGTTGGAGGCTGCACGAAGAATGGGGATCAATGTATTTCACCACAACAGCTTTGATACTACCAAACAGATTTTAGATACTATTAAATCACAAACTTAATTATAAAATAATGCCGGACATTAAATATACTTTTGGAATGATCGGGTTAGGTACCATGGGCAGAAACCTGCTGCTTAACATGGCCGATCACGATTTTTTAGGTGCAGGATATGACAAAGACCCTGATAAAATTGCCTTGCTTGAAAAAGAAGGCGAGGGCAAACCTGTAAAAGGTTTTAAGTCTTTACAGGAGTTTGTTGGCAGCCTGCAAACGCCACGTGCTTTGATGATGCTGGTGCCCGCAGGAAATATCGTGGACAGTGTAATAGAAGACCTACTGCCGTTTATGGAAGAAGGCGACATTATTATTGATGGTGGGAATTCGCATTTTACCGATACCGACAAGCGGGTAGCTTATCTTCAGACCAAAAAACTCCATTTCTTTGGAATGGGTATTTCCGGCGGGGAAGAAGGTGCGCGTAACGGCCCTAGCATGATGCCCGGAGGTGACAAAGAAGCTTACCAGCATGTAAAAAATATATTTGAAGCAATTGCAGCTAAGGTAGAAGGTGAGCCATGCGTTACTTACATTGGTCCGGGTGCTTCCGGTCATTTTGTAAAAATGGTACATAATGGGATAGAATACGGTTTAATGCAACTGATTGCAGAAACTTATGGTTTGTTGAAAAAAGGCCTGCAGTTAGACGATCAGGCCATCCACGATGTTTTTCAGAAATGGAATGAAGGAAGGTTGCAATCCTACTTGCTGGAAATTACCAAAGATATTTTCGCTTTTAAAAAGGAGGGTACAAATGAGCTTCTTTTAAATTATATAAAAGATGAAGCCCGGGCCAAGGGAACTGGTAAATGGACTTCGCAAGGTGCAATGGACCTTGAACTTCCGGTGCCAACAATTGATACGGCAGTTTCTATGCGGGACCTTTCCAAATACAAAGCTTTACGTGTCCAGTTATCCGGGATTTATAATGAAGAACTTCCTTTACTAACAGAAAACAAGGATGAGTTCCTGGATTTGTTGGAGCAGGCTTTGTACTTCAACATGATAATAACTTATACACAAGGTATGCACCTGCTTTTTAAGGCATCGTTGGATTATCATTACAAATTGGACTTAGGCGCTATTGCCAGTATCTGGAGAGGTGGCTGTATCATTCGTTCCGAATTTCTGAATGTAATTACAAAAGCTTTTCATCACACCGACACTTTAGAATTGCTGCTGTTGGATGAAACCGTGCAAAGATTACTCAAAGAAACCCAAACAGGCATACGCGGAGTTGTTGCTGCTGCTGCAAAATCAGGAATTTCAATACCCGGTTACAATTCTTGTTTAGGCTACTTTGATACTTTCCGTACAAAAAACCTTCCATCTAATCTTATTCAGGCTCAGCGTGATTATTTTGGTGCCCATACTTACGAATTGATCGGGCAGGAAGGCGTTTTCCATACGGAATGGCAAGCTATCCCTTCTCATAAAACCAATAACTGATCAAATTTTTCATCCGTCTTACCCCAATAAAATATTTTGAACAATCAAATGAAATTAAATAAAGATCAGTCAACCGTATTTGTGATTTTTGGCGGTACCGGTGATTTAAACTGGCGCAAGATTACTCCCGCGCTTTACAATTTGTTTTTGGATGACTGGTTGCCAGATCATTTTTCTATTATTGGTACAGGCAGGACCAAACTATCCAATGATGATTTCAAAGCGAAGTTGTTAGAAGGTATTAATCAGTTTTCACGAAGTGGAAAAGCTAATGATGAGCGATGGAAGAAGTTTTCCGACAATATAGTTTATCAGCCTGCAGATTTAAACGATGCCGAAACCTACAATGAGTTTGGCAATCTGATCAAGAATTCTGAAAATGAGTGGCAGCACAAAGCAAATGTAATTTACTACTTGGCTGTTGCACCGCAGTTTTTCCCAATCATTGCCGAAAATATCTCAAAAAGTAAGTTGGCCACCAATCCCGAAAAAACGAGGATTGTAATAGAAAAGCCTTTTGGCCATGACCTGGAATCTGCTAAATCCCTGAATAAATTACTGCAAGGCATTTTTCAGGAAAAGCAGATTTACCGCATCGACCATTACCTAGGAAAAGAAACAGTTCAAAATATCCTCACTTTCCGATTCGCCAATTCATTGTTCGAACCCTTATGGAACCGGAATTATATCGAACATGTACAAATTTCGGTTACAGAACAATTAGGCGTGGCAGACCGGGGTGATTATTACGAAGGGGCCGGTGCCTTGCGGGACATGGTGCAAAACCACATCCTGCAATTGCTTTGCTTGGTTGCCAAAGAAGTACCTGTAAATTTTGACGCTGATGAAATCCGGAACAAAAAAGTAGATGTTTTAAATGCCATGCGCCGTTTTACACCTGAGAATGTTAAAAACTCGTCTGTAAGAGGGCAATACAGTAAAGGCTGGATTGAAGGCAAAGAAGTACCGGGCTACCGTCAGGAAAAAAACGTTGATCCTGATTCTAATACAGAAACTTTTGCAGCCGTTAAATTTTTTGTGGACAACTGGCGTTGGCAGGACGTGCCGTTTTACGTCCGCACGGGTAAAAGGCTGCATCAGTCTGCATCAGTAATTACGATACAATTTAAAGACGTTCCACATTTGGTATTTCCTATCGAGTCAACAGATGGCTGGCAGCAAAACCGCTTGATCATCAGTATCCAACCTGAAATGAGTATCCGTTTACAGGTACAAGCCAAGCGCCCTGGTGTTGATATGGTAATAAACACAGTTGATATGGTTTTTGATTACAAAGGCACTTATGCCAACGATGCTCCGGAAGCTTATGAAACTTTAATACTGGACACTATGCAGGGCGATCAGACTTTGTTTATGCGGGCAGACCAGGTAGAAGCCGCCTGGGCATTGATCATGCCGATATTAAACGTATGGGAATTAAACAAAAGCTCCAAGTTTCCAAATTATTCTGCAGATTCCTGGGGGCCGGAAGCAGCAGAAGCATTGATTGCACGTGACGGTTTCCACTGGTTCACTTTACCTGCAAAAAAGTGATCTGCATGGAAAATGTAAAATTAAACATCTTCCCAACACCGGAAGCAGTTCTGCAACAGCTTGCTGATTATTTTGTTGAGGTAGCAAAACAAGCCGTAGCAGACCACGGGCAGTTTAATGTTTCGCTTTCCGGCGGCACATCGCCCAAGAAGTTGTATCAGTTGCTGGCCTCGCCTGATTACAACCAAAAGGTGGATTGGGGAAACGTCTGTTTTTTCTTTGGAGATGAACGGAATGTACCTGCTGATTCTCCGGATAGTAATTATAGGATGGTAAAAGAAGTATTGTTCGATCCGCTCCAAATTCCGGCCTCGCAAATTATCCCGGTTAATACAACCTTGCCGCCGGAGCAAGCTGCCGAAGCTTATGCCATGGCCGTCCATACACACTTCAAACCCTATAATGCCAAATTTGACCTGTTGTTGCTGGGCCTGGGCGATAATTCGCATACCGCTTCACTTTTTCCGCATACTTCGGTTTTGGCAGAACAGGAATCTACTGTGAAAGCTGTTTTTTTGGAAGATCAGCAAGCTTACCGGATCACGATGACGGCACCGATGATTAATGCAGCGCATCATATTGCTTTTTTAGTTTACGGATCAGGGAAAGCAGAAGCTGTACATCACGTTTTGGAAGACAGCTTGAATATTGAAGAATATCCGGCACAATTGATCAATCCCGAACATGGAGATGTACAATGGTTTATAGACGAAGCAGCTGCATCTTTACTTAAAAACACCCATTTAGATTGATACTGTTTTTATCGGTTAAAAATTGAAGTTCTTTTAAAGCGATGATCTTACAAAATCGTCGCTTTTTATTTTGACGGCAGGACACTATATTTTAGTAATCTTGATCTGCATCACAAGCCATAATTAATGTTAGCATGAGGTTCAAAAATAAAATTTGCTTAGTTACCGGCGGCGGTTCTGGCATCGGGAAAGCAACTAGTCTGCGTTTAGCTTCTGAAGGAGGAACCGTTGTTGTAATTGATGTTAACGAGCAGCATGGCAATGATACTGTAGAAACAATCCGGCAGGATAAAGGGAAAGCTGTTTTTATCAGGGCAGATCTTGCTGTTGCAGAAGATATTAAAAGTTGTGTAAAGAAAGTAATTGATGATTATCATGTGATTGATGTTTTAGTGAACAATGCCGCCTTCATGACCTTTACCAAAATTGTTGACCTGGAAGAAAGCGACTGGGATAAAATAATGAACATCAATTTGAAATCTGTTTTTTTGTTCTGCAAATACAGTATCCCTTACATGACAAACGGAGCAGTGGTTAACGTAAGTTCTGTACATGCATTTGAATCTACTGCAGATGTATTGCCTTACGCAACAAGCAAAGGCGGAATGGAAGCTTTTACACGCGGCTTAAGTTTGGAATATAAACCGTCGCAGGCACGCTTTAACTGTGTTGCACCGGGAGCAGTGGATACGCCGATGTTATGGTCAAACCCCAATATTAAAGACGGGGTAGAAAAGATGGAAGGTGCAGTAGGCAAACCTGAAGAACTGGCTGCTGCAATTTGTTTTATGGCTTCTGATGAAGCTTCTTTCGTAAATGGTACAACTTTGGTTGTGGATGGCGGTCGCCTGGATATACTTTAAATCACTTGCTTTTAAAATTGAAATGAAAAACAAGTTTATTTTTGCTACCGGAATTGAAAACAGTTACCCTACTGTTTTTATTGATGGAAAAAAGGTGCGGGTTGATGAAATGGAAAAAACAGGCCATTATAAAAGGTGGAAAGAAGATTTTCAGTTGGTTAACGATTTAGGCGTAAAGTTTTTAAGGTATGGCCCGCCTTATTATTCTACCCACACCGGCCCCGGCCAATACAATTGGGCTTTTGCAGATGAAACCTTTAAGCAGTTGGAAGAACTGAAAATTACTCCAATCGTTGATCTTTGCCACTTTGGCGTTCCGGATTGGATCGATAACTTCCAGAACCCTGATTTCCCCCGGTATTTTGCAGAATATGCTTTAGCATTTGCAAAAAGATACCCTTACCTTAAATTTTATACCCCGGTAAACGAAATTTTCGTTACCGCTATCTTCTCCGGTCAATATGGCTGGTGGAATGAAAGTTTGACGAGCGACAGAGGTTTTGTTATAGCCCTTAAAAATTTATGTAAAGCCAATGTACTGGCTATGCAAGCTATTATAAAAGTTCAGCCTGATGTAACTTTTATACAAAGTGAATCATCAGAATATTTTCACGCTGAAGATCCATCCTGCCGGGAACTGGCCGATTTCTTAAACCTGAAACGTTATTTGTCCCTTGACCTGTCTTATGCTCATTCCATCAAAGTCCCTCATTATAAATACCTCATACAAAATGGAGTGACAGATGCAGAGTATGAATGGTTTATGAATAATAAAACACGAGGGAAATTGATTATGGGGACCGATTACTATGTTACCAATGAGCACATGGTACATGCTGATGGATCTACCAGCCCGGCCGGTGAAATTTTTGGCTACTATGTAATTACACAGCAGTATTATACACGCTATCGTTTGCCGGTAATGCATACCGAAACCAATATTGCCGAACCATTTTCTGTATCCTGGCTGCATAAAGAATGGGCAAACCTGTACCGTTTTAAACAAGATGGATTCCCTATCGTAGGTTTTACCTGGTATGGTTTGCTGGACCAGGTGGATTGGGACACCGCATTAAGGGGAAATAATGGTACAATAAACCCTTTGGGATTATATGATTTAGACCGTAAAATACGACCCGTTGGCGAAGCTTACAAAACCCTGATTAAAGACTGGAGACACGTAATGGAAGAGGAAAGTTATGGTTTACATATCATTGCCTAATTTTGTGTGCTAAAAGAAGCATCCGTAATAATTAGAATTTGAAGCTCGCATCTGCATCAGGGTTATCAACTTTGGTGCTTTTTCGTTGGTTGCCTACAATTACATGCATCATATTGATCTGTTCGGGATGCTGTTCATACAACAGATCATCATGCACATCCACTTGTTTTACAAGTTCAATTCCCTTCACTTCAAAATAACACCATGCGCCGTCTTCCTGAATTTCATAACCGATAAAATTGAAATCCAATACTTTTCCATCTGCCTTTATAACTAAATGCTTTTTCACATAATCGTTAATTAACTTGTTGATTTGCGCTTTATCTTTTGGTTTTACAATATCCAGTTGCACACGATATTGTTTTTCCAAAGCTTTCTCCAGGTCGTCATAAAACATCCTACAGCTAACTTCTATGGAATGGTTAGCGGGATTTTGTTTGATCTCTGTAACGCTGACATAAAATGGATGGAATAGATGGAACCACAAAATCAGAAAAAAATGTAACATGTTCGTGTGCTTTTAAAATTAGCCTTCAAAAAAAGCTATAATTAGGTACAATTGCGAATACTGTTTTTAGTAACTATATTTAAGTAAATCCACTACATATGAATAATGTACTTTTCTATTCGTTCAAGATTGAAAATATTGATTTCCAATCTATTGATAATTTATTAATTAGCACGCCTTTTGACAAGGCTGATGCGGTTTCCAACTGTCGTAAAGAACTTGGCAAATTAGGATATAAAATGGCAGCGGATAACAGTCATAAAATTATCAAAAAGGATAACGATTTGTTTATTGAAGGTATGGACTACAGTGGCCAAGATCCAATGAGTAAAGTTGTTGAGGGATACTTAAAGTCGTTGTAACAGCAAGCACAAAATGTAACTACATATTGCGAATACTCTTTTTATGCCCGATTTCTCTTTATACTTCCAGTTAGGCATCCAGCACATTTGCAATTGGCAAGGCTACGACCATATTTTGTTCGTAACTGTTTTATGTGGTATCTACCAGATTCATGATTGGCGGAAAGTTTTGATCCTGGTAACAGCTTTTACCATTGGCCATTCTATTACGCTTGCTTTGAGCGTTTTCAACATCATCCATATTAATACTTCCTTAATCGAATTTTTAATTCCGGTAACCATTGTTATTACAGCCATAAACAACATTATCAAAAAAAACTGTGCTAAAAAGAGCATTGATCTTACTTATTTCCTGGCTTTATTTTTTGGTTTGATACATGGGTTAGGTTTTTCCAACTATTTAAAAAGCCTGTTAGGGAAAAGTCCCAATATTGTTGCGCAATTATTTGCCTTTAATTTGGGTTTAGAGTGCGGACAGGTGCTTATTGTAATTTCTGTATTACTTTTATCGTTTTTACTGATCAAAACCTTTAAAATTAAGCCAAACGACTGGAGTTTTTTTCTATCTTCGGCTATCTTTGGCATTGCTTTAATGATGTGCATCGATCGTTTTCAACAAATTATTTTTAGATGAAGAAACTTTATCTCGCTATTTCGTGTATTGCCCTGTTCAGTTCTGCTGTCCGCGCGCAATACGATAACAACCCGGGCTCCAACCACGGCAACAAGTTTGAACAATTGGGAACGATGATTTCCGACCCCAACCTATACCGTTCTGCTTCCGGTGCCCCCGGCCCTAAATACTGGCAGCAACGTGCGGATTACGAGATCAACGCCACATTGAACGACGATAAGCAACGCCTGGATGGCACGGAAACCATCACTTATTTTAACAATTCTCCTGATCCGTTAACATATTTGTGGTTGCAGCTCGATGAAAATCAGCATAGAAAGGACTCGCAGGGCAGTACGGCCAGCGAGAGCAAAATGCAGGACAAAATGAGCTTACGACAGTTGCAATCCATCATGGGCAACAACCTGGATCTGGGCGATCATGTTTTAAGTGTAAAAGATGAAAGCGGAAAAGCAATTCCTTTTACCATCAACGAAACCATGATGCGTTTGGAATTGCCGAAAACTTTGCAGCCTTGCGAGAAATTTAAGTTTAGAGTTGCCTGGTTTTACGACATTTCTAATCGTTTGACGATTGGCGGCCGCGGCGGTTACGAGTATTTTCCGGAGGATAAGAACTATTTATATACCATGACGCAATGGTATCCGCGTATGGCTGTTTACAGTGATTTCCAGGGTTGGCAGAACAAACAATTTATTGGAAGCGGTGAGTTTGCCCTGGTCTTTGGAAACTTTAAAGTAAATTTAAATGTACCGGCAGACCATGTGGTTGGGGCAACTGGTTTATGCCAGAATTATAGTCAGACTTTATCTTCGGCACAACTAAAACGTTGGAACCAGGCACAAACGGCTAAAGAACCGGTAGAAATAGTAACATTGGCCGAAGTAAAAGACCAAATAAAAGGCCATGCGCAAACACGCAAAACCTGGGTTTATGCGGCAGAAAATATTCGTGATTTTGCCTGGGTATCTTCAAGGCGAATTGTTTGGGACGGCATGTCAACACAAATAGAAGGCGGCAAAAAAGTAATGGCCATGTCTTATTACGGCCCGGAAGCTTATCCGCTTTACCGCCGTTATTCTACCAAAGTTGTTGCACATACATTAAAGGTTTATTCTCAGCATACTTTCCCGTACCCGTACCCAAGCGCTATTTCTGTGGAAGCATCCAACGGAATGGAATATCCGATGATCTGTTTCAATTACGGCCGTGCAGAGAAAGACGGCACTTACAGCGAAGCAACAAAAAACGGCATGATCGGTGTAATTACGCATGAAGTTGGCCATAACTTCTTCCCGATGATCGTTAATTCTGATGAGCGCCAGTGGACCTGGATGGACGAAGGCTTAAATACTTTTTGTCAGTTTTTGGCAGAGCAGGATTGGGACAATAACTTCCCGTCTCAACGCGGACCGGCTTACAAAATTGTGGATTACATGAAGCTGCCGAAAAACGAGCTGGAACCGATCATGACAAATTCAGAAAACATTGCCCGTTTTGGCCCGAATGCTTATTCAAAACCATCAACAGCTTTAAATATTCTTCGTGAGACCGTAATGGGCCGTAAACTTTTTGATTATGCTTTTAAAACTTATGCGCACCGCTGGGCTTTTAAACATCCAACGCCTGCAGATTTTTTCAGGACGATGGAAGATGCTTCTGCCGTTGACCTGGACTGGTTTTGGCGCGGCTGGTTTTACGGAACGGATGCGGTTGATATTTCGCTGGACAGTGTGAAAGCCTATACCATCAACACCAAAAACCCTGAAACTAATGCAGCTTATGACCGGCAACAATTTGAAAGGAATAATCTGCAACACATCAGCGCACAAAGAAACAGGGAAGAAGGAACACGTTTTGCAGTAGAAGCAGATACTTCTTTAAAAGATTTCTACGGAAAATATGACCGTTTTGCGGCAACACCTCTTACAAAAGAAAGTTATCAGGCGATGTATAATGCTTTATCCCCGGAGGAAAAACAGTTTTATGAAAGCAAGAACTATTTTTACCAACTTAATTTAAGTAATAAAGGCGGCTTGGTGATGCCTTTGATTATTGAATGGACTTATACCGACGGCACAAAAGAAGTAGATCGGATTTCTGCCTACATCTGGCGCAAAAACGAGCAAAAGGTTTCAAAAGTATTTGCCAAAGCAAAGGAAGTAAAATCTATCAGACTGGATCCATACCGGGAAACGGCAGATATTGATGAAGACAACAACAGTTGGCCGCGTACTTTTACACCATCACGCTTTGAACTGTTTAAGCAGCAAAGCTTGCCGCGCGGCGTAACCTCTGGTGGAAACCCGATGCAGCAGCAACAAAAAAAGCAGCCATAAAAGAAGCATCGGTTAAAAAAACCGAACTTTATAGAAACACAAAAGCCGGATAAATTTATCCGGCTTTTGTGTTTTGGTTTATGATTTAAATTAAAATTTCACTTTCTGCATTAATGTTTAAGCGTGTCTTTTGGCGGTACGCTGTTTTGTATGTTGTTGGTACTGTCTCCGGCTTTAACGGTGTCTTGTCTTTCCGTTCCGTAGTTTTTATGTTTTTCGTTGCAGGCTGCCGACAGGAAAAGTAATACCAAGGCAGAAAATAAAATAAATTTGTTTTTCATAATGCTTCTTTTACCGGTAAAAAATTAGTGAACGTTGTCCAATTCTTTTTAAAATGTTTGGTACAAATTTTACAATTGGATGTAAAGTTAATTACAATTAACGGATAACAGTAACATAGCCGCCATAGTTTTTACTGCCGTCTTTTAAATTCAAAACATAATAATAAGTACCAACAGGCACTTCCTGCCCGTTAAAACGGCCATCCCAAGCAGTTCCATATCCTGTGGAATGAAACATTCTTATACCATAGCGATTGTAAATATCCATAATGCAATCCGGGTATCGGTCTATGTTCTTAATATTCCATACGTCATTTACGCCATCATTGTTTGGGGTGAAAGTATTCGGGATAATAGGTAGTTTTAAGATTCGGATGACAACAGTATCGGTAACTGTACAGCTATCTGTAGAAACTACAGTAAGACGGTAAGTAATGTCATCAGTAGCAATTACGGTTGGATTGGCAATATGGGAATTGCTGAGGCCTGTAGAAGGTGTCCACTGGTAGCTTAAAATTTTGCCGGTAATTTTGGGGGAGAGCTGTACACGGTCGCCAATATGCGGAAAGATCCTTTTACCGGCATTCAGCACCGGGGTGGGGTTTACAGTGATGGTTTGTGAAAGTGAATCGGCACAGCCGCTACTGTTGGTGAAAACATATTTGATGGCATGTGTACCAATGCCTGCAGCAGCAGGATTAAAAATTCCGTTGACCGAAACGCCAACACCTGAATATACGCCTTTGCCCGATGCGCCGCTCACATCCTCGGCTTGCGTAATTTGGAAAGGGGAAACTTCCTGACAAACACTGCCAAGTGCCGTAAATACTACTTTTGGCGTTGCATAAATGGTGATTGTTTTTTCTACAATATCCATACACGTAATACCAGAGTAGGCAACCATTCTTACGGTAAAGGTTTTTGATGCAGGCATATTAAACACATCATACTGGTGAGTATAGGTTTTTCCAGGTGTTGGATTATTGTCTGTAACCACAACCGTCGGCTGGTTTTGATAATCAAAATACCATTCGATTTTAACGATTGAACCCACATCTACACTTGATTGATTTTGAAAAGCAACTATTGCAGAACTGCAAATATTGCCGGTGGTAATGATGTTGAAGGCCGCTTTAGGTAAAGAACCATTTACCTGAAAAGGTTTGGTAATGGTAGCAGAACTGCCGTCATCAGCGGTAACAGTTTCTGTAACCTGGTACAACTGCGCTTTGATAAAACGATGCGTAGGGTTTTTATCGGTAGCAGTATTTGGATTGGAGGCTGTTGCATCTGCATCGCCAAAATTCCATAAATAAGTTAAAGTTGCGGCAGTGCCAACGCTGTCGGCTGTGAGATCAGTAAACTGAGAGTTGATATCAGCAGAGCAGACACCAGGCAGTTTAAAATTAGGTTTATAACCTGGTTTGGCCAATACAGACAAAGTGATTGAACTGCTGCAGCCGAAATCTGAAGTGACCGTTAGTGTAACCTTGTATGTACCTGCAGCGGCATAAATATGTTCAAAAGGTTTTGCATCGGTCCGCACTTCTGTTTTTCCGTCGCCAAAATTCCAAATCCATTTTACAATCTTGCCTGCAGCGATGCTTGAAGCATCTTTCAAAATGACTACATTGTCTTTAAACACTGAACTTACGGCAGTAAAAACAGCAACAGGCAGGTTATTCACCTGCAAGTATTGCTGTTTAGTAGTTTGGCAGCCGGTTTCTGATATGGCCGTTAAACTAACCGTATCCCGGCCGGGCAAAGTAAAAACATGCACCGGGTTTTGTAAGGTAGAAGTTGTGCCATCGCCAAACTTCCAGATCCAGCTTTTGATTACTTTGCCACTGTCTATACTCTTGTCAATAAATTTAGCCGAATCGCCTACACAAACACTTGCAGGCATGGTAAAAGCAGTAACCGGTGCGGCATAAACGGTAAAAGGGAAATTAAAGTTTTGATCGCCAATAACACACCCACCGGTAGAAGGAGGCAGATCGGCTACAATATTTACGTTATAAAGCCCTGCTTTGTTAAAAATTGCCGGTTTGGGTATTTTGTAAACATAATAAGGTTGGTTGTTTATGGTTGTATCACGGGCAACGGGATTGTTTTGAGTGATTACTGTGTTGGAAGGATTGATGGCCCAAACTATTTTTTGGGTAGGGACGTTCAGCGTCAGCTGTAAAAAGTACTGATCGTAAACACAGGCACTGGTGATGGATAAATTGGAAACCGGATCAACCGCGGTAGCCGTAAGTGTAGTGGCCAAATTGGTACCGGCGGAGTAGGAGTAAGACTCTACAGAGCCAAAACCATAAGCGATTGCATTAAAACCATCATCGGCAGTCAGGTTAAAATTATTGGTTCGGTAACCGTTAAGGTTAAGCTGAAGATAGGAGTAGCCCGGCAGTTGCGGCATCTGTACAAAAGGTGCCGTTGGTATGGAGCCATTGATACGAAAGCTGGGCGCTGATGCTGTTTTTATCAGTACATTTATATACTGTTCCGAAATATTTTCCCGTGTGGAAGAATAAACGGTAATGTTTTTGATACTGTATTCTATGGGGTTCAGGATTACCATATCCGGGTCGCCCGAAGTTAAAGCAGATAGTGTTCTGTCAGAACAACCCTCCGTTAAAGCATATTGCGCCACGCTAATCGGTTTATCAGCCGTAATACTGGCGGGTTGGGTTAAAGGATTTGGAGACGAATAAAAACCGCCTTTATTCAGCGTAGCAACGGTTGCGCCATTAACTTGCACCGTTGTATTATCGTTGGCAGCAACTACCCGGATGTAATCACCTAAAGTTCGTTCAGTAGCGCCTCTGCCGCCCGGCGGGATCATACTAAAAGGGATAAAACCATAAGTCCTTCCCCAGCTCTCTATAGGGTAATTTTGCTGGTATAAAGGGTCTTCTGAATGGCCCGTTGTACAAGTAGGATCATTGATCGATATAGCGCTGCTACCCGAAAACATGGCAAAACGTTTACAGCCGGAGGTAGTTGGGTCAACGATTACTGTGACACCCGTTAAATCACTGTTTGTTAAATATTCATATACATCGCCTACATTTTTTAAGGTAATGCCACCCGCAACCAGATCTGTTGTCCCTCTTTTGATAAATACTTTGGTGTTGGGTTCTGAAGCCACAACGGTAATATAACCTTGGCCGCCGAAATTAGAAATCTGGTTGTAGTTCATGCTGTAATACTTCTGGCCTAATGCCTTAATCGGCAAAATTAAAGAAGCTGCAGAACGGGCACCTGCAAAAATGTGCGCATAAACAACTACATTGGGTTGGCCTGCATCTACCACAACATGGATAGCCCGGTTAGTAAGCACCCTGCCGCTCTCGGTGTTATTGATATAAGCATTGGCACGTGGTACCTGGATCTCGGTAACGGTATTGGCAACAACCGTAAATTTTTGTGAATAACCTCCTACAGATACAGTTCCTGAAGAAGCCTGCCTACCGGTAATAAAAATACTGATGTTGGCAAGTTGCAAGCGTCCTTGTTGATCTAAATTAGGAACATGCGTAGGAAAAACTGACCAAAACTCTGCACCTTCATTAGATACGCTTTGTGCCTGCACCAAATTTAAGGCAGGTAAAAACAGTATCAAAACGGACAGTAAAAATTTAGATAGTTGTTTATTCATATCATCTTAAACAGCAGGCAGGCTTAAGTTTTAGGTACATTATGCTTTGTCAAAAGTAGTTACGAAATTATTCACATTCGGGCTTTCTTCTTGTTAACTTGTTAACGCAACAATTTCAGTACATATTATTATTGATGGAATAGTTATTTATCTTCATCGTTTAATATCACCCTAAATATATTAATGGGCAAATTATTACTTGGTTTCTTTTTGCTAATGCTTACATCAACAGCGTTTGCCCAGCGTTTTTATCAGGTACAAGGTGCCGTACAAGATACTTCAGGCGTGCCTTTGGCCGGTGTTATTCTTAAACTCCATACAGCTACAGATAGTTTAACCACGGTTACAGATATTAACGGTTTATATAATTTTAACAAGGTAAAAGAAGCAAGTTTCAGTTTAAGCGCCAGGCTGATTGGTTTCAACGAATATACAAATCATTACGCGTTTAGCAGCACACTTAAACTAATAAAAATACCGCCTGTACATTTAAAAGAAATGCTCCGGCAACTAAAAGGCGTAAATATTGTAGATGTCAACCCGGTTAAAATAAAAGAAGACACCGTTGAGTACAAAGCTTCGGCTTATAAAGTCCGGGAAGGCTCGCCGGTAGAAGATTTAGTAAAAAAACTGCCCGGGCTGACGGTGGATAAAGACGGTGCTATTACCGCGCAGGGAAAACCAGTTACCAAAGTGCGTGTGAACGGAAAAGATTATTTTGGCGGAGACGTACAATCGGCTACCAAAAACCTGCCTGCGGATGTGGTGGAAAACATCCAAATCATTGATGATTATGGCGAACAGGCTAATTTGACTGGTATCAAATCCGGCGAGCCGACCAAGATCATCAACATTACCATTCAGAAAAAAAAGAATAAAGGTTATTTTGGCCAGGGAACGGCAGGTGCCGGAAACGAAGGCCGTTTTGCCGGTCGTGTTTCTGCCAATAAATTTAATGATACACAACAAATTTCATTGCTTGCTTCAGTTAACAATACCAATTCTAACCTGTTTAATTTTGGTGACGGCGGCGGTACAGGCGGCAATGGTATTACTACGGCAAGTGCGATCGGTTTGAACTACCGAAATGATTTTGGTAAAAAACTGACCACCTACGGCAGCTACAGTTATTCCAAACGTGACAACAGCACACAGAGTACTTCTTTTGAGCAGCGTTCTTTCCGGGATTTTGTCCAATTCAATACCGATAACGGGCAGAACAATTCGCACAACAGCAACCACCGGATCAATTTAAACCTGGAGTATAAACCGGATACCCTGAATTTTATCAAGTTTATACCCAATCTTGCCTTTAATTCTTCCAATAACGCAAACTTTGATCTGATCCGGTCTTCCAAACCAAGTGTTGCTTCTTTTCAAAACAACAACACACAAAGTCATTCCACTTCCCCGGATATCAATGCCGAATTGTTTTACAACCACCGGTTTCACAAGCGTGGCCGCAACTTTAACGCTGATATAAATATCGACCGCTCCAGCCGCAATCAAAGCAGAGATGTAAACAACCATACCAACACTAAGGATTCGACCGGTACTTTGCCGATGGATTTGGCACAACTACAAAATCAAAACATAGAAAACAACAATCAAAATACCAGGACAAACTTTCGTGCAAATTATATGGAACCTTTCAGCAAAGTTTCTTTCCTGGAATTGAATTATTCTTACAACAATTCTGTTACTCATAGCCTGCGCAATACAAATGATGTTGATCCTTTAACCGGTCTTCCAACAATCAATACTTATCTTAGCAACAATTACAAGTACAACTTTGTAACCAACAGGGTTGGTTTGAATTTTAGGGTAATTGAAAAAAAATACAATTATACAATTGGTTTGGTTGCACAACCGGGATTGCTGAAAGGTGAATCTGTAGGAAAAAATATTTATACCCGAAACAGTTCATTCTATGTTATTCCGTCGGTCCGTTTGGTATATAATTTTACGAAAAGTAAATCGTTCACTTTAAATTATGGCGGTTCCAGCAATGAGCCTAACTTTATCCAGTTGCAACCTGTGCGCGACAGTTCCAACTTGCAAAATATTGTTGTTGGAAATCCATATCTAAAAACAGCATTTACCAATCGTTTAAGTTTGCAATACAACCAGTTTGATATAGCCAGCGGAAATTCACTGTTTACCAATATTTCTTATAATACAACCCAAAATCAAATTGTTACCAACCATACCACTTCCCGCAACAGCACCGCACAGGAAATAACTTTCCTCAACACCAATGGTTTTTACAACATAAACGGATATTATACTTTCACTAAGCCTTTTTCGGACCGCAAGTTTACCGTAAGTATTAACGGCAACGCCAACTACAACAACAATATTTCTTATACCAACAGCTTGGAAAATATCGGGCGAAATTGGTTTTTAAGCCAGGGTGCACGTTTTCGTTTGGATTTGGAAGATATTGTTGATGCTGATCTTAACGCCACTTACAGTTACAACACTACGGGATATTCCATCGCAACTACGCCAAGTACCAATGCTAAAACTTTGAATTTTGGATTGAACGGCAGGAACTTTTTTTTCAAAAATTGGACTTTGGGATATGACCTGAACAAAACCATCAACAATGGTTACAGCAGCACCATCAAAGTTAACCCAACGATTTTGAGTACGTATATTGAAAGACGTTTTCTAAAAAACAATTTGGCCGCTTTGCGTTTGCAGGGGTTCGATCTGTTCAACCAAAATACAGGCATCACCCGGAATGTAACTTCCAACTCTATCATTGATAGCCGCACTAACCGTTTGGGCCGTTATTACTTGTTGTCTTTTACGTACCGCATCCAAAAATTTCCGGGCAAAAATATGGGAACCAATTCAGGCGGAAACAGAAACAGGCCATTTGTCGGAAGAGGCCGAAGTTGATGCAGGATTGGATTTACAATCAATGCTTCTTTTATCCGTATAAAAACAGCAAACGTTTTTCTGAAAAATCACCTCACAAAAGCAATATAATCCGTCATCGGCAGTTTTTCGATACCTGCCAATTTTAAATGTTGTCCAACTTGTGCACGGTGATGTGTTCCATGATTGATCACGTGTGTTATTATATCACTTAAATTATTTGTATAGTTAACACCTTTTGAATTTTGATAAGGTACAATTTTATCAAATTCAAGTTCTTCCGGGGTCATCCAAAAAATTTCTCCATTGCTGATGGTTTTGTTGGATGATAGCCTCAAAAACATCAGCTTTCCAATCCGGCCACAATGCTACATTTGCAGTTTCACTTTTACATCGGCCCAGCCATATTTGTTGTGCGGCAAGTAAATGCGCCATCAGTTGTACGGGTTTTTCCGGGGAAGAAACTTCAAAAATAGTTTTTACAATAAGCAGGCTGGCTTGTTGGTCATAATTAAACAAACGGGTAAAATAAGCTTTCATTGTTGGCATGAATTAAAATTGTAAATACAGTTTCATAAAATCTGGTTACCAAAGGATATATAGAATTTTCTACCCTAACATGCATGCTTCTTTTACCAAGTAAAAACCTACGCGGGTTGCACGGGGCTTCCCGTCCAGTCCGTTCTGGTGGCTAATCTTTCACCTTTCATCACTAAGGACAAAGCATCAATTTTGCAATCCGTTCCAATTTCGGTATCGTACAAAATAATAGTTCCGGCCCCAACAGAACTTCGGGCGCCAATCTTTACTGTCCCAACTTTCATCACACGGTCTTCAAATAAGTGGGTTTGCGGACCGCAGTCTTCATTTAAGGCTACATCATCCCCCAGGGAAACCATATCAAACTCGGTAATATCAGTGGTGTTCATCCAAACCCTTTTACAAACTTTTACCCCTAAAATACGCATGGCAAGAGGCAGCCAGGGTGTACCGCGCAAATAATCCAGCAAAAACGGAATGGACAAAGCTTCATACGTTGTGGTAATGGCTTCGCTTTTCCACACACTCCATGTCCACATTGGCTTTTGCTGCGTTTTAAACTTCCACACTAAAACATACTTTAAAATTACCGTGGTAAAAAAAGCAGGCAAACCCATAAAACCAAGGTAATAAAGCGGGAAGTACAGGATGATCTTCCACCAGGGGTTTTCTGTCAGCAAATCGTGTGTATAAGCAATAAAAAATATGGAGAAAATAATGATTGCGGTTTCAGGAAGGATAATACGGATAAACTCGACCACTCCCCGGGCTATGAACCTTGTAATATGCGGATTAGTGGTCAGCTCCGCAGAAAAAGGGTTACTTTCTTGACGGCGGGGCAGGGCAATGGCCGGCGAGCCAAACCAGTCTTTTGCCTGATTTTGCTCCATTTCTTTTTTCTCGGGAGGAATGGACAAAACACCGATCAGCATGTTGCTTTGTAATTTATAACCTTGCGGGATCAGCGCACTATTGCCCACAAAGCTGTTGTTTTCGATTTCGGTATAATCCAGGATCAATTGCTGTCCGCGCACATCGGATTCGCCCAAAGTAACTGCATCGGCAACAAAAGAACCGCTGCCGATTTTTAACAAAGGATGGGTAACGCTGCTGGCAGTGGAAATTTCTGTGTTCTTGCCGATCTTGGCACCCAAAGCACGGAAAAAAGCAGATACATAAACCGTGGCATAAATAGGGTGGAGCACGATGAGGTTGATAGACATCAACTGATCTGTAAACCATTTACGGAAATAGGTCAGGCTGTAGATCGGGTATTTACCAGGTTTGATGTTTCGTTGCAATAAGCGGGTTATCACAATCGTTTCGAGTGCAAAAAGCAGGATATAGACTATGGCTAAAGTAGGCACCACAACCATATAAGTAAAATCATAATCGCCTGAGGCATTGTCCAACTTGTTGATGGTAATAATGGCCGGTAAAAGAGGCAGTAAAATGATAAAAGGAAACAGCAGCAGCGAAAGCGAAAAGAGCACCTTATACTTATTTCGGGTTTGCTTTGAAACGGGAAGCGGCTGTGGAAAATCGCTCAGGCTTTTGGTTTCTTTTAACGTTGCCGGGCTGCCGCTCCATACTTCGCCTGTCCTAATGGTTTTCCCCTGCTGCAAATAACTCAGGTCCTGCAGTTCGCTCCAGGGTTCCATTACGGCACCGCCGGCAATAATGGAACTGGTACCGATGTAAGCATGATCGCCCAGAACAATAGAACGGATCTTGAACAAGCCATCTTCCACCACAACATTGTTGAGGTTTACGTTGGAGCTGATGCTGACATCGCTGCCAATCGTGATCAGGTCTTCGGCACCCATGGTAAAATCGCTTAACTGGGCATCCGGGGCAATTTTCATCCCCAACATTTTTAAGTAAATCGGGTACAAGGGTGTCCCGTTTAAAAATTGCACCGTTAACAGGCGTTGTACTGTTTTGGCAAACCACCATCTGAAATAATAACTTCCCCATAAAGGGTAATCGCCTTCTTTAATTTTGCCTATAACCAACCATTTTGTGCCAATGGAAGTAAGGGAAAACAGGACCGGCACAAAGCAAAACATCGCTAATGCAGTAAGGATAGCGTAACCCAGGTGCCCGGTATCCTGCTCGACATAGTAATAACCTAAGTAAGGAATGAAAATTTGGACGGCAAAAAAAGAATAAATTATCCCTAATGCCAGTGTTTGTGCCAGCCAGCAAGTGTAAAACCGTATAGGTTTTACCGGGTTAAACCTTCGTTCGGGCTTTTTATCAACAGGTGTTTGTTTATCCCATACATCTACTAATTTTTCAAGCGGGCGATGCAAATAAATATCACGTAAAGAAGCTTTTGGAACACCACCTTCGCGGCGTAAACGGGAAACCAAACCGGCAGCCAGCAAAGAATGCCCGCCCAGGTCATCAAAAAAATCCATCGACAGATCTATGGTTTTATTGGGAAAGGTTTTACGCAGCATGTTCAGCAACCGGTCTGCCAAAGGGGCATTCATGTCCAAAGCTTCTTCTGCCTGGTTAGGAACGTTTTCTAATAATGATTGCGGCGTTGGCAATGCTTTACGGTTTACTTTGCCGCTTGGCATGCGCGGCATTTCCGGCAGCTGAATAATTGTTGCAGGTACCATATAAGACGGTAAAACTTTTGCCAGTTCTAAGCGCAGCAGGTTTTCTTCCAGTTCGATGCCGCCTTCGGTAACAATATAACCCACTAACTGGTCCTGCCCGGAACTGTCTTTTTTTACAGCTACAGCAGCAGCAGAAACATCCTGTAAACCGCTTAGCTTTACTTCAATTTCCCCCAATTCAATACGGTATCCGCGCAGTTTGATCTGATCGTCAAAACGGCCTAAAAACTCAATGCCGCCATCTTCTTTAATTAATGCGGCATCCCCGGTCCGGTAAATTTTATCACCGGGCAAACCTGCCAGGGCAGCTGTTTTTAACACGAATTTTTCCTGGGTCAGCTGAGGCAGTTTTACATAACCGTTAGCAACCCCCGGCCCGGAAATAATCAGTTCGCCGCGTTCACCAAACGGAAGCGGGTTTAGTTTTTCATCAACAACAGCCAGGTTATAATTAGGCAAAGGGTCGCCAATCGTGATTGGGTCACCCGGTTTTAAGAGGGCAAAAGTAGCGCTTACGGTAGTTTCTGTTGGGCCGTAACTGTTGTAAAATATCCTGTTTGGCGTTGACCACCGGTTTAAAACCTGGGTAGTACAAGCTTCACCGCCGGCGTTAACCAACCTTAAAGAAGGGATGGTATCTTCTATCACCGCAAGCAAACTGGGCACGGCATGTAAAACAGTAATTTGTTCCCGGTTCAATACATCGCTCAGTTCATCAATTGCTTTTGATGTCGTGTTATCGGCCACCCATAACGTTGCCCCGGCAAAATAACTGATCCAGGTTTCTTCGCACCACATATCAAAAGAAACAGAAAAGCCCTGGTAAACACGGTCAGTATCGCGGATATTGATCACGCTTTGCTCTGACCGTACCAAATGACAAATCTGGCGGTGGCCTATCGGGATGCCTTTTGGTTTGCCCGTACTGCCAGAAGTATATAAAACATAAGCTATATGATCAGGTTCCGGCCCTTCCGGGATTTGTATTATTTTATCTCTTTCCGGTTGTGGCCTGATCTCAAACATCGGAATATCAACGTTCAACAAATCAGCACTTACATAGGCAGATGCTTCTACTTCGGTAAAAATGGTTTCTACGCGCTCGGCCGGAATTTCACGGTCAACCGGGATATAAGCAGCGCCAGCTTTAACAATCCCGATGATGGCAGCATGCAACTCCAGCCCGCGCTTGTGCCAAACACCTACTTTGTCGCCTCTTTTGATGCCTTTTTTTGCCAGGTTAGCAGCAATGGCGTCGCTCCAGCGGTCTAATTCCTGATAAGTAAGTGATTGGTCACCAAAAATCAATGCTGTTTTTACACTATATTTTTTTGCAGTTTGCCGGAAAATATCGGCCAAAGTTTCATCACGGATAAAATCAGGACGATCTGTACCTTTCAGGATACTGATCTGGTTTAAAAGAGAAGTAGCTGGCATACAATATTTAGAAAGATAAACTAGGCATTGGTTTGTTGTTAAATCTTAAAATCAAGTTTTTAAAAAAATTATGGCGTTATTTATTAGTGCGTATAAAAATCAGGATTTATTCTGTAAGCTCAAGTATTAAAAATCAAAAAATCAAAATTTTCAACCTTAGATCATCAAAATTAATTTTTCCACAAATTCAACATTAAGGATATATTTGGGCTGCAACCATGTACTGTTTTTATCACCCTAAAAACAGCAAAACAAGGTTGCGTTTTATTTAAAGATGCAAACAGAATCTATAACGGTTTCACAAAATACATCAAATTACAACGATATATTCAGGCAGGCAGATGTTCCGTCTGGTTCTTTAAAGGTTTCTGTTATTGTTCCTGCCCGAAACGAATCCAGAAACCTCCGTAAAACTTTAGATGCTTTGCGGCTGCAAACCGATATTGATGGAGTGCCTTTAAATCCGCTTATATATGAAGTTTTGCTGCTGGTCAACAATAGCAGCGACAAAACTTTTGCCATCGCAAAAAACTATCAAAAAAAATATTCCGGTTTTCCGTTGCATATTGCCGGGGTCCATCTTCCGGCGAGTAAAGCAAATATTGGCTTTGTACGCAGGATTTTAATGGACGAGGCTTACCGGCGTTTAACCGAAAGTGGAAACCGTAACGGCATTATTGCTTCTACCGACGGCGACACATTTGTTGATACCTGCTGGGTCTATTACATCATCAAAGAAATTTCCAACGGGTGCGATGCAGTTGGCGGTAGGATCTTAACCCGAAGCCACAGAAGCAATGCCAGGTTATACCATTTAAGGGATGTTGCTTACAGGAGCTTGTTGGCCAGGGCAGAATCAATAATTGACCCGGAAGAACACGACCCCTGGCCGCGCCACTTTCAATATTTTGGGGCGAGTATGGCTGTTACCTGTTCTACCTATCAACTGGTTGGCCGTTTGCCGCAAGTGCCTTATTTGGAGGACAATGCTTTTCATCAGGCTTTGCAAAGAATGGATGTTCGCATCCGGAAAACACCTGCCGTAAAAGCATATACTTCCACTCGTTTGTCTGGCAGGGTAAAGGTTGGGTTTTCCGAACAGTTGAAAAAATGGTCGGGCTATATCAAGCATGGCCATACACAGGAAGTAGAGCCGGCAGAAGCCTGGCTGGTTAAATTTAGAAGCCGACAGATGTTGCGGCAATGTCGTGAAAGCTATTTGAAGGACGGCTTTTACGATGTTAAAACATTGCAAAGTGTTGCCGAAGCTTTGTTTTTAAAGCATGATTGGTTACATAAGGAATTGATAACCAACCAATATTTTGGCCTGTTGTGGGAAAAAGTACGTAAAAAGTTAGGTAAAGGAAAATGGGCAAAGCAATGGGATTTGGTGCACATTACTGAAGCTATTGGTGATTTAAGAAAGTTTGTGAATAATTATTGAATTAAGGCTTTTTTAATTGATGATGGTTCATGGTTCATAGATGATGGTTCACAGTTCGGGGCAAATTTCGATGGTTCAAAGTTTACTAATGCTAAACAGTAGAACGACACCGATTTTATAGCGATAAAAGAAGCATTTCCATCCGGGGTTTATTGAATTGATGATGGTTCATGGTTCGGAGCAAATATCAATGGCTCAAAGTTTACCAATGCTGAACAGTAGAACGACACCAATTTTATAGCGATAAAAGAAGCATTTCCATCCATCCGGGGTTTATTGAAGGATTGGCCATAAATTATACAGGCTTTCAGGTTTTTTCAAACAGATCCAGCCTGAATTTTTCTTCGCGCTGGTGCAACAAGTGTTTCAAATGCTTCTTTTGCAGGGATAAATCCATAAAATAATCATGCACCTCGTCTCCGGTTAGCGGAAAATCAGGCACAACAGGTGTCCAGTGCACCAGCAGCAATTGCCCGCCAGGCCCTAAATGACCGGTCATCAACCCTGCGAGTTTTTCTAAATCCTCCCGACTTAAAAAATAACCGACTTCAGACAACAGGATCAGATCAAAAGTTTCATCCGGAAAATCCTGCGGAACGAACATTTTTCTAAAACTGACATGTGAAAAGTTCTTTAACCGTTGTTTTGCTTTTTCCAAAGGGACATCTGCCGGTTCTGCTGCCAACAGTTTTTCGCATTTCGGTGCCAGCATTTCCGTAAGCACGCCAATAGAACAGCCTATTTCAAAAACGTTTTGATAAGTTTCACGAGGCAGGGCAGCAAGTGTTGCGCGGTATTTGCTTAACTCGTAAGGGCTGCTTTCAAAGTTCCAGGGATCACTGCCATGGCTATAAAATTCATTAAAATATTCAGCAGGTAAAGAATTGGGATTATCTGACATAGTTAAAAATCTGAAGGAATATCTTCTATAAAAAGTTCATCGGTATAATTAAAATGGGCAAGGATCTTGGGCGAAAGTATAAAACCTTCCGGGTCATCGTCTATTAATCTGCTCACCTGGGAAACATGGGCTGCTATCGCTCTTTTTTTTACTTTTTCAACGGCTTTTATATCTACATAAAACCATTTAAGATTTTGATTGTGAGAAACATCCTTCTGATTGCCTAATTCCCATATCCAGATTAAATATTGCAAAACCCTGGGCCTTTGGTTTAATTTTGATACCGCTTTATTTAAAATTTGCCAGGAAGAACGATGGTCGGGATGATGGTCTTTTTCCCAGGTTACCAATATGGTTTTTGGTTGGATGCGTTTCAATTCTTCCAGCATTTGTTGTACCGCAGCATCAAAACCTGGGGAATGTCCATCAGGAACTGCCGTATCTTTTAACCGCATAAAAAAAGCATTCCCAACCGGAACATTTAATATTTGCAAAGCAGTCAATGCTTCTGTTTCGCGCAGCTTCCGCAACGCCTTTGCAGGGTATTTTTTGGAGTTGGGATGAGACCCGCTGCCATCGCTCACAAAAATAAAGTGTACCGGTAAACCAAGCTGGCGTAACAAAGCAATCGTACCGCCGCAACCTAAAGATTCATCATCCTGATGTGGTGCAACCACTACGGTTGTGCCGAAATGTTGCAGGTCGGCAGCCTTTATTTCAACCGCTTGCCGAAGCCATTGATCACGTTCAATCCCGGATACCATAAAAATCCACCTTTTTATTGCCTAAATACAGTAAAGTTTATCCTTTGTTTTGAATGTGATTGTGATTCAGGTTGAACGCTTTGTATTGCTTCTCAAAATCGGCTTGTTCATCCGCCAGAAAAAAAACAAGCCACCAAGAATATAAAGCATAACATCTATCCAGTCACTTGTAAATTTTTGTGGGTAATACTTCGGCAATAACCACTCAAAAACGAAGGAAAGGTAGGTCACGATAAAAATAACATGGCCAGGCTTTAAAACATACGTGCTTCTTTTATAGGTAAAAATCCGTTGAAACCATAACCCAAGGTTGGCAATTACCGGCACGGCCAACAGATCCGTAAAATGGCCTGGTAAAAGGAGTATTGGATGATGCGTGGCCCTGGCAAAATAAACAATTGCCCAAAGGATGCAAAAACATAAAAACCAGGGGTTTAACAAGGTTTTCATTTTTAAGCTGATATTATTCCAATCAACCATAAAAGTGCAGAAATGAAAATAACAAAGCCAATTTGCAGGTAATAAACGGCAGTACGGATAGGACGCAAATTCGTTTTCAACTTCTTCAAAAAAACACTGTCGCCTTCCCGTACAAACAAAAAATCATTTTCTTTTTTTACTTCGCGTTTTATTTTTGTTTCTATGGATCTGGTAAAGTTTTCTATTTCCAAAAATTCGCCGCAGTATAAACACCGGTCGTCAATATGGCCTCTCCATAAAGTCCATTCATGGCAATGCGGGCATTTTATTTCCTGTTTAACACTCAATTCCAGTTTTCTTAAATTATACTTACTTTGCAACAAGTATGGAGATCAAAAATAACAAAAAGACCGTTAGGGCCTGGGCCATGTTTGATTGGGCAAATTCTGCTTACAACCTGGTCATTACGTCAACCATTTTCCCGGCTTATTATACCGCTGTTACCACAACAAAAGAACATGGCGATAAAGTTTTGTTTTTTGGGAAAAGCTTTGTCAATACCGCGCTTTCCAATTATGCGCTGGCTGTTGCTTATCTGGTGATCGCTTTTTTAACGCCGATCTTAACTTCCGTTGCAGATTACCGCGGCAACAAAAAAGTTTACATGCGGTTTTTTACCTGGATCGGGGCTTTGGCCTGCTGCGGTTTGTATTTTTTTAAGTTGGATACCTTGGAATGGGGCATTATTTGTTTTGCCATTGCTGCCGTTGGCTACTGCGGAGGGGCCGTTTTTTACAATTCTTACCTGCCTGAAATTGCAACGATCGATCAGCAAGATGCCGTAAGCGCAAAAGGTTTTACGTATGGTTATATCGGCAGTGTGTTGTTGCAGATCATCTGCTTCGTGTTTGTGCTGTCGCCCAAGACTTTTGGCATTACCGATGCTACTTTTCCGGCCAGGCTTAGTTTTTTATTGGTTGGGTTATGGTGGATCGGTTTCGCACAAATCCCGTTTAAAGTACTGCCCAAAGGAAGCCCGAACTTTGATAAACTGAACCAGCAGAAAGTGCACAACGGTTTCCAGGAACTCAAAAAAGTGTGGCACCAGGTACAGAACATGCCTTTGCTGAGGCGTTTTTTACCGGCATTTTTTTTCTATTCCATGGGCGTGCAAACCATTATGCTGGTGGCTGCCAACTTCGGCGAAAAAGAACTGCATCTGGGTACTTCTGCCTTAATTTCAATTATCCTCATCATTCAAATAGTTGCAATTGGCGGCGCAACCCTGATGTCTAAACTATCGGAAAAATACGGAAACGTGCCTGTACTGATGGCCGTAGTTGTTTTATGGGTTGTGGTTTGTGTTTTTGCTTATTTTATTACTACGGCTACGCAGTTTTATATCCTGGCCGTAATTGTTGGTTTGGTGATGGGCGGCATCCAGTCGCTTTCGCGGTCAACCTATTCCAAGTATCTCCCTGAAAATATCCCGGATACGGCTTCTTTTTTTAGTTTTTATGATGTTACGGAGAAAGTGGCTATCGTTGCCGGCCTGTTCGGTTTTGGTTTTATTGAAGAGTTGACCGGAAACATGCGTAATTCCATCATGTTCCTCACCATTTTGTTTGTGATCGGTTTCGTTTTATTGTTTTCTTTACGGAGGGGAGAAAAAAACATCAGCAATAATGCCGAATTTTACAGCCTTGAAAATCCGGAGAACTAAATGAAAGTTGAATTATTTGTGCCTTGTTTTATTGATCAGCTTTACCCGGATACTGCTTTTAGCACCATAAAAATATTAGGGAAGGCAGGTTGCGAAGTCATTTACAACCCCACACAAACCTGCTGCGGGCAACCTGCTTTTAACGCGGGTTTTTGGGACGATGCCAAAGCCGTAGGCAATAAATTTTTGAATGATTTTTCTGATCAGAACTTTATTGTTTCGCCTTCTGCTTCCTGCACAGGGATGGTCAAGAATTATTATAGCGATTTATTTACCAATACGGCTGTCCATAACAAATGTCGTTCTATTCAAAACCATATCCACGAACTGTCAGATTTTTTGGTGAACGTGATGCAGCAGGATTATTTTGGCGCCGAGCTGGAAGGCAAAGCCGTTTACCACGATAGTTGTGCTGCTTTGCGCGAATGCAAAATCAAACAAGAACCGAGAAAACTGCTGGAAAAAGTACACGGGTTGGAACTGCTGGAACTGCCCGACAGCGATACTTGCTGTGGTTTCGGCGGCACGTTTGCCGTTAAGTTTGAAGGGATCAGCAGTGCAATGGCCCAGCAAAAAGTAGATCAGGCACTGGCACTGCAAGCTGATTATATCATTTCTACCGATGCTTCCTGTCTGCTGCACCTGCAAGGTTACATCGACAAAAATAATTTGCCTATAAAAACAGTACACCTGGCTGATGTTTTGGCTGGCGGCTGGGGGAATGTGTGAGGTGGCAGATTTTGTGAGGTAAAAGAAGTATTATTAAACACTAATTTAAAGCAACTGATCTTTTGCTAATTTTTGAAGAATACCTTGTTCATCCATGCTACTAATTTCTGACTTTAAATAAATAGCAACCATATAAACCGTATTGTTAGTTATCTTAACATAAGTAATTACTCTTGCTCCGCCAGATTTTCCTTTGCCTGAATTACTGATAGCTAAACGTATTTTGAAAAGGTTATTTCCTAAAGGAGTACCATAATTAGGATTTTTAGCTAATAGTTCATCCAATTTTTCAATGTCGGCAAGTATTGTTCTGTGTTTTTTAAATATCTTTTTGACTGATCGTAAGAAATATTCCGTAGCTACAACATTACAGCTCATTGTTCAATTCCGTTAAACTTTCTTTTAGTGTTTTAAGTTTAATTTCTCCTTTTTCATGCAATTGAACTTGTTGAAGCGCTTCTTTTAAACCTTCATATATTTCTAAAGATTTTCCAGTTAAAGCGGGTTCTTTTTCTATTTGATAAGAAATTTTGAATTTGCCCAAAATTTCCCGGATAGCTATTATATCCTGCTCGTTTTGAATATCAATTTTAAGCGTTGTCATATCATCAAAAATAAAGACAATTTTACCTATTTCCTATTTGTATTTTTATGCCATAAAAGAAGCATTTGAATAACCTACCTATAAAAACAGTACACCTGGCTGATGTTTCGGCTGGCGGCTGGGGGAATGCGTGAGGCGGATTTTTGATTTAGACTGAAAAAATGATAAATTAAGGATCAACGATAATGATTCGGAATGAATTCCGTTGTTACAATATTGGCCGGGCCTAAGTATCTTGGTAAACCGGTAACTTCATTTACAAAGGGCCGTAGGCCCGGTGCATGTTATGGCATCAGGTTTCAACCCGATGAAATGTGGTTCCGTTTACAACCTGTTTCAACCCGATCCTTCCCAAAGCGAAAAAGAAAAATTTTTTTAATTTGAGCTTTTGCCGGTTTTTGTGTTGATTTAAATAACCAACTTCTGTCCTGATGAAATACTTCTTTTACACCTGTTTTTTAATTGCTTTAATTTCGACTTTAAACGGAAAAGCACAAACCATAATTCCGTTGTATCCGGGCGCAATCCCTAATTCTATTACAGGTGCAGACCAGGAAGTCAAATCCGGTACACCTGGTGATATTTCTTACAGCAAAGTCTCCAAACCAACACTTGAGATTTATCTTCCAGCAAAAGAAAAAGCAACCGGTGCGGCTATTGTAGTTTGTCCGGGAGGAGGTTATGCGATGCTTGCCTACAGCCACGAAGGGGTTAAAATTGCCCAAGCTTTTAATGAGATCGGTGTGGCAGCTTTCGTGCTGAAATACCGTTTGCCCAATGATGCAATTATGAAAGATAAAAGCATTGGGCCGTTGCAGGATGCACAAATGGCCATCAAAACGGTACGGGAAGGTGCTTCAAAATGGAACCTTGATCCGCATAAAATTGGTATAATCGGCTTTTCTGCCGGAGGAAACTTGGCTGCTTTAACCGGTTCTCATTTTAACAATGCAAAGATCAGCAATACAAACAATACCAGTTTACGACCGGATTTTATGGTGCTAATGTACCCTGTTATCAGTATGACGGACAGTTTAACGCATGGCGGCTCGCGCAATAATTTGCTCGGTTTGACACCGACATCGGCGCAGGTCAAATATTTTTCCAACGAACAAAATGTAAGCAAAGATACGCCGCCAGCAATGCTGGTCCATGCAGAAGATGATCAGGTTGTAAATGTAAAAAACAGCTTGTATTTTTACAACGCACTGCTTAAAAACAGGGTGGAAGCAGCGATGGTGATCTACCCAAAAGGCGGACATGGTTTTGGATTGAACAATAAAACCACGCCCGATAAATGGATGGACCATTGCAAAAACTGGATGATCGGCAATGGCTGGATCAAATAACCCATGCTTCTTTTAGCATATAAAAATCATTGACAATTAAATTTGATATAAAAATGGACATGCCGAAAATTGTAAAAAGTACAATCACTATTAATGCATCCAAATCAATAGTTTGGGATGCCTTGACAAATCCCGACAAAACAAAAGTTTATATGTTTGGCTGCGAAACAGTTTCTGATTGGAAGGTTGGAAGCGATTTGCTTTGGAAAGGAAATCATGAGGGCAAAGAAACGGTTTTTGTAAAAGGGAAAATCTTAATGATTGAACCGGAAAAGCTTTTGAAATATACAGTGATAGACCCTTTTGCTGCTTATCCTGACGTACCTGAAAACTATTTAAATGTGACTTATGAGCTAACGGAACAAGGCGGACAAACTAATTTAACGGTTACCCAGGATGGATTTGAAACAGCAGCAGAAGGGGAAAAAAGATATAAAGACACCTATAATAATGGCGAAGGCTGGAACCCGATTTTAATTGAAATAAAAAAGCTGGCAGAAACAAATTAACCTCAAATAGGTGGAAGTTGTAAACATAACTGAAAACGTTTTTCAAATAACGCTTCCTAATGTTAATGTTTTTTTGATTGTCCATCCTGTTGGTTTGATCTTGATCGATACCGGTCCGAAAGATAGTAAAGATTCAATTTTTGAGGGAATCAGAAAAATCGGAAAACAGCCCGAAGATTTAAAAGCGATCATCCTGACACATGCACATTATGATCATGCCGGAAGTTTGGCGGCAATTTTAGAAACGGTACAAGTACCTGTGTATGCATCTGCGCTTTGTGCAGAAATGATTAAAAAAGGAATTGCTTTTAAAACTTCGTCTAAAGTTGTAGCTTTTTTGCTGAAACTGATTACTTTGTCTGGAAGGATCCGATCAACCTATATAAATGTTCAAGAGGTAAAATCCCCCATAATCACTGTTAACGAAGGCGATTGGATTCCGGACGAAAGCGGTTTGCAGGTTTATAACGCGCCAGGCCATACCGCCGAACAGCTTGCACTTTTTTACCCGGTAAAAGAAGCATTGCTGTTTGCCGCCGATTGTGCCGAAAATACAAAGAAGTTAAAACTAAAACCTGTTATTGCATATCAATCTATAAAACTAAGTCGACAAACATTGAAAAAGTTAGCAGCTTTGCCTTTTATAATTGTTGTTTTTGGCCATGGAGAAGCAGTAATTAAAGAAAAGTTTGAGGAAATGTTTGCTTGAAACCTTTAATGTTGGTTTTTAAAGTGCAAAAATCAATTTTATCAATAGCAATTGTTGGTAAAAACAAGTTATTTTAAAATTAATTGTAATTAAATCAGCAAAAAGTTATCTTTAAGGAATTAATTCATACAATTTAATAAAAATTGAATTGAAACCTGTTTCAAGAAGGGAATTTTTAAGTAAAGGTGCCATGCTGGCTGGCGGCACTTATCCGGCTTTGCTTGCGTTGGGTATGTTAAAACCTGCTCCGGCCCATGCTTTTAACTTAGAAGGAAACGGCGTTAGCAAAAAAGTAATTATACTCGGCGGTGGCTTGGCCGGAATGACAACTGCCTATGAGTTGAGCAAAGCTGGATACCAATGTACGATACTGGAAGCGCGGGAAAGAGCTGGTGGCCGTTGCTGGAGCATCCGCAGGGGCAGTATCAACAACGAAATCAGTTCGCCAAAGCAAATTGCCCGTTTTGATGACGATTTGTATTTTAACGCTGGCCCATCACGTATCCCGCATCACCATAAACTCACCCTGCATTACTGTAAAGAATTGGGCGTTCCGCTTGAAGTTTATAACAACGTAAACGAAGCTGCCTATTATTTTGCTGAAGGAAAAGGACCGCTTTCCAACAAAAAGATCAGGATCAGGGAAATTCAAAACGATGTACGCGGTTACATGAGCGAATTGCTGGTTAAAGCCCTTGATCACGGACAATTGGATGCCGGATTAACGAAAGAAGACACCGAAAAAGTAATCGAATACCTACGTGCCGAAGGCGGATTGGATATTGACAAACTATATAAAGCTTCGGACAGGAGAGGTTATACAGAATCGCCCGGAGCTGGCCAGCTTTCGGGTAAAATTGCCGATGCTTACAAACTGCAGGACATGCTGCAATCGGGTTTGATGGATCCTGATTTTTACAATGTATCGCAATATGTGTATGAATTGCAAACAACCATGTTCCAGGCAGTAGGCGGAATGGATAAAATTGCACAAGCTTTGCATCAAAAAGTAAGTCCGATGATGAAATTAAATGCCGAAGTTTCCTCGATCCAAAACCTGCCGGAAGGTGTGAAAATTACCTATAAAGATGTACGGGGAACCAAAGAAATAACCGGGGATTACTGCGTTTGTACTTTGCCTTTACCGGTGCTGGGCAATGTACAGCATAATTTTTCTTCCGATGTGAGCCGTGCCATTGATTACGCCACATACATCAAAACCGGTAAGATTGGCTTACAGTTTAAACGACGTTTTTGGGAAGAAGATGAAATGATCTACGGCGGTATCACGCACACAAACAACGAACTGACGCAGATTTTTTACCCGAACAATAATTACCTCGGTAAAAAAGGCATTTTGCTGGGTTACTATAATTTCAATGACAAAGCAAAACAAGTCGGCGATTTGTCGATTAGCGAACGTGAAAAACTGGCTTTAACAAAAGGAAGTTTGATCCATCCGCAGTACCAAAAAGAGTTTGAGAATTCTTTTTCTGTAAGCTGGCACAAAGTAAAATACAACGAAGGCGGATGGGCAGTTTATACCAACGAAACCCGCAAAACAATTTATGAACCACTGCTAAAACCGGAAAAGCAGGTTTATTTTGCAGGGGAACACCTTACGTATCTAAATGCCTGGATGGCAGGTGCGTTTGAATCGGCGAGAAGCGTATCCGCAGCTGTCCATGCACGGGCAACGGATCAACGCTTGGCTTACCCGGCAACAAGTTCTAAAAGTTAATCATTTTCACCCTATAAAAACAGTATCATGGCAAATCAAATCAACAGGCGCAATTGGATCAAAACCAGCGCGTTATTGGCTGGCGGAATCACGTTCTTCTCCGAATCTGTTTCCGGACTTCTGGCAAAACCGGTCGGCAGTTTCAAAAAAAGCTTTACGCTTTCTGAAGAAGAAATGATGGCTTCGGCACCGCCAAACATCGGTGTTTTAAAAGCAAGGTTGCTGGCAAATGAAAACCCTTTCGGGCCTTCTGCCAAAGCTAAAAAGGCGATAGAGGCAGCAATGGATACCAGTTACCAATACCCGTTTATGTATTATGGCCAGTTGATTGACAAGATTGCTGCTTTTGAAGGGGTGAATAAAGAACAGATTTTCCTGGATGCAGGTTCTTCGCCCTTACTGCTGGCTTCCGCACTTCATTTTAGTAAAAACGGTGCTTCCATTGTAACGGCTGATCCAAGTTATGACGATCTGCCTAAAAAAGCAGCAGAAGTTGGCGCAAAGATCGTCCACGTTCCCTTGAAAGCCGATTTTACTTTGGATTTGGATGCGATGGAAAAAAGCATCGACAGCAGTACCAGCTTAGTTTATGTTTGTAACCCGAACAATCCAACCGCAACCGTTGTAGATACGCAGAAACTGAAAGCTTTTTGCGAGCGTGTTTCTAAAAAAGTGCCTGTTTTAATTGATGAAGCTTACATTGACTACCTGCCAAACCCACAAGCGGTAACCATGATGGATGCCGTAAAAAAAGGCCAGAACGTTATGGTTGCACGTACTTTCTCCAAGCTTTACGGTTTTGCCGGTTTGCGTATCGGCTACATGGTAGCCCAGCCCGAAATGCTGAAAACACTTTCCAAATATACACAAGGTTCCATGTCGATTTCGGCTACTACGCTTCAGGCTGCTATCGCCAGCTATCAGGACCGCGAGTTTTTGGATGATGCTTTGGCAAAAACTTTAGCTTCCAAAAAATATTTATATGAAGTTTTAAAAAAGGAAGGCTATGATTATATTCCTTCTTCCACCAATTTCGTAATGTTCCCGCTGAAAATGGACGGGCAAAAGTTTGCCGCCGAAATGATGAAAAGAAGTGTTGGCGTGCGTTTCTGGAAATTCAACAACAAAGACTGGTGCCGTGTAAGCATTGGCCGAATGGATGAAATGCAGACTTTTGCAGATGCTTTTAAACAACTGTCCTGATATTTTTAATTTAATATGCGTAGATTATTTTTTTTAGCAGGAGCAGTTTGCTTCTTTTACCAGTCTTTTTCCCAGGCCGTTAATCCGCGCCCAATCACAATGGACGAGTACACCAAAGCCAAAACTTTTACGGTGAAAGATCCGGATCAGGATACTTACCTGAAGTTTGAAAACGCTTATATTTTAGACCGTTATCGCCCGAAACCTTATTTTATTACCGGCGATGACGGTTTGAAAAAGCGCATGGATCTATACAATTTGATGGCGAAAGAAGGCATGCAGCAACTGGGGTTGATGATCTTCTACACCAACGAAAAAGGTAAACGTTACCAGGCTTTGCTGCCCAACCAAACGGCCGACGGAAAAGTTTGGGAGCGTTATTTTGAAGACATCCACAGCATCGACAAAGAAGAAAAGAACTTTGTGCTGAAACTGTCGTACGTACTTTCGCGTGAGTTTTCCTATCAGGTTTATAAGAACATCAACGGCGGAAAAAACATGAAAGAAGAAAGCGGGACTTACGGCAGTGATATTTGCTTTCCGGGAACCGATCTGGTGACGATGGCAAACGGAACACAAAAAATGCTGGCTGCTGTAAAACCAGGCGATGAAGTTTTATCCGTTGACCCAAAAACAAAGCAAACATCGGTAGTAAAGGTTAAGGAATTAGCCGTACACGAAGCCAAAAATTATGCTTTAACACGTTTGGTTTTGATTGCTGCGGAAGAAAAAAGTACCGATAAAAACAGCATACACCTTTCAGCTAAAGTTTTGGAAGCAACGCCGAACCATCCGATGACGACAAAAACCGGAAGTAAAAAAATAGGCGAAACAGCTATTGGCGAACAGGTTTTATGTTATAACGAAGCCAAGAAAGCTTACGAAACTTATACGATTTTAGATAAAACGGAAAAAGCCGGTGGTGTACAAAAAGTATATAACATCGTAGCTGCCAGTGGAAGTACACTGATGATCAATGGTGTGATGGTGATGCAGAAGTAAATTTTTAACAAAATTATACCGGTAAAAGAAGTATAACAAAGAAGTTGTTTAAACTTATTTCTTGCTGTTTTTTTAATGCTTCTTTTATCGGCCAAACATCAGGTCATCCCCCTTGCCCCCTTCAAAAGGGGGAACCTGCATACGGCCCTTTCTAAACCCAATTTATATTGTTTTGGAAAGATAGACGCCATATTTCCCCCTTGTGAAGGGGGTTAGGGGGATGGGTTTATATTTACAGGAGAAATCCCCCTCAAAATTATACCGGTAAAAGAAGTATGCAGGGATGTGTGCTTCTTTTTTCTTTTAAAAAAGAAGCTGTCCAGCAACACAGCTCTAAGGTTCTTAAACTGATAAGAAAACTAAATACGGTTTTAGTAAACATTAGTTGGTTTTAGCAGTTAGTTTTGAGATTTTAAAAATCTGCATTTTATCTGTTTGCTATGGCTTTAAAAACTACAACTCCTTTTTATACCAAACTTGCAATGGTGCTGATCAGCATGATTGCATTGGGATATTTAGTAATCAACGGCAAGGAAATACTTTCGCCCTTAATGTTCTCCTTGTTGTTTTCAATTTTGTTGTTGCCGCTGGCTCAATTTTTTGAAAACAGGGTGCGGTTGCCCCGAAGCGCTGCCTGTGGTATTTCTGTTTTGCTGATGGTGGCTACTATCGGGCTGATATTGTACTTTATCGGATCACAAATCAGTAATTTGGCCAAAGACTGGCCGCAATTGCGCAACCAGGTGATCAACTCTTTTGGCAACTTCCAGGATTGGGTTGCAGACAGGTTCAACATCAACGCAGATAAACAAATGAGTTATGTAAACTCGGCCACAAAAAAAATCTTGTCCGATAGCACGGCAGCTATTGGTACAACAGTACTTTCGTTATCCTCGGTCCTGTTGTTTCTGATTTTTATGCTGATCGATACCTTTTTCCTGCTGGTTTACCGCAGGCTGCTGCTGCGTTTTTTGGTTGCTGCTTTTAAGAAGGAGAATTCTGAAGTGGTTTATGATATTGTTAAACGTATCCAATTCATTATCCGCAAATACATTACCGGTATTTTTTTAGAAATGAGTATCGTGGCCGGAGTGGTTTGTACCGTTTTTTTTATTGGCGGTATCAAATACGCTTTATTATTGGGTCTGATCACCGGCTTGTTCAACATTATTCCATACATAGGTATTTTTACGGCCCTTTTGTTAAGCGTTCTTATTACATTTAGTACCGCTGCACTTGGTAAAGTATTGCTTGTGGCCATTACCATTGTGGCCATGCACATTATAGACAGTAACCTTTTATTGCCTTTAATAGTTGGTTCTAAAGTAAAGATCAATGCACTAATTACCATTTTAGGTGTAGTTACCGGCGAAATGCTTTGGGGGATACCGGGCATGTTCTTATCTATCCCGATCATTGCCATGAGCAAAATTATCTTCGACCGGATAGAATCTATGAAACCATGGGGAATTTTGCTTGGGGACGATACGGAAGAAAACACTTCTAAAGAAGAAATCCTGGAAAGAAAAGGCGACGCGCCCGAAGCAGAAGTGGCAGGTTGATTTTAGTACGATAAAAACAGTATCCTGATTCGTTCAGCAAAAACCTTAACCGCCGGATGAACGGATGAGCGTTAGCAAATCATCCCCTACAAGTACATTTTCAACAACTTCACCATCAATTTCCGGTGCTTTGATGCCTTTTCCCCAGCGGGTTTTACTGGTGAAAATACGAGCTTCGTCCCAAAGGCCTGCATCAATAAAAAGCTGTAAAGTTTTGGCACCGCCTTCAATCATCAATGATTGCACGTCCTGCAAATACAGCTGGAACAAAATATATTGCGGTAAAAACAGCTCGAAATGTTCCAGGCCAATGTATTTTAACTTTCCCTCCAATGCTGTTTTTACCTCGTTAAAAATATAGGTTTCGGTAGATTGATCGAACAAATGCAGATCAGGACTGAGTTCAAGCCGTTGGTCAATCACCACACGTTTTGGTTGTTTTGCCTGCGGCCAATAACGGTTGTTCAACTGCGGGTTATCTGCTGCTGCCGTATTTTTCCCTACCAAAACCGCATCTTCTTCACTCCGCCACCGGTGCACTAATTTTTTGGCAAGCGGACCCGAGACCCATTGCTGACTGCCATCTGCAGGGGCAAAAAAAAGGTCCTGGGTTTGCGCCCATTTCAAGATCACGTAAGGCCGCTGCTTTAAAACCCGGGTAAAGAAACGTTTATTTAATTTTAAACATTCGGCTTCCAGCACATTTTCCAGCACTTCAATTCCGGCATGGCGCAGTTTTTCAATTCCTTTTCCATCCACCTGAACAAAAGGGTCGCGGCAGCCAACCACCACTTTCGGAATTTGATGTTTGATGATGAGATCAGCACAGGGCGGCGTTTTGCCAAAATGTGCACATGGTTCTAAGGAAACATAAATGGTGGCTTCTTTTAGTAGTTCTTCTGAATTGGAATAACGTTCCAAAACTGAATTTACAGCGTTTACTTCTGCGTGCGGCTGTCCGTATTGCTGGTGGTAACCTTCGCCGATAATTTTATCCTGATGAACGATCACGGCACCAACCATCGGGTTCGGACTAACAAAACCAGCGCCCACAGCAGCCAGTTCCAAACAACGGCGCATGTATTTTTCCTGATCGTTCATGCTGCAAAAGTAGCTTTTTCCGTTCTTTGCCTCATGAAAACTGTTGGTGAAGTACGCGTTTGGCTGAAAGAAAATCTCAAAAGCGCTTTTACTGCCGATGAACTGCCCGAAATTTTATTCCTGGTGCTGCACTTCGTCACCCGGCTTTCCCGAACGCAACTGCATGCTTTCCCCGAAAAAGAACTGACGGAAGACCAAATTGAAATGCTTCTTTTATCAGTAAAAAAACTGCAAAGCGGTATGCCTGTACAATATGCTTTGGGCGAGACAGAATTTTTTGGGTTGAGGTTTGAAGTTGATCCATCTGTTTTAATTCCCCGCCCCGAAACAGAAGAATTGGTAAGCTGGGTTTTGGAGTTGAAAGGAAATACGAGCGGTGATGAGAGGAGTGGAGAGCGGGCGGAAGGCGAGGGGTTGAAAGGGGTAGGGGAAAAGGGGAAAGGCGAACGGGGAAAGGAGGAACGGGGAAAGGGGAAAGGGGGAAAGGGGGAAAGGAGGAAAGGAGTAGCAGAGAACACGGAAGGCGGAAGGCGAAACTTAGAATCGGCAACCGGCCACCGGCAACTGGTAACTGTCCACCGGCCACCGGCCACCGGAAAAACCATATTGGATATTGGCACCGGAAGTGGTTGTATCCCAATTGCCATCAAAAAGAACTGGCCGGAAGCAGCAGTTTTTGCTTTGGATATTTCTGCAGAGGCTTTGCAAACGGCACGAAGAAATGCACTGTTAAATCAGGTTGAAGTGGGTTTTTTTCAGCAGGATATGCTCAATTTTCACCCGGTAAAAGAAGCACGGCAATATTCCATCATCGTTAGCAATCCGCCTTACGTTACGCCATCGGAAAAAAAACCGATGCAGGCCAACGTCCTGGATTTTGAACCGCACCTGGCTTTGTTCGTGCCCGAAACAGATCCGCTGCTGTTTTATCGTGCCATTGCCCACTTTGCTTCTTTCGTGCTCGAAAAAAATGGTTTGCTGTTTTTGGAGGTCAACGAAAATTTCGGACAGGAAACCGTAAAGCTTTTGCAGGAAAAAGACTTTACCAAAATTGAATCAAGAAAAGATTTCAGGGGAAAAGACCGGATGATCAAAGCTGTAAAAAACTGGTAATTATGCGGGTTACAGTAAGGGGAATGTGTTGCAAAAGTTAAATTCAGATCATTGTTGTTGCAGGCTTTAAAAGATACCGTAATAATTTAAGGGCATCTCTAAAAACCCGTATTATTTGTTTGGCCTCACCTTTAAGAGGCTGTATCATAAATCATGATCAGCCTCTTTTTTATTTAGGGTGATTTTTATTCGGATATTTGTATTTTTCCTGGCGCAGAATTTTGATTAATCATCTGATTTTCATATATTTAAAATATAAACAGATGAGAAATGGCAGTAAAACAACCCGTTTTCAAGCGCTACGATCAGTCCCAGCTCCTTGCTATTCCACCTACGCTGGAAGAACTGATTCCCCAGGCACATCCG
>JAABUT010000366.1_pt1 | contig 78047 bp, 70 predicted proteins | sample 5559281 | NCBI WGS metagenome assembly JAABUT01 (sample SAMN10711880, study PRJNA513359) | rock metagenome | isolation source: Antarctica rocks | place: Antarctica: Victoria Land, Ricker Hills nord | collected 2016-01-04 | reverse complement strand
CCGTCAGGAACAAACTGGTCCTGCGCATTTTCGCTTGTGTCAACCAAAACAGGGTGTACGAAAATAATTATCAAAAAGCAGTTGCTTGAATCATAGAAATCGACCAAAGGGAGAAATCCTCATCAAAGCAATATGTCCTGTAATATTTAAAGAAGATTTCTCCCTTTGGTCGAAATGACAAAAACACGATGCTTCTTTTATCGACCTAAAATTGGTGATCATTTTAAAGAAACAGACTTTTTAACACCCATTTTTTTATTTTTCCGGGTGAATAGGTTATTTTCTACCAGACGAGAAATAGTGTGCAAAAGATGCAGATGGATTTCCTGGATGCGATGCGGATTGTTGGACGGAACGATGATGTTCAAATGTGCATAAGTGGCCGCATCGCCGCCGCCTTTTCCCAGCATTGCAATGCAAGTCATTTGTTTTTTATGGGCAATTTTTATGGCATTTACAATGTTGACGGATTGTCCGCTGGTACTCAGGCAAAGCAGGATATCGCCTTTTTTGCCATAAGTTTCAATTTGGCGCGAAAAAACATCATCAAAACCAACGTCATTTGCAAAACCAGTAAGCACAGAAGTATCAGCAGCAAGTGAGATTACGGGCAAACCCTGCCTTTCAGAACTTTCAAAATAGTGCATCATTTCCGAAGTGAAATGCAAACTTCCGGCAGCACTGCCGCCGTTACCGCAAACCAACAATTTTTTATCAGTTGCCAACGCATTGCTAATCAGCGTTGCAGCATGTGCCACCGGAATGCGCAAAGCTCTTTTTGCCCGTAAAAAAGTATCGGCAGCTTTATCAAAAGCCTGATCAATCAGGGAAAGCTGGTTGTCTTCTTCGCTCAATAAATTATTTCCATGAATAATTTTTTCATACATGCTGATGGCCATCTCCGAGATTTTATGCCACGTAAACAAAGCATTGACCCGCCGGATAGCGTTGTCGCGCATATCGTTCAGCAGTTTTTTATTGCTGATCAATTCAAAAACCCGTTGTGCCAACACATCAGGATTGTTCGGCGGAATTAAAAAACCAGTTTTGCCATCAGCCACACTATGTTTGATGCCGCCTACATCAGCACCAATCACCGGCGTGCCGCAAGCCATAGCTTCCAGCGGCGTAATGCCGAAAGGTTCGTACCAAGGCGTGGTGATGAAAATATCTGCTGCCGCATAATAATATTTCAAAATATCGCGGTTTTTGCGGCCCACAAAAGTTACGTCAGCAGAAACGCCATGGTCTGCAGCCAGTTTTTTCAGGCGCAGCATTTCCGGGTTTTGATCCGTTTCTGCGTTGTCAGATTCTCCGCCCACAACAACCAAACGCAGCGGTGTATCGGTTTTTTTCACTTTTACCAAAGCGCGGATTACATTATCAATACCTTTCCGCGGCACCATTCGGCCTAATTGTAATATAATGTTTTCGTTTGATCCAAGGTTCAAAATCATCCTGGCCAGTTTTTTATCAATCGGATAAAATTCTGTCGGGCAAAAACCGCATGGGATAATGGTAATATTTTCCGGGTCGGCGTTATAATAGTTAATCAGATCTTCCTGGTCCTGAGGGCATTCGGCCACAATCTGATCTGCTTGCCGGGCAATTTCTTCTTCAATCAAAATGCGCTCTTTCGGAAATTTGTCTTGCTCGCCCTGATGGATGCGGCGAACATGGCCCAAAGCATGATAAGTGATTACAAAAGGGATTTTCAGCTGCTTTTTCAAATTACAAGCTACCAGGCCAGACATCCAGAAGTTGGCATGAACCAATGCGTAATCCATTTTTTCGCGGGTGATGAAAGCAACCATTTCCGTTGTGAAATCCGGCATGTATTGCAGCAAATCCTCTTTCTGAACAAAACTTTCCGGCCCGGCCGTTACGTGGATAATGCGCACACCTTGCACCCAGGATACGATCTCCGGAAAGCGGGCATCGTCGCGGCGGGTAAAAATATCAACCTCATAGCCGGATTGTGCAATATGCTTGGCCAGTTCGCCCACATAAACATTTTGCCCGCCACTATCTACGCCGCCCAGCATGGCCAGTGGAGAAGCATGTTCACTAATAAAGGCTATCTTGTTTTTCATGGTCAAAAACTAATTAAATTTTGGTCAGTACAGTTAAGTTTCCTGCAATAGTATGGGTAAAAAATCGGTTCCATTCTGATAAAAATCGGTTTAAGTTAAAAAATTCTGATGCCTGGCCATGCGCTTTTGCACCCATTTGAACGGCCAACTGCGCATCATTTATTAAAGTTTGCATTTTCCCGATCAGGTAATTTAAATCGGAATGTACAAAGCCGGAAACTTCATTTTCAATAATCGTTGGCAAAGCAGTTGTGGCCAAACCAACAACGGGCATTCCCAGCATCATCGCTTTAAAAATAGAAAACTGCGGGCTGGCATAACGGTCCGGGCAAAATAAAAACCGATAACCACTGATTTTTTCAGCCAGATTTTGGTACGAAACACCATCTTCTCCAATCCGGATTACGGCTATCGGCAATGCTTCTTTTACCTGCCTAAAAACGTCTGCTCCGGTCACACGTTCATCCGCCGGAAATTCTTCTAAAACAACAACACCTTGTGCGTTCTCACCCGAAAAAGAAATGGCTGAAACTGGTACGCCGTTTTCAATCACCGAAACTTTGAGCTGGTTATTATCCCACATTAAAGCGTTATAGTGATTGGTGTAAACTAATTGAACATCAACGTCTTCCACAAAATGTTTGGCATTTGTGGGATGTTGTTTTGGCGGATGGTGTTCAAGATATACTTTTGGAAGCTGGCGTTGCTGCTCAGACAAAATTTCAAATTGACCGGTTTGATAACTTTCTTCATCCTGAAAAAGGATTAAATCGAAATCAAGGTTTTTTATCATTGAAAGATCAACTTCTGTTACATTTTTTTGTGTGGAAAATTGTTGCGTAAAAGAAGCATTTTGACCCGCAGGAATATAAAAATCAAAATCACCTTGAGCCAACTCAAACAGATACTGCTGATGGGCAGGCCAGGTAAATATTTTGTAACGTTGAGCCATGTAAAAAATATAATCAAATAAGCTTTTGCTAAACTTTGTTGGTGATTGCTAACACTGCAATAATTTATTTGGTTTGAAATATAGCGTAATTTTATCACAACAACATGTTTGATGCTTCTTTTATCGCATAAAAATTGGTGATACTGTTGTAAATTATGCCGAATTGAGATGCATTGCTACCTTTGCCCAACAAATTTTAAAATGAAATTCATTTATCAAAGCTGGTGGAAAATCCTGGCCGTCATCACGATAATTTATACGCTGGTTGCCGGTTTGCTTTTTCATGTGCCCGCACTGCCGATTTTGCACGAAACCATCCGCAACCTGTATTTCCATGTGCCGATGTGGATGGCGATGCTGGTAATCTTTAGTATATCAGTATTTTACAGCATTAAATATTTGCGTACTAATCAGGAAGAATACGATCTGATCGCTGTAGAATGTGTAAATACAGGTGTAGTATTTTTTATTTTTGGGTTGATAACCGGCATGATCTGGGCGAAATATACCTGGGGCGAATACTGGAGCAACGATCCGAAGCAGAACAGTGCGGCTATTGCTTTCCTGCTTTATTGCGCTTATTTGGTGCTGCGGAATTCCATTGATGAAGAACAAAAACGGGCAAAAATATCGGCAGTGTACAATATTTTTGCCTTTCCGATCATGATTGTGCTGATTTTTATTTTGCCAAGACTGACCGATTCGCTGCATCCCGGAAACGGCGGAAACCCGGCTTTTGGCAAATACGATCTGGACAGCCGGATGCGCGTGGTGCTTTATCCGGCGTTTATTGCCTGGCCGTTGATCGCTGTGTGGATTGCCACGCTTCGTTACCGCATCCGCCTGATTGAAAACAAAAGAAACACGATAGACTAACCTGATGAAAAAAATACTGATATCTGCCCTGATGCTGTTTTTATCGACCTTTTTTTCGTTTGCCCAGCAAACCAATGATGTGGAAATGGCGGATCAGATGCGCAGCTCCGGCAAAATTTATGTGGTGATTGCAACCATCGTGATTATATTTATTGGTTTGGCCATTTATCTTTTCAGCATTGATCAACGCCTGAAAAAAATTGAACGTGAAAAATAAGCTTCTTTTATTACCCCAAATTACTTAACCATACTGAATGCTGAAACGTATACGCTGAATTTATAAAGACGATGTAATTGCGAAATTGAAAAAATTTGCATCAAATTTGCACATCTTTTTATAAACCAGTTAACATAACAACATTTTATTATGAGTAATTCAATAGTTCTGTCAGAAACAGAAAATCACTTCTTTGGTGATGTTTGTCAGTTTTTTGACCATGCTGCGCAATTTACACAACACGATGCCGGTTTGCTGGATCAGATCAGATCATGCAACAGCGTTTACCGTTTTCGTTTTCCTATCCGCAAAGGCAATGGCTTTGAAGTGATTGATGCCTGGCGGATTGAACATTCTCACCATCAATCGCCCACAAAAGGCGGCATCCGCTACAGTGAGATGGTGAATGAGGATGAAGTAATGGCACTGGCTGCATTGATGACTTATAAATGCGCTATCGTAAACGTGCCATTTGGCGGGGCGAAAGGCGGCATTAAAATCAACCCGAAAAAATATACTGAACAGGAGCTGGAGAATATCACCCGCCGCTATACGGTAGAGCTGATCAAAAAGAATTTTATCGGCCCAAGCATTGATGTTCCCGCACCGGATTATGGCACCGGAGAACGCGAAATGGGCTGGATTGCAGATACTTACGCCACCATGAACCCCGGCCAGGGTGATGCTTTAGGTTGCGTAACCGGCAAACCAATTGCCTTGCATGGCATTGCCGGACGGCGTGAAGCAACTGGCCGCGGCGTTGCCATTGCCACCCGGGAATGTGTGAGCGTTGCAGAAGACATGAAAAAGCTGGGCTTGCTGCCAGGAATCTCCGGGAAGCGTGTAATTGTGCAAGGTTTGGGAAATGTAGGTTTTTATTCGGCTAAATTTTTGGCTGAGTTTGGTGCGTTGATTGTTGGTATCTGCGAGTTTGAAGGTGCTATCTACAACGAAGATGGCCTGGATGTAAATACTGTTTTTGAGCACAGAAAAGCAACAGGTTCTATTTTAGGTTATCCATTGGCGATGAAAGAGTTCAAAAACTCGATGGAAGGACTGGAGCAGCCTTGCGATATTCTGGTTCCGGCAGCCTTGGAAAACCAGATTACTGGCGAGAACATTGGCCGCATCCAGGCAAAAATTATTGTAGAAGGTGCCAACGGCCCAACTTCTCCTGAAGCAGAGGCAGTATTTACCGAACGCGGTTGTATTATCGTTCCGGATATGTATGCCAATGCTGGCGGCGTTACAGTTTCTTATTTTGAATGGCTGAAAAATTTGTCGCATGTATCTTTTGGCCGCATCAACCGCCGGTTTGAAGAAACTGCCAGCTTAAATCTGGTAAATATGGTGGAAGGTATCACCGGTGTGGCTTTAACGCCGATGCAAAGATCTACCATTGTAAAAGGAGCATCAGAATTGGAGCTGGTAAATTCTGGCTTGGAAGATACGATGATCCGGTCTTACCACGAAATTCGGGAAACGCTCATCTCCAACCCCAAAATTGATACGTTGCGTACGGCAGCTTTTGTGGTAGCGATCAATAAAATTGCTGTATCGTACAAAAACCTGGGCGTTTGGCCTTAGATTCTAAATTTTATCCCATAAAAGAAGCATCGTCCAAAATCAGGCGATGCTTCTTTTATTTATAACGTTTCCAAATAACATATACAAACGGCAAAAAAAATAATTCGGAGGATGTTTCGTATTTTTGTTTTTTAAATAAACCAGGAAATATTCTAATGAAAAAAAGCTCGATTTTAGGTATTGTAGTAATCGCTGTTGCTATCTGTATCATCATTAGCACTTATGCCGATACCAGCACGTATGGTTCTTTCAAAGAAGCAAAAACTACGCAAAGCGAATTGCACGTAGTTGGCCATCTCAACAAAGAAAAACAACTGATTTACGACGCAAAGAAAGATGCTAATTATTTTTCTTTTTTTATGAAAGATAACAAAGGTGAGGAATGTAAAATCGTTTTTACCGGCACCAAACCACAGGATTTTGAGCGGTCGGAGCAGATTGTTTTAACCGGACAAATGGTTGGAAATGAGTTTCATGCCTCAAAAATCCTGATGAAATGCCCATCCAAATATACACAAGATAAAATAGACATTACCGAGGCAAAAGCATCCAAACAAGCCTCAATTTAATCTTAATGGATATACAATTTAAAGGTGAACACCTTTTGCCGGGGCAACTTGGCCAGTTCTTTATCATTCTTGCTTTTGGTTCGGCACTTTTCTCCGCCATCAGTTATTATTTTGCTACCGTAAATACAAACCAGATGGATGATTCCTGGAAACGGTTTGCCCGCTATGGCTATTTTATCAATACACTTTCGGTAATCGGTATTGGTGGTTGTTTGTTTTACATTATCTACACCAACCTTTTTGAGTACCATTATGCCTGGGCACATTCCTCCAGAACGCTGCCGGTTTACTATATTATTTCCAGTTATTGGGAAGGTCAGGAAGGTAGTTTCTGGCTTTGGGGATTCTGGCAGGCTGTGCTTGGCAATATCTTGATCTGGAAAGCTAAATCCTGGGAAAATCCGGTAATGGCTGTGGTTGCTTTTTCGCAAGCGTTTATTGCTTCCATGCTAATTGGTGTCGAAATGTTTGGGACACGTGTTGGCAGTTCTCCTTTTATTTTACTGCGCCAAGCCATTGAAGCACCAATTTTTAGCCGCGCAGATTATTTGGGTTATATCAAAGACGGCAATGGTTTAAACCCATTATTGCAGAACTATTGGATGGTAATCCACCCGCCAACCTTATTTTTAGGTTTTGCCTCGATGGTGGTTCCTTTTGCTTATGCAATTGCCGGTTTATGGCAGCGCAGATACAAAGAATGGGTTCAGCCGGCTATTTCCTATTCACTTTTTGCAGTGATGGTTTTAGGAACAGGTATCATCATGGGTTCTTTTTGGGCTTATGAATCCTTAAATTTCGGTGGATTTTGGGCTTGGGACCCGGTGGAAAATGCTTCTTTTATCCCATGGTTAACGTTAATTGCCGGTGTGCATGTGCTAATCGTTTTCAAAAATACGGGCCATTCTTACTTCACAGCTTCTTTTTTGGTGATCATCAGTTTTATACTTGTTCTATATGCTTCTTTTTTAACACGGAGCGGAATTCTGGGCAATACTTCGGTACATGCTTTTACAGATTTAGGCATGAGCTGGCAATTGCTGGTTTTCCTGTTTGTGTTTATTGCAATTTCAGTTTGGATGCTGGCTTCCCGCTGGAAAGAATTGCCCATTACCAAAAAAGATGAAGAAACCTATTCCCGCGAATTTTGGATGTTTGTGGGTGCAATTTTCCTAGCCTTATCTTGCCTGCAACTGGTTATCGTTACTTCCATCCCGGTTTGGAATGCCATTTTCGGAACAAAAACTGCACCGCCAACAGAGCCTGTGCGGTTGTATAATATTGTGCAATCTGCTTTTGCAGTGGTAATTACGCTGCTGATTGGTTTTGCACAGTTCTTAAAATACAAACGGACTGATGCGACAACTTTTTTGATTCGTTCGATGGTTTATCTGCTTTTTGCTGCTTTAATCAGTGCTGCAATCATCTGGTCTTCAGGTTTGTATCATACACAAACGGTTTATATGCTGGTGATATTCGGTTCTGTTTATGCTATCCTCGCCAACACTAAATATCTGGCAGATCTATTTAAAGGAAAAACAAAATTAGTGGGTTCTGCTGTGGCACATATTGGATTTGCCTTGTTGCTGATTGGTGCTGTAATCTCTGCCGGAACAAGTAAAGTCATCACCATAAATAATAGTGGTGTTGGTTTTGGGGAAGCATTTGAAAAGGTTGGAAACTCCCGCGAAAACCTTCGTTTGGATTTCAATACGCCGGTACAAGTTGGTCCTTATACGGCAACTTATGTGGGGGATTCTTTAAACGGGCCAAACCATTATTTTAAAGTAAATTATAAACGGATCGATAAAAAATCAGGTAAAGTAAGTGAGAATTTTACTTTGCTTCCGAATGCACAGGCAAATCGTAAAATGGGTTTGATTTCTTCTCCGGATACCAAACATTACGTTTTTAAGGATATGTATTCTTATGTGAGCATTGCCTGGCCGATGAAATTTCAGGATGACCAAACTGCTGAAAGTGAAGGACATGCAGAAAGTAATGATGACAAAGAATATGCAAAACCGGTAGCGCACGAAATGAAAATCGGTGATACAATCCGTTACCGTGCCGGTTTGATTATTTTGAAAGCAATTGAGAAAGACGCCAAAGTGCGTGATATTCCGATGGCTAAAAACGATGTTTCTGTTGGCGCGCAATTAGAGGTGCAAAGCAATGGCAAAGTGTTTAAAACGGAACCAATTTTCATGATTAAAGGCGGCAGTAAGTTTGATTTCAGCAAAAAAGTTGACAGTGCCGATCTGAAAGTACGTTTCTCCAACATTTTGCCGGATAAAGGCATGATGGAAATAACCACTTATGTAAAACCGGAAGGCGAAAAATCGTATATTGTGATGAAAGCAATCGAGTTTCCATCGATCAATTTCTTCTGGTCCGGAACAATTATTATGGTGATAGGATTTTTACTTTCTATTTTCCGCAGAAATAAGGAATTGAAAACAGTTTAAAGCATACTTCTTTTACCATGGGAAAAATTGCAAGTTTAATTTTAATGCTAATTGTCACATTCACAATGAATGTTGAAGCACAAACTAAAGACGAAAAACAGGTTGCCTTTGCTGTTGAAACTTTAACAAAAGCCATGATCGATGGCAATAAAGCACCTTTAGAAAATATCAGTTCTGATGCGTTGAGTTACGGACATTCCAGTGGAAAAATTCAAAACAAAGCTGAATTTGTAAAAGCGATTTCCAGCGGACAATCAGATTTTGTTACGATCAATCTTAGTGATCAAACCATTGTAATAAAAGACCAAACAGCCATTGTCCGCCATAAACTTTCCGCAGAAACCAATGACGGCGGCAAACCCGGAACTGTAAATTTGGGGATTATGCTGGTTTGGGTGAAGGAAAAAGGCGCATGGAAATTGCTGGCAAGACAAGCTTTTAAGCTGTAAGGGAAAAATTTCTTTAAGTAAGGGAAAAAATTCGATATTTGAGCAAAGGATATAGAATTTATGGCCAAAAAAACAGGTGCTAAAAACAGTATATCAGCAAAAAAACCGGTTCAAAATATGACGGTAGAAAAAAGTATGGTAAAAGAAGCACTGACTGTTTACCAAACGCTGTGTGCCAATCCAATCAATTTATTAAATAATTCTAAGAAAGGTTTGGATGCCAAAGCGGCCATCGATTTCATAAATTTTTCCGGCTTTACCAAGGAAGAATTTCAGGAAACGTTCAAAACCACAGTTAAAACCATCCAAAATTACAATCAGAACGAATTGAAACTGGATGCTGCACTTAGCGAAAAACTGCTTAAATCTTTTGCTTTGTTTGAAAAAGGTGTTACCATTTTTGGTTCTGCCAAAGAGTTTAACAGTTGGATACATCAGCCTGCTTTTGGATTAGGTGACAAAATTCCGTTTGAGATGATGGACACCATTACAGGTATTGGCTTGGTTGACGACGAATTAACCCGAATTGCATACGGTGATTTGGCTTAAAAATGCTGGTTTATCGTATTGTTTTAAACCAATATTCACAAACGCCAAAAGCATCTGGCCAGGCAGCGCGCTGGAATCCTAATAAAGTAGAAATGATTTACACATCTGCAAACCGGTCTTTATCATGTTTGGAAAATGTAGTACACCGTGGTAAAGCCGGTTTGATGCAATTGTTTAGTGTATTAACGATTGAAATACCAAAAGCGGTTTCAATCAAAAAAATCAATTTAGGAGAATTAACTGAAAACTGGAAGGATTACGACCAGTTCTATTTTACACAAAACCTGGGTAAAAAGTGGACCGATACGGGTGAAACAGCCGTATTGCAAGTGCCATCTTCTATTATTGAGGAGGAAACCAACTGTTTAATCAACCCAAATCATCCGGATTTTCCTAAGATCAAAATCATCAAAACAGAACCTTTTGTGTTTGATAACCGGATCAAACTTTAATACTTCTTTTATCACCTAAAAATGCGTATTACTTTAATTGGTTCGGGCAATGTGGCAACGCATTTGGGTGCAGCTTTGAAAAACGCCGGCCATCAAATTATACAAGTTTGGAGCCGCAATTTGCAACACGCGGCTTTGCTGGCTTATCATGTAAAAGCAGAACCGGTTGATCAGTTGTGCGAACTTTCTTCGGAAACAGATCTCATCCTTATCTCCGTAAAAGATGAAGCAGTTGAGGACGTTGCTTCTTTTATCAACCTAAAAACCAAATTGGTTGTGCATACTTGCGGCGCAGTAAGTATGCAGGTTTTGGAAAAATATTTTGACCGGTGCGGGGTTTTTTACCCGCTGCAAACTTTTTCAAAAACACGGGAATTGGATTTCAAAACGGTGCCGCTTTGCATAGAAAGTACCGATAAAAACAGTATGAATATTTTGCTTGATCTGGGCAAAACAATCAGTAATAATATAAATATCATCGATTCAAACCAGCGTAAAACATTACATCTTGCCGCTGCTTTTGCCTGCAATTTCCCCAATTATTTGTACCAGATTGCTGCGGATTTACTTGAAGATGAACAGCTTAGTTTTGATTTGCTGAAACCGCTGATTTTGGAAACGGCTTTGAAAGTGCAAGCGTTTATACCATCAAAAGTACAAACCGGACCGGCAATCCGCGGTGATGTGCACACGATGGATGCACATTTGCATTTGTTGCAGCAGAACCCCAAACTGCAGGAAATTTACCGCCTGCTCAGTCAGGGCATTATCAAAATGGGCGAACCCGGTTCGGCCTAAACTAAATTTATTACTTTTGCACGCAATGGAAATTTATAACGTCAGAATTAACTTTGAAGAAGCCGGAATGCAGGCTGTAGAACTGCCGATGGCCAAAGGAGAATCTGTTTTGGATGTGTGTATAGAAAACGGTATCGAGCTACAGCACAATTGCGGCGGCGTTTGCGGATGCAGCACTTGCCATATTTACGTGAATAAAGGCATGGACAACGTGCAGGAAATATCAGACAAAGAAGAGGATTTTATAGATCGCGCCGTTAATCCGCGTATCACTTCCCGTTTGGGCTGCCAATGCGTAATGATTGATGGCAATATTGAAGTAACCATTCCGGACCAATCACAATTTCTCGGTCACTAGAACCTCAAATTTTAATTTTATGCTGGATAAAGATTTTGCCCTTCCGATTCATTGGAATGATTATGAAGACATTGCCATGAGTTTGTACGAAAAATTTGGTGATGCTTTTGATGAACCAAAAATTTACCGTTTGCGCTTTACAGATTTGCTGGAATGGGTTTTGAGCCTTCCAAATTTCGTAGGCAAACGCGAAGAAAGTACCGAAGGGCATTTGGAGCAAATCCAAACTGCCTGGGCTTACGAATGGCGTGATAACCAGTAAAGTAGCAAGTATTTAGTACCAAGTATCAAGATGCTATGATTGCTACTGTTTTTTCAAACTATTTCTTGATACTTATTACTCAATACTTTCTCCCGTATGTTTTTCGAAAAACTAAAAAATATCAAAGCTTTTATTTTTGATGTTGACGGCGTTTTGACCAATGGCGACATCACGGTTACCCAGGACGGCGACCAGATGCGGCATTTTAACGTGAAGGATGGCTACGCGATCAATTACGCCATCAAAACCGGTTTTTATATTGCTACGATTTCCGGCGGCCATTCCCGTGGCGTTTTATCGCGGTTGAATGGTTTGGGCGTGAAAGATGTTTTTATGGGAATCAGTCATAAACTGGAAGTTTACGAACGCATAGTAGCTGATATGAAACTCAATCCAGAAGAAATTTTGTACATGGGCGATGATATTCCGGATCTGAATGTGATGCAGAAAGTAGGTTTGCCAACTTGCCCGGCCGATGCCTGCGAAGAAGTTAAAGCAGCCGCCACATATATTTCTCCGGTTTTGGGCGGAAAAGGTTGCGTGCGGGATGTGATCGAAAAAGTGCTTAAAATCCAGGATAAATGGATGAAAGCTGATGCCATTAGTTTTTAGGATGTTGTAATTTTTTGACAGAAATTTTTGTTCAAATTTGGTTGCGTCCGTATAAAGGTTATATCAGGTAATAGTTTTTTATTTTAGCATCAACCGATTGATCCTAAATTGCCGTAATTACCTAAAACCGAAATTATGAAGCACAACTACAAAATCCAATCTTTACTTATCTACATACTGTTTTTACTGATACTTTTTTCTTCCTGCAAAAAAGACAACAATGTAAATAAGCCAGTTGCTGCCAAACCGGTTTCATTGGGTTTAATTCAGTTTGGAAGCAGCAATGGCAAAAGGATTTTTCTTCCAATCAGCAAAATAGGGACTCAAAATATCAGTTATTACGGCGTTTTTGACACAGGTTCTTCCGGGATGACGATGGATGCAAACGGCATTTTGCCAGCCAGCATGATCACCAGTTCCGGTATTACGGTGGCCGGAGATTCGGTGGTTGTTAATGGCATTACTGTTACTTCCCAACAAGCTATAATCAATTTTGGCGATAAACTCAGCTCAACCAAAGAATACGGAAACCTGGCTTACGCGTCCATTACGATCGGCGATGCCAGCGGAAACCTGGTTTTAAAACGCATCCCGTTTTTTTTATATTACAAAATTGTTGATGGCAATGGCACGGCGTTGCCAGCACATTCCAGCGACGTATTTGGCGTTGGGCCAGGCATGAGTTATGCCAACAGTTCCATTGTCAGCCCGCTGAGTTTTTACTCGCCGGGAACAGGTTTAACCAATGGTTTCAGGCTGACTTTGCTCAACAGTTCAAACTTCAGCAGCACAGGCATTTCAACAGCGGCTTTGTTAAATATTGGGTTAACAGCGGCCGATCTCAGTTCTTCTGCGTTTGTGATGCACCCGCTCACTTTTTATTCTACAGGCGGATATTCGCCCAATATCCCGGCTACTATTACTTATAACGGCACCAGCACGGCTGCTTTGGTTTTGTTTGATACCGGCTCGCCGGCAATTACACTGATTGAAGATCCGAAAGCCACCGCCGGGATCGGGAGTTTGCCCGCAAATTCTATTGTGAAAGTGGTTACTAATCAAGGTTTTACATATCAATACATTACAACTTCAACCAGTAATTTAACATCGATACAAAACCCCAATAATACCGGCGATTATCGTACTATTTTTAGCATCGATTTTTTCGTCAAAAATGAATTTTTAACTGATTACACCAATCATAAAATCGGCTTAAAAAATAATTAATTTCGGATTGATGCTTCTTTTATCAGGTAAAATTTGGACAGTATGAGAGCCTGCTTAAATTTATATTGCTTTTTTTATGCCATAAATCTTGGCATCTTATATTTGTTTTGGCTAAAGCCTTGTAAGTTTATCAACTTTATCCACGGCCTGAAGGCCATGGCAATTGAAGTTTAATAGATAGCCTCGTTTGTTGCCGGCAGATAAAAAGTTTATAAAACAAGGGGCTAAATTGCCACGGCCTTCAGGCCGTGGATGGTAAGTAATTTAGATATGGCTTTAGCCAAAATAACCAAGAAAAAATTTAAACAGGCTCTAATTTTGTCATCAAAGAAAATTGCTGCACTGATTTTTGTATGATAAAAGAAGCATTACATCAGCAGAAATTAGGGTTGTTCAATTCTTTTTCCAATCAAACCAAAAGGCCACTCTTTATTAATTTTTGCTTTGATGAAGTAAACAATTGCACCGATGGTGATCGTCAGCAATCCGCTTAAAACCATTTTAGTTCCGGTAGAAATTAATATCCCGATCCATAATAAAATGGCCAGGTAAATGGGCAATGGAAACAAGGGCATTTTATAAGGAAAATTCAAGTTGCTTTTAGCCTTCCGAAGTATCAGTAAACCAATGGCTTGCGAAATAAACTGAATTAAAATCCGCATGGCCAGCACCGCGCTAATGACATCACTCAGCTTAAAAAGCAGGCTGAATGCAAACGCTATCGCACCCAAAACAATTAGCGAAACGTAAGGAAAATTGCCTTTGGGGTGAAGTTTGGCAAATACTTTGAAAAAAGCACCATCGGCCGCAGCAGCATAAGGGACCCGGCTGTAACCCAATGTGGCCGAAAAAACGGAAGCAAAAGCTACCAGCAAAATCAGGCAGGTGACCACTTTTGCCGCAATCGGCCCAGCCAGGTATTGCATAAATTCGCTGATGACGAACGGGCTGTTTTTGGCTTGCTGCCAGGGAATTACGCTTACTACGCTCACGTTCATCATCAAATATAAAACAGCAATACCAATGATGGACAAAAACATGCTGCGCGGGATATTTTTGGACGGATTGATGATTTCGCCGCCTAAATGGCAAACATTGTAATAACCCAGATAACTGTAAACGCTTTTTACACTTGCAAAACCGATGGCCGCAACAAAAGCATAGTTAAAATTCAGCCCGTCATTAACGTGGCGAATGGGTTGCAGGAAGTTGCCGTGTGCAATCCCTCCGCCAATAATCCACAATATGGTGAGGATAACTGCCGCCCAAAGCACTACGCTGATTTTGCCGATATCTTCAATTTTTCGGTATAAAAGCAGCACGATACAAATAACCACACCGCCACTCATCATCTTGGATTCCAGTGGTGTAAGCGGAAGCAGGTACGAAAAATAAGCTGCAAAACCAATGGCTGCCGAAGCGATAACGAGCGGTGCCTGGATCATGGTTTGCCACACAAACAGGAAACTCATCATGCGGCCCAAACCGTTTTTACCGTAGGTTTCTTTCAGGAAATTGTAGGATCCGCCTGCCATCGGAAACGCGGCGCCCAGCTCGCTCCAAACCATTGCATCAACCATGGATAAAGCCGCACCGGCCAGCCAGGCGTACAAAAAGTATGGCCCGTTCATCATCCCGATCACCATTGGCAGCGTGATAAACGGGCCGATGCCAACCATATCCGTCATGTTGATGGCCGTTGCCTGGATCAGTCCCAAGCTTCTTTCCTGGTTTGTTTCAGCCATAAATTGTTGTAAATAAATGCGTTTGCTTTGTTTTTTGTATGATAAAAACAGCATTGTGATTAAACGTGATCAACTGATCAGCCATTTCTACAATAACGAAGATAGATTTTTGTGCGATAAAAGAAGCATGGACAATCTGAAATCCAACATCTAAAATCCAAAATTTAAGCATAAAAAAACCACTTGTTTGCACAAGTGGTTTTTACAAGAAGTGGACCCGGAGAGATTCGAACTCTCGTCCAAACATGGTATAAGGTAAGCCTTCTACATGCTTATCTGCTGTTTAATTGTCGGGAAAGGGAAGGTCAGCCGCGAACCTGTACCGTTTTCCGTAGGTGTTTTATCTCGTTCGCTGATCACACCGGCAGCAAACCAGTTTCTTATTTCGACGTTCCTGATGATGGCTCTAAGAAACCGCAAACCATCGAAACGAAAGCTATGCTAACTCTAAGTTAAGCAGCTAAGGCGTAGTTATTTTCGCCATTTGAAAGTTTGAGCGTTCAGATTAAAGCGCTAATTCACCCAACGCGCTGCATGCTTACCTACTTATCTCCATCCTGTCAATTCCGGTCGGGCCCTTTTAGAGGCAGAAAGGTTAAAGGCAAAAGGTTTTAAGTGGATGCAAAAATACTGTTTTTATCGGATAAAAAAAGATAATTGTTCTCAGTTTCCCTGTTGCCAGTAAAAAATTAACCGCACGATCTAAAACCCAGAACTCACAACAGGCAACTTACAACTCACAACTTTCTGCCCGGATACGCTTTCAAACCTTCTTCCAAACAAACCATCGCTTTTTGCAGATCATCTGCGTTTAAAACATAAGCCAAACGAACTTCATTTTTTCCGGCCCCCGGCGTGCTATAAAAACCGGTTGCCGGTGCCATCATCACGGTTTGGTTTTCGTAACTGAAACTTTCCAGCATCCACTGGCAAAAAGTATCTGCATTATCAATCGGAAACCTGGCAACAACATAAAACGCGCCACCCGGATTCGGACAAAAAACGCCTTCAATCTCATTCAATGATGCTACCAGTAAATCGCGCCGTTTGGTGTACTCATTTTTTACATTGATAAAATAAGCATCCGGCGTATCTACTGCAGCGGTTCCGGCCAGCTGTTCCACCATTCCCGGACTCAATCTTGCTTGTGCAAATTTCAAACCGGCTGCAATTACGTTTTTGTTTTTGGTGATGATGCAGCCCAAACGTGCTCCGCAGGCACTGTACCTTTTAGAAACCGTGTCCAGCACAATCACATTCTCCTCCAAACCAGCCAAGTGCATTGGCGAAATAAATTCCCGTCCGTCATAACAAAATTCGCGGTAAGCTTCATCCGAAAACAGATAAAGATCATACTTCAAAGCCAGCAGTTTCAATGCTTCCATTTCTTCCCGCGAATACAAATAACCGGTTGGGTTATTTGGGTTGCAGATCATAATGGCTTTTGTCTTTTCGGTGATCAACTTTTCAAAATCAGCAATCGGTGGCAGCGCAAAACCATTTTCGATATAAGAAAGTATCGGCTTCACCGTAACGCCGCACTGGTGCGCAAATCCGTTGTAATTGGCATAAAAAGGTTCCGGAATAATCACTTCATCACCTGCATCCAAACAAGCCATCATCGAAATGGTAATTGCTTCTGAGCCGCCTGTTGTAACCAGAACATCCTCAGCCTCAATATTATAATTTAATTTATTGTAATATTCAGTCAGTTTGCTGCGATAAGAAAGTGTACCTTCAGAAGGCGTATAAGCCCAAACTTTAAAATCTATATTTTTTACGGCATCGAGCATAATTTCCGGCGTTTCAATATCCGGCTGGCCGATATTTAAGTGATAAACTTTTTTGCCATCCAGCTTGGCTTTATCGGCAAATGGCGTTAATTTTCTGATGGGCGAAGCCGGCATCTGCTGGCCTTTTACGGAAATTTTTGGCATAAAGCAAAAGTACAAAAAGTTGCAAGTTTACGGTTGCGGGTTGCCGGTTTCGGGTACAAACCTGCAAATCGCTAAAAGCTGATACCTGACTGCTGATACCTCAATGCTTCTTTTATCGATATAAAAACGTTCAACATAAAATAAACCAACCAAAATTTAGGTGATAAAAACAGTATCTCATACAAATTGTACATCGCCCCAAATAAAAAAAACTCCGGTTCAAGTTAATGAACCGAAGTTTTGTATGATAAAAACAGTATCGTTTATCTGCTGGTTGGCGCGGCGGCTTTGGTTACTTCGCCCACAATCACCAAATATTTTGTTGGCGTTTTGGCATTAGAAGTTACCACGATTGTTTTGTTGAACGGAGCTTCTACGGCAGCATTATAAGTAATTTTAATGGAGCCTTTTTCGCCTTTTTTTACCGGTGTTTTGGTATAATCAGCAATGGTGCAGCCGCAAGTTGGTTTTACTTCTGTCAAAATCAATGGTTCAACACCAATATTGGTGTATACAAAATCTGTGGTAACCGGTTTGCCTTGCGGTACTTTACCAAAGTCATGTTTTTCTTCAACAAATTTAAATTCGGCTTTGTTATCGGTTTGTGCTGATGCGCTGATGGCAAATCCTATAACCATTGCGCAAATCATCATTAGTTTTTTCATAGTTTCTTTTAATCAGACGGTTAAAACAAATGTAAGTCAATTTTAATAAAAATAAAATTATTGATACGTCAAATTACTTTGGTGGTTGGCTTTTTTCTGAAAAAAACATTGGTTAGTAAACACTATTTTTGCTGCTATAGAAACCAGCAATGCAAGCATTAGAACCAACCTTCATCGATCAGCCGGAATTAACAGAACTAAATTATACTGATTTTAAACAGTTAGTTCTCCGCGATTACCGGATTGCTGTAGAGAGCAGGCAAACCAGTATTTTGGGCCGAAAAGAAGCTTTGACCGGCCGTGCCAAGTTTGGCATTTTTGGTGATGGGAAAGAAGTTGCGCAGCTGGCGATGGCCAAAGCTTTTAAAAAAGGTGATTGGCGTGCCGGTTATTACCGCGATCAAACTTTTGCTTTTGCCACAGGGATTTCCAACGTAACCGAGTTTTTTGCACAATTATACGCACATCCGGATATTGAACATGAACCTTCGTCCGGTGGCAGGCAAATGAACAGTCATTTTGCCACGCGCTCGATAAACGAAGACGGCAGCTGGAAAAATCAGGCGGAAATGAAAAATTCTTCACCGGATATTTCTACCACTGGCGGGCAGATGGCACGGCTGATCGGTTTGGCCTGGGCTTCCAAACTGTACCGGCAAAATAAAGAGCTGGCAAATATGAGTTCGTTCTCCATCAACGGAAATGAAGTTGCGTTTGGCACAATCGGCAATGGTTCTACTTCCGAAGGTGTTTTTTTTGAAGTAATTAACGCAGCAGGTGTTTTGCAGGTTCCGATGGCAGTTTCCGTTTGGGATGATGGTTATGCTATTTCTGTCCCATCAAAATACCAAACTACCAAAGAAGATATTTCCGAAATTTTAAAAGGTTTTCAGCGTGATGAAACGGAAGAAGGTTTCGAGATTTTTAAAGTTCCGGGCTGGGATTATCCGGGTTTATGCGAAACGTATGAAAAAGCAGCTGCGTTTTGCCGGAACGAGCATGTGCCGGTTTTGATTCATGTAACCGAATTAACGCAGCCCCAAGGCCATTCCACTTCCGGTTCGCACGAACGGTATAAAAGCAAAGATCGCTTAGAATGGGAAAAAGACCATGATTGTTTGCGCAAAATGCGTTCCTGGATGATTGATTCAGATATTGCCAATGCCGAAGAACTGGATGCACTGGAAGAACAGGCCAAAAAATATGTGCGCGATTGCCAGCGTAAGGCTTTGAATGATTTGCAGGAAAAAATTCAGGCTGAAAAAGAACAATCGGTTGAACTAATACAAGATTTAGTTACGGTTTCTGATCAGAAAAAGCCACTGGAAGAGCTGGTGCAACTGGTAGAAAACGCTATTGATCTGGGCCGGAAAGATTTGGTTTCCATCATGCGCAGATCACTTTGGCTGACGGCCGGAACCAATTCTTATGAGCGTAGTTTGCTGTTGAAACTTTATCAGCAGGAAAACGAAAAAAATGCTATCCGCTATCATTCCAGGCAGTTTAGCAACACGCCGCAATCTCCGCTGGCAATTAGCTTTTTGCCGGCAGTTTATGGTGAAAACTCAAAACTGATTGATGGACGCGAAATTTTAAATGCTTGTTTTAGTGCCAATTTTTCCCGTGATCCGCGCATTATCGCTTTTGGAGAAGATGTTGGTGCCATTGGAGATGTAAACCAGGGCTTTGCCGGTTTACAGGAAAAATTTGGCGTACTGCGGGTGACCGATACCGGCATCCGTGAGAGTACAATTGTTGGTCAGGCGATTGGTTTATCCTTGAGAGGTTTACGCCCGATTGCAGAAATCCAATACGTAGATTATCTGCCGTATGCGATGAACGTGCTGATGGACGACCTGACGACCATGAGTTACCGTACGTTCGGCGGGCAGATTGCGCCGGTGATTGTCCGCACGCGTGGCCACCGGCTGGAAGGCATCTGGCATTCCGGTTCGCCAATGGGAATGATTGTGAATGCACTTCGTGGGATACATATTTGTGTGCCCAGAAACATGACGCAAGCCGCAGGAATGTACAATACGTTGCTCCGCGGAGATGAGCCGGCTTTGGTGATTGAATGCCTGAACGGTTACCGAATAAAAGAAAAACTACCGACAAACGTTGGCGATTTTACCGTTCCTTTAGGCAAAGCAGAAGTTTTGAAGGGAGGCATAGATATCACGATCGTTTCCTACGGTTCTACTTTGCGTTTGGTGCAGGAAGCTGCAATTGAGCTGGAAAAGATGAATATTTTGGTAGAAATTGTGGATCCGCAAACGCTTTATCCTTTCGATTTGGATCAACTTTGTTCTGCTTCCGTTAAAAAAACCAACAAGCTTTTGGTTATTGATGAAGACGTTCCGGGCGGCGCTTCGGCTTATATTTTGCAGCAAATTGTAGAAAAGCAAAAGGCTTATTATTTCTTAGATAACCAACCGAGAACGTTAACCGCAAAAGATCATCGTCCGCCTTACGGTTCTGATGGCGATTATTTTAGCAAACCTTCTATCGACGACATGATTGAAATTGTTTACGAAATGATGGGCGAAAGTAAACCAGATCAGTTCCCAAAAATATATTGATGCTGTTTTTATCGGTATAATTTTATATTCGTAAATATTTTCTATTTAAAAAGAAAATATTTACTTTTGGTTATGAAAGCAGCTAAGGAATATAAAACAGCAGAAAGTTATCCTTCAATATTTTCTGAAAGAACACAGGAAGCATTAACGTTGATTAAACCTTATGAAGCACTTTTTACTTCTCCAAAATCTAAATTAGCGGCAATCAAAAAAGGTTTGGAGCCAAAAGCTATTCAGGATTTGATTGAAATAACTGGTGCAACACAAACAGATATTGCCCACATTTTGGATTTAACCGAGCCAACTTTAAGAAAATACATCAAAACCGGCAAAGAATTAAACAGCGGTTTGAGTGAGCACATCATCCAGCTTTTTGAATTGTTTGATAAAGGAATGGATACTTTCGGTTCTTTAGAGGAATTTAAAAACTGGTTGCCGCATCAAAATATTGGTATCAATGCAATTCCGATGGATTTATTGGATACACTTACCGGAATCAACATCATCAAAAGTGAGTTAATTCGTATTGATTACGGCGTAACTGCTTAACTCCGTTCGATGTTTGTTTACAGAATCAGTCAAACCAAATACGCCAATATTTTAACCGCTTCCGGAATTGATGGTCGCTGGAATAGTTTAAATCAAAAAATGATTTACACGGCTGGTTCTGTTGCTTTGGCTTGTTTAGAAAACCTGGCGCACAAAAGCGGAACTTCTTTAGCTGCCGGAAATTTTTCTTTGGCGATTATTGAGGTTGATGATAATTTAAAGATCGAAGAAGTAAAGATTGGGGATTTAGAAACTACAAATCCGAATTGGCAAAGTGTAGATCAATATCCTTTAACCCAAAAAATGGGAGATATATGGTTGGATGCCAATACTTCTGCCGTTTTAAAAGTTCCATCAGCTATTATTGATTTGGAATATAATTATCTCCTCAACCCAAACCATGCTTCTTTTATCGGTATAAAAATTGTAAAGGTTGAGTTGTTTAATTTTGATTCGAGGTTGAAAGGGAATTTTTAGTATTCCTAATACTCACCTAAGTGTTATTTTAATGCTATTAAAAGAGTCAGTGAAATAAGGATGTTCAGCTTCCGCAGAATAATTCATTGTTTGAAGTGAATCCAAATTACCAATTTTCATTAGATCTTTAACATTGTCATAATCTGTAGAAGAAACAATAAAAAAAGAACTTATTTTTCTGTTATTAAGGTTATATGATATTAACAGAGTTTGCCCATCTTTTTTATAAATATTGTCGTAGTGTTCTTCTTTAGAATTTGAAGGATCAGGAGGGTTTTCCAAAGGTTTACCTAAAACTTTGCGTACTTCATCAATGTTCTTTCCAATTAAAGCAGGAACATCAAATGTAACTTGAGGCGGTTTTGGTTCTTTACAGCTTGTAACAATTAAAAGCAGGATGTAAAAAATATACTTAACTGGTTTTAAGCTGTTAAATTCAAGATTCATCATTCCTATTTAAGTGTTTGTAATTTCATTCTTTATACGGAAAATATTTAATGTTGAATTTATAATTTTAGAAGAAAATTACATACTTCTTTTATCACCTAAATTTTAGCTTTATCCTTGATGCTTGTTTCTTTTTGCGATACTTCAATTTTATGCCGAAACCAGCAATCGCAAAAAGAATTTAGAAATTTAATAAAGATATGGTTGATAGCTTATCATCTCAACATAGCATATTTAAATGAGGAAACTGGCTACTTATTTCTTATAAGCAACACATTTATCGACAAAGCAACTTCAAAATTCGGCGATGTTAAAGCACATGCTTTTGCAAATCTTCCTTCAATTATTAAAAATGCGGTTTTTATAAATAGTGAAGAAGATAATAAAAGCAGACCAGATATTTTAAGGTATTTAAAATTTGAAAGCCTGATTGATGTTGATGGAAAAAGGTATGTTGTTTGGCTTTATGTGCGTCAAACGAAAAATGAATATCAGCTATACTCTCTAAATATTAAAGCATAAAAAACGCTTTAAAACTGATAATGTGGTACGTCGTAGATAAAATCTAAGTTGCGTATTCGCACGTTGGACACAGCCTTAAAGCGTATTACAAAGATGGTTATTTTAAATTAAAAATCAAATGCTTCTTTTAGCATACCAATTTTCACCCGATAAAAACAGCATCAACTTACAACTTCGCACCCAAATTCCGCAACCATAAATCTGCTAAAACCAGCGCAGCCATCGCTTCCACAATTGGAACAGCGCGTGGAACCACGCAAGGATCATGGCGGCCTTTGCCTTTTATTTCGGCTGCGTTTCCGGCAGCATCAATCGTTTCCTGGTTTTGCATAATGGTGGCCACTGGTTTAAAAGCAACTTTAAATTCAATCGGCATTCCGTTGCTGATGCCGCCTTGTATGCCACCGGAATTATTGGTGAGCGTTTGCACATTTCCGTTTTCATCTTTGCGGAAAATATCGTTATGCTCCGAACCCAGCATTTCACTTCCGGCGAAGCCAGAACCATATTCAAAACCATGAACGGCATTGATGGAAAGCATGGCTTTTCCCAGATCAGCATGTAATTTATCAAAAACCGGTTCGCCTAAACCAACCGGACAATTTAAGATCGTGCAACTGATCTTTCCGCCAACGGTATCGCCTTTTTTGCGGATGTCATCAATATAATTGATCATTTTTGCGGCCGTTTCCGGGTCGGCACATCGAACGATGTTTTCCTCGCGGATACGGATAAAATCTTTTGCGTTTTCAATTTTTACTTCCGGTGCATCCATTTTCCCAACGCTCGTTACCGACGCTAAAATCTCAATTCCTTGTGCTTGAAGCAATAATTTTGCAACTGCTCCGGCAGCAACACGTGCCGCAGTTTCCCGTGCCGAAGAACGGCCGCCGCCACGATGATCGCGGATGCCATACTTCGTTTGATAGGTAAAATCTGCGTGCGATGGCCGGAAAGTATTTTCGTTATGCGAATAATCTTTGGAACGCTGATCTTCATTCGGAATCAGTATTGCAATTGGTGTTCCGGTTGATCTTCCTTCAAAAACTCCGGATAAAATTTGAACTGTATCGCTTTCTTTTCGCTGCGTGGTAATTTTGGATTGGCCAGGTTTGCGCTTATCTAATTCAGCCTGGATAAACTCCAAATCAATCTCTAATCCGGCCGGACAACCATCAATAATTACACCGATGGCCACGCCATGAGATTCGCCGAAAGTGGTGATGCGGAACGCTTGTCCAAAGGTATTGCCTGCCATATTAAAGTATTAAGTAATTAGTATCGAGTATCAAGTATTGAATAAATAGTTCAGTGCCTTACGCTAATGGCTGATTGCTGACATCTGATTGCTGATAGCTAATCACAAATCCCGCTTTCTCCAAATCTTCCCAAAACCCTGGATATGATTTTTCAACCACTTTAAAGTCTTTAATTTCCAGTTCCGGAACAATTAAAGCCAGCGGTGCAAACGCCATTGCCATGCGGTGATCTTCATAAGTGTTGATGAAAACTTTTTCGGGGATGCTTCTTTTAGCACAGTTTAATTTGTAAACCTGGCCTTTCTCGATCAGCTCGACACCAATTTTAGCCAGTTCGTTTTGCAAGGCTTTTATACGGTCGGTTTCCTTAATCTTTAACGTTTCTAAGCCGGTAAAAGAAGCATCGTGACTTAAAGCTGCGCAAACTACAATAACAGTTTGCGCCAAATCGGGACAGGTTTTAAAATCAAAAATCTTGCGGACAACTGCTTTTGGTTCCTTAATCAGCAAAACACCTCCATCTTTAAATTGCGAAGTGATGCCGAAATTGGCCATCAATTCCGTGATCGTGCTGTCGCCCTGCAAGCTGTAAGCCGTTAATCCCGGAAGGAAAATCTCCGCTTCATCACACAAAGCCGCGATGGCGTACCAGTAGGAAGCCGCGCTCCAATCAGGTTCTACATAGATAGTTGCAGGTTGAAAAGGCTGGTTTTGGATGGAGATAATGTTGTCGTTCCAAGCGTGCCGGATGCCGCATTGCTGCAACATCGACAACGTCATTTCCACATAAGGACGGGAAGTTAATTCTCCTTCAATGTGTAAATCTAAACCCAGCCGTAATTGCGAAGCAATCAGCAATAAGGCGGTAATGTATTGACTGCTGATATCACCTTTGATACTGATTTCAGCGGTTTCCTGCTCAAATCCACCAGTAATTTTAATAGGCGGAAAACCTTCTTTTTCTTCGTAGGAAATTTCAGCACCTAAACTTTTTAAAGCATCAACCAAAATACCAATTGGCCGTTGTTTCATCCGTTCGCTTCCGGTCAAAATTACCTGATGCTGTTTTTGCAGGGTAAAAAATGCCGTTAAAAAACGCATGGCCGTACCGGCAGGGCCAATGTTTACAGTAGCTGTCAGCTTTGAGCTATCAGCATTCAGCTCCTTGTCCGCGTTTAATTGCTGATTGCTGATTGCTGATAGCTGATAGCCTCTCAAAACCTTCTCCAATGTAACCGTATCTGCCGCTTCCGATAAGTTTTCAACTTTAACTTTTCCTTCACTCAAAGCCGAAATAATTAATGCGCGGTTGCATTCGCTTTTAGAACCGGTTAGTTTGATTGTGGTATTTACTACTCGGTCCGGTTTACGCAATATTAAATTTCCGGCTTCCATTTAAGCTTCAACAACCGTAGTGTGGTTCATAATTTCGGTTTGCTTACGGATGGATTCATGGTGCATCAGTTCCAGCAATTTCTCGGTAAAATCGGTGCTTAGTTTTAACGCTTTGGCGTAAGCGGTGCGTTTGTGCAAAATCTCGTCCCAACGGTTTACCTGCAGAATGGTAACGTTGTTATCTCTTTTATACACGCCGATTTTTTCTACAACGGCCATTCTTTCTGCCATTTTAGAGATGATCTGGTCGTCGATCTTATCAATTTCTTTGCGTAGTTCCGCCATTTTATCGATTACGGCTTTGTCTTTCAGTTCTGGTTTGCGTTGCGTTAGATGATCCATCAGTTCGCTTAACGCCGCCGGGGTAAGCTGTTGTTTAGCGTCCGTCCAGGCAACAGAAGGATCGATGTGCGATTCGATCATCAAGCCTTGCATATCCATATCCAAAGCTTTTTGGGAGATGTACGGGATCAATTCGCGATTGCCGCAAATATGACTTGGATCGTTAATTATGGGCAGTTCGGGTGCTAAAGTTTTTAAACTGATGGCCAAATCCCAATGCGGTTCATTACGGAAAGCGGTTTTCTCGAAAGAAGAAAACCCGCGATGAATAGCAGCCAGTTTAGTGATTCCGGCGGCGTTAATTCGCTCCAAAGCACCAATCCACAAAGAAAGATCAGGATTTACCGGATTTTTAACCATCACCGGAATATCAACACCTTTCAGCGCATCTGCAATTTCCTGCACCGTAAACGGGTTCACGGTTGAGCGCGCACCGATCCACAAAATATCAACACCGGCATTTAAAGCTTCCTCCACGTGTTTTGCGTTGGCCACTTCAATAGCTGTGGGCAAACCGGTTTCTGCTTTGGCGCGTTTCAACCATTGCAAACCAATGCTTCCGATTCCTTCGAATTCGCCCGGGCGCGTACGTGGTTTCCAGATACCGGCACGCAGCACGCTTGCTTTTCTAGTTTTGGCAAGCAAATGTGCGGTGGCAACTAACTGTTCTTCGGTTTCTGCACTGCAAGGGCCAGCAATCAGCAAGGGTTCGTGGTTGATCTTCATCCAGGAACTGAGCGGTTGTATTTTAAGATCGAGTTTCATAATGATGGGATTTGAGTTTTTATAGGATAAGTAGATTTTTAGGTGATAAAAGAAGCATGTTTAGATTTTGTCGTTTTTGCGGTACTCGCCCAGAATGTTGAAGTTACGTGTATGTTTCAATACTTTTTTGATGGCCGAATCATATTGCTTCGCTTCCTGCCATTCCACATCTGCATAAAAATTATATTCGTTGGGTTTGCCTAAAACCGGCATGGACTGGATCTTGCTGAGGTTAACTTCATGTTCTGCAAAAACATTGAGCACTTTAGCCAGCGAACCTACTTCGTTTCCGGCCTGAAAACAAAGTGAAGCTTTGTTAGGATTGGCAACCACGCCGTTTTGTTTGTCCGCTATAATTAAAAAGCGGGTGAAATTCTTTTTATTGGATTCGATGCGTTTTTCAAGCGGGTTTAGTTCGTACAATTCTGCCGCCATCGTGTTTGCAATGGCAACGGTATCCAATAGTTTTTCATCGTGCACACGTTTGGCGCAAGCGGCTGTATCGGTACTTTCAATTATTTTGATCTGCGGATACTCTTCCATAAAATCCACACATTGACGCAACGCAATCGGATGAGAGATGGCAAACTTAACGTCTTCAAACTTTACGCCCGGATACGCCAGCAAATGCAATTGAATGCGTAAGGAAACTTCGCCAATTACCGGGAAGTTGTAGTTCATCATCAGCGAATAGTTAGGCAATAAGCTGCCTGCAATACTGTTTTCTATCGCCATCACCACATAATCGGCTTCTTTACGGTTCAACGCTTCAAAAGTTTGCTTAAAAGAATTGCATTCTACCAAGTCAATATCTTCCCCAAAAAACTTAACCGCTGCTTCCTGATGAAAAGAAGCTTTGATGCCCTGAATGGCGACGCGTGGTTTGTTCATGCTGTTTTTACAATGCAAAAAGTCCCGGCTGTTTGGCCGGGACTTTCTGTTATTTTATTTCTTTATTTAAAAATTTAACAAATCAGTCCCGGTTACCGCTAAAGTAAAAGTAGAAGAAACCGAAAAAGAAAGTATTGTTAATTGTCATTGTTGTGTTTACGTTTTCAAATGTACATGGAAAAATGAGATTGTCAAGAGGAAAGTTGAAAAATATATATTATAGATACTCTAATGTGCATTCTAACTTCTGTTTATTAAAATCATTCTTAAATGCGTACAGATAATTGCTAATTTTGTTATCAAATTTATTTTATAATATGTTATATAGCCTTCAAGAAGTTCAAGAAAAATTTTCGGTTTTATCCGAAGATATAGAAAAGCATGTTCGAGAAAATAATATTAAAGTAAATAAAGAAGGGAAAATTTCTAATAAGTCTTATCAAACTTTAATTGATTTTTACATAGTTGATCGTGACATTAATATTGAAAAGCCTGTCTTCGTATTAAATGGAAATAAAGTTGCGGTAGGTTCTAAACCTTTTTTTGAAAGTGAAAATCAAAAAATTTCTATATTTCATGACGATGCTATAAATTTCTTAAAAAACTTACCTACTGCAAGTGTTGATATAATAATAACTGATCCTGCTTATTCTGGAATGAATCAAAAATTGAAGTTAGGTAGTGGCAAAATTATAGGTAAATATAGTGAAGCTGGGAAGAACACTGCAAAATGGTTTGAAGAGTTTCATGATACAGAAGAAAACTACAAAACTTTCTTACAAGAGTGCTTCCGAGTGATGAAAAATAATAGACACATTTATATAATGTTTGATTCTTATTCACTTCTAACACTTGCTCCTGTAGTTCGTGATATTTTTGAAGTAAAAAATCTATTGTGTTGGGATAAAGTAAATATTGGGCTTGGTCATTATTTTAGAAGAAGACATGAATTTATAATGTTTGCGAGTAAGGGTAAACGTCCTTTAAATTCTAAAAGTATTCCTGATGTTTGGAAAATAAAAAGGGTTTCAGGGTCAAAGTATCCCACACAAAAACCAACAGAAGTTTTTGAGTTAATGTTGAAAGGAAGTGCTGAAAAAGACTTTGTTGTTTGCGACCCATTTCTTGGAAGTGGCTCGTCTGCAATTGCATCGATAAAAGCTAATTGTAAATTTTTAGGTTGCGACATTTCAGAAAAATCCCTTTCCTTCTCAAAAGAAAGAATTGAACAGTTTTTAAAAACAAATACAGATAAGTATCAAAAGTCGTCGCTTTTAGGTGATGATGAAGCAATGACTAAATTGTTCATGAATGGCAAATCTAAGTAAGACATACGCTTTATTTGCGTGGACTTCTCCAAGAACTATTGAGAAAATCATTCCTGAAATTCAGGTTCTCGTAGATCTTTTTGCTGGTAAAGAGTGGAACACTCAAACTCAAATTGCTTTTTTTCATAAGTTGTTCAATTCTGAATTTTATGAAGGCGAAAAAATGCCTAATAATATTGCCCTTGCGGCAAGGGATAGAATTACAAGAGCACCTAAAGCTTTAGGGTTTATTAATTTGAAACCCATAATTCAACTTACAGAAGTTGGCGGAAAATTATTGAGTGAAGCTAGAACCCATGAAACTATTGCAAAACAGCTTTTTAAATTTCAACTTCCATCTCCGTATCATAAACTTCCTGTTGATAGAGGGTTTGGAGTACGACCTTATTTAGAATTATTAAGACTCACAAGGGACTTAGGCAACTTATCAAAAACAGAGATTGCAATTTTCTTTTTACAGATGACCCATCACAGTAAGTTTGATTCTATCGCAGCTGCAATCAAAAAATTTCGTGAGGATGCTAAAAATAACGTAGGTAATAGAAAAGCCTTTATTGAAGAAAGATTCACAAAAGAAATTCTAAAAATTTATGCTACAGATATTAACGCCAATGAATTAAAAACTCGTGAAAGCGGTGATGCGTCTCTTACTAAGTTTATAAAGACTAAAAGAAGTAATCATATTGATTATGCAGATGCTTTTATACGTTATTTAAGAGCAACTCAACTTATCACATTTGATAAGAAAACGTTCAGGATGATTGTAGCTCCTTCAAGGGTTGCAGAAGTTGACTACATTCTAAAAAACGTTGATAGAAATGCGTTGCCGTACAAAACAGAAGCAGATTACAAAAAATATTTGTTTGATCCTGCATCTTTATTATTGTTAACAGATGATAGAAAATATCTTGAAATGCAACTTTCAAAATTATCTGTCAAGTTTGATATAAAAGCAAGTATTGATTTTTTAAAAACTTTATTAGAAGCGACCGAAAAGAACATGATTTCTGCTGCCATACAACAAACAGAAGTGTCCTTAAAAAATTATAAAGAGTTTAATGATGTTATTGATGTGTTTGAAAAAATCACAAAAAAAGAAGTTCCCGACCCTCCACTTTATTTGGAATGGAATATTTGGAGAGCTATGGTTATGATGAACTATGCAAAGGAAGTCAAAGGGAATTTTGCAATAGATTTAGATGGAGTTCCTTTAAATACTGCACTTGGAAATATTCCTGATATTGTAATTGAATATGATGGTTTTAAGGTCATTGTTGAAGTGACAATGTCAAGTGGAAATAAACAATATGAAATGGAAGGCGAGCCTGTTGCACGTCATTTTGGAAAAATTCAAAATAATTCTACTGTTCCTGTCTACTGTCTATTTGTTGCTCCAAAAATTAGTGAAGGGGCTTTGGCTCACTTTTTCAATCTAAATAGATTTAATACAAAGGCATATGGTGGTAAAACAAGAATTATTCCAATGGGTCTCAGTCAATTTATAGATTTTGTAACTATTGCAAAAGATAAGAGTTTTAATCATTCTAAAATTTTCAAAACATACTTGGATTCAATAATAGAAAATAACCAATCTGTTGACGATGAAACAATTTGGTCTCAGCAAATTCATAATTCAATCTTCACGTGGATAAACAATAATTAAGGTTAATTTGAAAAAATAACCTCGCAAATATTTTAGGGTTAATTAATATAATATTTATTTCGCCTGCTCTAACTCCGCGTAATATCTCTGCTGCATCACCTTGGCAACCTGCGTGCTGCCATCATGGCTCCATCCGGGCGGCATAACTAAATATTTAACTTTATCGGTGAATTTAGGCGCTTTTTTTACATCGATAATTAAGGCTTTCCATTCGTGGAAGATAATGTTGGATACGCCCAAATCATCAGGTTGCGTGGTTAACCCATATTTAATCGGCTCAGGCAAATCTTCCTGAAAAGTACCGAACATTCTATCCCAAATGATAAAAAGCATCCCCATATTTTTATCCAAGTATGGAACGTTGGAAGCGTGATGAATGCGGTGATGCTCCGGTGTTACAAACAGATAACTATACCATTTCGGGAAGTTGATTTCAGCTTGCGTATGAACCAGATTTCCATAAAGTTGTGTAAGCAAATAAGCATATAAAATATCTATCGCCGAAAAACCCATCAGCGCAAGCGGCAAATAAAAAAATACGCGGTAAACAGGTTCAAAAACCGTAGAACGGAAACCGGTGGTTAAATTAAAATGTTCTGATGAGTGGTGCGTAACGTGCATCGCCCAAAACATACGACTATAATGACCAACATAATGCAACACCCAATATAAAAAGTCCTGCGTTACCACAAGTACAAACCAGTAAAGGAATATGTTTTTGATCTCGAAGAAGCGGAACTGGTAAAAATAATTCAACACAAAAAACGTAGCACCCTTAACGGCAAGGTTGATAAAAAATGTGATGGACGTGAGGTAGATATTCGTCCAGGTATCGCGTTTTTCGTAGTATTTTCGGTCTTCGCGGTAGCTGAAATACATCTCCGCCAGCGTGAGGATGATCAGCAGGGCAAACAATCCGGCGGCGGCTTCATTTTTGTGGTCTAAACCAAGCATATCAACAATTTATATAAAATTTTAAACTTTCACAAAGTTCATCTTCTGTGCAAAAGCAATCAATAGTACATTGTCCAATTTGCGTCAATAATGAGCAGTTGATCTGGTTGGAGGCATTCTTTTTATCGCTTTTCATTAACTCAATTAAAGCCGGGATTGATGCTTCTTTTATCGTATGTTTTTCGTAGAACTTTTGAAAAGTATGCACAATTTCCGCCAGTTCCTGTTGCGATAATCCTGTTTTTTGGGTAGATAAAAACGCTTCGCAAATCATGCCGATTGCAATTGCTTCACCATGCAGCAACGGATTTTTTCCGTTTTGTAAAGCATAACTTTCTACCGCGTGGCCAATGGTATGGCCGAAATTCAGGATTTTACGCAAGCCTTTTTCTTCCGGGTCTTGCAAAACAACCTTATTTTTGATTTCTATGGAATGATGGATCAGTTCAGGATCGATATTTTCCGGCGATGCTTCTTTTAGCAGGTAAAAATAGTCGCGGTCGGCAATCAAACCGTGTTTCAGCATTTCGGCAAAACCGGAAATTAATTGACGTTGCGGTAAAGTTTTCAGGAAATTTGTATGGATAAAAACAGCTTTCGGCTGTGCAAACGTGCCGATAATATTTTTCAGATGGTCCATATCAATGCCGGTTTTGCCGCCAACCGAAGCATCAACTTGGGCAAGCAAAGTTGTTGGTATCTGCACAAAATCAATTCCTCTTTTAAAAGTTGATGCCGCAAAACCGCCCATATCAGTAATGACGCCGCCGCCAACATTGATGAGCAAACTGTTGCGGTCGGCACCAAAATCAATCAGCATTTTCCAGATGCCGATGCAAAAATCAATATTCTTATTTTCTTCTCCGGAGGTAACTTCAATCAAATCGTAATCTGTGATTCCCAGTTTTTCAATTAATAGCGGCAGGCAATGTTTTTCGCTGCTTTCATCCACCAGAAAAAAGATTTTACTATACTTTTTCTCCTGCAAAAACTGGTTTAATGCGGCAAAATCATCATTAAAAACAACCGGATAAGAAATGCTTTGTATTGTTTCCATACTTAGATAACGTGTATTTTTTTGCCATTAAAAGTAATAATATCGCCGGTTCTTACCTTCAACCGCTTGCGTAGATCCACCTCGCCGTTGTATTTTACTTTGCCTTCAGTTACCATTATTTGCGCTTCTCCGCCGGTTTGTACTAATCCGGCTGCTTTTAGCAGCTGAATCAGCGTAATAAATTCGCCCTGTAATTTAAATTCGATCATGTGCTACAAAAATATAAAATTGGACTGAGCAGACGTTATTCTATCGTTCAATACCTAATTTTGCCAGATGGAAATCCCGGAGCCAAAAACAGTAAACACTACGCCTTTATCTTTTGAAAACACAGAAATTGCTTTTCGCCACGAAAGTAATTCGGAGTTGGAACGCGCTTACTGGCTGTTCAGGATCATCAACCTGAATTTCCTGGTAAGAATTGGTCCGCCGATCACTAATTTCGCTTTTAAAATTGGGTTGCCGATAAAATCTTTGGTAAAATCAACTATTTTTAATCATTTCTGCGGAGGTGAAACCATTGCTGAATGCGAGCCGACGATCCGAAACCTGCAATCCGGAAAAGTTGGGACGATCCTGGATTATTCTGTAGAAGGCGAAAATGAAGAAGCCGTTTTTGATGAGACGCGCAACCAGATAATCGACACGATAAAAAGGGCAAAGGGCGATGCGGCCATTCCGCTAACTGTTTTTAAAATTACCGGCGTTGGCAGCTTTGAAATATTGGAAAAAGCAGATGCCGGTTTATCTTTTTCTGCGGAGGAAGAAATTGCCTGGCAAAAAATATTTGACCGCGTAGATACGATCTGCAAAATAGCTTTCGACCTCAACGTCCCGGTGATGATTGATGCTGAAGAAACCTGGATCCAGCGCAGCATAGATTTGCTGGCCCTGAACATGATGCGGCAATACAATCAGCAAAAAGTGATTGTTTACAACACGTATCAGCTTTATCGCCACGATAAATTGGCCTCGTTAAAAGCTGATTATAAAGCTGCTGCGGATGAAGGTTTCCTGCTCGGTGCCAAATTGGTGCGTGGTGCTTACATGGAAAAGGAAAACAAGCGGGCGGCAGAAAAAGGTTACCCAACGTTAATCCAACCGGATAAAACCGCTACCGACCGTGATTATAACCTGGCTTTAGCTTTTTGTGCCGAAAATATCAACCGCATAGCTTTTGTGTGCGGCACGCATAATGAACAGAGCTGCAAAATGCTGGCTGATTTGCTGAACAAACATCAGATCGAACACAACCATCCGCATGTGCACTTTTCGCAGTTGCTGGGCATGAGTGATAACCTGAGTTTCAACCTTTCCAATGCTGGCTACAATGTGGCGAAATATGTGCCTTTCGGACCGGTGAAAGCAGTTTTGCCTTATTTATTTAGAAGGGCGCAGGAAAATACAGCCATCGCCGGGCAAACCAGCCGCGAGTTGGGTTTGATCAGCAAAGAAAAAAACCGGCGCAGGATTTAAGCCGATGCTGTTTTTATCGACCCAAAATTGTTGACCTCAAATAATTACTTTTGCGCTTCATGATCATCGGTAAAATATGGCTGAAATAGTAGATCAGCACCAAACTTCATCAAACAAAGTTGTCAAGTATTTTTTGCTGGTTTGGGCGTTGATTAATTTCCTGCAAAGTTATTTTACCCAACTGCATCCGGACGAAGCGTATTACTGGCTTTACTCGCGCTTTTTGGATTGGGGTTATTTTGATCATCCGCCGATGGTTGCGCTGTTTATCCGTGCCGGCGATTCTTTGTTTCATAACGAGCTGAGTTTACGCCTGCTTACTGTTTTTAGCAGCACTTTTTCATGGTGGGTTTTATGGCAGATTGTCAAAAAATATCAGGTAGAAGCCAGGTGGTTTATGCTGATAATCAGCTCAATTTCCATTTTTCATATTTTTGGTTTTACCACCACGCCGGATGCGCCGCTGTTTTTTTTCAGCACTTTGTTCTACTTCTTTTATCAGCAGTATTTAAAAAAAGATACGCCCGGAATTGCTGTTTTACTCAGTTTATCGCTTGCCGGAGCTTTGTACAGCAAATATCACGCGGTACTTTTAGTAGTTTTTACGCTGATAGCCAACCCGAAATTACTCGGCCGGAAATCGTTTTGGATGGTGGCCGGATTAACACTGATACTGTTTTTACCACATGTTTTTTGGCAGGTCAACCACGGTTTTCCTTCCGTCAAATATCATTTGGTAGAGCGGGAAGCTGATCATTATCAGTTTCAGTTTACCTATTTATTTTTGATCGGGCAGCTTTTTATGGCCGGGCCGCTGGTGGGCTGGTTTTGGTTTTACCGGATTTCCAAGTTCCGTGCAACCGATATTTTTACGCGCACGTTGCTGTTTAATTTTGTTGGAACGATCGTGTTTTTTTTACTGAACACGCTAAAAGTTGCCGTGCAGCCGCATTGGACGCTGATTGGTTTTTTGCCGATGGTGATGCTCGTTTTGATTTCGCTGCAACATCAGCCCAAACCCAAATGGCTGCAACCAATACTGTTTTTAAACCTGTTTTTATTGTTGCTGATGCGTTTTGGTTTGATGCTGAAAAATCCGGTCAGCATGAAAATCGGTGTCATAAAAAGTTATTTTGGCAACCCGGAATGGACGAATTTAATCCAACAAAAAGCCGGAAACGCGTATGTAATTTTCCCGGACAATTTTCAAAATCCTTCCTGGTACAGCTACTACACCAATTCGTTAAAAGGTTTTTCGTATGATTCGCGTTTTTACCGGCGCACACAGTTTGATATTTGGCCGATAGAAGACAGTTTGCAGCAAAAACGTATTTATTATGTAACCGATGAACCACTGAAAGAAGTTGCTTCGGATAAATTGAACACGGCAAAAGGCGTTTTTTACGGACATTGGATTGTGCAAATGCGTTCGTATCAAAAAATGCTGGTTGAGTTAGGTTCAACCCAAATCCAAACTTCGCCGGGCAAAACTGTTCCGCTTCAGCTTAAAATCAAAAACCCTTATCCAAAAGCTGTCAATTTTAGTAATATCGGTCAGCAACAAATTGTAGTTTTGCGGGCATACATGATGCAAGGTGATTCTGTTTTGAGCAACCAAATGGCACCGCCGGATTTCAATCAGCTTAAATTTCAGCCCGAAGAAACGCGGACTTATCCTTTCAACTTGCAAACACCGCTTAAAAAAGGAAAATACACGTTGTTGTTCTCCATCAAAACACCACCGTTTTCCGGTCCGCGCAGCAGCCGGATTATCAACCTCAACATTCAATAATTTTATGAAATACACCTTACGCAGCTGTTGTTTTTTTGTGCTGATGCTTCTTTTATGCACTAAAAATTGCATCGCCCAAAATAATCTTGATATTCATTTTCAGGGTTATGGTTTTTTTGATAATCGGGAATACCGCGCTTTCCCGGAGCGTTCGCACACGTTTTCCGGTGCACGCGCCGCGCTGGATTTGGGTGTCAACTTAGATTCCGTCAACCATTTTCGTTTTGGGCTGAATGGTATCCATGAGTTTGGTGCTGGTCCGTTTTTTGGGAAAGTTGACCCCGTAATTTACTATAACTTTACCGGCAAAAAAGGCTGGACATTTGACATCGGTGCTTTCCCGCGCGCGGGTTTGATCAGCGATTATCCGTTGGCTTTGCTTAATGATACGCTGCAATATTATCGGCCAAACATCCAGGGTTTGCTTACCAGTTACGAAAGCCCCTGGGGAAAAGAAACGATTTGGATTGATTGGGTGAGCCGCCAAACGCAAACCGACCGCGAGCAATTTATTTTTGGAGCTTCGGGAAAATATTTGCCAAACCCGTACGGTCCATTCTTTTTATCGCATTATTTTTTGTTGCTGCATGATGCCGGAGCGGCGGTTTTGCTTCCGAATGATCACATCAACGATAATGGCGGCGGACAAGTGCGTGTTGGTTTGGATTTCAGCCATAAAACCTTCCTGGATTCCTTAAATATTTCTGCCGGCGGCATGATTTCTTTGGAACGGACGCGCGGTGTAGACGGTTTCCAGGTCCCGAAAGGTTTTGTGGCTGAAGTATTCCTGCAAAAAAAGCATTTCGGTTTGCGTGATAATTTTTATGCCGGTAAAGGAAGCAACATTGTTTATGGTGATTCTTTTTACAGCAAAAAAATGTACAACCGCCTGGACCTGATTTATACGCCGTTTATTTACAGTCAAATCCGCGGAAGTTTTATTTTGAGCCTGCATCAATCGCCTGGCAATCTGGGTGATAGCCAGCAGGCATTTCGGTTAACTTATGATATTGGCCGGAAGAATTTGCTGCGGTTTAAGGATTAGTTGCTAATCTTCTAAGAGCCTGTTTAAAATTTGTTCAATCTATTTTAGATGCTTCTTTTATCACCTAAAAAATGGTCAGTATTTGGTTTTTGTTTATTTAAATCGATGCAAACACCAATTTTTATAGGGTAAAAGAAGCATTGGTATTCTTTCTTGTATAAATTTAAACAGGCTTTTAGTAAATTTCGCTTTCTTATTAACCGTGCTGACTTTTACAGTGAATACAAAAAGCATTATCCGGTGCTTGGAGTTGAAATTAAATATCAACCATGAAAAAATATCAGTTCATCTTAATCGTATTGATATGCTGTTTAAATGTAAAATATGTATCGGCACAAACTGGTTATCTGGTTACTGATCAGGTAACCAAGCAGGCCGTTCCGTTTGCGCTGCAGGATGTCAGGTTGCTAAACAGCCCGTTTAAACATGCGATGGAAAAGGATGCCGAATGGCTGCTCAGCCTTCAGCCCGATCGTTTTTTAAATCGTTTCAGAAAAAATGCCGGGTTAAAACCTAAAGCTGAAATATATGGCGGATGGGAAGCTCAGGGTGTTTCCGGCCATTCGTTGGGGCATTATTTGTCGGCCTGCTCTATGATGTATGCAGCCACGGGTGATAAGCGGTTCAAACAAAAAACAGATTATATAATAGCCGAACTTGCCGAATGCCAACAAGCCCGTAAAACCGGTTATGTAGGCGGTATTCCTGATGAAGACAAGATATTTGACGAAGTAGCCCGCGGCGATATTCGCTCCCAGTGCTTTGATTTGAACGGCGGCTGGGTCCCCTGGTACACAGAGCACAAAGTTTTAGCTGGTTTAGTGGATGCTTATTTGTACACGGGAAATAAAGAGGCTAAAGCGGTAGCGGTAAAATTTTGCGACTGGATTGATGTTAAGTTTAAGAACCTGACGGAAGCACAGTTTCAAAAGATGCTGGAATGCGAACAAGGCGGCATGAATGAAGCACTGGCAAATGTTTATGCCCTTACCGGGAACAAGAAGTATCTGGAACTTTCTTACCGCTTCAATCATAAAAAAATATTAGACCCTTTATCTGAGCAAAAGGATGTGCTTGCAGGTGTACATGCCAATACACAAATCCCTAAAATTATTGGTGCAGCGCGACAGTATGAATTAACCGGCAATAAAGCCAGCCATGCAGCATCTGACTTTTTCTGGAACACTGTAGTTAATCATTACAGTTATGTTAATGGCGGAAACAGTGATCATGAACGCTTTAGCAATACACCTGACCACCTTGACAAATTTTTGAGTGCCAATACCACCGAAACCTGCAACAGCTATAACATGCTCAAACTAACCGGGCATTTGTTTGAACTTAAACCTGATGCTGCTTACATGGATTATTACGAACGCGTATTGTACAACCATATTCTGGCTTCGCAAAACCCGGACAACGGCATGGTGCTGTATTATCTGCCTTTAGCTTCTGGCACACAAAAACAATTTGGAACACCCAAAGATTCATTTTGGTGCTGTACCGGCACCGGTATGGAAAACCATGCGAAATATGGGGAGAATATTTACTATAAAGACAGCCGCGGCGGTTTGTATGTAAACCTGTTCATTCCTTCTGTACTTTCCTGGAAAGAAAAAGGCATGGAAGTAAAGCTGCAAACCCGCTATCCCGAAAATGGCAACATCAGCCTTGATATAACTCAGCTTAAACAACCAGTTGCAATGCCGATGCATATCCGCTATCCAAAATGGGCTGTAGCGGGCGTGCAGATAACTGTAAACGGAAAGCCAATAGCAATTGATGCTTTACCCGGAAGTTACATAACCATTACCCGTAAATGGAAACAAGGAGACCATATCGGGCTCAGCTATCCGATGAGTTTATATACCGAAAGTATGCCCGACAATGCGGCTAAAAAAGCTTTTCTGTACGGTCCTTTGGTGTTGGCTGGCGAATTAGGAACGGGGATAATCCAAAATCATGATATACCGGTTTTTATAACTGCCAACAATAAGCTGAGCGATGTTATCAGGCCGAACAGTAAACAAGCCGACGTGTTTTATGCCAGTACCGGCGGCAAAGAAGTTGTTTTGGAGCCGCTGTACAAAGTGTATAACCAAAAGCAAGCCGTGTATTGGAATTTTTTTACTACAGATGAATGGAAAGCTAAAAAGCAACAGTTTGAAGCAGAACGCAAAGTTGAAGAAGAACGGAACAACAGGACACTTGATGTAATGCGACTGGGCGAAATGCAGCCCGAACGCGACCATGATTTTAAAGGTGAGCGCAGCCATACCGGTGATGTGGATGGTATCCGCTGGCGCGATGCAACTGATGGCGGATGGTTCTCTTTTACACTTGATACTAAAGGTGCCCGGTCGGCTGAACTACAATGCGCCTACCTTGGAACCGATGGCGGTGGCCGGGAATTTGACATCTTGATAGACGGGCAAAAAATAGCTTCTGAAAAGCTGAGCGTGAAGCAGGAGCCGGGCATCTACACCGTAAATTATACTGTTCCGGCAACGCTATTAAGCAGTAAGCAAAGTGTAACCGTAAAATTTCAGGCTTTGCCTGGTAAAACTGCGGGCGGATTGTTTGGCTGCCGGTTGTTAAAAGTTAAATAAGCTAAACCTATGAAAGCATTAATCGCTCCTAAAACTATTTTAACTGCTATACTAATCTTGTGCATTACTGCCCTTAATGCCCAAAAGCTGCCGCGTATGTATTTTAGTGATAGCACCACAACCGGAATTCCACTGGCCAAAGACCCGGTTGTAGTTAGTTTTAAAGGCCGTTACCTAATGTATTATTCGCGCAAAGCATACAATGATGGCAGCAACGGTATGCTTGGCTGGAACATTGGCATCGCTGAAAGCAAGGATTTATACAATTGGGTCAAGGTTGGTGAAATCAGGCCTGCGGCATCGTACGAGCAAAAAGGGCTGTGTGCGCCCGGTGCAATTGTTAGGGATGGCAAAGTACATTTGTTTTATCAAACGTATGGCAATGGGCCTAAAGATGCTGTTTGTCATGCCACTTCGTTGGATGGTATTCATTTTGTACGAGATGCCAGTAATCCGATCTTTCATCCAACAGGCAGCTGGACCAACGGCAGGGCGATTGATGCTGAAGTATATCCGTTTAAAAACAGTTATTTTCTATACTTCGCCACGCGTGACAGCACTGGCAAAATACAAAAACAGGGCGTGGCTATGGCTTCATCCGGTACTGATTTCAGCCGCAGCGGTTGGAAGCAGGCGGCCGATTCTTCCATTTTGAAACCTACCTTAAAATGGGAGGGCGATTGTGTGGAAGGTGCTACTGTAATTAAGCGCAACAATAAGCTGTACATGTTTTACGCCGGCAATTACAACAACGCCCCGCAGCAAATTGGCGTAGCGGTAATTACGGATGGCATCACCTGGAAAAGGTTATCAGATCAGCCATTTTTGCCTAATGGAAAGCCGGGCACCTGGAACAGCAGTGAATCAGGCCATCCCTGTATTTTTGAAGATGCCAACGGCAAAACCTACTTGTTTTATCAGGGAAATAATGACAACGGCAAAACCTGGCACCTGTCTAATCTGCAAATCGGGTGGACAGAAAAAAGACCGTACATCATTAATTAATAAGCTGATTGTTTTTTAATTAGGTCTGTGCTTCTTTTATCACCTAAAAATGTGTGAAAATTTCTTGTAACTTTTAGAACCTGTTTAAATTTCTTACCGGTTATTTTGGCTAAAGCCATATCTAAATTTTTTACCATCCACGGCCTTAAGGCCGTGGCAATTTAGCCACCTTGATTTACAAATTTTTATCTGACGGCAACGGACAAAGCGATTATAAAAGGCTAATTATCAAACTTCGATTGCCACGGCCTTCAGGTCGTGGATAAAGTTGACAAGCAACCGGCTTCAGTCAAAAACAAAAATATACGATGCCCAAATTTATGGCATAAAAGAAGCAAGTAATTATTAATCCCGGGTCTGATGAAGGATGTGATAGAAATTTAAATAAGCTCTTACAAAATTAAAGCCATCAAAAAAAAGCGATGGTTATTAGACCCACCGCTTTTATGCCGATAAAAACAGTATCAACTTACGATCCGGAAATATCGCCGGAACCGTGCGCTACTTTAGAAATACTTTTTGGATGGCCGCTGTAATGCACATCGCCGGAACCGGAAACAGAAGCATCCAGTTTTTCGCTGGCATAAACGTTGGCATCACCGGAACCGGAAACGCGGATGGCCGTAGTTCTGGTCATCAAATTGCCGCCATTAAAATCGCCTGAACCGGAAATGCCTACGGAAGACTCATCGGCTTTACCGGAAATTTTAAAATCGCCGGAACCTGAAATCGATACAGCTACTGTTTTTACGTTGATTTCTCCCATAAAATCGCCGGAACCGCTGATTCTCAGTTCCAGATCATTCGCATTAAATTTATCTTCAATCCTGAAATCGCCGGAACCGCTTAAACCAATACTGTTCAGATTTTTGGCAACTACATAGATTTTGATGTGGCGGTTGTTCCAAAAATTGCCCCAATTGTGTGTATTTTTAGAGTGGATCATCAGCGTACCGTTCCGCACTTCAGTTACAATTTCATTGATTACATCGGCCTCAGCTTCCACTTTTATAGATTCTGCGCCGCCTTGTCTCAGCACCACATCAAAGGAGCCGGAAGAAGCAATGGCATGAAAACCTGAAACATTGCGGTTTTGCGTTTCTATACTGCGTTTGGTAGCAAAAGATGCTGTTTTTGCATAGATAAAATTGCCGGAAGCCGTGAGCAACAAGGCTAAAGTAAGGGTTTTGATAAGTGATTTCATGGTTAGTTTTTTTTATTAGATGCTTGTTTGAGGCAAATGGTTACAATAAAATCAAAATTTAATCTATCAAAACACCAATGTAATAATTAAAAGTATCTACCTCAATATTATCTTTTGTGGCCGATGCCAAATTTACCGGGCTAAAAGAAGTACTCAAATTAAAAAACTGATATTCGCCGCCTTTTGTCCTGATTTTAACCGGCATCGTAAAACCGTTGACATTGGAAATCCATCTGCCCAAAAGCTGCTTGTCCTGAAACCGAAATTCTAAAGTCGGGATATTTTTATAACGCAAATACTGATCAAAAATAGGGGTTAGGTTTAAGCCCGATTGCTGGTTAATATAACCCACAATATCTTCAGTTGTAACGGTTTGATGATAAAAATTTTTGTTTAGTCCGCGCAAAATCTCCCGCCATTTTTCATCATTATTGATGATGGTGCGGATCATGTTTAGCATAATGCCGCCTTTCGGATACATATCGCCGGAACCTTCTTTGTTTACATTGTAAGCTGCAATAATGGGTGCATCGTTTTGAATAGAACGCCGGTTTCCATGCGTGTATTCCAGTCCGGCCTGCTTGCCAAACTGCTGCTCTACGAAAAGCGATTCGGAGTAATTGGTAAAGCTTTCATGTATCCACATATCGGCTTCATCTTTCATGGTGATATTGTTGCCAAACCATTCGTGGCCGCTTTCGTGCACCACAATGAAATCCCATTTCATGCCCCAGCCTGTTCCCGAAAGATCGCGGCCCAAGTAACCGTTTTGGTAATGATTGCCGTAAGCCACGCCGCTTTGGTGCTCCATGCCCAAATGCGGTGTTTCGATCAATTTATAACCATCTTCATAGAAAGGGTAGGGGCCAAACCAGTGTTCAAAAGCAGCAAGCATGGGTTTAACATTATCGTCAAAATGTTTTTTTGCTTTGTCGAGGTTTTGCGGTAGAACCCAATAGTCTAAGGTGAGCTTTCCTTTTTCGCCCTGAAAAACATCCTCAAAATGTACGTAGTTACCAATGTTGGCTTCTACATTATAATTGTTGATCGGGTTTTTGACGGCCCAATCGAAACGTGTATAACCATTGTTCAACTCGGTTACTTTGCGCAGCCTTCCGTTAGAAACATCTTTTAAACCCTTAGGCACGCTAATGCTGATGAGCATGCTGTCCACTTCATCCGACAAATGATCTTTGTTCGGCCACCAAACGCTCGCACCCAAACCTTCGCAAGCCGTGGCCACCCAGGGTTTGCCCTCGCTATCTTTGGTAAAAACAAAACCGCCATCCCATGGCGCACGTTTGGCCACAACCGGATTACCAGAATAATAAACGGTAAATGCTTCTTTTATACCCCTTTTTATGGTGGTCGGGAAATTGAGGAAAACGGCATTAAACTCACGGGTAAAAGGTAGGTTTTTCCCATGAAAAACTACTTTCTCGATTTTTAAATTCGCAAACAGATCAAACTGTAATTTCTTAAAATCCTGCGTGGCCGTAAACCGAAACTCATTGCTGCCGCTGATAAACTTTTGGTCAATATTAACTTTCACATCTAAATGATAATAGTTGATATCGTAGCAAGTTCGTAACGGCGTTAACATGCCGCGCAAAGTATCGGCACGGGTAAATTTTGCTTTAGGTTGAAGCAATTGTGCCTGACTGTATAATGCAATCAGGCACAAAAAAAAGGGTGATAAAAGAAGTATTGGTTTTTTGAAGATCATTTTATTTCAACACTTCCACATCCACATAACTATCGTTAAAAACAGTTTCTGTAGCTTTAATATAATCACTTGCTGTAGCTTTATACGGATTATCCACAAATTTCTGCGGATTGCGGGCAAAGAGCGGGAACGCGGTACTTTGAACCTGGATCATCAAACGATGGCCTTTTTTGAAGGTATGCAGCACATCCTGCAAACGCACATTTACATCCGTTTTTTGGTTGACAATCAACGCTTCCGGTTTTTCAAAGCTGTGGCGGAAACGGGCTGGCATCACTTCTGACCGTACCATTTGCTCATAATTGCTCATCATGATCGTTTTATTTGGCTGATTTGGATTATTCGGTTCGTCCGCCGGATAAACGTCGATCAGTTTCACAATAAAATCAGCGTCGGTGCCGGTAGAAGCAATTTTTAGGTGAGATAAAATCTCTCCGCCCAAAGTCATGTCGTCCTGCAAAACATCCGTTTGATAAACCAAAACATCCGGTCGGCGGCCGGCAAAACGCTGATCTTCGCTCATGTAATTGTGCGGCGTAAAACCCATCGTTGTGCTGTTGTCTTCGGTGTAAGGAACCGGTTTTGCCGGATCGCTCACATACGACATCGAACCAGTTGAACCCGGAGCGGTCATCGAAATTTTGCCATCAGCGTTTAAATATAATTTTTGGTGCGTAGCATTTGCGGCCGGCCATTGCGCAAATTCTTCCCAGGCTTTTTTGCCGGTATTGTACATGTACGCTTCGGGCAAACCGGAGTTTTTATCGCCGTTGCCTTTTAGAAAATGATTGAAAAATTTGGCTTCAATGTTTCTCTGATAAAAAGTAGCAATACTATCTCCAAAATAAACATTAGAGTGAAAAGTATGTCCGGTTTCGCGCGACCATCTTCCATGTCCAAACGGTCCCATCACGATGGTATTGTAAGCGCTCGGATCAGTTTTCTGGATTTTTTTAAACATATCCAACGGGCCGGAAAGATCTTCCGCATCAAACCAGCCGCCTACAAACATTACTGCTGGTTTTACTTTACCAAAATGGCGCGGTAAACTTCTTTTTTGCCAAAATTCATCGTAATTTGGGTGATTGATGGTTTCCTGCCAGAAAAAATTATCCTTATAATATTTATCCGCATTGCTCAACGGGCCCAAATCCAGCAAAAACTGGTAGCCATCTTTCGTACCCGGATTAAACATTTGGCTTCCATACCAGGCATTTCCGGTGGTATCTGCTTTTGTTTTTTGCACACCAAAAACCGGATAAGTAAAAAAGTAACTTTCCAGCAAAGAACCGTTGTGGTGGAAATCATCAAAAAAGAAATCGGAAATAGGTGCCTGCGGGGAAGAAGCTTTCAAGGCCGGATGATTGGACAAAATTCCGGCAGCGGTATAAAATCCGGGATAAGAAATTCCCCATTGGCCAACTTTGCCATTGTTATTGGCCACGTTTTTTACCAGCCAGTCAATCGTATCGTACGTATCAGAACCTTCGTCCACATCTTGTTTGCTTTTTTTATTGTCGATCTCCGGTGTCATGTTCGTCCACGTTCCTTCGCTTTTGTAACGGCCGCGAACATCCTGATAAACAACTATATAACCTTCTTTCATCATCGTTTCCGACGGGCCTAAAGTTCTTGGAAACTTACCCGCTCCGTAAGGCGCAACGCTGTAACAGGTACGCTGCATAATCATCGGGTATTTTTTCTGCGTAGAAGCATCTTTGGGCGTATAAATCGAAGTAAAAAGCTTAATGCCATCGCGCATGGTAATGTAGGCATCTCTTTTGGTGTAATTTTCGCTGGCATAATTGCTTTGTGCCGAAGCAGAATTGAAGTAAAACCCGGCAAGCAGCAGGAATAGGTAGATTCTTTTCATTAAACAGTAAGTTTGAACTGCTAATTTATAAAAATATAGACAGCAGAAAAGTAATCTGCTTGTTACGTATCGTTTTTAGGATTAAAATATTTTTTTAAATGGATTACACTGATTTTTAGTTGATAAAAGAAGCATTTACTAAATTCTATTCAACCACAATCAAATTGTATTTTTCCAACAAACCTGCTAATCCTGAAACAGAGAATTTTGCTTTTTTAATTCTATTATTCTCCGGATCGATGGAAAAGTTGTAAGCAGAAGTAAAATCAGTTTCGTACAAAATCGTGTTGCTGAAGGAAGTTCTGGTCAGGTCACAATCTGCAAAAATACTTCCCGTCAAATCGCTTTCCTGGAAACTGGCTTCCTGCAAACGGCACTTTTTGAAAAGCGTGTTCCGCAATTTTTTCCTGCTAAAAGAAGCATAATCCAAAATGCAATTATCAAACGAAACGGCAAAAGAAAGATCGCGCACTTTGGTAAAATCAACGCCCAGCAATTTGCAATTTTTAAATTGGACGCTGCTTAAACCGGTTTTGGTCAGTTGTGCTAAACTCAAGTTGCAATCTTCCAAAACACAATCCGAAAAAATACAATCCTGGATTTTACAATTGCTAAAATCAACTTGCTTGAAATTGCATTTGTCAAATTCTCGTCCGACTAACTCTTTTTCAGCATAATTAATAGCCGAAAAGGTTTTGTTTTGGTGATAGGTTTCAGTTCCCATTTGATGCTGTTTTTATCGGTTAAATTTTGTCATCGTCAATTCCGTACCAATGGTGGCAAAACTTTTAATCATTTCGATAGACCGATCAATCAGCGCGGGCAATTCTAATTGTTCTTCTTTATCAAACCCGCTTAAAACATAATCTACTTGTCGTCCTTTCGGAAAATGATCGCTGATACCGAAACGCAAGCGCGCATAATCGCTGTTGCCCAAAGTTAGTTCAATATGTTTTAAACCGTTGTGCCCGGCCGCGCTGCCTTTTGGTTTCAGGCGCAAAGTTCCTAACGGCAAAGCCAGGTCATCTACCAAAACCAATACGTTTTCTACCGGGATTTTTAGTTCTTTCATCCAGTAAGCCAGTGCTTTACCGCTTAAATTCATAAAAGTAGTTGGTTTGATGAGATGCAGCGTTCGTGCTTTATAATTTACTTCGGTGTAATAAGCCAAACGCATGTTAAAAAACTGGGAAGATTCCTGCCGGGCCAGTTCATCCAAAATCATAAAACCGATGTTGTGGCGCGTGTCTGCATATTCCGGGCCGATATTTCCAAGTCCGACAATTAAATATTTCATCTGCCCAAAGGTAATACTGTTTTTATGGCATAAAAACCAGATGATTTAATTAGACAGCTTTACTCAGAACCGAATTTAAACTGCTTGAAAATCATTTGATTGTATAAATCTAAAATACTTAACTCCAGGTGCTGATTGCAAACTTTAGTTTCCAGGAACCGTAAGAGATGGCAATGAAAAGGGTATTTGTTTTTGCGTGGCTGGCTTTTTTAGCTGCAGGTATTGCTGTTTTGTTTTGGTACAACGAATTACAATACAGTTTGCCTACGCCGGTCCCCCAAAATTATCATCCGGTTGCATTTGGCCAATTAATTAAGCCGGATCATCAACTGGCTTTTCAAAACAACAAACCTGTTTTTCTGCATTTTTTTAATCCTGACTGCCCTTGTTCCAGATTTAACATAGCACATTTCAAATCCCTGGTAAAAGCATACGGCAACCGAGTAAATTTTGCTGTTGTGCTGATGACAGATAAATATTATACGCCCGAAGCGGTACAAAAAAAGTTTGATCTGGATGTTCCGGTGGTGATAGATCCAGCTGTAGCTATTCAGTGCGGCGTGTATTCTACGCCCCAGGCAGCTATAATTAATACCGATCATAAGCTGTATTACCGTGGTAATTACAACCAAAGCCGCTATTGTACGAACGAAAAAACGGCGTATGCAAAAATAGCACTCAACGGAATGCTGCAACACAATACACATTTAATTTTTGATCAGTTTGCGCTAAAAGCTTATGGCTGCCGCCTGCCTAACTGCACTTTATAATGAAAAATGTAAATATTTATTCTGCCGATATTGCTTATCAAACTTATGCTAATGAAATAAATACGGCCGTAAAAAAACGGTCTGACCGGCTGATGGATTATTTCCTGATCGCTTATACTGTTTTGGGTTTCGTACTGGCTGGATTTTATGATACTTGGCTGGTTGCTTTCGGGATGAGCAGCATTTGCCTTTTAGCTTATTACTCGGTTAAAAAGCTTTTGCCCAAATCCAATCTGTACCAATATGTGCTGAGTGTGATCCTGGGCGTGTTTATGGCCCAGTTTATCTACCAGATGCACGGAATGTTGGAAATGCACTTTTTAGCATTTATCGGGAGTGCCGTTTTGATCACTTATCAAAAATGGAAGCTGCAGCTGCCAATGCTCATTATCGTGTACCTGCATCATACTATATTTAGTTATCTGCAAAACACAGGCATTAGTAAAATCTACTTCACCCAGCTCGATTATTTTGATCTGCAAACCTACATCATCCATATTCTGCTGACGGTGGTTATCTATTTCATTTCAGGTTTGTGGGCTTACCAGCTTCATCAATCAAGCAAAAAGCAGCTGGAACAATCCATGCTTGTGCTTAAGCTGCAGCAGGAGGCAGGCTTGATGCAAGAACAAAAAATCAGGGAAGAAGCACTGCAAAAATACAATCAGCATTTGCTGGAAACTAATCAGCAACTGGAAAAACTACGGGTGGAAGCAGAAGTGGCCAAAAATGAAGCAGAAACTGCCAATCAGGCAAAAAGTATATTTCTGGCTACCATGAGCCACGAAATCCGTACGCCCATGAATGGCGTGATCGGTATGTCATCCTTATTAGCAGAAACAAACTTAAGTAACCAGCAGCAGATGTACACCGAAACCATTATTAATTGTGGTGAAAGCTTACTAAATGTGATCAATGATATTTTGGATTTTTCAAAAATAGAATCCGGTAGTATGGAGCTGGAAGAAGAAGAGTTCAATTTGCGCAGCTGCATTGAAGATATATTGGATATTTTCAGTATTCGTGCAGCCCAAACGGGTTTGGAAGTTATTTACAGAATTAATGAAAGTGTGCCATTGCAAATTGTGGGCGATAAGCTTCGTTTACAACAGGTTTTGACTAATTTAATAAACAACGCCATGAAGTTTACACCGGAAGGGGAAGTTTTTATTGGGGTAAGCCTGCTGAATTATGAACCAGACGGCCAGTTGAAATTAAAGTTTGATGTTAGAGATACGGGAATTGGTATTCCGGAAGATAAAATGCTGCGTTTGTTCAAAGCTTTTTCCCAGGTTGATTCTTCTACCACGCGCAAGTATGGCGGTACAGGACTTGGACTGGTTATTTCAGAAAAATTAGTAAACCTGATGCAAGGCGAAATCAAAGTCGAAAGCCAGCCAGGCGTTGGTTCAACGTTTTCTTTCAGCATCAAAACGGTTATTGGTACCAAAAATTTGGATGGGTATAAACAGTACAACATGTCTGAACAGGCCGGAAAAAAGGTGCTGGTAGTGGATGACAACGAGACCAACCGTATTCTCCTGCAAATCCAGCTTGAAAACTGGAACCTGATACCTATAATGGCTGCTTCTGGTGAAGAGGCTTTACGCCTGTTATCAAAAGATAATCTGCCCGATCTGATTATTTCTGATGCGCAAATGCCGCAAATGGACGGCTTCCAGTTTTCACAAAATGTTAAGCAGGCGTATCCGCATATTCCCATTATCCTGCTTAGTTCTATGGGTGATGATTGCAGCAATAACAAAAAGCAGCTTTTTACTTCCGTATTGACCAAACCGATCAAGCAACATGCGCTGAGCAAATATATTCTGGATGGTTTGAAGCATAAAACCGATTCTAAAGCCATAAACGAAGTAGTTGCAGAAAAACTGTATTTCAATTTTGCCAGCCAGTATCCTTCGCAAATTTTGGTTGCAGAAGATAACCTGATCAACCAGCATGTGATCAACCAGATGCTTAAAAAATTAGGTTATCAGGCAGATATTGTTAATACCGGGCGGGAAGCAGTAGATGCTTTAAGCAGAAAAGATTACGATTTGATTTTGATGGATATGCAAATGCCGGAAATGGACGGCCTGGAAGCAACACAGATTATCCGGCAAAGTGCTGTCAAACAGCCGGTTGTAATTGCCTTAACCGCTAATACGATGCCCGGCGACCGGGAAGAATGTTTGAAAGCCGGTATGAATGATTACATCAGCAAGCCACTAAAAAGTAATGAACTGATAGAAAAGCTGGAAAAATGGGCCGTTGTAACGGCATAAATCAAATGCTGTTTTTATCGGCCTAAAATTGAAATGGTTTTGATTTGAAATAAAAGTTACACGGTTGATCATCAAAAATAAATGAATTGATGAAAAAGTTATTGTATAGAATACAATGCTGTTTTTATCGACCTAAAATTGGATTTAAAACAAAAAGTCCTGGTTATTTACTAACCAAGGCTTTTCTGACAAGTGAAAATTACTTTTTACCCGGCGTTGCTTCCTGCTCTGCCTGGCGCAATGCACGTGAAGTTGTTACCGAAACAATGGTATCTTCCGGAGAATTGGTGATTGTTAAGTTTGGCAATTTGATCTCGCTAACTTTTACAGATTTGCCAACTTCCAATGTTTCAATACTTACATTGATGGTATCCGGAAGATCTTTCGGAAAGCCTTTTATGCGTAGTTTACGCAGCTTTTGCACCAATTTACCACCAGTTTTTACGCCTGGCGAAGTTCCGGTCAACAATACCGGGATTTCCATCGTGATCGGTTTGCTGTCGTTCAGCAATAAAAAGTCGATGTGCAGTAATTGGTCCGTAACCGGATGAAATTGTGTGGCCTGAATAATCGCCTGGCTTTTTACGCCGCCAACTTCTAAATCGATGAAATGAACTTCCGGTGTGTAAATCACCGGTCTCAAATCAGCTGCAGACACAGCAAAGTGGGTTTGGGTGTCCCCACCATAAAGAACCGCAGGCACTTTGCCTTCATAACGCAGCTCTTTTGCGTCTCTTTTCCCTACGTTCTCTCTTGGAGAACCGCTAATAGCAATTGATTTCATTGTTTTTTTGTTATTTATTGTTTGTATTTTGTTTGTTCAAAATTTGTTGTCAGCCGTTAGCAATCAGCTTTCAGCGAATACAAAAAGCTGATTGCTAACGGCTAATAGCTGATAGCTTTCTTACTCCACATTAAAAAGCTGGCTGATCGATCCATGTTCATTTACGTTGGCTATCGCACTTGCGAAAAGTTTAGCGGCCGAAAGTACATGTATTTTGCTGCTTAGCTGTTTTAGCGGGATGGTATCGGTTACAATCAATTCTGTTAAAGCTGAATTTTCAATTGTGTTATAAGCATCTCCGGATAAAATCGGATGTGTACAAACTGCCCGTACGCTGCGTGCGCCACGATCCATAATCAAGCCTGCTGCTTTGGCCAAAGTTCTGGCCGTATCGCACATGTCATCAATCAAAACAATATCCTGGTCAGTTACGTCGCCAATAACCGTCATGGATTCAATTTCGTTGGCGCGTTTGCGCTGTTTATCACAAATTACTACTTCCGCATTAAAATATTTGGCAAAAGTTCTGGCACGATAAGAACCGCCCATATCCGGCGAAGCAATAGTCAATTTTGATAAACCCAGGCTTTTGATGTACGGCACAAAAATGATGGCTGCATCCAAATGATCTACCGGAATATCAAAAAACCCCTGAATTTGTGATGCGTGCAAATCCATCGTCATAATGCGGTTGATGCCTGCCGCAACCAACAGATTAGCAACCAGTTTTGCACCAATAGCCACGCGTGGCTTGTCTTTCCGGTCCTGCCGCGCCAAACCGAAATAAGGGATCACTGCCGTAACATAATGCGCTGATGCACGGCGCGCGGCATCAATCATCATTAATAATTCCATTAAATTATCGGTTGGCGGATTGGTAGATTGAATTAAAAACACGTCCGATCCGCGCACAGATTCATTAAAGTAAGGTTGAAATTCGCCGTCACTGAAACGCGATAAAGTTATTTTTCCCAATTCTTTTCCATACGAATCCGCAATTTTTTGGGAAAGCTCCAACGTTGCAGAACCTGAAAATAATTTGATGGGATTGAACTGAATCGGCATGGTGAGTAAAATATGGTACAGCCTTTAAAGTAAAAAGCAGATCGCTATACTCCAGCTAATCTGCTTCTTTTTGATTGGTTGCCCGACCAGGATTCGAACCTAGACAAACGGTACCAAAAACCGTTGTACTACCTTTATACTATCGGGCAATCTTATTTCCGGTTGATCTAAACCTCCCGAAAAGGAATGCAAATATAGGATGATAAATTAAATTGTCAAATGCATTTTTCAAATTTTTATGTGCTAAAAGAAGCATTTTGTTTTAAAGCCTGTTTAAATTTCTATCATATCCTTTGGCAAGCTTTAGGGTTAATAATTATCGTGCTTTTTTTATGCCATAAATTTGGTGGCCTATACTTTTGTTTTGGCTAAAGCCTTTGTTTGTCCCTTTTGTCCACGGCCTGAAGGCCGTAGCAATTGAAGGCCGGTAATCATTTTGCCGGAACACGCCCGTTTATTATCTATAGCTATAAAAAATGCAAACAAGGTGGTTAAATTGCCACGGCCTTCAGGCGGTAGATGGTAGTTAACTGAGATGCGGCATTAGCCAAAATAGCCGGGAAAAAATTTAAACAGGCTCAAATTGTTAAAACCTGTTAAACTATTTTCCGGCGGTGTAAAACTTCGTTAGAGTTTACTAATTTCGGCTCCACATAAGTATGCCCGAAATTTTACCTCAATGAAGTATTACAAGATCAATAATTTGTTTGGCTGGCTGGCTTTTTTTATTGCAGCTGTCACCTATATTTTAACGCTGGAGCCTTATGCCAGTTTCTGGGATTGCGGCGAATTTATCGCCTGCGCTTACCGTTTGCAGGTGGCGCATCAGCCTGGTGCCCCGCTGTTTACCATGATTGGCAAAGTGTTTTCGCTGCTGGCTGCTGATAAAACAAAAGTGGCTTACATGATCAATATGAGTTCTGGTTTGGCCAGTGCCGCCACCATTATGTTTTTGTTTTGGACGATCACCGCGCTCGCCAAAAAAATAGTGGTAAAAACAGCATCAGAGATAAGCCCGAATGAAACCATCCTCATCATTGGTGCCGGTTTGGTTGGTGCGTTGGCTTATGCCTGGTCGGATACGTTCTGGTTTTCAGCAGTAGAATCCGAAGTTTATGCGCAGTCTTCTTTATGTACGGCCATTGTTTTTTGGGCAATTATGAAGTGGGATGCACACGCAGATGAACCCGGCGCAGATAAGTGGATCATTTTTATCGCTTACGTCATGGGCCTGTCCATCGGTATCCACTTGCTCAACTTGCTGGCTATCCCGGCAATTGCCTGCGTTTATTACTTCCGCAGAACACCAAAAGCAACTGCACGCGGAACATTGGCAGCGCTTTTTATCGGGGTAATTATTGTAGCAGCAGTTTTGTGGGGGATTATCCAATACGTAATTAAAGGTGCAGCTTATGCAGACCTGCTTTTTGTAAATTCGTTAAACTTTGGTTTCTGGACGGGTGCCACCACGTTTTTTGTGTTGATCATTATCACCATGACTGCCGGGATCATGTACACCCTGAAACCGGCCAAGCCAACTATCCTGGTGGCGGCCATCGCTTTTATATTACTGCTGGCCATAAGCGGCGGTATTATCGGTGCCATTGTGGGGATTGCAATTGTCGCCTTCCTGGAATATGTAGTCAAAATCCGCGAAAAACGGGTTGCCCTCAACATGATCCTGACTTGCACCGTTTTCATCCTGTTTGGTTACAGTTCTTTTGCCATGCTGGTGATCCGTGCAAAAGCCAAAACCAATTTAAACAACAGCGATCCGGACAATGCTTTTGCTTTGCTGGGTTATCTTAACCGCGATCAATACGGTGATACACCTTTATTATACGGGCAGTATTATGATTCTAAAGCTATTGATCAAAAAGAAGGTGCCACGCTTTACCGCAAAGGAAAAGAGAAATATGAAGTGTCCGGAAAAAAGCAAGTGCTGGTTTATGACCGCAATACTTTGTTCCCGCGCATGTTTAGCGATAAAGCCGACCACGTCGGGTTTTATAAAGATTGGATGCACATTGGCGAAGGCCAAAGCCCAACGTTTGCAGACAACCTGGGCTTCTTTTTTAGCTGGCAGGTTAACCAGATGTACACCCGCTATTTATTGTGGAACTTTGTCGGGCGGCAAAATGATGCCGACGGCCAAAGCAACAACGCTACCGACGGCAACTGGATCAGCGGGATCAAACCGATTGATGCCATGCGTTTGGGCAACCAAAATGCTTTGCCGCCCACGATGACGATGGACAAAGCCTATAACCGGATGTTTTTCCTGCCGCTGATCTTAGGTTTGCTCGGTGCTTTTTATCATTTTAAAAGGAAACAGAAAGATGCCGGTGTAGTGGGTTTGCTGTTCTTTTTTACCGGTTTTGCCATCCTGCTTTACCTTAACCAGGACCCTTTGCAGCCGCGCGAACGGGATTATGCTTATGCCGGTTCGTTTTATGCCTTTGCCATTTGGATTGGGATTGGTACTTTGTTTATCGCCGAAAAACTGAGAAAGTACGCCAACCCGCAGTTATCTGCAATCGGTGCAACGGCGGTTTGCTTGCTGGCTGCTCCGGTTTTAATGGCTTCGCAGGAATGGAACGATCATGACCGGTCAACCAAAACCACGCCGCGCGATATGGCCTACAATTACCTCAATTCCTGTGCGCCAAATGCCATTTTGTTTACGTTTGGCGATAACGATACTTATCCGCTTTGGTACATTCAGGAAGTGGAAAATGTGCGCCCGGATGTACGGATCGTGAATTTAAGTTTGCTGGGGACAGACTGGTATATCCGTCAGATGAAGCAGAAAATGAACGAATCGGCACCTTTGCCGATCACGATGTCAAATGAAAAATTTGAAGCCGGGATCCGTGATGTTACCTATTATAACGATTCCAAACTTCCCGGAAATACAGAGCTAAAAGATGTATTCGATTTTATAACTTCTGATGATCCGCGTGCCAAAGTAGAATACGAAGGCGGTGGAAGTGCCAATTATCTTCCCACAAAAAACCTGAAACTGACCGTCAACGCAGACGAAGTGCTGAAAACCGGTACTGTTCCGGCAAGTGAAAAAGACAGGATTCTACCGGAAATCGACTGGAAATATCCCGGAAACTACGTGATGAAAGATAACCTGGCCATGATGGATATCCTTTCGCACAACAACTGGAAACGGCCGATTTATTTTGCCATCACCGTTGGAAACGACAACATGATGGGCTTGGACAAATACATGTACAACGAAGGTTTTGCTTATCGTTTGATGCCTTTTAAAGCGGATACTACAGCTGGGGCTGGCAGCGGAAACGACAGAAGCAATACTTTGCTGATGTACAATAATGTGATGAACAAGTTCCGTTGGGGCAATATGAAAAACGCCACTTATTTGGACCACGAATCGCGCACGATGTTTTATCCGGTGATCTTGAGGACATTTCTAACCCTGACAGAAAACCTGTACAAAGAAGGACATGCTGATCTGGCTAAAAAAGTTTTGCAGCGATATGAAGACGTAATGCCGGATTTGAACCCTTACACCGACGTTGCGATCCGCAAACTTTATTTGGCCGATCTGGCTTACCAGCTGAACGAAAGAAAAATCGGCGGGAAGGAAGTGAACGGGATTATCAATTACGTTTCAGGGCAAATGAATTATTTTGCTTCGATGAATGATGACAACAAACGCATGTCTGGCCGTGATATTCAGTTGTGTATTTCGGTAACCAATGAACTGGTTAAGCTGACGAAAGACAACAACGAACCAGCTATGAACCAGAAAGTAACCGCTATGCTTGCTGATTATCAAGCTAAATTCGGGGCGATGTTTCAGCAGCAGCCACAATAATTTACCCGATAAAAGAAGTATGGCTTGTTTTCGGCAGTGCTTCTTTTATCACCTAAAAAATTAAAAGCTTGTTTGTATTTTAATCAGCTACAACCTCATCAGTAAGATAAAATTTTTATTTATGTACATCTATCAGCCGGCAGTAAAAGCTTTGTCACTATTGATTACCTTATTGATATGGAGTTCAGTCCATGTTGTTTATGCGCAGGGTGATAACGGCAACGGCACTTACACCAATCCCATTATTTGGGCAGATTTTCCGGACAACGATGTCATCAGGGTTGGCGATACTTATTATATGGTAACCACAACGATGAATTTTTTTCCGGGTGTGCCGGTTATGCAATCCAAAGATTTGGTTAACTGGCAATACCTCAGCAATGCAGTGGAACGTATGCCCGGATATCCGGCGTATAACATGCAGGGCGCAACCCGCTATTCGCACGGGCAGTGGGCAAGCAGCATCCGCTATCATAACGGTCAGTTTTATATCCTTTTTGTAACGCTGGATGAAGGCGGGTTTTTGTGTACGGCTAAAAACGCGGCTGGCCCATGGAAACTGACCAAACTGCCCAAAGCTTATTATGATGCAGGCTTATTTTTTGATGATGACAACAAAATTTATGTGGTCCACGGTTATTCAAAACTAAACTTAACGGAGGTTAACCCTGATCTATCGCCCAAATCAAAAGATACCATAATTTTTGAAGGCAAACAGCGCGGTGGGTTGGAAGGCAGCCATGTTTACAAAATTAACGGCTATTATTATTTGTATTGCACTTATGGCGGCGGCGATGGCTACCAGGTTGCCATGCGTTCAAAAAGTATTTACGGCCCGTATGAAGAAAAAGTGGTATTGAAAGATGACATGGGTTTCCGTAAAAAAGGCGTGCATCAGGGCGCATTGATACAAACGCAGACAGGCGAATGGTGGTCGGTGTTGTTTCAGGACCACGATGCTATCGGCCGTGTGCCCACTCTGCAACCCGTGACTTGGGTTGATGGCTGGCCGATGGTAGGCGTAAATGGCAAAGCAGTAACTACTTATAAAAAACCAAACGTAGGCAGAAGCTGGCCTGTTACCGTTTTACCAAAATCAGATGAGTTTAATCAACCCAAACCCGGTTTGCAATGGGCCTGGAACCATAACCCGAATGATAGCTTATGGTCGCTTACAGAAAGAAAAGGCTATTTGCGCCTGAAAACAGGCAAGGTTGTTGATAATTTGAAGCTGGCACGTAATACCTTAACCCAGCGGCCGTTTGGCCCGGCCTCAACCGGAACAGCAGAATTTGATGTTGCCCATTTAAAAGAGGGCGATGTAGCCGGATTAGCTATATTTCAAGATCCTTACGCCTATATCGGTGTCCAACTTAAAGATGGTAAAAAACGTTTGGTAATGATAAATAATGGCAAAGAACTGGCTGCTGTAGAAAATATAACGTACAGCAAAGTTTACTTACAAGCTAAAGTTGATGCCACTACCGATAATGCTACGTTTTTTTACAGCACCGACAATGTAAACTTTAAACCGCTGGGCGGCGTATTTGCCATGAAGTTTAACTTGTCTGTGTTTACGGGAAATAAGTTTTGCTTATTTAATTACGCTACCAAAATGCCTGGCGGTTATGTAGATGTGAATTGGTTCAGGATGAAACTTGAATAACGGTTAAATTTAGGTGATAAAAGAAGCATCGAAAGTAAATCACACAAAATTCAACAGGTCATATTAAAAACTTTGCTTCCGCGGAAAAAAAAACCCCAATGGTGATATTTTTACCTGATAAAAGAAGCATTAAATAAAAATTTAGTTCTAAGTTATTAGCTGTTTTCCAGAACTTGTTTCATTATCCATCTTATTAGATTATCACTTTTCTGATGAGATGCTGAATAAATTTCGGCATGACAAAACAAACACTTATTTTGAAGTAGCTTCGTCTTCTTCAGAAGCTTCCGGCAAGCGCAGTTCGGCTTCATCAATTACCACGCCCATTGCACAGAATTTATCGATCCGCTCGGCCACCAGTTCATCCGTATTTTTTGCTTGCAGTATTTCCAGGTCATTCAGCAAAGCCTGTTTTAATGTAGCGGTCATGGTTTCCGGGTCTTGGTGCGCGCCGCCCAGCGGTTCTTCAATAATGCCGTCTATCAGTTTATTTTTATACATTTCGGTAGAAGTCAGCTTTAAAACTTCGGCTGCTTTCTCCTTGTTGTCCCAAGTCCGCCACAAAATAGAAGAACAGGATTCCGGCGAAATCACGGAATACCAGGTGTGTTCCAGCATGTAAACCCGATCACCGATACCAATTCCCAGCGCACCGCCGGAAGCACCTTCGCCAATAATCACACAGATGACAGGCACTTTCAAAACCGACATTTCCATCAAGTTGCGCGCAATTGCTTCACCTTGTCCGCGTTCTTCCGCTTCCAAACCCGGATAAGCACCCGGTGTATCAATAAAAGTAATGATTGGTTTGCCAAACTTTTCGGCCATTTTCATCAGGCGCAAAGCTTTGCGATAACCTTCCGGATTGGCCATCCCGAAATTGCGGTATTGGCGCATTTTGGTATTCATGCCTTTTTGATGGCCGATAAACATCACCGTTTGCCCTTCAATCGAACCAAAACCTCCTACAATCGCTTTATCATCGCCAATATTGCGGTCTCCATGCAGCTCAATAAAATCCTTACTCATCGCTTCAATATATTGCAAAGTGTAAGGGCGTTCCGGGTGACGGGAAATCTGAACATTTTGCCAGCCGTTCAAATTGCCATAAATTTCTTCTTTTTTTGTCTGAAGTTTATCGCGCAATTCAGTCAATACAGCCGACATATCGACCTTGTTTTTTTCTTCCATCTGCTCTGCTTTTTCAATCTGTTGCAGCAGTTCTCCGATCGGCTTTTCAAAATCAAATGTAATTTTCATGTTTTTTACTGGGCTGCAAATGTATAAAATCGGGTTCGCAATTTCTGCGGTCAATCCTGCAACAGCAACCCATATTTTTTAATTTGGGTCAGATTTAAGATCATCTCCGTTTTTACGCAAGCCTGCAACAACGCATTCCGCAGTTCGCCCTGATACAAACCGTAGCGGTTGGTGTAAAAAATAAGCGTACCGTTGTTTATTTTATGGTAACGGAAAAGGCTGTCCATCGTTCGCTCATTGGTGATCAGGAAATTGTTCATTTCGTTTACTTTTCTTTCCAACTCCTTGCTGATCAGGGTAATGGCAGTTTTTTGCCGGTCGTTCAGTTGAAGTTCTTTTTGCCATATCAAAACTTTCTGGGGTGATGGATAGCGGTTTTGATCGGCCACATCGAGCAAACTTTGCCTGTTTTTACTAGTTTGATAAGTTTCAAACTTTTGCAGAAATGCTTCTTTTACCGGCAAATTTTTAGATTGATTTAAGCTGTCTGCTTGTGCTTTTGCCTGATTAATTTTTGAGAAAAAAATCAACCCAACCAAAAATAGTTTCCATAAAAAGCGATACACAGATTTTATCCTCATAAAAGAAGCATCATAGTGATTAGTGGCTTATAATTGCAACGTGCTCAAACCAACCGGATTGGGCAAACGAATAAAGCAGTTTAAATGCAAATCTGCAGTAAAATCAACATGAAAAATATTTTTTTATTTTTTTTGAAATTAAGCTTTTACTCCTATCTTCGCCTTCCCAAAATGTAAGCAATTTGGCCCGTTCGTCTAGGGGTTAGGACGTTAGATTTTCATTCTAGAAACAGGGGTTCGATTCCCCTACGGGCTACAAAAATCAATGCCAAAATGTTCAAAAAGCTGTAAATCCTTGGTTTACAGCTTTGTTTTTTTCCGGCAAAACCTCGTTTTATCCACTAAATCGTATAGTTCCAGTGAGTAATTCAGTGAGTCGGAAAACCAAAGCAAATGACTCACTGAAAATTTGGTAACTTATTGTATGACAAGATGTTCGATTATTGGACATCTTGTAAGAGAGGTAGCTGCAAACTTAATTTGTTTCACATTTTAAGCTTGTTTTATGAAATTAAACTACAGCCTGCTTTTCTATTTGAAGAAGCCAAAGAAATACACTACAGGAAATATCCCTATCTATATGCGCTTCACCGTGGGAGGTGTACCTAAAGAATGCGCAACCACCAGAACTGCCGACCCTGAAAAATGGTGTTCAAAAACCAACCGCGAAAGCGGAAAGAACGAAACCTCGAAGTCCCTGAATTTCCACCTGGACGACCTTCAAAAAAAAGTTGATGAGGCGCATGCCTGGCTGGTCAAAGCACGAAAGGCAATAACCGCAGAAGCCCTAAGAGATAAATTCCTTGGCCGGGATACGCCACAAAAAAGCCCACAGTTGCTGGATATTTTTCGTCTGCATAATAAACAAATGACGGAGCTAATTGGAAAGGAATTTGAAGAAAACACCTTAAAAGGGTACAAAACCTGCCTGCTGCACTTGACCAGGTTTATTCTGCAAGCTTACAAATCTGATGACCGTGCTATTGACCTGCTTGATTACAATTTCATCAACGACTTTAACCATTATCTCAAGTTACATTGCGGCATCCAACCAATTTCCGCTGCAAAATATTTGAAGCATCTAAAAAAGGTAGTCAATAATTACATCCTTAAACCTAAGCTTTTAAGGGATAACCCATTTTCCGAATTTAAATCAAAAGCAAAGGTAAAGGAACGTGAATTTTTGAGCCAAACCCAGCTCGACCGGCTTAGAAAAAAGGAATTTAAAATTGCACGTGTAGCAAATGTGAGGGACATATTTGTCTTTTGTTGTTACACCGGCTTATCCTACGCTGATGTGAAAAAACTGACCCGAAGCGAAATCATGGTAGGGATAGATGGTGGGCAATGGGTATTTACACACCGGAAAAAGAATGATAATTCTTCCCGAATTCCGTTATTGAATCCAGCGTTGGAAATCATAGCAAAATATAAAGACCATCCCAAATGTGTTAATGAAGATGTTGTTTTACCTGTATTAAGTAACCAAAAAATGAATAGCTATTTAAAGGAAATCGCAGATGCCTGCGATATTACCCAAAATCTAACATTCCACCTTTCACGGCACACATTTGCTACGACTGTAACGCTTACTAACGGCGTTCCAATTGAAAGCGTGAGTAAAATGCTAGGCCATGTGGATATTAAAACCACGCAGCACTACGCAAAGGTGATTGACACGAAAGTTAGCCGGGATATGAAAAGCCTCAAAAGAAAACTGGATAGGATAACGAGCTAATATTATTAATAGCCGTACTGCAGTCCGCCGTATGGCTATTAAATCGTTACCAATATTTGAAAGTTGGGAGCACTAATAAAACCGAATTCTCAATTTTGGGCATTTAGTTTATATAAATGGCTCAGATCGATTTTATTACAAAGGAAGACCTGGAATTATTCAAACGTGATTTAATAAGAGAAATCACAGCCTTGATCACGCCGCAAAGCCATGGCCCGAAACAATGGTTGCGAAGCATTGAGGTCAGGAAATTGCTGCATATCTCTCCAGGTACACTTCAGAACTTTCGGATAAACGGCACGCTTTCATTCACGAAAGTGGGCGGGATTTTTTTCTATAAGTATGATGACATATTAAAGGTACTGGAAAAAAAATAATGAACGACAGGCAACTCAAATTCCTGATGCAATTCATTAAACGGATGGCAAATGAGCACCGGCTGAATACTTCCCATATTAGCCTTTGTTTTGCACTTATTATTTGCTGGGGAGAGCAAAACTATAAGGCACCCTTCGTAATTAGCCGAAGGCTACTAATGGGGTACAGTAAAATTGCTTCCAAAAGCACCTATCACATCTGCATTAGGGAACTAACGATATTCGGATTGATCACTTACAATCCGAGTTATAACCCTTACCAGGGGACATTAGTCACTTTTTTAATTAAATAATGCGTGATGTATAACCATTTAATTGTTTATTCTTTCGGCATTTTAATTCAAAAGTTAAACAGCGATATCGTCTATTGGAGAATACCAGTCGGAGTTTTCGATTTCTTTTCAGGCAGGAAAAAACTGTTAGTTAGTTAAAGCTGTATGTGTTAGCTCCCCTAAAGAACGTTAATTTTTTAAACAGAATTTTTAATTTTAAATTGTATAGAGGCAAAGAACAATGAATTCCTACCAAAAAAGACAGCATTTATTTTAAAAGAAATTTAGTTTCTGTCCTCTCAATGTTCTCGCCCTCATGCAATTATGGTTGCAGTTGATTCAAAGTTTTAGATAAATCATAATTCTCTAAAGCTACGTTATATCAGGGCTTTATCAAAAAAGCAAGGTTTGTTAACATAGCCTTCATTACAGTTAAATATATGGAAACTCAAATTAGGTGTAATTAAATTCGTGTCACCGTTTTATGTAACGGCTAAAAGAGGAAAAACAGAGTTTTGACCAGATAGTTTCGATGACACAAATTCCTTCGTGGCTGTTGCAGAACTCGAATAAAGGTGTAATTTTTCTTTTATTTCTAAACTAAAATGCGTAAATTAAGTGCATGCAAGGCAGAAAGGACTATACGGAAAAGTTGTTTACGAGCTTTCAGTTATCGAACCGGGTTCCCAAGGAAAACCTTTATCGGAGATTGCGGGAAACGCTTGATCTAAGCTTTTTATACAAGGATACTAAAGAGTTGTATGGCAACACCGGCAACCCATCGATCGATCCGGTTGTCTTTTTTAAGTTACTGCTGACAGGTTATTTGGAGAACATCACTTCTGACCGAAAACTGGTAGAGCATTGTTCGATGCGAATGGACGTGCTGTACTTTCTGGGCTTTGATATCGACGAGGAACTGCCCTGGCATTCTACCGTCAGCAGGACCAGGCAACTCTATCCAATTGCCTTATTTGAAACACTGTTCAACAAAGTATTTACATTATGTGTGAATTCCGGCATGGTATCCGGTCATACGCAGGCCGTAGATTCAGCACCTGTCAAAGCTAATGCTTCAATGGAGAGCCTGGTTTTAAAAGTACCCGTGAATTCGGTAGAAAACCATTTGCAAAAAGTAGAGGAGGATAATCAGGACCCGAAAAAGAAGAATGATCCTCCATTAAGAGAATCCTATATCAGCGCACCTGGGCACCAGTTAAGAAAGTTAGAGAAACATCAGCAGAATTTGCGTGATAGCCCAAAGGGTCCTCCAGGGTCTTTTCATGAAAAGGCACAGCTGTTGAGCAATAAAACGCATTATAGCCCGCACGATCCGGATGCCCGCGTATCAGTTAAACCCGGTAAAGCAAGGAAAATGAACTATCGGTGTAGTATGGCAGTAGATACTGCCGAAGGCGTGATCAGTCATGTGCAGGCAGATTTTGCAGACGGCAGGGACAGTCAGTATCTTCCCGAGATCACCCGTCAGTTACAGAACCGCTTAAAGGAAAACGAACTCCGGATGAATGATTTGCTGGCCGATACCGGCTACTCAAACGGTTCCAATTATAGTTTTCTGGAACAAAAAGGTATTACGGGATGGGTACCCGTGTTCGGAATGTATAAACCAGTTTCGCCTGACTTTATTTATAATCCGGAAACAGACCAATATACCTGCCCAGCAGGAAAGCCAATACCTTTTAAAAAATTTGATCATACTGATGACGGCAGAATGCTAAAGAAATACTGGTCGGCACCAAAAGACTGTAAGCTTTGCCCACTTAAAAATAGTTGCATACCGGACATACACTATAAAAGGATCACCCGAACGCCCTATGACGAGCAGTACCAGAAAGCTCATGACCGGCAACAGAGCAAAAGAGGCAGGCAAATGAAAAAGCTGAGGCAAAGTACGGTTGAACCGATCTTTGGCAGCCTGATCTATTATTACGGACTAAGTAAAATAGGCGTACTAGGTAAAGCCGGTGCCCACAAAGTAATGCTCTTGGCCGCCATTGCTTTCAACCTTAAGAAATATCTGAAAAAAGGAGGAAGAAAACCTTCCAGGCTCAACTTTAAAGGCATTATACAAGACTTCGAACAAGCGTTATTTGGTTTGATCACTTTTCTGATCAGTCCATATCAGTTTTCCTGATAGCGAAACAAAGCCACTTGAAAAACTGGATTCGGAGAAATAAACCCCTTGTGCAACAGCCACCTTCGTTTTTTTGTAATAGAGGCATCACAAGTAAATGCCAGTTAAAACATTCGTATTGACCCGAGGGAAAGCGAGTAGTAGTTAAAAAAGAATGAAAACAAACAAAAGCTTAACTTTTTGCTAACATATGACCTTTTTATTGAAGGTACTTTTGCGCCATGAAAATTTTATGCCCTGAACATGATGGACCAATAGACATTCCAAGTAAAAAAATTGCTGATGCCTTTCGGTCCCCTTTAAAATCACTTGTTTTTACCTGCCCTATCTGCCAGGAAGAAGTATTGATTAAAAATATCCGATTAGAACAGGAAGTTACACTTTCAAATGTTAGTGAAAACGGGGCAGGAAAGAACAGAAAAAAGCAAAAGGTATTTGATCATGGGGAAAGGTAGTGCCTCTATTCGCCATTTTAGCTGGTCAACATCCCAATTTTTTGTTTGCTACTGATTTAGGATTATACTTCCTGTTTAGATCGTTTTCCTGCTCTTGAACTTGTTTTACGTTCTGGGGCTTTTAGGATATCTAAAGAAGGAGGATTTTGCTTAGCGTTGCTTTTAGGCCCAAGTGCTGCTTTCTGCTTCTTCCCAGATTCAGCAACGCCAGTGCGGTCAGCTTTTAGTTTTTTTGAAAGCTTTTTTGCGAGTTTACTTGAAGCTTTCTCAATTTCGTTTTCCAGCTTTTTAGACCCGCCTAGACCGAAGGTTAGTTCTTTAAGTTTTAGCCACCAGGCTCATTTTGATGTCTTTACTAATTGCTTTGCGGTCTGCTTTAACTAATTCCTGTTTGTCTTTTTTCATTTGCATCTGATGAACTGCAAAGATATGTTATGAAATTGTTACTTTAATATTAATTTTATGTTAAGTATTATTTCTAACTAAACAAAGTCATATTTTGAACCTTATTGGATATAACGTTAAGACTTTACTTTTTTTAACATTCTTGCTTCTATTGGGTAGGGGAAAATGCACCATCAGTTGATTTGGGTTTGTAACAAAAATTAGCACCGCAAATGGGACTAAGTTACGGTCGTGAAAAATTTCAGGCAGCTACACTAACTCTTGTAAGCAGCTTACCCTTACGAGAAAGGATCAATAATGCAGTTTCAAATTTCCTGGTTTACTTAATAGATGAAGACCTGCCATCTGAAGCAGTTCAGGAATTTAATCATCTCCTGAAAAGAGTGACAGGTTTAGAAGAAAAATTGGATGAGGGATTATCTTTCAGGATCAGTAGTCTTTCTAACTACCAGTTGGAGGCAATAGCTGAAAGAATTGTAGCCTTACATATAGTTCTGTGTGAAGCTTATGAAATGAAAAAAACGCTTAATCACTTTTATTGAGGTCACTTTTTATAATATCCCTTGTTTAAATAAGCACGTTTGGTTTCTGGCGTTTATCCTGCTAATATTCTAAGGCATTTATTAACGTATATATCCAACTCGTTTTTGCCAGCAGAAAATGCCTTTTCCCTATTGGTTTCATCGCTTAATTCACACCCCAATTCACAATACCTCTGCGTTCCCCGAGTGTAATTATTTGCAATGGCACCAAATTCCTGGTGATTTATCCTAGTAAGGATACTTAATAAGCACTCAAACTCGATAGAATACTTAAATAGAGCACTCCCGTTTTCATGATTATAAGCACTGATACATCTCAGCTTCTTTTGAAAATCCAGTAGTCGGTTAGTCAGTCTTTCTTTCATTTAAAGGTTATACGCTCGACATATAATGCACATGTTAACTTAATATTATTAATTCAAGAACTGGATAAATAAAAGTATTGATATGCAGATACTTGAGAAAGCCGAATGTGTGTACCAGAATAAGTTTGTAAATAAAGAGCAGGCGGCAGTGGTTGTATTCGAATATATCGAAACCTGGTACAACCGAAAGAGGTTACATTCTGCACTGGGATATATGTCCCCCGAGGAATTTGGAAAAAACTTAAACAAACAAAATATTGCAGCTTAACCAAATGTCCATTTTATTGTTGCAAGTCCACCAGGCCGAGAGTAGCCGGATTGATGCAGAAAGCAAAAATCAGAAGCATCATCAAAAGAAAATTTAGGGTTACTACTGATTCTGAACATCAGTATGCTACCGTGGAAAACAAGCTGGGGCGTAATTTTAAGCCGGGCACGACTGGGGTGATTTGGGCATCTGATATAACTTATATCAAAACGAGGCTGGTTGTACCTGATAACTGTAATTGATCTGGGTGACCGAAAAGTAATCGGCTGAGCGTTGAGTTCTACGATGAAGGCAACAGAAACAGTGATACCGGCCTTCAAAATGGCACAGAAAAATAGGCTGATCATCAGCAGACTTCTTTTTCATTCTGACTGGGGCATCCAGTATGCCTGCAACGAGTTCAGGGATTTATTAGAACACAACCTACTGGTAACAAGGAGCATGAGCAGAAAAGGAAATTGCTGGTACAACGCAGTGGCAGAAAGCTTTTTTTAAACGATAAAAGCATCTGCCCTGTAAAGTTCGGAGGTCGTTGGCAGATCGGCCGTAATAAAGGCCCAAACTGGTCGTTAAACCGTCGTTTTCTAATGATTACCGTTCCCTTTTATGGATGAGCGCGTTTTGCATTCATTGCCATTGACCCGTCATTTGCTTGTATAATTAATTTACTCTACAGAGCAGCTTGTTTTACCAGACCTTCATGTTCCGGAACCCATTAAAGACGACAATGATAACAATTCCTTAACATAATATAAACAATGTTAAAATACTATTGTATCCAAAGTTTTGCACGGTTTTATCTAGTAAAATGTTTAAGCCTGTCATCAATTTATGGCATCAAAGATCATAATAAACACAATTAAAAGAGCCCTTACATTTTGTATCGCTTTGTCGTATTTTATTTTTTCTTGTGGTTACGTAACATATTGTACAAGAATTGATAAAACTGTCGGTTTATTGTCTACCTATAATAAGATATTTCAAAATGAGATGTCTAAAACGGAATCTATAATCTTTTCTAAGAAGACTCAAAGTCCTGTAAGTTGGAACTTTTTAAGCCGTCCTTGGGTAACACTTAGTAACAAGGTTTTTGCTTTAAGTAATATTATCATAATTCTTTGTATCCTTTCTTTTTTTAGTTCCAGGCCAAAGGTTTCCCTATTTCGAAATTTTTATGCCCTAAAAGCGCAGAGTTTAGCGAGCCTGATCGTGTTTTTCCACATTTGGAGAATTTGATTCGTCCTATTCCGTGATCTTGCCTTTGCTGTCATAAAAAAAGCAACTCATTTTCGCACATTCCAAATTAAGCTTTTTAGGTTTTCCTGGTCTTGTTCTTTTGCTATTTGACAGCCTTTTTTTCACATCCTTCATATTTTTTAACATTAATTACCAATTTATGAGAACAATTTACTATTACTTAAAAATTGCTTTTCCAACAATCATTTGCCTGATTTTGGGGACAAGCGTGTTTGCACAAACAGAAACCATTACAGGCAAAATTATAGATGCCGCCGACCGCACTCCAATTATTGGGGCCTCCGTACAAGTTAAAGGCTCAAATGAAGGGACGGCAACCGATGTTAATGGAAATTTCAAAATTTCTGCCTCCCCAAATGCAAGTTTGGTTATTTCTTATATTGGGTATGCAACTAAAGAGGTACTTGTTTCAAAAGTTCAAAATATCATTTTATTGTCTCAGGATAAAAATACCTTAAATGAGGTAGTTGTAACAGCATTGGGAATATCAAAGCAAAGTAAATCTTTGGGATATGCAGTACAAACCTTGAGTGCAAAACAAATATCGAGTGTCCCCGACCCCAATTTGGTAAACGGGTTACAGGGAAAAGTCGCCGGTGTACAAATAACCAATGGTTCCGCAGGTGTTGGTTCAACATCAAGGATTGTTATTCGTGGTGAAAATTCATTTAGCGGTACCAACCAACCTTTATTTGTAGTAGATGGGGTGCCTATCAGCAATGACACCTACTTTAATGACGCAATTAATAATTCATCGGGCCAGGGAACCTGGGCAGAAGTGGATTGGGGCAACGGTGCCGCAGATATTAACCCGTACGATGTTGAAAAAATGACCATTTTAAAGGGGCCAACCGCTGCCGCATTATATGGCTCAAGGGCCGCTAATGGCGCAGTAGTTATTACAACCAAAAAAGGAAAGTCCCAAAATGGCCTGACGGGCATAACCTTTAATACGCAAACAACACTTGAAAGCGTGTTGCGTTTTCCAAAGCTTCAGAATCAATATGGGGCCGGCAATGGAAGTGTTGAGTACAAATATGTGAACGGTGGTGGTTCGACCGAAAACAATATCGCCAACTTTGGACATGCGTTTGATCCGAATTATATGGTGGTACAATTTGACAGCCCGCAAGGCCCATACATGGCTGCCGATTTGAATGCTATCAAGACTTTACCGGCTGGGACATTGCCTACAGCTACTCCCTGGATAGCGCATACCGATAACATCAATAAATTTTTCGGTACCGGCGTTACCACACAAAACAATATTGCATTTTCAACAGGAGATGATAAAAATAATTATCGCTTCTCTGCCGGAAACCTGTATAACCACGGTCTGGTAGGTAATATTGACCTGATCCGCAATACATTTTCTTTTGGTGCCACCAATAAATATACAGACAAATTAAGTTCAAACGTATATGTAAATTATATCAACAGTTATAGTGACAACCGTCCAAATATAGGTTACGGTTCTGAAAACGTACTTTATACATTTCATGGTGTTTATGGTATGCCTTTAAATATTAATATCGAATCGTTAAAAAAATTATGGGCTGCCGGTCAAACTGACCTGGTGCAGTTCCGCTATTGGAACAACCATGACAACCCTTATTTAACTGTGAATGATAATACCAATAGTTTTAAAAAGAACCGTATCATAGCAAATGCCCAGTTAAACTATCAGTTTACACCAGAATTGAGTGCATTTGTCCGTACAGGTATTGATAACTATACGGATAACCGGGAGGGGCACAGGGTCTTTGGAACAGTAAGGTTTCCAAACGGTGGTTTCAGAACGGATGATGTTACCTATATCGAAAACAATATCGATTTTTTATTGGATTTCAAGCCAAAAAATACCGGGCAATTTCACATGAACTTTGCAGGAGGAGGTAACCGCTTTAAACAAAGCATAAACTATATACGCAATATTGCCAACTCCTTGATCGCTCCTGATTTGTACAATTTTAGCAATGCCTTAACTTTGCTACCGCCGGAATTGGTAAAACAAGATAGGGCTAGATATAGCTTATATGGTTTTGGAGATATTGATTACAAAGGCTTGGTTTACCTTAATATAACCGGGAGAAACGACTGGTCGAGCACACAGCCTATCAATAACAATTCCTATTTCTATCCTTCAGCTTCCTTAAGCGCAATCGTATCCGATATTTTTAAAATGCCTGAACCGGTATCTTTATTTAAAGTAAGGGTATCCGCCGCGCAGGTTGGGCACGATGCCGATCCTTATTCAATCAACAATACTTATACAACCAACACCCCATTTAATAGTTCGCCATTAACAACCATTACCAATACCTTGGCCAACAGCAACTTAAAACCATCAACAACTAATTCATACGAAGCCGGTTTCGACTTGCGGTTATTGAACGACAGGATAGGTTTGGACGCGACTTATTATATATCTGATACCAAAGATGAAATTGTTCAGGTTCCCGTTCCAATTTCCTCTGGTTTTTCTGCGGCTTTTGTAAACGGCGGTAAGATCAGAGATAAGGGTATAGAAGTGGTGTTAACGGCGTCCCCCTTACGTTCTGCAAATGGATTAAGCTGGAATACTACGTTTAACTTTAGCCACGGTGTGTCAACCGTTACAGGTTTACCTGAAGGATTGAGTAGCTATAAATATGCTGATGTAACGCAATATGACCGATATTTCAGATCTATCCAATACAATGCGGTAGTCGGTGAACGCTTTGGTAATTTGTATGGTCGTTATTTTAAAAGGGCACCTGACGGCCAGATTATATATCAAAATGGATTACCTGTGACTTCCAATGAAACAGACCGTAAGGTGTTGGGAAACTATAACCCGGATTTTATATTGGGCTGGTATAATACTTTTAGCTATAACAACTTCAATTTTGATATGACCTGGGATTGGAGACAAGGCGGTAAGTATTATTCTTATACAGAACTTGGTTTGTTACAAGGTGGTATGTCACCGCTAACGTTACCCGGCCGTGCGGAAGGCGGTATTGTTGGTCAGGGGGTAATGCTTGATGCCAATAGAAACTATGTTCCAAATAATGTTAAAGTTACCGCAGCCAATTATTATACCAACGGCATTTATAATCCGAACAACAACGAAGAATTCATGTACAATGCTACTTACGTCAAATTACGGGAAGTAAAACTTGGATATACTTTCAAACATATTTTAGGAAAGCGCTCACCTGCAAGTTTAAATGCATCTTTAGTTGGGCGTAACTTACTGCTGTTTACACAAAACAAAGATGTAGACCCCGAAAATTTGGCTTTAAGAGGGAACAAGATACTTCCGGGCATTGAGTTTTTAAGCTACCCCAGCACCAGAAGCTATGGCTTCAATATTAACTTTAGCTTCTAACCATAAGAAAACAAAACATGAAAAACATCGTAAAATATCCTTTAGGGTTCATCATTCTTTTAACGGTGATCATAACCTCGTGTAAAAAAGAACTTCAGAAATTAAACGCTAACCCCAATACCTTGGAAGTGGCAAATGACCCGTCATTATTGGGAAATATTGAAGTCAATACATTTTTTAACTCCGCTTTTAATGCCTGGACTTTAGGTAACGGCATGAGCCAATATGCTACGTTCAGCCAAAGTTATTATAATACGTTGGCGCGCTATATTCCTGCATCCAATCAACCCTATTGGCAAGTACTTTATACAGATGCCCGTGATGCAAACCAAATCATTGCCGATTCAAAAGCCAACGGTAACACCTCAATGCAGGCTGTCGGGCTTATATTACGGGCATATTCGTTTGCGCAACTAACCGATCTTTGGGGCGACATACCTTTTAAAAATGCTTTAAAAGGTCAAAACGGCAACTTTGCCGCGTCTTATGACGGGCAACAAGTTGTTTACACGGATACCGATTTAGGCATTTTACCATCCTTAAAAGCGGCGAGTGATTTGTTGAAAACATCAGCGACCGCCATAAACGGCGATCTGCTTTACGGTGGGGATATTAGCAAATGGCGGAAATTTTGTAACGGGCTGCGGTTAAGGTATTTATTAAGGGCATCTTCAAAACTGGCAACAGCAGCAGCCGAAATGCAGCAAATAGCCACAGATGGCAATATATTTCAAAACGCGGCCGAAAGTGCTGAACTAACTTTGCCCTCGTCTGTTCCTTATGCCTTTCCAAGCCTTACCGAGAGATCTGGCGATTATAGTATTAAATACCTGAACATATTACTTTACAATACTTTTGTGGGTACTGGCGATCAGCAACGGTTGTCATTATTGTTCGCAAAAAATGTGACCAACCAAAACGCTACAGCTTTTAGTTTTTCTAATTACGGTGGCATGCCCATTGTAGCAAATGCTAACACTGCACAGGTAGCCGGTTCTTCCGGATTTAATCCTACCATATTTTTAGGTAACCCACCTTCCCCAGTTTTAAAGGCCCGGGTAATAACTTACCAGGAAGTGCAATTTATATTGGCAGAAGCAAGTTTAAAAGGCTTTATAACAACCGGAACCCCGGCCACTTATTATATCAAAGGTATTACGGGGGCCTATGCCGATTACGGCCTTGATGCTATTTCTGCAGCAGCGTACGAATCAAATCCTGGCACAGTCTATAACCCTGCTACCGCGTTGAACCAAATCATCACTCAAAAGTGGATTGGTAACCTCAATGTCGGTTTTGAAGGCTGGATCGAATACAGGCGGACAGGTATCCCTGCGTTCGATGTAACGTCAGCAAATTTAAATGGTGGAAAAGTATCATCAAGGTTCATCTATCCAACTGATGAACAAACTATAAACGCCACTAATTATAACGCTGAAATACTCATACAAGGTGGTACTGACAACCCGAACTATAAAGCTTGGTGGGAAAAATAAATCAACCAAACAGGTTTCGATGAGGATAGAGACCTGTTTTAAATCGAAATAAATAAGGTTAAACATGAACACAGTCAAATTTAATTTGGACAAATCCATAATTAAATTTTCAAATTTTGCTAAAGCCTTGGCATTACCTGTAAGGATCTGGACGATTAGGGTGATCCTTGAAAACGGAAATTCGGCTACAAGAGAAATGCTGCATCAAATCCCCTTTAAAGGTTCAACTGTTAATCAACATCTTAATGAGTTAAAGTATTTAGGCATAATAAAAACCATACGTAGGGATAAAATCACTTTTTTTTCTGTCAATGAAGACGTTTTTATCCAAATGTCAAAAAATTTTATATTATTGTTTGAATCGATCGGCCAATTTAATGAGGAAGCTAAATCAATATTTTCCCGCACAAAGCTAAAAAAGAAACAGGTTATAGTTGAAAGACCGTCCATCCAAAGTTTTGGTGCATATATTAAAGAAAGAAGGAAAGCAATGCATATTTCGCAGACGGATTTTTCTGTTGAACTTCAAATATACCGCGGGCTTCTAAGCAGGGTGGAATGTTGTAAAAAATCATTAAAACCAGAAAAACTTTATAAAATTGCTGAAATATTGAATGTACCGGTAACTGAAATCACAAACGTTTACTATCAGGACAAAATGACCCAACTAAACAATGAAAGTGAAAGATTTATATCAAAAGCCTAAATACCCATACTATTGGCCTAAGTTCGATTTTTAAAAAAAGCAATTTGGTTTGATTTTGAAGTTTCAAATTTGATAGCCGGTTTTTTTTGGGGAAGAAACTGTAGGCGGCCAGGCCGGCAAGTAAGTTTACAACGAAGTTGATGAACGAACGGTGCCTTGAGTGTTCTACCTGGCAGATGTTCTTCAACCCGTCGTTCACGGTCTCTATCACCGACCGCTTTCGCAGCAGGATCTTGCCGTTCATCGTCATAAGGCGGTTTTTCATTTTGTTGCATATGCCGGTGACCATCTGTACACCGTCCGTAAAAAGTATCTCTACCAGTTTCTGGGAGATATAACCCTTATCGGCGAACAGCTTGCCGAATACCTCCTACAGAAACCTCTCGCTCTTGAGCGGTTCGAGGTCGTCCTCGTTGGCTTGTGTGATAATAAAATTCAGTATCCCGCCCCTGTCGTTGATCACGCTATGCAGCTTGAAGCCATAGAACCACCCCACGGTGGACTGGGGCCGACTGTGGCAATGCCCTTTAAGACCTTGTTCGCCTTGATCCGCTTGTCATTGCAGACCCTGATCGGGGTGGAACCCACAAAGGATATCCCCCCGGGCACTTTTCCAAAACAACAGGATTTAAGGAAGACGGTCATCGGCAGTATCACCTGGCGTTCCAGCTCCACGAACCTGTTGTAGGATACCGTATTGGGAAACTCGCGCTGCATGTGGCGTTGCACATAAAAAACATAGAAATGCTTGAAGCACCTAAATCCGCTCAGGTGGAAAAAAAGTGGTATGGTCATGACCTCGTCGTTGGCCATTTTGCCGGGCTGCTTGGAAGGCTTGCCCAAAATGAAGCTTTTGGCGAAATTTTCGAAGTCCTTGCAAATCTCATCGGTCATATAGAAAACATCAGCGACTTTATCATATGCGACCATGGCGGGTTTTGTTGTCAAGCAATTGTTCTTTAGATAATTAAATATACAACTTTACCTGCTGTTTTACATTGTTTTTTCGAAATTATTGATCGAACCCAGGTTAGAAGTAACGGAACGGAAAACAAAGACAGATTGGGACAAATTTATCAAACAGATAGCTGATGATCAGTGTTAGAATGCCACCGAAATAACCTTGGTAATGGATAATTTGAACACACACAGGCCAGCGGCATTGTACGAAGCTTTTGAACTAAAGGAGGCTAAACGGATAAGGGACAGGTTTGGATTTGTTTATACCCCCCAAACAGAGCGGTTGGTTGAACATGGAAGAAATAGAATTGAATATTTTGATGGGACAATGCTTAAACCGAAGAATCGACAATATTCAAACAATGCAAAAGGAAGTCAAGGCTTGGCAAACCTATCGGAACAATAAAGAAGCGACCGTTAACTGGCAATTCACAAATGATAATGCAAGAATAAAACTCAAAAGGCTTTTATCCGACAACATTGCATTACACGGAAACCTTCGTTTAAATGAACAGCCGAAATATTTCTTTAAAAGAAAATTGTAGGATTGTTCTAAGAATCAGTATATAGTAAGCTTTTTATGTTACCTAAAAATACCGGCACAACTGACTACTTAATTTCATTTGTAAATAGCAGATAAAAACACATCTTTTTGTAGTTGAACGGTTAAATATTCTTAAAAACAGATTGCGTATTTTGTATTTTTTAATTTGGACGATAAAAAAAGCGAAGTACGCATCTTATATTGTCTGTTCCAAAAGGCTTGCTTTTTAAATCAAGTTAGCTCAATCAAAATTCTGGTTTTAAACTTGTTATTTCTACATAGGAATTGCCGTTTGACTTTTTGATTAATATAATAGCTTTGTAATAGACATGCCGAAAGGTGCGTCAATACACGAGTTAACCGCAATCTGCGTTTTTGCCCGAAAAAGTTTTTTAAAGATTTTTTTGTGCCAAAAAAGCAAAAACACAAAATGCGTTTAACATCGGTTTGGCAAAAAACTAGCTGACGGATTTCAACCAGCTTTTGTTTTGCTATCTTGCTTTAGTTCCGGCCGGGGGGGACAAAAATTTAGCCGGTAAAAGAAGCATCAACATTTGATTATAAATTTAACTTTGGGTTTTGGCGGAAGGATTTCAAATACCAGTTCTTCGCCAAGCCGCGGCACGTTGTGCGTCATACCGTTAGGACATTTTCCCTTGACTTTGCAGCTTCGAATTACAAAAAGGAATCATTCATTTTTAAACTCCAATATGATTTTGGATTTAGCAAATAACAAAATAAAATATTTCCATTTTATGTGGATGGTAGCATCACTATGTGTCACGTCTTGTTCTTCAACTCAATCTATTGTAGGAAAAAGAGAAGGTGTTTTAATTAGTCACATAGAGAGTAATATTATTCCTATATCTAAATCAGGTATTGACAGTGGAGTGCCCCAATCTATAGTTTCCCGTATGGCACAGTTAGAGGTTCCGGGGTTGAGTATAGCAGTTTTTGACCAAGGAAATATTATATGGGCACGTGGATATGGGCTTAGTGATAAGAATTTGTCCATACAAGTAGATACAGCAACAATATTTCAAGCTGCTTCTATGTCAAAACCAGTAACAAGTGTAGGGATTTTTACATTAATTGAAAAAAAATTATTGTCCCTGGATGAAGACATAAATTTAAAACTTCATACTTGGAAACTGCCCAATAACGACTTTACAGCAAAAGAAAAAGTTACCGTTAGAAGAATTCTAAATCATACAGCAGGTTTATCAGTATCCGGTTTTAATGGATATAATCCAAATGATGCAGTTCCTACTCTACCTCAAATACTTGATGGAACACCCCCGGCAAATTCGAAACCTGTACGTGTAATAGTGCAACCAGGAACAAGGGAAGATTATTCCGGAGGAGGCTATACTATTCTTCAATTGCTCCTTGAAGATGTTACAGACGAATCTTTCCCAAAATATATGAATGAAAATGTTTTACAACATATAGGTTTAGCACAAAGTATTTTCTCACTTAATCTTCCTGATAATATGGCTATCCATGCATCAAAGACGTATCAACAAAATGGTGAATTAGTTGATGGTGGATATCATATTTACCCTGAACAAGCTGCCGCAGGACTATGGACAACGCCTTCAGATTATGCTCGTTTCATGCTCAATATAGGCAACTCTTATCGTGGTAATTTGACAGCCGGAATATTAGAACAGTCAAGTGTACAAAACATATTTACAACAGCTCCTAATGCAGGAGGTTTGGGTTTTGGTATTGATGGTGAAGGAGAAGCTTTTCGCTTTCGGCATAGCGGCGGAAACGCAGGTTTTGTATGTTATGCAATATCCTTCGCTAAAATTGGAAGAGGTGTAGTTGTCATGTCGAATTCTCACAATGGATACCAGTTAATTCATGAAGTAGTACGAGCAATTGCTCGTGAATATAAATGGCCTCCGATGTGGCCGGGAGAATAAATTGACATAACTTATTGGTACGAACGCACAACAAAAGTATTTGCAAAAGCAGGGCTGGACAATGTAACATCGGCTATGTGCTACTATCAGCAGCGGTTCGGGCTCGACGTACAATTTTCAGCTTTAGCTCATAACTTCACTTTTATATGTTCAATTAGGCATTTGTACCGGGCTGGGCGTTCAATGAATTCCCTGCCTTCGCAAATACTCGAACGTTATGGGCAACCCTATCGCGGACAGTGCTAAGTTGAAACTGACAAGCAACGGATAGGCATTTGCACAATTATTCAATGAAATAATTCTGTGCTAAAACATAACTTTGCTTTATGAAAAATGTAATGAATACAAGTAACGCAAATGCAACAATAAAATGTTGGGCGGAGTTGTATTCTGACCAGCTTTTTACATGGGCATTCTACAAAACATCGAACAAGGAAACAGCAGAGGACTTAGTTCAGGAAACATTTTGGCAGCCGTTCATTCATTTCAAAAATTTGAAAGTAAGAGTGAACCAAAGACATGGTTATTCTCCATTCTGAAAAACAAAATTGCCGACCATTACCGTAAATCATTTCGCAACGGCGAAAACAAAACGGTTTCATTCAACCAGTTTTTTGACAGCAACGAAGATTGGATTACCGACCAAAGACCACAACAATGGCAAGCTGATGATGAAGAACATCTATTGGACAATCAGGATTTCAAAAAAACTTTAGCGCACTGTTTAGAAAAATTACCTGTTAACTGGAAAACATTCATTGTTTTTAAATTTATGGAAGAAAAAGATAGTAAACTAATTTGTCAGGAATTAGAAATTACAGCGACAAACTATTGGCAAATATTACATCGGGCAAAGTTGCAATTACGAAAATGTTTAGAATTAAATTGGTTTAATAAATGAAAAGACTAATGAATTTTTTAATGCTCTCCTGTAAAAAAGCAGCAGCATTGATAGATAAAAAGGCAGAAGTAAAATTATCCTGGAAAGAAAACACGCAACTACACATGCACACTTCCATGTGTGATGCCTGCACCGCATATAAAAAGCAAAGCATGTTCATTGATAAAGCACTGCATAATCACCTTCATGCTCTCAGCCAAGGAATACATACAACTATTGAAAATAAGGAATTGAAAGAACAAATTATTTCAAAATTGTAATTCATTCAAAAAACTTTTGTTTCGATACCTAAACTGTTTGCCTTCTTCAAAAATATTTTCATTTTCTTGTCAGGTTTCAAAACTTGCAGCGACTGTTAGTTTATAATTCTCATTCATAAACAAAAAAAACAATTAAATGAAAAAAGTAATTTTAGCGCTTGCCATTATTTTTGGCATTGCAGGAGCTGCAAATGCGCAAACCACATCAATGCCCGATTCGTCCAAGAAGATGATGGCAATGAAAGATGGGGTGATGATGATGGACAACAAGGCTATGCTCTGCAGCCACACAAAATGCACTCCGCTTACTAAAACCTACACCTGCAAAGATGGATGTAAGGTTTCCCCGGACGGCACTATTACAAAGCCGGACGGATCTACCATGAAACTGATGAACGGTTATGAGATTGAAAAGAATGGCAAGGTAGCGATGACTCCTCATGGTCAGAAGGGACATGTTTGTGGCCCTGATTGTCCGATGTATAAGAAAATGTAATTCATTAAATCGGGACTATCTCAACAATAGTCCCGATTTAATTTTCAGACAATTAAAAAACAAAACAATGTCAAATAAATTTATACAAGAAATTATTGGTGGTATTGTTGCCACTATTGCTTTACACTCGTAACACTCATTGCCCTGTGATGGAATTCCAAAAATGAGCCCGCCTGCATTGCTTTCTATGATGATGGGTGTATCAATCGCAGTTGGCTGGATTATGCACTGTATGATAGGAATAATTTTCGCAATCGCTTATGCTTTCTTCTTTATTAAAGTAGTAAAAAAAGTAAACAACAACTTTTGAAAGGAGCAATCTTTGGATTTGCAGTTTTCATATTTGCACAAATTGCACTGGCAATAATGGGAGCCTGATGGGTGGAATGCCGCCAATGGAAGGCAGCATGATGTTAATGATTATTGGCATCGCTATTGGACACATCGTTTGCGGAATTGTAGTAGCAATGTTTGTGAAAGAACCGTTTGCCTAAAAAACTTTTCCCTAATAAATTTATCGGCGAAATAAAATTTATCCCTAACACTTGATATTCCTCCGGAAAGTTTACACTCAACTATCTTGTTCCGTTTTTAGTTTCTTTTTATGCATCTGCATCAACGGTCAAGCGTATAAGGCAAGCCACACACAGCGACAGCAATAACTTGATACATACGAGCAATGAATGGTGGACAGGGCAGCTTTGAATAAACTTTTGTGTGGATTTGACACGGCAAGACCTTAGAGCGAGTAGCAGGGTATGCACATAACAAAAGTATTGCTGCAAGTGGGGCTGACGGAAGTACAATCGGCTGTAGTCCGCTATCAGCAATAGTTCGGGCTTGACGAACAAAGCCAAGCATTAGTTTGTAACTTCAACTTTTAAACAAAACCAAGCTACAGTTCCGGGCTGGACATTATAAAGTCCCCACCTGCAGCAATACCCGCAACGTTGCCTGCCATTTCAGCCATTTGCATGACATGAAGTGTACTGTGCCGCGTTGTCTATTTAATGCCTTACCGTTATTTGCTATTAATTCAATAGCGACGAATTGATGGAAATATAAGTTGATGTTAGAGATTAAATTCTTTCCAGCGGCATTATCTTTATGTCCTATTATTCAAATTAACAAATAAGGATTATGTCAAGTAAAGAACGATCAGAGGACATTATACTTCAGCACGAAAAGAATGGCAATTACACCATTGTAGA
>JAABUT010000365.1_pt1 | contig 78079 bp, 75 predicted proteins | sample 5559281 | NCBI WGS metagenome assembly JAABUT01 (sample SAMN10711880, study PRJNA513359) | rock metagenome | isolation source: Antarctica rocks | place: Antarctica: Victoria Land, Ricker Hills nord | collected 2016-01-04 | reverse complement strand
TTGATGAACAACGAAATGAGTATAAAAAGATTTGTTTATCTGATGATCAATGACATTGAAAGACAGAACAACATCAGAAAATCAATAGAATCAACGAGAACATATGATCATTGAATTGCTAAAGAATCTATCGCTCATTCAGTAACATCGATTCACTCGATCAATAAAATCAACGAAAACATATGATCATTGATTGTTAAAGAATCACAAATTTTCTCTTCTTTCTTAAAAAACTTGTGAATCAGTTAAGTCAAAATAATCTGTGTCATTAAATTCAATTCAACTTGATTCAAATTCAAATCAATTTAATGAGTCTGTTATAAAGATGTTGTCAATGCAATGATTTAGTTACATCACTTTATCTATCAATGAATTGATCTATCTCATGTTTCTGTGTCAATTTAGTGAGTCTGCTACAAAGACAAGTCGATGAGAATTGATCTCTTCAATGAGCAAGTCAATTAATGAGTCTGCTTCAATGATACAATCAGAATTGATCTCTTCAATGAGCAAGTCGATCTTTACATAGTGAGTCTGCTATAAAGACGCTGTCAATGCAATGATTTATCTACTCACATTGCTTTATCTATCAGTGAATCAATCTATCTCATGTTTCTACGTCAAATAGTGAGTCTGCTACAATGATTGTTCTTTCTCTCTCATAGTGAGTCTGTTACAATAAACATTTCAATGATCTGAAAGATCAATAAAAAGATCAATAGAAAGATTGATAGAAAGATGAGCATCAAGCTTTACATCAGTGCTATGAACTACATTACAAGTCATAGAGACATGACTTTTAAAGAGAAGAGAATAATGTTACAAAGTGTGTCAACATTAAATAGAGTTTAATCAATAAACTCTAGAAATTTCAATATGTGAACAAGAAACAATGATGTTTCAAATCAAAATATGTTGAAACATTTCATTTATTTGAGTTTTAGCAAATTAACTACTTCGCTTCTTTGTTCATTCTACTATAGATACAGCTCAAAACTGTCTTCTTTCTTCTGTATTCTTAGTTTTCTAGTTATAGCTATCTTTATTGATCAAACATTCTATTCAGCTACACACTATCTTGCTGCAGTGTGATTAGATTCTAGACATGATTTCAACAATTAGTTGAAGAATAAATGAAAATTAAAATCATAATAAATATAATGTTAAATTTTTGATGTAACTTCACTTCTTTCTCAGCAGAAAGATTTGTATAGTTATAATAATGCATGATAATCTTTTCATTGATTTTCTTCTTTATAAGTCTTTCATATACATGATACTCATTGTAAAATGAATCTTGATTTGCATGAAGAAAATTAAGAGAAACTTAATTCTTCTTTTAATTCATTAAAAGAAATTAATTTTCTTCATCATCATAAAATCTGAACTGAAATGTTAACATTATCAGTATTAATTAAATCTTCTGATAATTTAAATTGCAAAACAGAAAAACTTATTATTTTTAATGCATATCATTTCAAGTTTATTAAAACTTCAAAAACATAATTATAAGTTTTATTTTAACAAAACTTTTTAAAGTTTTTAAAATTATTAATGTTGCTGAATTTAATAAATTTAAGAAAATGAATGAACTCAATAAAAGTTTAATGATTTGCAAAGAAAGTGAACTTTAATTCTTTGTAATAAAATAAAGCTTAACATTGATTAAGAGTTTAATCTTTCAAAAACATTGTTGCAGTTGAAACATTGATAAAGTAATAAGTAGAAAGTTTGAAAGTGAAAATCATATATTCAAAAACTGTTTTTTATTTAACTTAAATTATTAACATTAAGCATTTCTTTTGTATATACTTTGATGCAATCTTTGTATTTAAAGAAATAATGAGAATTTCTATCATAATGTCAGATCATTAACTTAATTTAAAACATAAATAGTTGATGTTTTAAATAATCTTGATTCATTGAATCTGTTTTGCAATTCAATGAATCAAATCATTAATTTAATCATCATCATTTTAATTTAGTTTTAACAATTTTATTTTAATTATTTCAATCATGTATGCAAATCTTTGCAATCTTAAGTTATAAAACTATTGTTTAGTCTTGATTCTGCTCAATTCATATATATAAAAGTTGAACTTTTGTTTTTTTCTTTTGCTTTTTATCTTTCATCTTGTACATTATTTGATGTATTATTCTGTATTTAGTTCAAGTAATATAATAATTAATTCTTTATCTTAATAAAATTTTTAATTCAGTTTAGTTTTTGACAATCTTAAAAGAAGTGTGAAAATGTGAGAAAGTAGTAAAATGAAAAACATATTATAAAGTTATTTATGTAGTCTCATTTTAACATCAAGTTTGAAAACATTGATTTAAAATGAAGTAAACTTTCTTTGTAATATGACTCAGTTTTTTCTCTTTATTACATGAGTCTGAAGCAGAAAATGAATCTGCTTAATCAGAGTATTTAAGCGCTTATTTTGTATAAAAAATTCGTTAAATAATGTAAAATAATATACATGAAAATTAAAGAATGTTAATTATATGCACTGAGCATTGAAGTTAATTTAACAACATAACTATGCACTCATTCATGTTTGCAATTCAAATAAAATCAAGAACTATTTTTATCATAATTACTCATTTAACAGCTTTGCAATAAGTTGAAAGTACTTTGATTCTCTTATAAATTAAGATAGTAAATGATAAGCATCATCATTTTGCATACTTTAGCTTGCACATCTTAAATTAAAATCAAAGTCATTTTATTTACTTTCTTGATTGATCTTTTTACTATCATGTCATCTCAAAGTCTTTTGAATTATCTCAAAATTGAAAGTTTGATCATTCATAATCATAAATGTTAAGAAAGTGAATATACTAAATTAAAGTCAAGCTTTTGATTGAAATTGAAAATCATTGAAGTGTAAAATGATTTTGAGTATGAATTCTTGCAATACATTTACAGTGATGATTTTCAGAGACTTTTGCAACGCGATTGCAATTTTCATAATTGCTTGATACTTAAAGCTTCATTCTTTCGCGAAATCTTTGATGAAGATTTCTTCAAGAGTGTACTTGAAGTTTGAAATCAGAATGTAATCAATCATGCTTTAGCAGTAGTTCAGACTGATTTTAAACACTCTGATTTTTAAGAAAAGTTAAATATGATGAGAAGTGATCAGATCAACTATTCAGATGAAAATAGCTGTTATAATTCAAACTGAGCAGAAATACAACATTCTGACAAAATTCAAACTTGTGTAAGTTCAACAATCAACAAAATGAACTTAAGAATCTATTATTTGAAGACTTGAAGCTGAGCAAGAAGTGATTAAATGTCAAGATAGTTTACAACTCATTTGAAACATGATATCAAGATTCAATTATTTGAGTCAAATCTTTTTTTCAAATTTTCACATATTGTGTCAAAGCAAAAGCTCAATATGAATACATAATTACAGATAAGAAGCTTATTGCTTTACAAGTTCATTATTGTAACAAGAATGATCAATTGACTGAAACATTTGATGACAGTTAATCATTTAATAGTCAAGATATGATCTTTGATGTTCAGCATTTTAGAATGCAAGCAATGTTTATCATAAAGAGTTAAACGAAAGACTTTAAGATAAATATTTAAACATCTGATGAATTTGAAAGTGCATTTGCATACAAGATCATTCTTTGAGAAAATTGTGTAAATACAGATTTTTAAGACATGACAATCAATTAAGCTTTGTGATGACTTCACATACTTATTGAGCAAAGCAATGAGATCAACAATAAGTACTTGATATTACAAGATAACATTTGAAATGAATGACTCATGAAAATACTTTTAATATATAAAAAATGACATGTTTTATCTTCTTTTTACCTGCTTGTTTTAAGTTTAAAAAGCAGTAATTCAATAATTATTTAGATAGTTCATAAGCAGTATCAGATTTTGCATCAAATCATTGATTATGAACATTATTTCTGCTATATTTGCTCAACTATTAACTTAATAGCAACATCAATTTCTATCTTTAAATTCAAGTTTCAAATGTTATAATTATTTATACTTTGTTCTTTAAATCATAGTTTTAAATAATATGATCATTTATACATTAAAGAGTTCTGAGTGAAGTACTTTGCTCAGTTATTATCACTTAAGTTCAATGAGCACTTGCAACTAATTTAAGTGTTCAGCAACATTCATGCATAGTTATCAACATTGATCTTTGTAATGACAAGATTATCATCTTGATGCAAGTTCAGAAAATCATGTGCATGTGAAGAATTATACGTCAACAAGTCATTTATGTTCATCATGTCTTGAATTTGTTGCATCAGAGACGTTGCAAAGTCAACGACGCTGTAGTGTATCATTTCATGTAACATGATGTGCAAGAAGATGTTTATCTTGATGTTAGAAAAAAGATTCAAGAATGTGCAATCAATGTCAATGATACTTTTAAAAGTTCATAAGAAGTTGCAGAAATGAATCTTCTTACGTTGATTGATATGATCATCATGAAGTGTGTAGACTAAGATGTTTTCATTACTGCAGTTTTCTTCATTGTTACTTATGACAAAGTTTGCAAAATGAATCAGTGAAGATTACAAAAAGATATGAAGAAAGAAGAGAAGAGAAAGTTTCAAAGTGAATGTAAGACTCATCAAGATTATTTACAACAAATGTTTCAACGACACTTTCAATTGCTTCATTCATGCTGCTCATCTTTGCAATCAGATCTAAAACATCTTTGACATGAGTTTGAAAATCATTTTCAAGATCGCTTTCTGAGAAAAATCGCTTATAAAGAACAAGAATGTTCTGAGTTGAGACTTGATCATAGCTGAAGATTGCATGCATTTCATCACTGCAGATGACATCATGAAGTTTTTGAAAATGAATTCCGTTAATATTATCATTCAAGTTGAAGTTGAGATACTGTCACTCATGATTGCAAGCATCATCAAGTGAGTAGACAGAAGATACTGATGAGTCGCGATGCAAAATTCAAAATGAGCTATGAATTGAGCTGATGCAAGTCATTGCTACGAAAAGCGCAAGAGAAAGAACTTTAAATAGAGACATTGTTAGAAAGAAAATCACAGCTGAACTTTATATAATTAAGCTGTGAGAAGAGAAAGATTGATTATAAAGAGAAATGTAAGAAGAGCGAGATGAGTGCTTCTATCGACTTAAAGATGATTATTGATGACGTATTTATAATGTTTTCATCTTGCAGATTCTTTTAACAATAAGAAGAAGATGAAAATGATGATCATGACTGTGAATCTAAGAAGAATCATTGAATGACAAAACAATCAATTCTCAAACTGAATTCATGAAGACTGTGAATATCTGTTGTTGTCTTCATTGATTAATATTCATTGATATTTCATCTTGTTTTGAATCATCACAAGATTAGCAAGTTTAGCTGAACAATCTGAGATTGTAAACATGATCTAGAGCAAGAATAGAGATTCAGCTACTGCTCAAACCTGTTTCTTGAGATCAAGAGAGTTATTTTAGAAGTAGTAAATGACATTTTTTAATACTTCTTAGTTTCAGTCAGCAAATGTAAATCTGAAACAACACATTTCTCAGATATTTCTTCGCTTCTCGCTGTTCAATTGAACATTGACTCATTCTTTCTGTCTGACTTATGAAGTCTAACAAAGTTCTTGTCTTGTTGTTTATAACTTTGTCAATAGAGCTGTATTGCAGAATCTAGATAATATGTTTAATAAAATGACTCGTTCAAGAGTCGTGTCATCTTGAATGTGACGAAGCTGATTTTCTTTCGACAAGTAAGTTCAGAATGAGTCACATACGTGATATTTGAAAAATTGATGCTTATGAACTGAACATCAGAGACAATGACTTGCTGACATGCTAGAATATTCAAACGTTCATGCAGTCTCAGCACAGTGATTGATTTTCGTATCTGATCGACTTCATCATGCTATTCTACTTTATCATCAAACTTTCTCAGCTTTGCGATGAGATAATAAATTCTTGACGATGTTCATGTAAGTGCAATGACAAAGCGATAGTGAAACGATGCTTCAAGAAAAGTAAAGATTGAATGAGTTATCAAGAGACTTTAGATCTAATTGAGAATGATGTCATCTTCAATACAAACACAACATTGTTCAACTTTTGTTTGCAATCAATCTTTGTCTCAAGATATTAACTTGATCAAGCTACTACATCTTTCTGCAGCGAGCTGAACATTGCATTGACAAAAAGTCTCTTAACAAGAATTATTTGTATGAGAGCGTAAGTCAGCTATATCTGAACAAGCTCGACAACGCTTAAGCAATGTTCAGCTCGCTGCAGAAAGAATCTGTACAAGCAAACAATTAAAGTGATATGAACGACTCACGCTAGAGTACTAGCATGAGCTGCAATACCAGTCTATATATAGACATGCCTGCATTGCTCTTCTGAGCTGAGATCTCGCTTGAAATTAATCTTAAAGTACACATTGCGTCGCATTGTAGTAGATGACTCACATTCACAACATACTACAATATGTCTGCTTCTCAATCACATTTAAAATCTAGCGCGACAGGGTTTATTTGCTCAGAAACAGGGGTTCAAAATAACAATTAACCTCGTAGCATGGTCGATGATGCGCCCCTACCTGTATTCATGTGTCACTTGACTCGTCGCATAAGTATCATCGTCAACGCCTTTTCAAGAAATCTCAATCCTTCTAGTCATTCAAATCTTCATTTTCTTCAGAAGCCGCATAACCTGTACCTGCACTTGCGCTATATACTACAACATGAGGAATGAACTGGGAATTTTCACTCAAATTCACAACCGCTACCAAGTCTTCGACGCCTCAGGCCAGCTGCCATTCAGCATCGTCATCGGCCTCTGTCGTAAGTCACCAGCTGACACCGACCCTCGACCATTACTCCTCGAGACTGCAGGCTCGGTACTGGACGTCCAATATGCGCTGGCAAATGGCTTGCTCACCCTACACGAACAAGACCCCCAAGACGTTACGCAGTCGGTCGAAGTAGATCTCAGCCAACTGAGCAAAGTCGCCGCGAAAGAGGCAGAGTGCCTTTCTCTGCCATCTCGGGTTAACAGGACAGAGCACTGGAGAGACGCTCTCACGGTATATAAGTGTCATGTCGATGTTGATGGTGAGCTGGCATCATATCTGAAGCCGGGAAAGAAGTATACCATCAGACTGGCGAGCGAGGATCTCGGTGTAAAACGATGGGCGTACAGTGATCACAACAAATTCTTCGACAATGATGATGGGAAGCTCAGTCATGACTCCGAAGCAGTAAACTTGGTCAGCAGCAGACTCACCGCCAGCAAAGCGACTTTTACAGTCGTAAAGAGCCTGCCCTGGCCTCCGAAAATTGAGACAAGGATGCGTCTTTGCGCATCTTCCTCATTCTCTGATTTTGCACTTCCCGACGTCACGCCAAGTAGTACCACTGCCTTAGAGGTCTCTGTCACCAACACGGGTTCCGACCCCGTAACTGTGCAGACGCAAGGACATCAAGTTTTCCTGGTCCCTTGGGGTCCCTTCCAACCCGAACCTGACGCTTTGGACGATCGCGTAAGAATCATCGGTGCCGCAACCTATGCACCGTCCGGTCTGAACATTGTCGATTCCGCGACAGGGGAAGTGGTCCGGGGGAAGCAACAGCGCGGCGCATGCTCGTTGACAAGTTCGAACGCCAATCAACGGCCAAAGGCGGAGGATGTGCTGACCTTGAAGCCTGGAGCGCCTGTTATCAAGAAATTTGATGTCGGAGCGCTGGTACAAGGATTGGGGGATGGGCAGTACAAGATCCGGATGCAGCCACGGGGCTGTCGATGGTGGCATGGAGAGGCTGGAAAGGAAGTGGGCGAGGATGGGAGGGTGCCAGCGCATTTAGGCGGGCTCTTCGTTCCTCCACTGATGCTTGAGTCGCAAGATGAGATAGAGCTACGCATAAGAGATGGGAAGGTAGATGAGAGCTTGTGAGATGTCGCAAGTACGACACCAAGACAAATTCGCAGGGTTTCTTAATTGCATCGACGTACCTCCGTCCATAGACTCTCATGATTTCGTTGTCGTTGTTCTAAAAAAAATTCGAAGAGAAGCAAGAATACGCCAAATTCGTTTTGCGCCTATTACGTTGCCGGCTGTAACATGTGTCCCATCTGAGAATGTATATGCAGAGGGCTGCAAGACAGGCGGGCTAGTGCGGAGATCAAGAGGCGTAGCTAGGTCGTTCACATATTATTCAGTATGTGATCAACTCGCCTCCCCCTTCCTTGCTCACTGCTTCGCGCTTTCGCTCGCCCACTCACGCCCTTTTTCTATCGCACAGATAGAAGGTGTTTTCGACTGCGTCGAGGTGTTTCGTGTTGGCTTGGCAGTAGATCTTGTTGCAGCAGACTGATATTGAAATGTGTCCACTCCGACACTTCACGGAATTATTTCGGAGATTTTTGGCGAGCGGCTTACTTTCCGCGAATGAGAGCTCGTGGCGTGCATGGCTCCACTAGGTAATAGAAGATGCGGACCCCCCGCTGAGCGCGCTTATCTGCCAACCGAGTGCTCGTATGCAAAGAGGCCCGGGGCAAAAACAGGCAATGACACTACGGACTTTTCTTGCAGAGCATCCTCCAGGATTCTGGCAATGTCGTTGCCTTACTTCTTCCTACGACAAGCGCTTCAACCATGAGTGCATCTGGATGCACGATGCACCCACGCCGAGCACAGGAGTTGTTTCGAGACATGGAGATGGCACTTTCCGTGCCTTTCAGCTCCGGGATGTGATGTCAGAGTCGCTGAACCAGTCCATCATGTCTTTCCAAGGGCATCGGGTTGAAGCCGTTCCTGTAAATCTGTCAAGCTTGTTCCGAGAGATAATGTTTCGAAGATACCATACCATAAACGGCATGCTCTTCAAAAAATCTGGGATGGAGACTGCTACCTGCGCCTCCGACCGTGTCCGTTCTCAGAAGTCTACCAAATTATCGAGAACTATATGCTTCGCAGAAGAGCATCGGCATTGTATACTACATTCCTAGCTAGTTTTCAGCTTCACCTCCTCATGAGTACCTCGCTGCTTGCAGCAGATTATTCATTGATACCTCCTTCCCCAGGAAGAATTTCCAATTTCGCGAACCCAGATACCCATACTGATGTGACCATCATCATATGTTCAGTAGCCTTTGCCTTCATGATGAGCTTTGTCTCGTTACGAATCTATGCACGGCTTTGAGTGGCACGTACCTTCAGTATAGATGACTGTAAGTCCTGTCCTGCATCGCAAGGGTCCCATGGCAACCTTGGTAACAAAATTTTACAGGTTTTTGCGTCGCGGCCATGGTAGATGACTGAAAGTATGGCTTCGAGAACGTCGACCTAACTGATGTGATACTTAGGCCTGCCTAATCGGCTATGTCGCGGTGATCTATGACTGTAGGTATTCTATACAAGTTGCCAAGCTTCCGAAGTCTGACTATTTCACAGTAGCCGCTCACCAGCAGATTGCGTTGCACATGTGGGACGTCAGAGCCATTAGCCTTACTCACGTTCTGCTCAACGTAAGTAGTATTTGTCCAGATTTGCTCTCATCTGTTCATTATAGTTGCAGAAATTACTCATACTCCAAGTTGGCTATTCACCAACGATTCTATTTACTAAGCTGTCGTTATTTCTGATGTATCTCCGTCTCTTTTCCCCCAGCCGCCGGACGAGGTATCTGATCTACTTCGGTATGGTGTTCGTTGTCTTCTTATACACGGCTTGCCTGCTGGCAGAAGCTATCAGCTGCACTCCCCGGCAAGGGCAAACCTGGATTGAGGCCTCACTTTCCAATGGCTGCGAAGGAGACTTAATTCTGGGTTATGTGATGGGTGCATTCAATGTAGTGAGCGACTTTTATCTTCTTGCAATCCCAATTCCTGTGGTGTGAAAACTTCAAATGCCGCTGCGCAGAAAAGTCGAGGCCTGTGCAATCTTCATGACAGGTCTTTCGTAAGTATTTTATTACCCGGCATCCTTCGACCCTTCGAAACTAATGATGCACACAAGGGCCTGCATATGCAGTGCAATCAATATCTACTTTCGCATTCATGCCGCCCTGTCGCCGGACGTACTTTGGGATATCACTTCTGCTGTGATCATCTCGTAAGTCATGAGTTGAGTTCTGAAACACTGCCATCGACTTACCACTTCAGTGTCGTGGAGATTTGCGTGGGAATCATGGTTGGCTGCATGCCGCACTTGGCCTCTCTGGCCAGGCATCAATTCCGTAGTGCCCTGAGCGCTCTATCGCTGAAGAACCTGAGGAGGAAACTTGTGTACCCATGGTAGAAACGCTGCTCGTCCGAAGGGTTTCATGAACTCAATGATGTCGCGGCCGATGCCCCGCAGGAAAAGTACCTTCAAACGGGCATCCTCGGATCGGTACAGGGCAAGGGCCAGTTTTTGGATCCTGGCGTTCATCCTCAGAAGCTCTGGGTTGGCGGAACAAACAACGACCATTCAAGTCGAGGTGTTTCAACGATCAGAGACGCGTGGAATGAATAGTCATCTTGCTTGCGATGGATGTGAGGGCAGGCAAAGAAGAGCTATACTTAACCCTCAACAGGGAGTGAGATATTTGGGGCGATTCGCTGGGATATTCTATGTCGTTGAAAGCTTCGTTGAATTCTGGCTTTGGGAATTTTGCAAAGATAGCGAGCAATGACACGTCAAGAAAAAGCTTCTTGAGATCAGACAGAACATTGTTGTCTGTCAAGCATAGAACATTATGCACTGATACGCAACTATTCTTTATATTCTGTGTCAATCGAAAGGGCTGATTCCAGGATTTTGGGGGAGGAGTATCCTAGCTGCTCACTTTGACGAAGGTTACCTTGCAGCTACTTGCGCAAGCAGAACAGTATATAGATCATGTAATCTATAATGTAATAGTTCTTTTATTGACTTGAGTGCGAAGCTAACGCTACAATAGACACTCGCTAAGTATGTAGACCTGGTTACTCACAGACTATACAATCGCCATCGAACTGTATCATTCTCAAGACAGATTCTCAATACACGATATTCCCTCTATTCATATCTTCTTCTTCAGTACTTCAGAACGAGAAGATCATCATTTTCGATGAAAATTGCCTTTACGCTTAGTAAATAGTAAATAGCATGTATGAAAAAGTATTGACATTCATGTGATCAGTACTGTGATGTAGACTGACCGCGTCGGGTCGGGTTGGGATTTTTTTTGGAAAAGTGTCGGGTCGGATTGAGAAGTTGAACCCGAGAACTCGGGTCGGGTTGGGAAGCTTGACCCGACAACCCGACCCGACAAGATATTAGGTAGGTGTAAATAGCTTGGTCGAACAGTCTAGAACAGCCTTCATGGTTTCTCTTCATGACTCCCTACCATGTTTCTTCGTCATGAATCCCTACCAAAGTCAAACGGCCTCCATGTTTCCTCGTCATGACTCTCTAGAGTTCCTATCAAACGTCCTTCATGTTTCCCCTTCATGGCTTCCTACCAAACGACCTCCATGTTTCCCCTTCATGGCTTCCTACCAAACGGCCTTCATGTTTCCCCTTCATGACTTTCTACCAAACGACCTTCATGTTTTCTCTTCATGACTCCCTACTAAACGGCCTTCATGACTTCCCTTCATGACTCCCTACCATGGCTTCCTACCATGGCTCCCTACCAAACAGCCTTCATGTTCTTCGTCATGACTTTCTACCAAATGCAAAAAGGTAATGCAAAGAAATAATGCAAAAAGCGAAAAAATTTCTATATTTAGCTCTCTTGACGTCAAGCTCGAGTTCTTGACGAGTCGAGTCGAATTGACCCGATTTCAAGTCGAGTCGAGTCGAGTTGAATTGAAAATATGCTCAATTCGACTTGAATTGAGTTGAAAATGTGAGCAACTCAACTTTGAATCAAGTCGAATTCAACATGTCAACTTGAAACTCAATTCAACAATCAGTCTACTGTGATGTATTAATATGTCGCTGACGTATTGCACAAGTTTGCTGTCGAAGATGTTGTTGCCGATAAAGACGAAGAGTACACCTTCAAAGAATTGAAGAAAGATAGTCATGCTGATATCGATTGAGATGTCCCGTGAAGCGAGACCGAGTTGAACGACGACTTGTGAAAGAGCGAGGGCAAGATCGGTGTCAAAGCCGAAGATGGTTTGATAGCCTATTCACATGCCGTTTGAGCTGTCGACTTGCCATGTCGTGATCAGACCAGCGCCGATGAATATCAGGATAGAGCAGCCGTAAATGTATTGTACATAAGCTTCAAACTTTGTCGTTAAAATACCCGATGTCAAAGAAGCGGCATTGTTCGCCATGATGAGCGGGATAGTATTGATATCGGATTGCTCTGCGTCGACGCCTCTGATGGCTTGGAAGTATATCGGGATGAAATACACGAATATGAAGAACTGAGCGTAGTTGAAGAAGGCAAAGCAGGATGCGGCAGCTACCGTGCGCTGGGATGCGACTTTGGGAGGGATAGTCGCCTTGGGGCCCATTCAGAGCTCGTTAATGATGAATGCGACAAGGAGAATAGCAAAGACAGCCATGAGCACTATAATTCGGGGAGATGATCAAGCGTATACTGTTCCTGGCCATTGTAGCGCGATGAGGACGCAGATGATGCTGGGAAGAAAGAGCATTTGGCCGACTGGGTCGAGGTCTCAGAGGAGTTGCATTCATGTTTGCTGTGGGCGGGGTGAAGACGGTAAATGCAACGCAACGAGCAACATGGCTGCTGCTAGCGGTCCAATGGGAAGGTTAATGTAAAAGCACATGCAATTCGTCAGTTCCTGTTTTTTACTCAAAATGTCAACTCATCAGCGCCAGGATAAAGAGTCAGTAAAAGCACCACCGATCAGGGGGCAATAATGGTCGCAATCGCATATATCCCGCCGATCACACTTTGATATGCTGGTCTCTTGTCCAACGGCGAGATCATGGTTATGGTGACTAGTGCTCCATTGAAGATGCCCGCAGACCCTGCACCAGAGAGGGCACGACTAACAATGAAAGCGATCGAGGTGGGAGCCACAGCCGAAAGCAGAGAGCCGACTTCGAAGATGAATAGGGCAAGGAGGAAGGTGAGCTTAGTCGAGCATATTGCATAGATCTTCCCGACGAAAGGAATCAGTGGAGCGGCGGGAACGTTGAAGGCAGAGCCATTCATACCTAAGAATCTAGGTCAGAATTGAGATGATAAGATACTTGCATATATGGCAACGAGAAACTTCACTTACCATTCAACATCATTCAGAGTTTTGTAAATGTCTGTGATGCGAGGGATTGCGGTTACGATGATAGTGTTGTCGAGTGCTACGCAGAAGAAAGCGAGGATGAGGGCAATGAAGATGACGAGGATGAGGGCAATGAAGATGATGAGGAATTGCGGCTTGGTTGTTGGCACAACATTATTAGTATGAGCGGAGGAGGCTGACAGATGGGGTTCTTGGCTTGCAAGCTGGAGTTGAGGCTCTTCGTCTGCAGTGTCGGAGCCGAGGCGCTTCTCATGTTCAGTGACAGCCTGAACAATCTCGGGAGGCGTTTGAGTAGCCGATGGCTTGGTGTCTATGGCTCGAGAGACCATATCTGAGGTGATAGGTGATAGATGATAGATAGCCCGAGAGATAGATATTGGATGGGGCAATTCTATGCAATGCGAATGGAAATGGAAATTTGCACATGGGCTTGTGACACTCTCAAACCCTCCCGGCGTCGATCCGCTTGGCACGTCGATCCGTCACCACCCCTCGGTCAATCCGTCACCAGCCCGAGCTTCTACTAGACGCCCTCGAGCCCGGTACTTTCTATGACACGAATTGTAGAGCCGGCCAAGGCGACTTCAACGGTTCAAAAGTCATTGAAAAATATGAAGATTTGATCCCGAAAATGAGGTTGGGGATATTGCCGCCCAGAGCTGCTCCGGTCCCCAACCGGCCAGCACCTGCCCGGATCAGTTCCTGCGCGCTGATTACCCCACCTACTTTGGGAGGCATAATTGTAGTTCTGAATCGGCTGAGTTCAAGTCTTCAAAATAATCAAAAATTATGAAGGTTTGATCTAGTAAAGAAGGTTGAGGATATTTCGATGCGCTGAATCGCTAAGTCCTCCGCCTGGCAGCTGTTTCCCGGCGGAAGGTGAACTTCGCGCACTGAGTACCCGACATACTTTGAAAGACATAACTGTAGCCCTGAGTCGACCGAACTCAATGCTTCAAAAATAATCGAAAAATATGAAGGTTCGATCCAGTAAATGATGCAGTGTTCAGCCCTATCGGCGAAGCGAATGAGTGAATCTTGTAGCTGCTACTCTGAGCATCAAGCTTGAGACGTGAACAGACGAGTTCTGAAAGAGGGGACAAGCTGTAGATTTATCATAGAACAAGATAACTATTAATTCCGCTTTATGATGGAAAATGAAGTTTGCTCGATAGAACACTGGACTGCTGACGCTTAATCGTTTCTTTCAGCAGGTGGCTCCGAAAATCGTTATAACAACCACGACAGAGCAACATGAGTGAACATCAAAAATACCCCTGTCATCTCGACAACACTCCTGCCAGCTACTCCCTCGAACGAGGCTTGGAAATTACTCTGGTTCCTAGATGTTTCGTTTGCAATCGACGGAATGTCGATGATGTCACTTCCGTTTCGATTGCCGCTTTTACTTCGGGTCAGACTTGTCGGCGAGTTCGATATTGCGGACGTCGGTGGAGCCACTTCACTTGTAGCACAAGAAATTCGATTTGGCGGAGCCGGTGAATTGACGGTCACCAAGCTGGAAACAAACTGCATTGTATCATTGTGTCCTGATGGATCAAGATTCTTGTGGGAATTCGATGATACGCTCGTTAACCATGACACCGAAGGAATGTCAGCCGAGTCTTCGGAATATGTAATGGTAACGGCCAACCGAGAGGAAAAATCAGGACTCAATGCTGTAGTTTTTGATGTAGGTAATGGAGCTGTTAAACCGTGAATACTGTGTACTGGGATTCCGGAGGCGGAGGTATTGATTTCTGCGCTGGAGACGCCAGCAGTGTTCGCCAGTGCGGTCTCAGTAGGCCCAGAATAAGGTGTTGAGCACGGCATTGCAGGGGTTGGTATTGCCTTAGTATCTTCAGACAACGTCGTCGTAGGGCCACGAGAAGGAACCGGAACCAAGACTCTAGGAGGATCGAATCCTTGCCAGCTCCATTGAATGCAGTCACCCCAAGCTGGATCAAGTCTTCGGAGGGCCGGCGGTGGCGCAATGACTGGAACATACGAGGAAGGATTGGGCCGCCCATCCCAGAATTTAGCATTGTAGTATGAACTTTGCGATTCTATCAGTGATGGTGGAGGGCATGGTATGTCTGCCTCGTTAAAGACTTTTGTGATGACGTCGCTCTCGAGACTCGACAGCTCTCCCGGAGCAAAGGACATTGTGATAGAGGTGTGTTTTTCCTGAATCATCGTCAGTCGAGTCCTGTACATCTCGACTGGATTGCAAATAATGAACGAACGCCGACTTGTCCACATCGATCTGACGCACTTATGTCGTGGTATGCGACGTATATCGAAGGAGAAGTACTGCTAGTATCAGCGACATCTACTTGCTTAACTTTCAAGAGCGGAGTATAAGCTTACTACGTGAATCCATCAGATCCGACGACAGTTGAATGATTGCCGCCTATTGACACAAAGCGACGCCCAACGCTGTTTGACGGTAAGACGGCTTTTGATGTTAGAATTGAACTGCCGCTTGTGCAAGCGGTAGGGGCTCCTGGTACAGGCCAATAGTGAACATCAACCATCGGAAGGTACAATACGCATTGGCCACAACAATTTGGGAGTGCCACACTAGACTGTAATTGAGGAATCTTCTGTCTGGATTTTGTAATGTATATGGACGTCGCTCCAATGAACGTTGTAGTCAACCAGCTAAATGCAAGATCCTCATAGAATGATCCGATGGTGGGACCAGAAACAGTGATCATTTGGTGCCTTACTGTTTCCATGGGGAAGGATAGCGTAGGAAGCGATTGTGTCGCCACACATTTCCTCGTGCCAAGGCCATCGACCGTGATACTGACCGTAGAGACACCGCTGCCCGAATATGGATCAAATTTGTCCCGCGAGCTAAGATTTGATGACTCGGAGTGGTTTGAATGCCTTTGGCCCTCAGGGACGTTGAACAAAGACTCTGTTCTTGATGGAGTTTTCAGTGATTCTATTTGTTCCATGATCAGTATTAAACCCGAGTGGGTGCATCTGTAGCTCTGAATGTGTAACGGCATTGTTTCTGCACAAGCTTCACATTCATAAAGTGTCAAGCTTGCAAGAAGCTTGGAAATGAAAGTATCGAACTAACCAGCTCCAGACTGCACGGCAAGTACATATAGCAAATAGAGTATCTGTTTGATAGTTGAGAGAACCATTGTTATTTAACCATTAAATCTGATGACAATGGACAACAAGAGATGAAAATCCAGCTTACGTCGGGGGATCTTTTGTATTCAATCAATCTCCCAAGGCAGTGAACGCGAACCATTCTAGTGGACACATAATGAAATGGAACTGTGAAACGAAGATCAATCGATGCAGTTTGATGAGAAGGATGCGGACAGCTCCAAAATCGAGGCTCAGCATACAAATCTGACGTGCATAACAAGAATTTGTATAATTCCTTGAAGACTCTGTGCTCGGTGAATCTGCGCCGCAGGAGCTACATCTTGTCGCCCCCAACCGAGGCGATAAACCTTTTCTATGCCTGTAAGCATTCATATGATTTTATATTATACCACAATTCAACAGATTTAAGGGTCTTCCTGCACGAGAGGTATGAGAGCTGAACTCTCTTGAAGCAGCAAGTTTACAACGTGGGTTGAAAAGAAAGATGGACACATTCTGATGATAATTACTACCGAATGCTAAACAGAATGAATTTCTAAAGCAAAGAATTCGACGATTTGTTCAACTGACTATAAGACGAACTTTATAATTGGCATAGGCCCCGCATATGTGAGACTTAATGTCGAATTGAAACAGTTTCAAAGCTTATGCGACGCATATGTAAATAAGCGCTCGTAGAACGTTCAATTTGCTTCTTATCGGCCTATAACCCTTGCCCACCACGTTTCATCCACTGTCACAACATCAGTGCAAGGAGAAATTTAATTATGGATCTGTACATTAAATTGCGAAGCTTGTAGAACTATTAGTAAAAGTGAGTACCTCTGTAGCCATCTGTGCATTGTGCTTTGCCTTGGACAAGGCGCAGGAACATTGTCATCTCGAACCTCCATTAACGATGACACCAGTGGTTTACTCGCAGCCCAACCGTCAGCTAGCGCAGGATTTGTCCGATGTAGTGCCCCGTTTAATTCGGATCCTGCATTGTTGATACTCTGGCTTGATGTGTGTTGAAAATAGGGAACAGTACTGCTACCCCTGTGGTTAGTAATCTCCGCTCCTACATATACGGCTGGCGCTAGGGGGTTCAGAGTTGTCACCTTCCACCTGTTCGCAGCTTCCTACTGTAGTTCAACTATGTACAGATACATGCACATATGCTCCTTCTGACCCTCATACCTTAATAATGAGAAAGATGTTCTATAAGCATTTTAGTCTTTCCTGGCCAAGAGTTCCGCAGCTCTGTCACTTCTGTTATGTATGCAACATCTATTTCTACCAGGATTACGATCGAGGCTTGGACCCCACCAAAAGCCCATTATGCGTGCTGCAAACCTAACTGCATTCCAGGTCTGCAACACCTCCTTCCGCTCTTGATATCGGCCTAAACCAGGATGGCCTTCTCCTGCCGTATAACCAGGTTGCAGTACGATTATACACAACCAGTCGATTCGCGCAACTGTTATCGACATTTTTGGATATGCTAAGGATCTTCCCATGCAACTTTCCTGCCTACACCACATGCGCAGAAGGCTGATTGAGCAATCGCAAGAACTGAATCGGAAGAGCCGTCAAGCTGTTTGATAGAAAATCGTCAATCCGACGTTTCAGTCTGATTATGAATGGAGAGTATGCCTCGTTTTGATGAGGTACGTAGTTTGATACTCCAGTGTCAATACACCAACGGCTAGAACTTCGCGTGGTGGAAGCTCTTCGATTGAATACTTTCTTCGCGGATGCAAATGTTGTATGGGTCTCACGCTGCAATTCTAGAAGAGTAGACGGATAATTGAGGTAGTAAAAGAGCGTTGCTGCTAAATTAGTCCCACGTATATCCGAGCCAGCGAGCAGCAGAGCACCAGCCTCGGCAACGATCTCGTCTTTGGTAAGACCATTTTTGGTTTCCGAATCCCAAGCATCAATAAGACCAGAAAATAAATCTTATGTCTAAATATCATGCTTATGGGCCAGGCGCCAATGCAACTGAGACTTGCTGTAACGCAGCTGAGCAAAGAATTTCGATTTCGCCATCATTTCGTATAAGGCTCTTTCAGTCTCGGCTTTGTTGTGTTTATGCAATGATCGTTTGTCGTGTAGAGTAATGCCGTGTATGGGAGATATTTGACGAATCTCGAGTAACAGATACTCGTCTCGACATTGATGTACCGCTACAATCGTGAGATGATGTCTATCGACTGCGTGCTGCCGATTGTCGGGCGCCTAAATGCCAACGTAGATCAAATCTTGATGAAGGTATCTTCGAGATGCGTCAATACGAAATATAGAAGGGATTCGAGTTTTTAAGAAATATGAAGGCGTCTTAAGAATCATCTTAAATTTGTGAAGATGCAAAGTTTTATGCTCTATTAGTTACTAGTACTATGGGTTTTACTTACTACATATTATTAACAAAATATCAGCTATCTCCCTGTCTTCAACTCTGCTCTCACCATTCGCAGTATCCCAATTCCCAAGCGAAATCAGCTATAGCATTTACAGGAACCCCACAATTCACATTCATGGGCACCTTTGGCACAACACAGTTTATGGGGGTTCCCTGCGCAAGCCCGGGGCATGTCAGGGAGCCACCAGTCGCTGTTCCAGAGAATACGCAGTCCACGAACCCATTGGAAGTAAATGGGCCGACTTGAACCGCCGCATCGGGTGTTGAGGCGGAAATCAAAGGTTGGGAAAAGACTCCAGGTCCGCTGCATGGGCTAACCGCTGTCCCGGGTTTGATATCGTATACGTGTGCCGAGTCGGTACAAGGGCTTTGGGCACAGGAGGCGTAATGGTATACTCGAATTGCGTAGGTGGCTATTCCTGCTAGAGGAGGCAAACTTGCTGGTGGCGGAGGAATACTCGTGTCTTTAGGAGCTGGAATTGGTGTTGACATCGTCACCGAGGGAAGACTTGAAAAGGTAATTGGAGGGGGGGCACTCGTCATGCTAGGGGGAGCAGATGCGCTGGGAGTCGCAGGGACCGAGGCTGGGGTTGACGATGGTATGCAAGCCTCTTGGTCCCGCTGAATGATCATAGGCGCATTTGCCAGCCCACTGAGATCATAGTTGAATGTCATCGTATTGATCACGTAAGCTCTTGTGAAAGATTGAAAGGCAGTTGCTAATTTATTTCCAGCGCCATTATTGTTTGCCTGATACTGGAGGAGGCTATCACCGAGCGCACTGGCGGTACTGACTATAAGTGCATTTTGGCTAGATACCTTCTTAGCTATCCAAGAGGAGTATGCAGGAGCCCAGGTTGCAGACAATGGTCCTCCGCCGCCTGCTGAAGTGATTGGTTGATTACAGCTGGCTTTTTTTCTTAACAGGGCATCGATTCCTTGAAATGCTTGGTATATGCGCGTATTTGTGTCTTCGAACAGTTTCTTAACCTTGGGGTCTTGAACCATTGACATGACAACTGCAATGTTACCGAGCAGACTGAGAATTGCGTTTGGGTTTCCTTTATGATTGCTAATTCCTTGTAGTCCAGGGTTCCAGAGCTGATACATAGTGTTAGTGAATGATGGAAGACTACCATTAAAGGTTTCACTGGGGTCATCAAACAGTGCTAGATGTTCGATCCTTTGCAATGGGGCAAAGCAACGTTGAGGGCATATTGCTACCATGAGACGAGAAGTTCAACCTTTAGGATGGAACCATTTTTCGTAGAATAATGAGAAATTTTGGATATCGAAAAAGAAGTTGGTAAGGTAGGTGACTATAGAGGAGAGAAACAGAGAACAGAAACGCTTGAAAGTGAGAAGCTCAAAGATTGATAGAAAATATTGTCCCAACATACACTTCCTTTCAGGCCATTCAATCCAGCATCCATCCCCAAAAAGTCGGGGTTCTCGAAAGAAGCTAATTGCGCGAATATCTTGTTGAGACGTGTTGCTCCGTCCATGGAACCTGGTGCATCAAAAAGAGCTTGGATGTTAGGACATGTGAAGCCCCCGGCTATTTGATCTTGGAAGAATTCGTCCAAAGTTCCTTTCTCATCTACTCGACCATCATCAGTCAAGGTTATTCTCAGATCCGTGGCCTCTACAGTTATGACTAGAGTAGGAGCTTTTACTTACAAACATGATCTATATTAACCGTTTTCGCTTTGCGCCCTCCGATCGTATATCCATCTGCTAGGACTTGTGCGGTATCCTTGAACGCCCATCCTGGAGCTGCGCAATTAGTGCCGGCTGTGGGTACAGCCCAGTAGGTGCCCGTCTTGAAGAACGCGTCCATAGACGGTGTGGGCACAACCTCGGCTGATGTAATCTGATACCCAGCAGGGTAAGCAGGCTTCGCGGTGTAGGGAGCAACGGAACACATCTTTCCCCCAATCATGGTTGTGGGTGCTGGAGGAGCCCGTTTTTCGAGCATAACGCGACCGGCTAGTGCTCTCCTTTGTGGAGAACCGTCATCCACAAGCGGATAGGAGTCGTATAAAAAGTCGCAGCTGCCACACGTGGTCGCTGAACTTGGACATGATGAACTTGTTGGGGACGGCGTGGGTGGGGATGGCGATTCTGGTGTTTTCGGTCCTACATGCTGGTCAGTATCGCTGCCTCAACTGCGTAACTCTTTTGCCAGGGTTGATAGCATGAAGGATGCACGAATCTGGAAACCTACCGGGCCCAGGCGGCAATACAGGTGGGACCACAGGTGGGATCACAGGAGGGATCACAGGCGGTACGACTGGAACTACTATTTGGAACAGTAAGCCTTGGTCATTTTCGAGGGCGGAACAGTGAGTTGTCTTCACAAGCCTTACCAGGTACGACAGGATGAGGCACTACAACGACCGGACTCTTCGTAATTGTACTCGACCCGTCCGACTTTGCCTTTGGGTGTGGGGTTGGTTTTGTGGCGGCCTTGCTCAAGGTTCGCTGGTGGCTTGTTGTTTTTACCTCCTTCGTTATTGGTTGATGAGCGGTCTTGCTGTGAGATGGGACAGCAGCGCGTGAAGGCGCAATCGTTGAATGTTTCAGAGTTGAACGGGACTTGACATCCTTGTTGGAGTGCAAGGCCGCTTTCGATGTTTTCGTTTCATGTTTATGATGATGGTAAAGAGTGGTCTTGCCAGCTATCAAGTTCCGGGACGAATCTAGGCGAATTTCTTCGCCATTAATTAATATAGGTGCACCACCTGGCAGCAAAGTGTGGCTCGCGATAACGACGAGTGCGGGATTAATGGTATATGTGCTGGTCTCGATCGTTACTGTCGCACGGTTGCTCGCTGGAGTGATGCTGTGGGATGCTTTATGGTTGACTATCGATGCCTCCTTGGCGTACGTTATTTGCATAGGAACAAAACAGAACAGGCACAGAAGTAAGGAATGTAGTCGACCCATGGTAATATGAACAATGGAAGAGTAAGAAATGTAGAGAAGGAAATGTTTCGACAATCTATCACCATATACCAGGCTCCAGTGATCAGATAATGTCCCAGCAAGAACGAGCACATTCTGCTGCAAGTGGAGCTATATAGGCTTTAGCATCATGATCGGACATCCCAACGGTACTATGAGCCGTAACAACGATCTACAAGTCATGAAGACAACAGAAGAAAGTGCGAAGACATCACCAAGCCAATGAGAAAGTAAGTATAGATCTTAGTGATGAACAAGTCCTGCAGACGGAACTATGAAAGAGAGCCACTTTGAGCTGGGACCAGAAGCTGTCGTGGGAGGACTGCAGTAGGTAGTAAGCGGTCCAGCAGTAGTGTGGGGTCGGCTTCTAATACAGGTACCGGGAGTATCAACAACAAATTAACAGCGGGACGATTAGGAAACAAGATGGAAGTGGCATGAACAGAGTAGCAGAAAATAAAGATAATTTCCTTGGCAAGTAGGTACCGGTACGAAGTATGTCGACAGAGATAGAATAATCATGTATAAACAGAAGGAATAGTAGTAGTGGCCAAAGCAGAACAGTTTCCATGTCACCTGAATCATAACTGAGTGCAACGATACTTCTCTCTTCATACGGTACGTTGCCAGGATCAGTCTTCCCTAAAACGAAGCATACAAGCACAACGGGAGACTTAGCGGTAATCGTCATTCTGGAGGGTGTGGTGGTAAACAGTGTCGGGATCCCTATGATACGTTTGTACCCATTAAGCTGAGAGTTGTGGTTGAAGTGGAAATTGAGGTGAGACAACTCCAGTCCCTATTAACATGCAGGTGGAATGCGCTAACCCGGAAAGAGAGACGGAAACCGGAGACTCGCGTGCCGCGATAATCGGATTGGCGCGCCAAATGATCGCGTGGGGGGTCTCGGAGAATAAAAAGATAATCCTTCAGTGGGTGAGTGGTTTACCAAAATGTCGAGGTAGCTACCTCGGATACTGCTACTGAAGCACCTGCGTCGCTGCATCTGAATCCAGATCTGGATATCTATCGTCGATGACACTGGTCAAGCCACGTTTCAGATTTCCATGTGCCGCAACGGGCCATCTCCATCTGCATTATTCCAATACGTCCGTAGAGTACACACCACTACTAAGGCGTGGCGAGTCTTGGCAGAGGCTTTCATGGAAGTTGAAGTATCCCGATTGTGAATGACGGTCAACCGCTGATCAAAGCTCGTCATGTCTCACACTGAACGTTTCCCTTAACTTCCCAGAAGATATATTGATACGCTACTCCCTCGGCTCTTCTTCTGTATGGCTGGTGGCAAAGAACCTATGCCTAAACTTGCCGTATCTAATCGCCCATGTAGGAATCCAAGACATTTGAGCCAAGCTCTTGAATATTAGTGAAACTTACCGAAACCGACGTTGGGGGCTGCGATATGGGCCGTGCGGTTGTTTACTGCGCCGTATGTGGTGGCCCTCTCGAGGACATCAATACTAGCCCTGACGTACATGGGGAGTATGATGAGAATGTCCTCCCGAAGGTACAAACCAAAGTATGTCTTTTTCTATCTTGGAACAGCTATCGGCAAGGCGAGTGGTTGACGTCTACCGAGCACAGTGGTTAGGTGAATTTCGAGTTGTGGGTGATTGCAGTTTTCTGTAGGTTACCCCCAGAGTATAATGAGATGCGATGACATGACCGATAAAATATGGGGCAACGACTGGTATATGAGATTTTCTGAGAATCTTTCTTTCCTCAGTGGCGATGATGATTCTGGACTTTCCCACTTTTCCGTCTCAGCCCCTGCAAGCGATGCAGAATTTATGTGCGTTTCCATCGAGAACACCTTCCCTTCGCCGTCGTCCAAGTGGGCGGTTATGAAAGGGCGAAAATGGCAAGTATTTGAACAGGACGAGGCTGGCGTGGTTCTCTATCCTATACACGACTGCTGTCTACACATCATGGCTCAGACCAGTCGACGCAATTCTCGCCAAGCGAACAAGTCCTCCACAGCTTTTGCAAATGTGCAGAGTTACTACCAAGCCATGTTGCGCCTGCACTTGCGTAATACAATTGGTGAGGGTTCGGATTTCGCACCCTTCGGTCTAGAGTGGGAACATCAGTATTACGGTGCGCAAGAATTTGCTGACGGATTTTCATGGAGCTCGTGTCCTGGTTGGGAGGTGAGTCAAACCTTGTCAACTACACCGTTTTCTTCTACCAATCCGCGTGCTCATCTCTTATGTTAATTCAATAGTGGCTCTGTTCACCTCCAGACAAAATACCCGGGTTGACTACTTATATATTATCGCGATTAGAGCGAATAGACGTCAAAAATGAAAGCTTGACGGACCATGTGGAGATTACTGAAATGTCCAGTCATACCATTTCACGTATCTCTTCCATTGAAAGGCTTCCTACCGAGATAGTCTCACAGATAGTCTCAAACTTGCAAACCACTCCAGCCCTGAGGCTGCATCGATGCAGCAAGACCCTCGCTGGCCACATCCCTTTGAATCAGGCATTCTGGCGGGAGCAACTTATTACGGGCGACCTCGTCGAGTATCTATGGGATCTTGACATGAAGGAATGCCGTCTCAAGGATTTAAGTTACCCTGACAAGACCGGTGCTCTCTGGGACTGGAAGAGCCTAGCAAAAACCCTAGTATCAGCACATATTCTGGCAGGGACACTAGCTGGGCTTTTTGAAGGCGGTCTAGACAAGCTATCCTCTCGCCACACATCACTAAGTCTCGCCGTGTCGGATGTAACCATGCCTGACGCCCCAATCGGATTGAAAAATCGATGTCGTATTGTCAGGATTATTCGAGACATAGAGAGACTTGACGCGATAGAAGCCAAGGATCCGACTGTTGTGGAATACGGCCAATTGGCCGTTCCGCATAGGCTATCATTAAATCCTAGCACGGGTTGAGGGCTGGACAAATTGCTGGAAGATAAATGCCTGCCACGCGTCACCTGGGAGGCTTTGGCGCTTTCGCGATTCTCAGCAGGGATTGGCACCCACAAGCTATTCGGTATGCTAATTCTGGTTCTTGGTTTGTCCTAAGTTAAGCTTTGAATAGAACGAATAGTATACATTACGAGAGTGCCTCTCAAAATCATTCCAGTCTTCTCTATATTCCAGCGATGCCTTTCTTTTCGGGCTCAGACTGAGTACCAGAAATACTTTAACAAATGGTTTTTGCGGCTTATCATATTTTCCTACAGATATTTCCTTATACCGTGCGTACAGTGTAAAGTCATAAGATGCAGTCGGTCTTACTATGTCCTCAGTATAACAGAGGTCGCCGCGTTTAACCTTCATGCGGAACACGCCGTTGTCATCTGTTTTGGGATGTGCTTTTTCCTCGAGTCTTTCCAGGCGAAAATGTTGTGGAGAAAACTAAGATCACGGACTCAGTGCCACAAGTAAAGTATGTCGGCAAAAGAAGGTCTGATTGTTGCAGCGACTGCAACCATGGTAGACGTACAGCTCCCTGATAAACCTTCGAGCTGTTGAGTCAGAGGACGCAGGTCGGCAGACCAACACTAACGGTTGAGGTACCAACGCTAACGTTTTGCGCTAGGCTTCCCGCCGCATCGCCGACCCATTTCAAAATTTCCATGGCACCATGGTCCGTTGAACTCTTTCCCATTCAACCATCATTATCAACCACTAATACACAATCAATACTAGATTGATCTTGAATTAATAATTCTGAAATTTCAATTGACAGACATGTTACACAACTTGTCAATCTCAAATGTAAATTATGTGATCAATTGTTGATTGATCTAATATTATTTATTGATTGATAATTATTTACATCATTGAGTTTTCTTTGCATAAAATAATAAAACTTATTGATTGTTTATCAATAATTTATCAATCAATAATTAATCAGTCATTTTATCTCAATGAATTTCTAAGTTCTGAATGTTCATTCGTTGATCAATGTTATATTAATCACTGATTAATAATAAATTGATAGAATGAGATTATGTCTGAGAAGAAATTTTGATAATATGTCAATAATAAAAGCAACATATGTGAAGATATCATAAGTTCATAATTAATCGCTTATTGATAATGAATTGATCAATTATTATTTGTTGATCAATTATTGATTAATTATCAATAGAATAATAGAATTGATGTTGATATATTTTAGAAGATTAGATGCTGTTTTCTGTGATTTTAGATTACATTACCAGTAGCGCAGGAAAGCGGAATTATGCGCATGGTTACCTGACCATGCTCGAACATTTTGCATGGTTCACCGAGCTTTAGTGTTGGTCTGTCGACCTGTAGTCTCGTTGAGTCATGATATTCAATGCCCTGACTGGATATTATAGCCTGACTGGGTTAGCGCAGATTCTTTCGTCGCAACACACTTGGGGGTCGTGACTCGTGGGAGTGCGCTTCGCACGCTAAGCCCTGGATAATTCCGAGAAATGAAAAGTATGAACTAGAATCAGCAAAATGCTCTCGTCATGTGAATAGCTAGTTAGATATTTATAGCTCAATTTTGATATTAAGTGAGGGAATATCTCGATTATGCTTGATGGCTTATCAGTGCACGTTCTGATGACTGATTCAAATTCTTTTGTGTAATTCGTCTTGAACCCTTTTGCAAGACTAGTTTTTCCGGTGTGAAGCCTCCTAAACCCCGGTCGCCTGTTACCATTCCCTTACTCTCGTTCCTCGTTCCAGGGCATCTACACTTTCACAACCAGAGAAATAGACCATACCTTCTTAGTCGCTCTATCACTCCCCCACGAAGTGACAACCTAGATTTCTGCCCAGAACTGAATCAAAGGCTTTAATCTAGCTAGCAAGTCAATATAGGAGTCATAGATAAGCCCGTCAAAGCTGCTGGCAACACTAGAGTCAAATGCCAAAGTGGAGGAACGGCGAGGTTGAGAATTCTTGGACCCAATCCACTCAAGCACACGAAAATGCTCTATGCCTCGTCACCATTATCACCCCCGCACTCGCCCACCACTAGAACCCATGGCCGGCTATTAGAACGCAGGATCTTACTGAACCCCTATTCATACACGTACCTCTTGAAAGCATAATAGTATAGCCATCTTAGGGAAAGCGGAGAGACGCGAGTGGGGAACATGCGTAAAGATCAAAACAGATGAAGGATCAATGTATTCAGGAAATCAGACACCAGACATCACTGCTGCTCTTGTTCGGAAAATGATTTTCTCTCATTGCTTAGTATTCACTTCTGCGTCTCCTCTGTTTTCGTTTCACGACAAACTGCTGAGCGGAACCAAAGGGAGAAACAAGTGGGCGTTCCTCCCTGCTTACCCACTCCTGGTCCTCCATATCGCTAGCTGATTACCTTCAGCCAAGATGATACGAATAACCGGCACTATGTCTAATAGAAATCACAGCTTCCACATTGCAGTTACCTCAATAACACCGATCACCAATACCATTGCAGCCAATAGGACTCTGGCGCTTGGTACTGCCGGCCTCCTCTGTCCTCCTGTAAATTCCTCAGGTCTTCCTTGCCCAAAGCTTCCATTCGTCACCAACGGAATATCACTACTTCCAACTCGCAGGGTCCCAGATGCTTCCAAACTGATAGGAGTGCCCGAAATGGTGACGCCGGCTCCACCTGCGAGCAATGTGTTGCCATCCACTGAGAGAGCGGAAGCGTTGCCGATGAATGTTTGGCCACCTATAGTGAACGCTGATAGAGAAGGCGTATTTATTGGAGTTTGGGGCAATATGTGTGTACTGCTCCCAATTATTAAATTACCAGACGGACCTAGCGTGATGGGTGTGCCAGAGATGGTGATTCCAGGTCCACCAGTGGAGAGTGTGGTGGAGTCAATGCTGAATGCGGATGGATTGGCTGTAAATGTTTGACCAGCAACCTTGAAAATCGATGGGCCTCGAAGGATCTCTGTGTTGCTGCCAATGATTAGATGTCCAGAAGAGGCGAGGCTGATGGAAGTGCCTGAAATGATAATTCCGGCTCCGCCCGCAGATAGTATTGTACCATCTATGCTGAACGCAGATGGATTGGCAGTGAATGCTTTTCCCGCTACGGTGAAGACTGCAGAAGTGGCAATCATTGCATTGTGGCTGCCAATATCTGCAATGCTACTCGAGCCTTGGCTGACAAGATTAGACGCTTCTGAGATGGCAGTATTAGCCGATTCGCCGTTGTGGCCTTTCTCAGGTTTGATCATGAGTTTTCCCGATGGCGCAAGTGATAAGATAGTATGCGCTAGTGTCACTGGATCTCCGCCGACCGAAAGAGTGGTTCCCCCCATAGTAACGGCAGAAGGGTCAGAGATAGTGATCGCTTGGCCAGCAGCACTTACAACCGTGGAATCAAGAGCAGCTGACAGCACCGGAACGATGCTGGATCCTATCATGAGGCCAGATGGACCAATTGAGAGTAATGTTCCAGCAATATTTACTGCTGGCCCACCAGCGGAGATAGTTGTTCTTCCGACTGAGATTGGTGACGAAGGATTTGCAGTAATTGTTGATCCTCCAGCCGTAAAGATTAGCCTTGCAGAATGGGATGCGGGTAGCTCAATAGCGTTGATAGCACCATTGTTCTCCGAGCTCTCGGCGGATTTAGGAGTACCAAACGCGCTGTAAATGATTTCTCCGAGTCCTTGAGTTGTCTGTCGATTTTCGTTCCCTTCAGCAGGCGGCATTGAAAGATCATTTGACATTGGACGACGCGCAGGAACTATTCCTCCAAGTACGCTGTTTAGGACAGGCCCAATCTCCTGCTCTGTGTGCTGACTAGGCCCCGGATTAGCTTCTGATGCTGTTGGTGTTGTAGGTTTTGTTAAAATGTCAGATAACAATTCGCTCCCTGCACTTATTTTTGGATCCTGTAGAACGATCGATGTTGAACCGACTAAAGATGAGATTTGAGGAGCGTCTGTAGCAGTGGTTTTCACGTCGTTCGAAAGCAACCTTCCAGGATCAGAATGAGCTCCCTGTCCTGGATCGACTAATGGAGAAGAACTCGGGTGAGCAACATTCGTTTGTACAGGATCCAACGAAGGTTTTGCTGTGATTTCGGGAAGGTTGGGTGAGGCAGAATCAGCTGGCTTAGCTGAAGGCAGTACAGTCGACTTTGTCTCTATGGGCGTTGGAGTGATAGGATCTGCTAGAGTCGTAGAAGGTGTCATTGCAGCCACAGGACTCAAGGCTCTTGGTGGATCGAAAATTTCAAACATGTAGGGCCCATCAATATACATCCTCTGCACCCACTTGGTACAATATTTCCAAGAAGGATCTAAATTTAGCAATTCCGAAGGTGGATGGATTATTGGATAGTAAGGCGGTCCGATAATAGGTACTTCCTTAGCGAATGAGCCAGCTAGACCCCATGACGGACATATAAGATCCTCAGTTCTGACAGGATTTGTATACCTATCTACCGACTGTCTATCCTCAGGTATATTGTCGAAAGTTGCTCCGATAGGGAGATTCAATGAAATAGTAGAGAGACCGCCCATGGGTACTGCCACGATCGGATTGGTGTAGACGGGACCAACCACCCCGCAACTATCACTTACACTTGCTGTCCCAACGATTTGCAGATATAGGGAGGGAGATGTACTAACATCATATTAGAAATATTGATGGGGACGGGACTCAAGAAGAAGGCTTACTAGGTGTATTCATCCGAGACGAAAATGGATCCATTGGTCATAAGGGACGCTACACGAGGCTCGACTTTCTTGGATCTTGTAAGTAGGATAGAAGACGAACTCGTCAAGGTATGACTCGTGGAACAATTACTGGTAGTTGGTCCGGGGAAATAAAGCAGTCTGATTTCGTCGATACGAAGAGTACAATCTCCGCAACAGTAGTAATCTAGGAATGGCCCCCCAAATCCGACAACAGATCTCGAAATACCAGGAGGAATGTAGTACTCCGGACTATTCAGTTGATTGCTCCCACAATTCGAATAGGTTAAACTACTGGAGCGTTTAGATATAAGATTGGCGTCGGCAGATGAATGAAACCCGTGAGGCCCTCTTCGCAATCTCGAGGCATGTTGTACTCTATTCTCGCTTGTAGTGGTTTCAACGGCAGGGTCAAATGCCATTGGAAAATGGTCCGCATAAGACTTACATTCTGGACTGCGACCAAAACTTGAATGATAATCATGATCCAGTTCCATGATATATAACCCGTCATCTTTTGTGCCTCTATTGGCCAAGTACCCATGCATTGCAGACTCGGCCTGTGCTGAGAGGTACTCTGAGCAAGGTACGGTTGTTGTACTGGTCGTGTTCGTAATACTTACACCGACTACTATGGAGCCGGTTTGGCATAAAGGTCCCCAAATATTGCAGACTGCTCTTGGATTGATAGCAGGCCTGATGAACTCAGGAATAGAAGTAACATTGTTACGGGGACCAATCGCTTCGACAGAGAACCCTAGCATCGGATAGCCACACGTCAGTACCACGGGCTAACATCCAGCAACAACAACCTGTCTAAGGAGCGCTTTACGTGAGAACGAGATAACGAGGCCGGAATAGAAACTCACGAGAAAGAACAGACAAAGCTAGGGTTAGATAAGTCATAAAATAAAGACAGAAAGTCCTAGTAAAGGCCCCGTAGAATAACATAATGGTTTGGAGTGCAAAAATTCCAAGCGAATCTTGAGTAGAGCAAGAATATATGAGGTCTAGGATTGATCTGGGACCTTTGAATGGGAAAAGAAAGCTGGAGAGTTGCGACTATTTATTCCGTATTGATATTTCGAAAGGAATGGGAGAGAGAATTGAACTGAAGCAGAATTGCATGCGGTCCAACTTGCCACGATCTTGGATCATTGATCAAACTTCTACTGACGGTAGAAACAGTGGAACTGCAGAGACGGCTTAGAATTGCTACGATGATTGAGGTTCGCCAATCAACGTAGCCGCTTGAGTCCCCTAGACCCTTCCGAACTCTGCGCCATGTACAACCAGATAGCTTTCGGCCTTCAAAATCGAAACGGGGTATACGTACTTTTAGGCAAACGTTTGCCTTGCGTACAATCATCTTCTCCTAAGCTGAATTGGACGAATCGGCGGGGCACTTTTCGCGGCTTAGCTTTCAAAGGGATTTTATGTCACCTCAGGCACTCAGTCAGATTGACTGATTCGTTTCAGCTGACGCAGTGGAACACATATTAAAAGTCTTGCCTACACTCATGGCATGGATCGCTCATTGGTTTGAGCTGAGGTAGGAATTAGATCGTTGAAGCCCACCGAGTTATCCCCTGCTGAATGTGCATATGCAGGCAACGTGCTTTGAGGTAAAACAAAGTTGAATTGAAGTCGGTTAGTAGGGAAAAATTGACAAAGCGATTTTCGTGGCTATTAAATCGTTTTCTCAGAGTTGCTGATACGCGACCAGATGTGGGCGAATAAGCCATCATTGTTGCTTATCAGCTGACTTCGGAGTACTATCTCAGCGACATCTGCGTATGGATCGATACACGTTATTGCTGTTGGAAAGGTCGCGATGGAGGTGCATCTCTGCTGGCCGTGCTTCGTCAACCAATTCATGTGCGCCCCGGGGTCAAGCAACTCGGAAAGCCCAGACTTGAGATAAGACCATCCTTCCCTTTTACGTCTCAAACCCCAAGGCAATTCTGACTACTTGAGGGTTTCATGTCTTTATGTCCGACCTTTCGAAGCCTACCAGAAAATTTGGAGATGACCTTTGTGCGTTGATCATGTATCGTAATTAAGAACCGAGCATAGACAACGGTTGGATTTGCGCTTTGAACGTAGTGAGGTGACATGTTAACCTTACGGAGGCCTAACCGGATTGCTTTTGCAAAGAATGTCAATAAGGCAATGTATCAGCTCCGTTGAGAGCCAAGCGAGGGGTATCTCTGTAAGGTAACACAGACATCCCCAGCAGCAAAGCTTTTCCACCACCCCCTCTACGGTACTCTTCCTTTGTCTGACAGAGGTTTCGAGATTAACGAGGCTGTTCGATAAATATCGGATATACTACCTCTTTACAGACAAATTTCCGATGTTGCTAAGAGTACTTTCAACGCTAAAAGGGGTATTGGAATAAAGGTCTTTTCAGGATTGTCACATGACCCGCTAGCTCGGACATGATCCTTCATCTTTCAAGAGTGCAGGATCATTCTTTATTTGAAGGATGTTTATGATCTACCCCTACAACTGTAATGTTCCCACAGTGGTCAGCTTCCTTTGGATTCCTCACCTCGTCATCAGTTCTATATCAACACTCATTCTCATTGAGCCAATGACAATTCAACAGACTTCGCGAGATAACATTCTTCACGAGAACGGAAATACAGTTCCTCTGCAGGGTTGAAGAAGCTGATGAGCACAGAGCCGTAGGCCTGCGTCAGTAATCTCGAATGCTGCTACAGCAGTACTGAGGCTATTGGCGCCTCGATTCCATCCGAGAGACTGAATAGGGAATATTCGAGTAATTAGGCTGAAGAAGTGCTAAATTTGGCAGAAATTGCATGTTTGGCTGAAGATAAGGTCAGGTCACACATCAAGCTCAAGGGTATGAAGACGCCTTTCCTGATGAAACAAGGCATTAGACATCATTGCCTGCAGAACAGTAGAACACGAGCAAGACGTCCGAAATGCAGGCACGAAGCACGCGCTGCAAAATCTTCTTGGCAAATCCTCACCAATGAACAGTATTTCCTCAGGGTCGCAGACCCGTCAAGCAGGCTAAGGCAGGAGTGGTGTATGCGTCATGTACTCCAGGTTGCTTGGCGCTCGGGCATATCGGTCAAGGTGATGCGAACGCCTGCAGGGAGTGCAGCTGTTGACAAAACGTCCGGTTGGGGAAGAATATTTGCCCTCGAAAACCGCTCAGCAAAATCTAGATTCCATCATCCATATGGTTCATTTCTCCGTGGCGTACTACGTGATCGAACAACCGCTCATGAAACAGAGGATCATCCGCTGTAATCGTCGATGATTTCTTGGCGGAGGGTGGGACTACTGCAGGTCAACCCTAACGCAACGGGCGGGATAGCACCTAGCTTGGGTCTTCGGTCTAGATCTTGCAGATACATCATACGAGGGGGATATCTGAAACGCTGGCGTCGTGGACGGATGTCCAGAGTGCATGATGCAGATTTTGAGGACGTCAGGTGGTTGGGTGAGTATCTGAAGAAGCGGACTGAAGGTGATCGAGCGAAGCTGACTTCTGTAGTTTTACAGAGGTAAGGGCATTGATGTGGGATCTTTTTAAAAAAGATCCTGGATGGTTCGCGATTAGCATTGAGCAATGGCACTTTTAAATAAGCTATAAAGACAGAAGCTATGAACCGAATAGAGAGCAGGAAAAAGGCGCCCAGGCAATGCCGCTGAAAAGAGCACGCTATGGGCAGTAAATGCACTGCAATCCGCTTTTCTTCGTGAGACTCGGAAATCTTATCATTCATAAGAATCATAGACCATCACCCTCCTCCCTTAACACCGAATCACATGGTTGTAGTGTCCAGGAACCCTCGTCCTACACTTTTCACAATCAGCCCTGTAGCCCATAGACAGTATCGTCTTTCCACCTTTTGATCCTACGGTTCCTTGAACTGCCTCCGATGTGTTCATCTTTCGGTGCCGGTCTAGTGGTGTCCGAGGCTCGCAGATTTCGGTGCCCATGGCAAGTCGGTCTAGCAGGCCTCCTGTAATTGTGGTGGGAGAATCCATGGCTTCATCTTCGCTGATAGGACTTGGCAGCCTTCTACGGCGAAGGTAAGACTGGTAGTCAATCTCTTGCATTGATTGAGAGAGCGTAGGACTGGAAGTGACATCCGGAGGATCCACATCCATACTGGTATCGATAGTACGGAAATGGCCATATATAGGTGTCGGTATTCGCCCACCGTTGACAGTGTCATGCGAACCCCGACTTCCAGGTGTTGGCAATAGTGCGTATTGGGGAGACCTGGGTGGCGATGTTGCCGCAATGGTTCTATTCCAAGGTATAGGGGACGTTGAGGGCTGAGATTCGGTCATATCCATATCCGAATCTATTGCTTCGTCGATATGTAAGGTAGAGCTCATGGTGAGCTGCGAGGATTGCAAGCGTAGCGATGTTGGGAACGGATAGGATGGCTTCTCGTCTTCGTCCTCGGACGACTCTATCGGAGTCACAGCCGGGGTGAGGAGGGATTTCGGCATAGTACGCGGGGACTGGGAGAAGAGGAACGTATGCTTGGTCGTGGGTGAGGATCTGAATGGCAAAGTGCGAGGTTTCTGCCAGGCTGCCTGTTAGCCTTGCTCTGGCAACATATCGCGCGTTTGATATTCACCTTGTGATCGTGTCTTAACTCCTCCAACTCATCCTCATCCTCCTCTCTGGACCGTTTAGTGGACATAATAATCTTGCCTACGTCATGGAACAGGCCAGTGTGCGCGAAGTCCATATTCCTACACTTGTTGATACAACAACGAGCGATATGAAAAGGTTGGGGGATCTGGCAGAGGCGAGTATAAATACGCGGAGCGATGCGTGTACGCAATACGCAGTAGAAAGAAGATTAGAGAGTGATGTATTCAAGCTTCTCATTTCGCATAGACAGTGGATATGCTGGGGGTTGTAGTGCTGTGGTAGCGCGCTGCAAGCCAAAGATCTTGTGACGGGAAGTGGTTCGGTCTGGGAATCACCGCCGATACACGCTATGTTAGTGGTTTCGATATGATACAAGTGCACGTGCAACGCTAGGAACATGTACGTACCTCAAGGTACATAATGCACCCGAACCATGGATATACGGAATAAGGTACCCCATCCATGGATAAAACGTTCAAATCCATGGATCAAACGATAATCCACATATTCTGATCCATAAATATATCATTTGATCCATGGAGTCTCCGGTACCGGTGAACAAAAGCAGGGAAGGTTGTGCCGAGGCTACATCATTCTAACGGTTCTACGGAAGACCGACTTAGGCCACCGTCTGGTCACCGCTCTACTGGTGTTGCCTTGTCTACTCGGTTTGAGAATAAAGAGCAGTCAAGTACGTGCGGGTGCTTGACCGAAGTTCTGTTACAGTGATTCAAGTGACACAAAACCTTTAATGCCTTCGGCTACGGTGAACATGGAGTTGAACGAGAACACCAGAGGTTCGTTGTCTTACAATGCCTTCCATGCAATACAGCTTATTAAGTAACGATTGCCCAGTTCTTGGGCAGGATCCTCTTATTCCACCTGCGCTTTTGCAGTCAGAGGTCCCCGCAGTATGCTCTACCCCACGACCTTGAATCCGATCGCGAACTCACAATGAACCAACCTAGTCAAATACAAGCAACCAAACAGTCGCCAAAGGCCGCCGCGAGGCCATCGAGATCATCACATTGAAAGATGACCGTCTCCTCGTCATGGTCGGTCCATGTTCGCTTCATGATCCTCAAACGGCCATCGAGTACGCCGAGAGAATGCTTGACTTATCCCACAAGCTCTCAGATGATATTTGCGTGATAATGCGCGCCTACCTTGAGAAGCCAAGGACAACCGTGGGATGGAAGGGCTTGATCAACGATCCAGAGATTAACGAAACATTCAAGATCAACAAGGGTTTGAGGGTGTCACGGCAACTGTTCTGCGATCTCACTGGGCTGGGCATGCCGATTGCTAGCGAGATGCTGGATACAATTTCACCTCAGTTCCTCTCGGATTTGATATCCCTCGGAGCAATTGGCGCTAGGACTACGGAGAGCCAACTTCACCGCGAGCTAGCCAGTGGACTGTCTTTCCCAGTTGGATTCAAGAACGGCACAGATGGGTCTCTTACCGTGGCGATCGATGCCGTAGGGGCAGCTGCGTCAAAACATCATTTCATGGGTGTCACAAAGCAGGGGTTGGCCGCTATTACCAGGACGAGTGGGAATGAGCATGGCTTTGTTATATTACGTGGAGGCAGCAAGGCAACCAATTTTGACCGGGAGAGCGTCAAAACCACCCGAGAGGCACTGAAGAAGAAGGGCCAAAAGGAGGTCATGATGATTGATTGCTCCCATGGTAAGCATGCCGAATCACGTACGCTGGACTAGCAATAACGATTTTCACAGGTAACTCCAACAAAGACCACCGCAACCAACCAAAAGTCGCACAAGTCATTGGGGACCAGCTCCGGGAAGGTGAGACCGCCATCGTCGGCGTGATGATCGAATCTTTCATCAACGAGGGTAATCAAAAAGTGCCACCGGAAGGCCCGGCGGCTTTAAAGAAGGGAGTCAGTATCACTGACGCTTGTATCAACTGGGATTCCACGGTTGAGATCCTCGAGCAACTCGCCGAAGCAGTCCGCGCTCGGCGAGCTCACGTTGGGAAGCAGACGAATGGAAATTCCCATTGAGCTTAGCGCTTTGGCGTCTCAAACTTTGATCTTTACAGCGAGCATGGCGGTTCATACAGCATATGGGAAGGAAGGTGAACTCCTAGATTCCTGATACTTTGTTCGGGTTCAGGAAAAGCTCAATCTTCTCTAAATAGAAGCATACTCTGAATTGGATTCTACACCACAAATTTAATGGTACTGGCTTATCAGAGTGCTAGTCTAATACGAAGCCTAAGGTAATCATGAAATCCGCCTCGCTGAAATACAGGCCCATGCACGTATTCTATCATAAGGCATGATTACGTATCCCGTAGTGCAATGGCCCCCACACCGTGCACTTCACTTAGAAAACGCCTCTAGCCTCAAAGCAGGGCCCTGAAACCCCCCCGGCGTTCCCTCGGTTTGCTATTTCGGGGATTTCAAGCTTAAATCTGATCATCACCACTGAGACACCATTCAGGAGCGTGCCCGTCTGCCTAAGGTAGATGTAGATCGTTTGTTTCGCATAAGGTGTGAAGATACCGTTTTCGGGTTTTGCTTAGCTGATCTTGAACTTGGTCGGCAGTTCCATTGTGTGTGTTTCCGAATCGGGAGGATACGAATGCAGAATTAAGCTGTGGTGTTAGTGAGCTGGAGGATGGAGGATGGAGGATAGAGGATAGAAACGAGGGAGATACTGTGGTGCATTCACAAGGCACCCATGTCGGGGAGTAAAAGAGGCATCTCACTTATCACTCCGCTAAACATATTAAATCCTTTCAGGTTTACCATCAGCCGTATCCTGGTTTCTTCCACATTTGTCTTGGAAGTAGAACTCGAACATGTATAAACGAAGTACGACCCTAACCACGTAGAAAATCCAACGGCTTTAATTCGAATCCAACCAGCAGATACAAGAAATAGTGTTCGGATACCACGTCTGTTTGAACGCCAGGTTTTCAATTGATGCAATCAAACAAAAAGCGGTAATCGATTTTCGTAGGCTGCTCGATAGGGGTTTCCACCTGGAAAGCTTGCTTTGCATCCATCATGGGAGGTGAGAGTTCCGCCTTGAACAGCTGCGCTGTAAGTTTCTTACATATGGCTCAAGGAGTAACTCATTTCCTGTATGTATCAACCGACTAGATATTGCGTTACCTAGCCTCGAACATAAGATAACCAATGTTTGTACTCCGTACTGTAGAAAGTACTCTGGGAGGGAAGCACGTAAGGTATCATCTGGAATTCTGGATAGAGTATTGGACCCTTGGCGCTAAGTTGGCGCCTATCTTAGTCTACACGATAAGGAAAAGTAGAATTCCTTTCACATTCAATTATTGTTGAGCGCTTGTCACTGACCGCGGGACTCTTCACCTGATGCATTGGAAGCCGAGAGATAGGTTTAATACCCTTGTGATGCTTCGATTAGCACCAGAAGTCTCTGTTCCCTCTCCACAACCCTCTCAATGACAGAGCGCAGACGCCTACATATCTCCCCCTTCAGTCCAGAACTCCTTCGCACCATACTTCCCTCGCCAATCCTCAAGACAGCAACAAACATATCTTACCACACTCTCCAAACCTTTCCTGAGAAGCACTACGGGTATGTCGAGCTTCCGCTCATAGAGGCAGACAAAATCAAGAAGAAGCTCAATAGATCCATCTTAAAAGGATCAAAGATGCACATAGAGGCAGCGCGGCCAGAGAAAGCGAGCAAGAGGACTAGAGAAGACGAAGTGGCCGATGAGAGTGGTATAATCGCGAAGAAAGCGAAGAAAAGCAAGCCACAGAGAGAGGAGGGAGTTCTCCCGGGCTATGAAATACCAAAAAATCGAAAGATCAAGCGGGGTTGGACAGAGGCGCTCTCGAAAGATAGCAAGAATGCAAAGATGCGGAAAGATAAAAGCGACAAAAAGGCGAAACCAAAAAAGTCGAGCTTTACGGACAAACCTGAATGTCTATTCAAAACCACCCTACCTCCCACTGCTACGAAGCTAGAGGGAAAATCCACGGCTGGCGACAGGGCAAAGAAGAAGATACGGGGGGACTCTGATCGAGCGGTCGTTGTTCATGAATTTGAGAATACAACAAAGCACGCGAGCTTTCTACGGAATGACCGAAGCAAAGCTGGGAACCCATCGACTTCAAGGTTTTTGGACGATATTGGTTGGGTAGATGAAGATGGCAATATTGTGGAAGCTCTACCGCAGACACGGAGGGCCAAGGCGAAGGTGGACAAAAACAACACGACTCCTGGTGATAACACAGAGGCGAGAAAAACAGTCAACACCAAATCAGACGGTCTAACTGCTCCTAAAACCCCTGTGATTGAAGACGACAAGACGTCTTCAAGCGGTACTACTAGCTCAGAGAGCGATAGCGAAGTTAGTAGCGAAGCTAGCTCGCCCGCCGCAAGTCCAATCCCGGAAGAAGACTCAGAAGCAGACCATAAGGATACTGAAATGGCATCGGGCTCCGCCGGAGACGACAAGCACGGCGCACTTACAGACCAAGCTCAGTCCCTTTCAATCACCCGCTCCTCCGCTACCCCTCCACCTTCCAACCCCCAGACCTCGTCATACGAAAACCAAGAACAAGAAGTCCACCCCCTCGAAGCTCTCTTCAAACGCCCCACCAATACTTCCTCCCAAACCCCCAAAAAACCCAACCTCGAAGTCCGCACCTCTTTCTCCTTCTTTGACCCCAACGACCATGATGGTGGAAACGGAAACACGAAGCTTGTAGCGCCACAGACGCCATTCACGCAGCAAGATATCCGACAGCGAAGACAGCGTAGCGCGGCGCCAACGCCCGACACGGCGGCGCCGGGGAAAACGTTCAATTTCGCATTTGAAGGTGCCGAGGAGGATGGGAGCGATGAGGAGGACGTGGAAGCGAGGGAGATTGATACGCCGTTGACGGGGAATAAGGCAGGGGAACTGGATGGCGCGAAGGGTGAAAAAGAGGAGAGTGAGTTCTCGAAATGGTTTTGGGAGCATAGGGGGGAGACGAACCGAGCTTGGAAAAGGAGGAAGAGGGAGGCGGCGAAAGAAAAGAGGCAGAAGGAGAACAAGGAGAGGAGTAAGAGGAGGTAGGGAGGATCGGAGAAGTGGGTTTGTATGTGGATGTTCGATTTCAGGAACCGTGTGGGTTATGCGATACGAGTCACGACATCTTGCTTACGTCTTCTGTTACATATTGCATGCGGTCCTCGGATACATCTGGCTAAGAGCGTAGAGAACTCTACTACATATTCCGCATGTTCCTACTCGTTCAACATTCTCAAACCCATACATGCACGCCCAATGTTTCCGCATCTCCTTGCCATTCAGCTTCCCCGACTGAATCGTTCAGCCTTCCCTTCCCCCCCTTCTTCCCCACTTCCCCACTCTCTCGCTCTCTCGTTCTCTCGTTCTCCCCACCTCCCCAAACTACAACTCCGCGTCTTTTCCCCACCCGCAAACCCCCCCCCTCAACTACTCCCAAACCTCCTCAGCACCCCCCTCAACCCCACCACCCCCTTCACCCTTCGAACCGCCCTCCCCCCGCCCTCCCCGTCCTTCTCCCCCCCACCCATCATCTCCTCGTTCCTCGCCCGCCACCTCTGCACCCGCTCCACGCTCTGCTTCCGCAGCCGTTCCCGCACCGATGCCGTATCCGAGCACGCGTCGTCGGCGGCGGGGGAGGCCGAGAGCGCCAGCAGGGCGAGGAGATGGTCGTCGCAGCGCGCGGGTGTGGATGCGGGGTCGCGGCGGGGTGGTGCTGGTGCTGGTGCGTGGGAGTCTGCGGGAACCGGGTTGGCGAAGGGGTCTGCGGTGTTCGCGGATGAGCAGGAGGCGGGGGGGGCTCGGAAAGCGGAGTATTGCATGCGGGGACCAGGGCGCGGGGGCACGATGTCGATTTTCCACGGATCGGTCGGGGCGGAGGCGGGCGGGGATGTGGCGTTGCCGGGCGAAGGCGGAGAAGGGTGTGTTGTCAGCGATGCAGCGTTGTGGTGTGCGGACGCGGCGCTGTGGGCGTAGAGGAATATCATGCCCTGTGCTGCTTTCTGCGCCAGGCGCTGTTTCTGGCGTTCGTGGGCGAGGAGGCGGTCGCAGCTTGGGCCGCGGAAGGGGGTGAGGTCGAGGTTGAGGTTGAGATTGAGATTGAGATTGGGGGGGTTGGGTTGGGAGAGTGAGTTTTGGCGGGTGTAGGGGCGGCGGGGGTGGGGTGGTTTGGGGGGGGATGGGGGATGGGTTGTGTGGATTAGGGTTGTCTTTAGGGGATGGTTTTCAGGGCCCATTTCTTCATCTCTGTTTCTGGGTCTTCCGCGGCTTTGGGGTCTTGCTCGTGCTGGGCTTGGAGTTTGTTGTTGTTGTTGTTGTTGTCTGCTTCTGATGTCAAGAATTACGTTCTGTTGTCTCCTTCGCTCCCTTCTAGTCCGCTCGTCGCTTTCTTCCTGTAGCTCTACCCAGCTTTCTTGTCTCTCCGCCCTCGCTTTCCTGCCTCGGCATGCATCCCACCCAAATGTCGCACATACCATTGCCCCTACAAATCCTAGTATGCCTGTGACGATGACGAACCATTTCACTCCGCGCCCAGGGGCTTTCGCTTCCGTTGCCGCTAATACAATCGACACGGTCAAGACGATGACACTGACGAGAAAGCCTGCGGATAATGCCCAGAGTAGCATTGTATGTCGTTTCAGCAATCTCATATCCGCTGGCGGTAGGGAGGAAAACGTAGCTGGAGGGATAGCGGCTGTTGTGCTGTTGGCGCCGTTATCGGCGGCGAAATCGTTTGCATCGAAAAATGCATAGGAGCAGGGCGTGGGTCGCGTGAGGTTCCTAGAGAGCGAAGGGACCCTGATGTGGTGATGCGAGGGGCACTGGGAGTGGGCGGAGATGGATCGGCGGTAACGGCTGTGGGCGTGGGTGTGAGTGCCGAGGGGAAGCGGGAGAGAGAGGGAAGAGGGGGAGGATGAAAGCATGTGGGCTATGTCAGTCGGGCTTAGCTAGATGCCACTGATGGATAGCGGTATTAGCAATGATGGCCGTAGTCAAGAGTTTCATATTCTTGGTGTGGATAGAGAACAAGTGGATGGCAGGACATGATCAAGAACCGCAGCTTCTTTAAATAGAGCCTGTGGTGATATGAATCAACTGGCGGGCTGAGTGCGTGGGAAAGATTGAGTGAATCCGACGCAGGTGGTCAGGGAACGCCAAGATTGATATGACTTGATTCAGAGATACGAATATGAAGTGAAAATGTAGAATAATAGAATAATAGAAATTCATGGCATAAGCGATAATAGGATATTTATTACGCAGAGTTAGAAAGGTCCTGCCTGACTGTACCTAGAATATGTTTATGTTAAAGATAACACAAAGAAAACTGCGTATACCACCGAATCCAAGAATCGAAATTACGCTTTTATAAGAATAAAGCTCTCTCGAGCATTTGAAAGTATGGAGGGGATATAGGATACAATTTTCGGATTTGACTTGTGAAAGGGTTATGCCAGGCTTGGGCGTGGCCCATTTGAATGGCTGGATAGATTCAATAGCTTTTTTCTGATGGCTAGTGCATACTTCTGCGTTGGTCGAGAGACCGTGCTAAAAGCATTTCCGCCTAAAAGCGTACAAAGATCCCCGAGATCGACGAATATTGCATGCCATGTACTCCCGTATACAGAAGAAACCGGAGCTACTCCGACCTCTCGGTCCAAATGGTCGGAAAAGGGATCATTGGGCTATTTCTCGAGGAGTGTAAAGAATGAAGTATAGACACCATGTTTGGATATACCTGACCTTCGAACTCCGCCTTAGCGTGGCTTATCAGGTTCATACGCAGGCGTTAAAGCTATTTTGGCACCATTTACGGCACAAGTCAGCGTAAGCCATTCCTTCCATGGCCCGGGCTCGCGGCTTTCAACGCTCTTGAATTCTTGCATCAAGCGAATCGTAGTATAACTCGCCTCGGTAAGAGCAAATTGTTCTAAGGGCAGTTAGCAAGACATGACACTGAAGTATTGCGTTCGCTGCACTTACGGCCGATGCAGATCCTAGGGCCCCCATTGAATGGCAAATATTCCCAACCAGGTCTTAGAGTCTCCCATCTTTCGGGCTTAAACTCCTCGGCGTCCTCACCATAGAACTCCTTACGTCGATGCATAGTAAATACCGAGTATTGCACATAAGTCTTTGCGGGGATGAAGAGAGGGAAATCTCCATGGGGGCCGCCACCGAGAGGTAAAACCGTATCGACAACTGACATTCGCATGTTGGAGGGAACCACGGGATGTAGCCGCAGAGCTAGATTGAAATGTTAGTTCCGTAACATTCCAGTTGAGCATGTCGCTTACATTCGTTGAGTACCATTCTCAGGTACTTCATGTCTTTGATCTGTGCAAACGTCGGCTTGTCACCCTTGAGCGCGTCCACCTCAATACGTAGCTTCTTCCAGATATCAGGTCTTTGTGCAAGGATAAACCAGACATTGCTCAACAAGCTAGCCGTGGTATCACGACCGGCCAGTAGGATGTTAAGCATTTCTGATCTGATCTGTTGAGGATCATTCGTTCCCTTGGCCAATTCGTACAGAAAGATATAACGTCCCTTCCCCTCTGAATCTTGCTTCTCGGAGTTGAGAGTCTTGCGGTATTCCAAGGCTCTTTGGACATAGCGATCTATGAAGCCGTGTACATATTGGATATCTTTCCTAAATTTAGAGCCGAAAATCCAGGACCACAAAGCGCCATTGCGAAACCTAGTGGTGATCCACTTTTGCGACTCGTTCCACGCTTTTGCAAACTCTTGGCCTCCATCGCCAGATGTACGAGTGGCAAGAACGTTGGTCGATTCGCCGTACAAGAATTCGGTAGCTGAGTCAATCGTCAGCCGGAAGAATAGGTCCTCGATATCGACGGTAGAACCATCACGCGGAATCGCTTGAATCAAATGGCTGACATGGGTCTCGAAAGTTTCAAGGTCGCCTACTTGGCTGCGCACGAAGTTCGGCCTCAGAAGCTCGCGAGAACGGTGCCAGGCGGCGCCATCAGTGGTAAAGATACCCGGTCCGAGAACAGGAAGAAAGGCAGCCTTTCTACGGTCTGGCAACGACCAGTCCTTGAACTTCAGCGCCAAAATCGTTTTCAGGTTTTCCGGCTCCGCAGTGACGTAGATGTTCGTAGTCAAGAGCCTATTGTAAAAGGTGTACCCATTGCGTTGAAAGCGACCTCGGATGTGTTCGAGTAACCTGTGCTCTTTGAAGGCCTTGCCATTCTCCACGAACAATTTCCAGCCGAGAACGGAGTCTACCCATGGGTTGAGCTCGGGGGAGCTCTTGATAGGTTTACAACCATTGTCTTTGACCATACGACGTCGAGACACACCGATAGTATATTGCCAATAGATGTAATAGAATGTGTACAGAACCAGTGCCGCCAGAACAGCCTGGATTGAACTGCCAATTACCTTTCCATCAAAAGGAGGAGCCATATCGTAAACAATCTATTGGCAAAGCGGTCAGAACTAAGGTAGTGGAAGGTTGATAGGACTGATGTCTAGACCGTCGCATGAAAGAAGCCTTAGCTTGCAGAATGCTACTTAGGCAATTTTTGAGCGACAGTTGTTGGAAGGTGCAGTTGAGTAAGTTGGAGATGAGTTTGAGGGGGGTAGAAAGCGTAAGTACTGAGAATGACGATACCCGCCGGGTTCCGTGTACACGCAGGAGGTACGGCAAGGCTTTCGCATTGGAGCCATTTGACGAGCAGACGAACATGATGTTGAAATATGCTATACATACCTGAATAGGATTGTTCCAAAGAGTGTTCACATTTTGGCCGATTCGTAAACCAACACATGAAAATCCTCAAGATACGTTGTAGACTTGTAGTTGAGTATTAAGCCGAGGTTCTTTCTGCGATGTCTCGATTTAAATTACTACCTAGTACTCGTATTTACCTCAGTCGCACATCTAGTGCTGTACCATTTCGACAAGGGTACCTTACGGTTAACGTACAGTACTGTAGGTACTTAAGGTACTTTTCCCTTGCCTCAGATCTTCGACGTGTCACTAACCTCTAACGAGGTTAGCCGATGCTGAGGATGTAGGTCGCGCGACCCATCTCGAAGGTCGCGCGACCCCTTCGATCATTCGAAGCTAAGACTCACGCTAACGCCCGAGCTCATACATAGATTTCATGATCGCATGAATCTTTACACCTGTAACTACTTCATCATCAATACACAATCACTTCTTATCGACATTGATTAATCAATCATCAATCGCTAATCAATCACTATTCACTAATCAATATATTTTCAATCAAGAATGTAGAATGTTAATTAAATCATGAATGAATTCTTATTTATATGAGATTAATCTAGAATTAATCTTAGATTAATTTGAATTATTATTATTATGTTTTCAATAAATTTTTAAAAGAAAAGTTGATTTAATAATTATTTATTAATAACTTATTAATTAATAATTAATCTAATCATTGAGATAAAAGTTGATCAAATGACAAATATAGTAGAAAAAATTAATTGATGATTAATAATGTATTATTTATTGATTAATATTAAATTAATAGAATAAAAAGATCATAATAATGTTAAGAAGAAAAAAATGATAAGATTTTCAGATTGTTAATTTTCAGATTATTTGCTGATTAATAAATGATTAATAAAATATTATTAATTATAGATTAATTATTGATAATTACATTTTCATATTTCAATCACTTAGTGACTTTTTATTCATGTATAATTACAACAAGTCAGATTACTATTTAATTATTCAAATATTAATAAATGATTAATTAAGATTAAATTGAATTTAAGAATTTTCTGTTTATCAATGCTGTTATTTACAATTTTAGATTATCAATATCTTAGTTCAGAAAAGTGAAATTATGCGCAGAGTTACATGAGCTTGCGCGATTTATGTTATGATGATCAAAGAAGTCATGTGATCTTTGAGATGAGTTACACGATCTGTAGTCTCAGTCAATGCTTACTATTTACGCATGCATAAATTTTTCGCTTAACTTTTGAAATCAATGTTCACGACATTTCACACGTTTTTAATAATTAAATGCAAAGAATTATACTGTCGAAGACACATATTTATATGCTTTATTTAACGTATTTATTGATTTAATGAAATACGTGCTGTGTAAACAATTTTCAAGACTTTCAATCATCATTCATTGATTAAGTTTGAAATTCAAGAATCACATGATGTTGACAAGATCATAATAAATTCTGAAAATACATTTCAATGATTCGCGTACTTGTAAAAAGTCATCAAGAAATATTAAATGTGTAATATCTGTTGTTATTAATGTTGAACTGATATGATGATTGAATTTGATAAGATTTTGCTAAATCTGTCGTTGAGTTAAAATTGAGTTGAGTTGAAAGAAATCAACTCAACTCAATTCTGAGTTCAAGTTGAGTTACTTGAACTCAATTTCTAAAAATAGTATACTTACTCATATGCACAGAATTTTCATGCAAACTGAATTCAAATTTGATTTCTAAAAATAGAATAATTACTTGTATGCATGAGATTTTCACGCAAACTAAGTTTTCACGCACTTTAATTTAGAAAGATTAGTAACAAATAGTTAAAGTTTGACATGCTAAAATGACATCAATATAAATAGTTTTAATTAGCATGTGCAAAAATCTTTTTTGCGCTGAAATCTCATGCATACAAGTAGTTAATCAATTGACTTTACATTCAAGAGAAAAAAAACTAAAGTTATTAATAAAAGCGATAAGAATTAACTTGAATTATGCGTAAAAGCAATAGTATCACTAACAGTATGACAGTGCAAAAATTGTATTTACTATCTATTTATCTTGCGACAGCGTTGCATTTTGATTGCATAGTAACATGACTATTTACTTTGTCATGTAATTTGAACAGACTTCAAATGTAAACTTTTCACTTGTAAGATGAAAAATCAATCTCATATTCTTTGCTTGAATGATTACACACTTTGCGTGAATTGTACAAAGATTGATGTCTGTTAAGTAATCAGTATTTAAATCGCAAAATTGATTGTAAAATCAATTGCAAAATCAATTGCAAAATTAATCATGAAACTAATCTTCATACATTGCAATCAGTCATGCTTTCATCATTTTCTGCAATGTCTCTATAGCTTTTGATTAAAAGCAAAGATCAACTTCAATCAATTCATAATACACTTCGCGAATCACATGCTGAAACAACAGCTTTGAAATAAGTAAGTCGATTGTTCTTTGATATCAATGAATTTCACGAAGTATCACAGTTTCTCTGCAATATTTTCGCATTTTCTTGAGCTTGATAAGATCACTTTTTATGATGATATTGAAAACACAAGCTGACTTAATAAGTTGAACATTCTAACATATGATCAGCGTCTTTGAAATTACTTTTGCAATTCTTTTTGCAATCTAGTAAGTTTCAAACTTACTTTGATGAGCTTCATCTTTCTGTCATCAGTTCTTGACTTCACTATTGACTGTTTTCAAAGCATCTTTTCGACAAATTGCTTGTTATGAGATTTTTTACTGAATGATGATGAGAATGATGATGATGAGAATGATGATGATGAGAATGATGATGATGCACTTGACAATGATGATTCTGAACTGCTTGATAATCGCGATCTATTGTTTGACTCATGATCAAAATTTGATTTTGTAAGCTTGAATTTAAAATTCGCTGTGATATTATTTCTACTTTGCAATCAGTTTTGCAATCAATTCAAGAGTAATAAGAAACGAAACATGTACATAAATTCGTGCAAGTTAAAGAATTCATTTGAATTTAAAATCAAGTTCAAAATCTCATCAGTTGCAGAATTAAAAGTGCTGAGTAGCGTTTTATTATTGACATTAAGCTCATTGTTTCTGTATGTTACGAGCGTATCAAGATTGATAAGGCTGAAGCTTTAATCAATTCGCAATGCATGTTAATGAGTGTTGAAATCGTGTCTAGATCATTCAATAAAAGAAACTCGAAGCTGATATGTATGTATTGCTCTTTAGAGATAACTATAACAAGATATTAAGAATACAGAAGAGAAAGAGTGCAAGCTCTTTTATAAATAATGACTTGAGACTGCGCTAGACTCGATACAGATGTGATGTAATAAGTCAGATGTGTTTATCTAAAAGAATGATGAAAGAGATGAATGAAGAAAGTGCTGAACAATGAGAAGAAGTACTGAGAATGACTCGAAGAATTCAACAGAAATGCGCTAGATTCAAACTAGACTGTTAGAGATTGATTTAAAGTGAGTCATAGAGATGTCATTTAACTAATAGATAAATGCTAAGAAAGAAAAGTATCTACAGAAAAGAACTCAATTCTTATATGTGTGTTTCTCAGCTCTGTGCTAGACTCAATTGAGTTGACGTCTTACACATATGATGCAGAGACTCAATGACATCATCTCTAGATCAGATTCTCGCTAGACTCAATTAGAATGAAATCAGATGAAGACTAGTTGAAGAATAGACAAAGACTAGAATCATAACATTACTCTGTTTTCTTGACTATTCATGTTTGCATGAATGTTGTTTCTTAGTGCGCTTTTTCTGAATATTTGATATGAAAGTCATCAATTATCTCTTGAACGTTCATAAATTCATCGTTGTCAGCGTTATATCAGTTGAGATCGTTGTCATAGCTCTTTCATTTGACTCGATATTGAAGTCGTCTTTTATAGCGTTGAAAGTTCAGTATATCATCGATTTTGCATTCATCTTCATCGTTTATCACTATTGACTTCGAAGATTCATTCTTTTGATCAGACAGAGAATCATCAGCGACAGAGCGAAGCAGATCAGAATGAAATACATCATGAACATGCATAGACTCTGATAATTTCAGTTTATATGAAGAGTCGACAAGATTTAGATTGATGAAAGAATCGAGCATTTGATCATCTAACTTCTTGAAAGATCTCGCTGTAACGATGTTTCTTTCATTCAGAAACATTTTTGATTTGATCTTGTAATTGATCTTCTTTCTATGCTTGTTAGCTTGATTCATCATTTGTTTTCGTATTTTGATCAGAGCTTCATGAGCGAAGATCAATGTCTTGTTCATTTGTTCAGATATATTCTTGACTCAATTAACTTGCAAGCGTTCGCGAGTGCTTTCATACTTGATGACATCAGAGTCAAAGTTCATACAAGAATGAAAGCTCTTGTTCATGAAGAAGAAAATCAAGAAGATGACTGATGACAAGATGTTATTGTTGACAAACTTGATCATGAGCAGTCACTTAGATCAGTCGTTCTGCATATATGAACAGAAGAATCAAAGATATCACTTGATGTTCTGATTGACTCGTTCGCTTTGATCATTGATCTGAAGATGATAGACGATGAACAATTGAAGAGAAATGCTCAGTCGTTTGCAAAGAGACTTTCATAGAATAGAGATGAATTGCATATCTCTGTCAGATACAATGAAGCTGAGTAAATCATGAGTTCAATATACTTACTGAATCAACATTTTCGCTGTTCTTTCAACTGTGATTTCTTCATCATCAATGATGCAAGAAATATAATGTCTTTCTTTTGATAATTTGCAGATGACAGTCAGAATAGCGTTGTAGTTGAATGAATCAAATAGATTGATAATGAAGTTCATTGCTATGTCTTGTCATCGCTGTTCAGATATCAATAGAGATTGAAGCAAGTCATTTAATTTATTTCTTGATGTCTTTGATCATTGACAAACATAGCAGTTTCAAATATATTGATCTACTGTCTTTTGCATGAATGATCAATAGTAGTTTCGTTTGATGATCTTCATCGTTCTAAGAATATCAAAGTGATCTATTGAGAGTTGATCGTGTATCTCACGAATCAAATTCATTTGCAAAAGTTCATTGAACGAAACTCATAGCTGACTGTCTTTGTATAAGATTTCATTCTGAACTCAACAATTCTTCAGCTTGATGTTTTTGCATTGTGCTTTGCTTCTGATCTTTGCTTCACGAAGTAAAGTACAATTCTCGTCGATTTCATTTGCGTCAAGAACTTGTTTATAAATTGACTCGCTGACGTTCTTCTTTAAATCAGCAATCTTCATTCAATTCGACGTCAAAATAGTGATTCATTGATAGCGAACGCGTTCATCATCAAAATCTCTGAGTATGAAGTCAGCTTGATGAGTTAATGCATTGATCTTAATGTTCTGTTTATCAGATCAATACATTATCTTGAAGTTGAAATCAGCTAGCTTTTGTACTCAGCGCATCTGACGTCTGCTCAGCTCTTTATCTTTCATCAATGAAGTGAGTGCTTGATGATCAATGAACATCTTGATAAAAATGTCAGTTAACTTCAGTTCAAGTCATCAATACTCAAATGCTCAAATGATGATCAGCAGTTTCTTATCGTATATTTCGTAGTTGCACTCAGCAGAAGACATGTTCTTGCTATAGAAAGCAATTGAATGTAATACTTCTTCGTCATCATATTAAGAAAGAACTTTGTCGTTTACGTAGTTGAATGAGTTGATTTTCAGAATAGTCTCATGAGTCTGATCAAAGTGACGAAGTATAGAAGTTTCAGTCATACATCTCTTCATGTGATTGAATGCAGTCTAACAAGTCTCATTTCATTCAAATATGATCTTCTTTTGAATAAGTTGAATCATTGAATGAACAATCTTCGAAAAGTTCTTAATGAAGCGTTGATAGAAATTGCAGAAGTCAATGAAGAACTGCATCTGAGTGAGATTATTGAGTGTAGATCAATCAACAACTGCTTGTATCTTTCGTGAATTCATTTTAAGTCTCTCGATTGACATCAAAAGTTCTAAAAAGATGATTTTCTGAACATGAAACTTGCATTTATCAATGTCTATCTGTAGATCAGCTTGTCGTAGTCTATTCAAGATCAATCATACATGTTGCTTGTGTTTCTTCAAGATCTTGCTGTAGATGATAATGTCATTTAGATAAATCTGACAAAACTGATGTAGATATTTGAACAACACGTCGTTCATATAATGTTGATAGAACGTCGTTCGTTGATTAATTTAAAGAGCATTACATGATATTTGTATGAGTCGAAGAAGATAATAAAGATGATCAAATCTTCACTATCTGAGTGCATGCGTAATTTATTAAACGCGACAATGATGTTCAATTGAGTCAGATATTTGCTTTCTTGTATACAAGTGAGAGTCTCGTCTCACAATGACAAAGAATAGTGATTTCATTTGATTAAAGCATTGAGCTTTCTGTAATTGACGCAGAAACGCAGACTATCGTCTTTCTTTTCAATGAACAAGATGAGCGAGACGTATGATGCGAAGCTGAAGAAAATGAATTCTTTGTTCAGATGTTCAATCAGATACTTCTTTATCTTCTGAAGCTTGTGATCAAACATCTGATATAGTCTGCTTTGAGAAGACATTTCTTCATCGATCAACTCAATTTTGTGATCATAGAAACGATGCAATGATAGCTGATTGATCATTGCTCAATCAAAGACATCTAGATAGTTGTGATATTCAGAGAAGAGCTTGATCTTGACTTGCTTGAGAGTCTTGACGTGTGAAAGCTCATGTAGATTCACTTCTTCAAGCTTATTCTCAGCTGTAGTTATGAGTCAATCAATTTTCAAGATGATAACAGCAAAGATCTTGATGTCTGATCGTTTGACTAACATTCTATATGTCGCTGTCTCTATCATTGCTATGTTCATTGAACTGAAAGAGAATGAATTTAGACTGAACGTTGATTTAGAATTTTTGACGTTAGTTAAAGTCGCGTCACGCGATTTTAACTGTTCAATTAGTTCAAATGACTTCTCATTGAACTGAAGTTTTTATATCTGAGACTTAACATTAAAATGAAACTATTTATAAACTATTATTTGCAAATTAATGATCAAACAAAAAGAGTGAATCAGAATGTAAAACAATATTTACGAAGTTATTGCTCATATATGCAAGATGATTAATTCATCTGATTATTTATGATTAAATTCATCAATAACAATGTTATTTTATCATCAATTGAACAGTTGATGTTCTTTTGAAATAAAAGCTTTCACTCTCATATGAGCTTCAATTTGAACTCAATTAAATATGAGATCACTTGAGCTAAAATTAAAGCAGACAAAGCAAAGAATATATTTGAACACATGAAATGATCACTAGCATTAATCAAGCAAGTCTTAGTAACAGTCAGAGTCACAATGAAGAAACAAATTAATAAGCATTGAAAGAAAATGATTTACAAGATAAATGACATGATGTTTCTGAATTTTAGAAACATAATGATCTCATGATCATTAAAGAAGCTAAATGATAAAATGCTAAAACTCTTCAAGATTCTGATCAAGATTGAACATGCATATCAACTGAAACTGTCATTGACTATGAAAATTCATTCAAAGTTTGCATCAAATCTGCTGCAACTAGATTCAAAAAATGCTTTAAAAAAACAATGAAATGAGTCATTTGATTTTATAGTGATTGAAGATGAAGATGAATGAAAAGTGAAGAATATATTGAACTTCAGACATTACAAATGAGACAAATGACTACAATATTATGTCAATTGAAAAGAATACAACATCAATTTACATTGATACAATATTGATAAAAGTGAATTTGAAGATTGCTCAAAAGTCATCAATGACTTTCATGAACATTATTTGAACAAGTCAAGATAGAAATTAACTCAAGAAAGATCAACTGAATTGCAGTAATGAGAACATTATTAAATGAAAAGAGAGAGTAATGTTGCAATCATGCACTTCAAGTTAATCTAACATAAATCATGTTAAACTATCATAAACTAGTATAAAGCTGATGTTGACACGCTAGCGATTTAGCATGTTTTCATGAGTAAAACTCATAATGTGTTGCATTTTCTTTCTTCTTCAGCTTTGAACTTCTAGTTAAAATACACTCATATTATTCACTTTATGCAAACTTATAACATTAAATCACTTAAATGATGTTGAACAATATTATAAATGATAATAAACATGAGATTATCAATGATATTATGAAAGTTCTTTGATATGAATGATACTTAGACTGATTATTGAGTTGAGTTTCAAGTTGACATTTTGAACTCAAACTAAGATTGAGTTGAATTGCTCACATTTTCAACTTGATTCAAGTTGAGTTGCTTATATTTTCAACTCAACGTGATTCAACTCAACTGAGAATTGAGTCAACTTGACTCAACTCGTCAAGAATTTGAGCTTGATGTTAAGAGAATTAAATATAGAATTTTTTCCGATTTTTGACTTTTGCATTATCTTTTAATAGAAAGTCATGAAGAGAAACATGAAGAGCATTTGATAAAGAGTCATGATGAGAAACATGAAGAAAAATATGAAGAAAGTCATGATGAGAAACATAGAGAGAAACATAGAGAGAAACATAGAAAGAAACATAGAGAGAAACATAGAAAGAAACATAGAGAGAAACATAGAGAAGAACATAGAGAGAAACATAAAGAGAAACATAGAGAAAAATATAGAGAGAAACATAGAGAAAAACATAGAGAGAAACATAGAGAGAAACATAAAGAGAAACATAAAGAGAAACATAAAGAGAAACATAAAGAGAAACATAAAGAGAAAACATGAAGATCATTTGACTTTAATAGAGAGTCATGACGAAAAAACATGATAGAAAGTCATGAAGAAAAATCATGTAGACTGTTTAATTAAGCTATTTACATTTATTTAATATCTTGTTGAGTTGAGTCGAGTTTTTGAGTTGAGTTGTTGAGTCAAGCTTCTCAACTCGATCTGAGTTCTTGAATTCAACTTCTCAATTTGACTTAACACTTTTTCAAAAAAATTTCAACTTGACTCGACACTTTTCAAGTCAAGTACTCGACTTAAACTTAAGTACTCAACTTGATGTGATCAATCTAATGATACTCAGCGTTCATGAAGTATAAAAATCTCTGAATGATCTCTTTCTTTTCTTTCTTCTTCATGCAACATCTTGTATTTAAAATCTAGTTATTAGAATTTTATTCTGATTTCATTCAATTCTCAGTTCATGACATAGTGATAAAGTGAGCAACTTGAATCATTGATGTCTTGAAAGTTGATCAAGCATTCAATTTCATCAATTGAACATTGACTTGCATGCAAATGTTGACAAATTTATTCAAATTCATAATTCATTCATTGATTGTAACTTGTTAAAGATCTGAGCTAATCTTATGCTGAAAATCATTTAGTAGAATTTCATTATTGTATTTTAGTTTTACACTAAGTCTTTGAAATTTCATTCAAAATTCATGAAAAAAGATCTTGTTTTAATACAACTTCAAAAACTATCATTGAGTCATGTAATGTTGATTGAAATCATCATACATTTTATTTAGAATCAACAGTATCTTTTCTGCTTCAAGAAATGAGTTCATGATCATGTTTTTCATTCTGAGTGCTATGTGTTTGATCATCATTTCACTGACTCAACTTTTCACATATGCAATCTTCATTTCTTCAATAGAAAAATGATTCTTGTTCATTTTCAACTTATTTTGCATTCAAAACAATTAATTATTTACATTCTGTCTTGAATCTTTGAACAAAGATGAGTCAGATAGTTTAATTAACTTCAAGAATCAATCTTTCAAAATCAAAGTGCTTAGTTGACTTAATGTTACTTTTAAATGATGTATAATCATATTCTTTTTCTTTATTTCTTTCTGTAAATGTTTTCAAACAGCATTCAACATTGTCTGTATAACTTTCAACTTAATGTTAATAACTTTTAATTCAATGTTAATCTTGTTGATATCATTCAACATTTGAATCATGTTATTGTAAATCTTGATTTCAATGTCATGCTGTTAACATATGTACTTGATAAATGCAATGAGATCATCTGTTTCATAAGTGTTTATTCAAGCATTTAATTCAATGCTGATGCTGATTTTGATCATTTTATAATTAAAAAACAACGCATTCGTGTTTTCTTCTTCTGTATTCAATGATACATTCATGTTTTTTTCTTCTGATGCTGTTTAATTCTGTGATAGAAGTGATTTTCTTTCAACATTTTGAAGTTCATAATGAGTAATGCTTACTGATTTTAATTTTGTGCTTCTAATCATTATGTAAGTAGAAAATTGCTGATTGAAATTCAACTAAAATTTCTGATTTTAATTTTAAAATAACACGTTCATGTTCTTCTGTTCTGATAACAAGCTCAGTAAAAAGTTAGTTTAAAGCAACACATTCATGTTCTTCTGTTCTGTTTTAGAAATTTCTTGATTTTTAATGAGTCTTCTGAACTCAATTTTCAAATTTCAATTTTGATTCAAGTTTGAATGATGTAGCTTGTTTTTATATTATTTACATGTTGATAGCAAAATTAATGAGCTTTGAATTAATGTTATGAGTTTGCATAAAATGAATCATATGAGTGTATTTTAACTAGAAGTTCAAAGCTGAAGAAGAAAGAAGATGCAACATATCATAAGTTTTACTCATGAAGACACGCTAGATTGCTAACGTGTCAACATCAGCTTTATACTAGTTTATGATAGTTTGACATGATTTATGTTAAACTAACTTGAAGTGCACTGTTATGATTCTAGTCTTCGTCTATTCTTCATCTAGTCTTCGCCTGATTTCATTCTAATCGAGTCTAGCGAAAATCTGATCTAGAAATGATATCATTGAGACTCTGCATCATATGTGTAAGACGTCAACTCAATCGAGCCTAGCACAGAACTGAGAAACACACGTATAAGAATCAAGTTCTTTTCTGTAGATACTTTTCTTTCTTAGCATTTATCTATTAGTTAAATGACATCTTTATGACTCGCTCTAGATCGATCTTCAACAGTAGATAAATGCTAATCAACTACTCTGCTATCGACGTGTAGACGATACGAAATAATCTACTTCTATTCAGAAAATTCGCAAGAAATTCTTTGAATTACTTTTATCAAAACACATCTTCAAATTTATTCAAATTTACTCAAATTTATCAAATCAACTTCAATCAAATCTATTCTTATCTTTCTCACAATGACACGCGACTCTGAATCAGTCGAGTCACAAACAGCTCGTCTGCTTAGAAGCATTGCTAATAGACGAGTTTTTCTTATCTCTGTCAATGCTTCAGCGAAATCTCAGAATGTTGCTATCTCATGAAACATCAACATGAATCAACAACTTCGTCAATGAGCTATCGATCAGTCAGACGAGATCATCAAGATGCTGATCGAGCTAAGAGATCAACGAAACATGACTTTGAAACTCAACGAGCAATGAATCAATGTTCAAGTCGATCACATCAAGAGACTTGATGAGCTAGAGATCAATCAAATGACAATAGACACTCAAGAAGAGACTATCGTCGATCTACGAGAGAAAGTCTTGAGTCTAAAAAAGAAACAGCGTTCAGCGAATCAATCTCGATCTCGTCAGTCTACGAAACCTCTATCTCGTCAATCTATCGAGAATCATACTCGACGTGAGTCGTTCACTCTATTCGATAATGATCATCACAAGTTCTTCAAGTTTTCAAACTCATCTATATTCACTGATGAAGATGAATCAACATGAGACAGCTGAAAAGTCAAGATGAACAACAAGCTTCAGACAAATGTCAATCACTTCGATAATGAGAATATTTGTATTGTCTATGTGATATCTAGACTAGAAGATGATGCTGCTGAGCATATCTTCGCTTGATGTCATCATGACGCTTTGCATTCTTACATCTCAATCTACGAGCTATTTGAGCATCTGAAAGAAATATACGATGATCAGAATAAGAATCGAAAGTGTCGTTGCAAGTACAACGCTCTGAGACAAGCAGAAAAGTCTTTTAATGTCTTCTATTTCGACTTTATGAAGCTATTCAGCTATCTAGAATACGACGATTGCATTCTGATAAACGATCTTCAGAATAAGATCAACAATCGCTTGCAGAATGCTTTATCAATTTGCTCGAAAGATTTTACCACTCTACATCATCTCAAGAGCTTTCTTCAGAGTGTGAATAATAGACAGCGCGTCAATTATCAGCTTCGAAGCGAACGTTGCACGATCATCGTCAAAGTCATCGTCGCATCTGAAAAGCGCGCTACTTCTCTGTCAGCAGTGACGACTTCGATAATCAAATATGTCAAGTCGACTATCTTTTCTACATCTGAGTCAGTCAGATCGTCTATCGTTTGCTATATCTGCAAGATTTCGAGTCACTTGTCAAAGAACTGCTCTCAGAACAAGATCGACACTTCTGCTTCTCAAGCTTTCACTTCTCGTCTACATGAAATCGTCATTTCGAAGAATAAAGAGAATGAGAAAATGTCTTCTTTCGAAGATAGCGAGGCAAAAAACTAGAGACTTTGATCAAAGGCGCGATGAAAGATGTGTTAATTTCTTCAACAACAAGCATGTCAGATGATTCTTTTGCTTCTGAATCTTTGATTACTGAATGTATACTTTCTAGCAATGAAATTAGTTACTCATTGAAGTCATTGATAAACATCGAAGCTGCTGACTATTCGTTCATTGATGAAGTGATCGCGCAGATTGTTTGTGATCAGTTGCAAATTGAATCTCTGACTTTGATCAAAGCGAAGTTAATTCGAGAATTTGATGATCATTATGCTAAGAGATTCATTACTCATGTCATCTATTTGAACCTGACTGTTCAAGATCATACGATTGACACAGCTTTTATGTTGATCACTCGATTAGATCAACATCAAATGATTCTCGAAAAAACATGAATGAACAAAATCAATCTAGTAATTGATATGCAAATCGCTTTTCTTCGATTTTCGAATTTCATCTCTAATCATAAATCGATTGTTCTACTCACAAGCAACAAGACAATCACGAAGCAGAAGAGTTTGACTTCTACTCATATACTGAAGAGATCTTTCACTACATCTCAATTCAGTCTGAAATCACTCTCTTTCAGTCAGTTTAATGAGAAGTCAGTTAAACTAATTGAACAGTTAAAATCGCGCGACGCGACTTTAACTAGCGTTAAAAATTCTAAATCGACGTTCAGTCTGAATTTATTCTCTTTCAGTTCAACGAACATAGCAATGATAGAGACAGCGACATATAGAATGTTAGTCAAACGATCAGACGTCAAGATCTTTGCTGTTATTGTCTTGAAAATCGATTGACTCATAACTACAGTTGAAAAGAAGTCTGAAGAAGTGAATCTGCATGAGCTTTCTCACGCTGAAGTTCTCGAGCAAGTCAAGATCAAGCTTTTCTCTGAATATCACGACTATCTAGATGTCTTCGATCGAGCAATGATCGATCAGCTATCATTGCATCATTTCTACGATCACAAAATTGAGTTGATCGATGAAGAAACGTTCTCGCGAAGCAGACTATATCAGATGTTCGATCACAAGCTTCAGAAGATAAAGAAATATCTGATTGAACATCTGAACAAAGAATTCATTTTCTTCAGCTTCGCATCATACGTCTCGCTCATCTTGTTCGCTGAAAAGAAAGACGAAAGTCTGCGTTTCTGCGTCGATTACAGAAAGCTCAATGCTTTGATCAAACGAGATCGCTATTCTTTGTCATTGATAGACGAGACTCTCGCTCGTATACAAGAAAGCAAGTATCTGACTCGATTGAACATCATTGTCGCGTTCAACAAGCTACGCATGCATTCAGATAGCGAAGATTTGACTATCTTTATTATCTTCTTCAACTTATACAAATATCATGTAATGCTCTTTGAATTAATCAATGAATCGACGTTCTATCAACACTATATAAACGACGTATTGTTTGAATATCTACATCAGTTTTGTCAGATCTATCTAGATGACATTATCATCTACAGCAAGATCTTGAAGAAACACAAGCAACATGTATGATTGATCTTGAATAGACTACGAGAAGCTGATCTACAGATAGACATCGATAAATGCAAGTTTCATGTTCAGAAAATCATCTTTTTAGAACTTTTGATGTCAATCGAGAAACTTAAGATGAATTCACGAAAGATGCAAGCAGTCGTTGATTGATCTACATTCAATAACCTCACTCAGATACAGTTCTTCATTGACTTCTGCAATTTCTATCGACGCTTCATCAAGAACTTTTCGAAGATTGTTCGTTCAGTGATTCAACTCATTCAAAAGAAGATCATATTTTAATGAAACAAAGTCTGTCAAACTGCATTCAATCACATGAAGAGACGTATGACTGAGACTTCTATACTTCGTCACTTTGATCAGATTTGCGATTTCATTCTTGAAATTGACTCATTCGACTACGTCAACGATGAAGTTCTGTTTCAATATGATGATGAAGATGTTCTACATTCAATTGTCTTCTATAGCAAGAACATGTCTTCTGCTGAATGCAACTACGAGATATACAATAAAGAACTGCTAATCATAATTCGAGCTTTTGAACATTGACGACTTGAACTAAAGCTGATCGACATTTCTATCAAGATGTTCATCGATCATCAAGCGCTCATCTCATTGATGAAAGACAAGAAGCTGAGTTGATGACAGATGTGCTGAGTTCAGAAGCTAGCTGACTTCAACTTCAAGATAATGTATCGATCTGACAAACAGAACATTAAGATCAATGCATTAACTCGTCGAGCTGACTTCGTGCCTAGAGATTTCGACGATGAACGCATTTGATATCAAAGAACTACTATTCTGACATCGAATCAAATGAAGATCGCTGATCTAGAGAAGAATAATGATCAATCAATCTATAAACAGATTCTTGAGACTAATAAAATCGACGAGAATTGTACGTTACTTCGCGAAGCAATAGCAAGAGATGAAGCACAATATGAAGATATCAAATTGAAGAATTGTCGAACTCAGAATGAAATCTTGTATCATGATAGTCAGCTATGAATCTCGTTCAACGAGCTTCTACAAATGAATCTGATTCGTGAGATACATGATCAATCGTTGATTGATCATTCTGAAATTCTTAGAACAGTGAAGATCATAAAGCGAAATTACTATTGATCTTCTATGCGAAAAACGATAGATCGATATATTCGAAACTGCTACATATGTCAACGTTCAAAGACATCAAGAAATAAATTAAACGACTTGCTTCAACCTCTATCTATATCTGAACAGCGATGACAGAACATAGTCATGAACTTCATTATCGATCTATCTGATTCGTACAACTATAACGCTATTCTGACTGTCATCTGCAGATTGTTGAAAGAAAGGCATTATATCTCTTGCATCACTGATGATGAAGATATCACAGTCGAAAAGACAGCTGAAATGTTGCTTTAATGAATATATTGAACTCACGATCTACTCAGCTTCATTGTATTCAATCGAGATTCTCGATTCATCTTCATTCTTTGAAAGTTTCTTTGCAAACGACTGAGCATTTCTCTTTGATTGTTCATCGTCTATCACTCTCAGATCGATGATCAAAGCGAACGAGTCAATCAGAATGTCGAGCGATATCTTCATTTCTTCTGTTCGTACATGCAGAACGACTGATTCAAGTGACTACTCATGATCGAGTTTGTCAACAATAACGTCTTGTCTTCAGTCATCTTCTTGATTTTCTTCTTCATGAACAAGAACTTTCATCCTTGTATGAGCTTCGACCCTGACATCATCGAGTATGAAAGCACTCGCGAACGCTTGCAGATCAATCGAGTCAAGAATATATCTGAACAAATGAACAAGACATTGATCTTCGCTCGTGAAGCTCTGATCAAAACACGAAAACAAATGATAAATCAAGCTAATAAGCATAGAAAGAAGATCAATTACAAGATTGAATCAAAGATGTTCTTGAATGAACGAAACATCGTTACAGCGAGATCTTTCAAAAAATTGAATGACAAGATGCTTGACTCATTTCAGATCACTGAGTCTGTTGACTCATTCTATAAGTTGAAACTATCAGAGACTATGCATATACACGACGTATTTCATTCAGAACTTCTTCGTTCTGTCGTCAATGATTCTCTGTCTGATCAAAAGAATGAATCTTCGAAATCAATAGTGATAAACGATGAAGACGAATGAAAAATCGATGATATACTGAACTTTTGACGCTATAGAAGACGACTTCAATATCGAATCAAATGAAAGAACTATGACAACGATCTCAACTGATATAACGCTGACGACGACGAGTTTATGAACGCTCAAGAGATGATTGATGAATTTCATATCAGATATTCAAGAAAAGCGCACTAGAAAACAACATTCATGTAAACATGAATAGTCAAGAAAAAGAAGTAATGTTACGATTCTAGTCTTCGTCTATTCTTCGTCTAGTCTTCGCCTGATTTCATTCTAATCAAGTCTAGCGAAAATCTAATCTAGAGATGATATTATTGAGACTCTGCATCATATGTGTAAGACATCAACTCAATCGAGTCTAGCACAGAGCTGAGAAACACACATATAAGAATCGAGTTCTTTTCTGTAGATACTTTTCTTTCTTAGCATTTATTTATTAGTTAAATGACATCTTTATGACTCGCTTTAAATCGACTTCTAACATGCACAATCGCAACATGAATGACTTGAAATCAAATGAATCATCAGACATGCTGATGAAGCAAAATATAAGTATATTGCTTTCAGTCACTACTTTAATGAAAACAGATTGTTTTTTGAATTCATTGTGATTTCATGCATCTGAGCTGATTTAAGACAGTCACATACTTTATGTTTTAACTTTTTGCATTTGAAGCAGAGTTTTTTTTAAACAACTTTTCTTTAACAGAATCAACGTTCAATATTCTGAGTTTCTTTCATGCAAAGATTGAAGTTGAGATCGCAGTTATGATCATCATCAAGATGCTAGCGATAAAATGAATGACTTGAGTTGTTGATGTTTTGAGAGCTGATTGAGCATTTAATTCGTCAATCAAACGTTGACTTGCATGCAAATGTCAACGAATTCATTCAAATTCATAGTTCATTCATTGATCATGACTTGCTGAAGATCTGAGTTAATCTTATGCTGAAAATCATTTAATAGAATTTTGTTATTATATTTTAGTTTCACACTAAGTCTTTGAAATTTCATTCAAAATTCATGAAAGAAGATCTTGTTTTAATACAGCTTTAAAAACTGTTGTTGAGTTGTGTGATGTTAATTGAGATTGTCATACATTTTATTCATGATTGACAGTATTTCTTCTGCTTCAAGAAATGAATTTGTGATCATATTTCTTATTCTGAGTGCTATGTGTTTGATCATCGTTTCACTGACTCAACTTTTCACATATACAATCTTCATTTCTTCAATAGAAAAATAATTCTTGTTCATTTTCAACTTGTTTTACATTTAAGACAATTAATTATTTACATTCTGTCTTGAATCTTTGAACAGAGATGAATCAGATAGCTTAATTAACTTCAAGAATCAATTTTTCAAAATCAAAGTGCTTAGTTGACTTAATGTTACTTTTAAATGATGTATAATCATGTTCTTTTTCTTTATTTCTTTCTGTAAATACATTCAAACAATATTCAATGTTGTTTATGTAACTTTCAATTCAATGTTGATCTTGTTGACATCATTCAACATCTGAATCATGTCATTGTGAATCTTGATTTTGATGTCATGCTGTTAATACATGTACTTGATAAACGTAACAAGATCATTTGCTTCATGAGTGTTTATTCAAGCATTCAGTTCAGTGCTGATGCTGATCTTGATCATTTCATGATTAAAAAGCAACATGTTCATGTTTTCTTCTTTTATATTCAACGATGCATTCATGTCTTCTTCTTCTGATGCTGTTTAATTTTGTGATAAAAGTGATTTTCTTTCAACATTTTGAAGTTCATAATGAGCAATGCTTACTGATTCTTGTCATGATTCTAGTCTTGTCAAACTCAATCTTCTAGTCTGTTCAGATTTATTTTCGCTTTGTCATCTTGACTAGTTTCTATTGAGTTTAACGTCGACTGAGAAATACACATATGTAGTCAGCTTCTTTTCTGTAGCTATCTTTCTTTCTTAGCATTTATCTTCTAGTTAAATGATACTTCTATCTGACTCGCTCTAGACAGATCTCTAACATTAGATAAATGCTCATCATTTACTACTTTGCTATCAATGAATAAATGATATGAAACAATCTATTCAGTAAGAAAAATTTGCAAGAGATTCTTCAAATTTGCATCATTATTTTAAATTGCAAGAAATTCTTCAATTCTACACTCATTTTCATCATTCTATTCGCAAGAAATTTTTTGAATAAAGCATTTAATTATTACTTGAAATTCACAAGAAATTCTTTGAATTTTCACTTATCAAAAAAAAAACATCAATTCAAAACATCAATCTCTCATCTACTTTTATCTCAACAACTTCTATTTTCTCTCATCATGATATGTGATGTCAAGTCAGTTGAGTCTTGAACAACTCATCTGCTTAAAAGCATTGTCAGTAGAAGAGTTTCACTTCTACTCATTAATGCTTCAGTCGAAGCTGAGAAAGCTGTCATTTCATGAAACATAAACATCAAAATATAACTGTTTCATTGAGTTAGCAATCAACTCAACAAAGTCATCAATATGCTGAATGAGCTTTGAAGTTAGCAAAACTTAACTTTACAACTCAATGAACACTGACTTTTTGTACAAGATGATCACAAAAAGAGAGCAAAACAACTAAAAGTCACTTTTAATAAAAATGATGAGTTAGAGAAAAAGATCAGTCAGTTACAAGATGAGTGATTGAACTTCAGAGTGAAACAACGTCAAGCTGATCAATCTATGTCTCGTCAAGATACTCAGTCAGCTGAGCAACAAGTCAATTAGAAAGAAGCTTGCTTTTAATAAGAATCTTCTACTTTATCTGATAATGAGAATGATCATTACAAGTTCATCAAGCTTTTGAATTTTCTCATCTTCATTGAAACAGATGATTCTATTTGAGAGACATGAAACATCAAAATAGCTGATAAGCTCGATGTCAATGTAAATTATTATTTTACTGAAAAGATTCATATTGTCTATGTAATTTTCAAACTAGAAGATGATGCTGATCAGCAAATTTATGCAAAGCATCATGTTGATGTTCTCTCACTCTATTAATTATTATCAAAGCTACTGAAACATCTGAAAGAAATTTATGAAGATCAGAATCTGATTTGAAAGTGTTGTTGCAAATACATTGCTTTGAAGCAGCTCAACAAGTTCTTCAGCTCTTTCTATTCAGAATTCACTAGAATATTCAGCTTTCTAAACTATGATGATATCACTCTGATGAACAACATTCAGAATAAAATCAACAATTATTTTTAGAACGTGTTATCAGTTTGCCTTATAAAGTTTAGCTTGCTTGATAAGCTTAAGATCTTTCTTCAAAATATGAATAATAAACAACAAGTCAATTATCAGCTACGTGATGAGCAGCGAACAGTCAAATCAATAGCAGCTTCAAAAAAACGTTTTGTTTCTTTGTTGACATCAGCTTCAGCTACTAGCTATGTTTGACTCGCTACTTTTTTCACTCTCAAATCTGAATAATCAAGAATGTTAATCATTTGCTTCAACTGCAAAGTATCAAGTTATCTTTCAAAGAACTGCTCTCAGCTGAAGATTAGTACTTTGACATCTCATGCATTCATCTTTTGTCTTAATGAGATTATCATGTCAAAAGAAGAGAAGAAATTATTTTCAGAGAAATTGAAGAATGAGGCAAAAAACTAGTGACTTTCATTAAAGACATGATGAAAGATGTGTTAATTTCTTCAATAATGAGCAGTTCAAATGATCTTTTTGCTTCAAAATCTTTGACTACTGAATGTGTACTATTTAGCAATGAAATTAGTTACACATTAAAGTCATTGATTGACACTGAAGCAGTTAACTATTCATTCATTGATGAATTAATCGCGCAAAATGTTTGTGATCATTTGCAAATTGAATCTTTATCTTTAATTAAGTTCAAATCAATAAGAGAATTCAATGATCATTATGCAAAAAAGCTTATTACTCATGCAATTTATTCAAATCTAACTGTTCAAGATCATATGAAACGTTTCGTCTCTATGCTGATCACTTGATTAGATAAACATTAGATGATTCTTGAAAAAACATGAATGAACAAGATTGAGATGACAATTGATATAAAAGATAATCATCTTCAATTTTCTAGTTTTGAAGCTCATATCAAAGCTTCTATCAAAGCTCATTTAACTGTCTTTTCAAGCAAGAAAATCGCGATAGAACAGAAGAGTTCAATCTCTACTCAAATACTAAAGAGATCTATTTCTTCTGTTATCATTCTACTCAGCGAGAAGTCATCTTCATTCAGTAAAATCATGAAATCATTTAATTCAGTCAAGTCTTCGTCTTTCAATTCAATGAACATAGCAATGATAAAGACTGCAGCATATAAATCACTAGTCAAATGATTGAATGTGACTACTTTCGTGATTATCATCACGAAAATTGATTGACTTCTAAAAACAGCTAGAAATAAATTCGAAGATGTAAATTTACAAGAGCTTTCACATGAAAAGATCTTGAAAAAAGTCAAAGCTAAGCTTTCTTTGAAATATCATGACTATCTAAACGTGTTTAATTGAGCAATGACTGATCAACTATCTTCTCATCGTCTCTATGATCATAAAATTAAGTTGATCGACAAGAAAACATCTTCTTAAAGTCATCTTTATCATATGTTTAACTATAAGCTTCAAAAGATGAAGAATTATTTGATCAAGCATCTGAATAAAGACTTCATATTTTCTAGCTCAGCTTCATATGCTTCGCTCATACTATTCATTGAAAAGAAAGATGATAGCTTGCGTTTCTGTGTAAACTACAGAAAGCTTAATGCTTTGATTAAACGAGATCATTACTTCTTATCGCTAATAGACGAAACTTTCACTTGTATTTAAGACAGCAAGTATTTGACTCAATTAAACATCATTGTCATCTTCAACAAACTGCATAAGCATTCAAGCAGCGAAGATTTAACTATCTTTATCATCTTTTTTGATTTCTACAAATATCACGTGATGTCTTTTGAATTAATCAACGACTCAACTTTCTATCAACATTATATGAACGACGTGCTATTTGACTATCTTTATCAGCTTTGTCAGATCTATCTAGATGACATTATCATCTACAGCAAAACACTGAAAAAACATAAGCGACACGTATGATTAGTTCTACATAAACTACAAGAGACTGATCTTTAGATGAATATAAACAAATGCAAGTTTCATGTTCAGAAAATTTTCTTTCTGAAACTATTGCTATTCATTGAAGAACTAAAGATGAATCTCAGAAAAGTATAAGCAATAGTTGAATAATTTACTTCTACAAATCTCACTCAGATGCAATTCTTCATTGACTTTTGCAATTTCTATCAACGTTTTATAAAGAACTTTTTGAAGATTGTTCATTCTTTGATTTGACTAACTCAAAAAGAAATGATATTTGAATGAGATCAAGCTTGTCAAATGATCTTTGATCATATAAAGAAACGAATGATTGAAGCTTCTATTCTTCGTCATTTTGATCAGAATAAAGAGATTATTCTTGAAACAAACTCATTCAACTACGTCAATGATGACATACTTTCTCAGTATGATGATGAAGAAACATTGCATTCAATGATTTACTACAGCAAGAATCTGAGTTTCGCTGAGTGCAATTATGAGATCTATGACAAGAAACTACTAGCAATCATTCGTGTCTTTAAGCATTGATGATCTGAGCTGAAATTGACTGAGCTACTCATTAAGATGTTCACTGATCATCAAGCTTTAACATCATTAATGAAAGATAAAGAGTTAAGTAAACATTAAATGCATTGAGTATAAAAGCTCATTGACTTCAACTACAAAATCATGTATCGCTCAGATAAACAAAACATCAAAGTCGATGCATTGACTCGTCAAGTCAATTCAATTTCTAGAAGCTTTAAGAATGAATGATGTTGCTATCAGCGAACTACAATTCTCACGTTGAATTGAATGAAAATTACTGATTTAGAAGAGAAAGAGAACGATGAATCAATTTATCGATTAATTCTAGAAGTTAACAGAATCAATGAGAATTATATTCTACTTTATGAAGTTGTATTAAAAGATGAAGCTTAATACAAAGATATTAAATTAAGAAATTATCAAGTTCAGAACGAAATACTATATCAAGATGATCTTCTATGAGTTTTCTTCAATGAGCATCTTCAAATGAAGTTAATTCAAGAAGTTCATGATTAATCTTCTATTGATCATTTCAAAATTCTCAGAATGATGAAGATCATAAGAAAATACTACTATTGATTTTCAATATGAAAGACAATAAATTGATATATTTGAAACTGCTATATTTATCAACGATCAAAAGCTTCTTGAAATAAATTCAATGAACTACTACATTCTTTACTCATACTTGAACAGTAATGAAAGAATATAGTCATGAATTTCATCATTAACTTATCTTTTTCAAAAGATAAAAACATCATACTAACAGTAATATGTAAACTGACAAAGAAACGACATTATATTTCTTGCTTCACTGATGATGAGAAGATCACAGCAGAAAAAACAGCTGAGCTAATGCTTCAGTGAATATATCAAATACATGATTTACTCAATTTCATTGTTTTGAATCAAGACTCTCAATTTATCTTCATTCTATGAAAGTCGCTTTGCAAAAGACTAGACATTAATCTTCAACTCTTCACAGTCTATCATTCTCAAATCAATGATCAAAGTAAATGAGTTATTCAGAATGTTAAAAGATATCTTTGATTCTTCTGTTTGTACATGCAGAATGACTGAGCTAAATTACTACTCATGATTGAGTTTATTAACAATAATGCTTTGTTCTTAGTCATCTTCTTGACTTCTTTCTTTCTAAACAAAGACTTTCATTCTCATATGAGCTTTGAATTCAACGTCATCAAATATGAAAGTTCTTGTGAACGCTTGCAGACAGCTAAAGTTGAGAATATATCTGAACATATGAACAAAACACTGAAGTTTGCTCGCAAATTGCTAGTCAAAACATGAGAACAAATGATAAAACAAGTTAATAAGCATAGAAAAAAAGTTAATTATAAGATTGAATCAAAGATGTTTCTGAATGAAAGAAACATTGTTACAGCGAGATCTTTCAAGAAGCTAAATGACAAAATGCTCGATTCTTTCATCAATCTAAATCTTGTCGACTCTTCATATAAACTGAAATTATCAAAGTCTATGCATGTTCATGATGTATTTCATTCTGATCTGCTTTGCTCTGTCGTCGACGATTTCTTGTCTGATCAAAAGAATGAATTCTTAGATTCAATAGTGATAAACGATGAAGACAAGTAAGAAATCGATGATATATTGAATTTTCGTTGATATTAAAGATAACTTCAGTATAGAGTCAAATGAAATGACTATGACAATAATCTCAATTGATACAACGCTGATGATAATGAATTTATCAATGCTCAGAAAGTTGTTAATGATTTTCATATTTAATATTCAAACAAATTGCACTAATCAACAATTCAATCAATCATGATTTAGATTTGACAATCAATTGAGTTGAGCAGAAAATACATTTATGTGAACATGAATTGTCGAAGAAAGAAAGTAATGTTACGATTCTAGTCTTGTCAGACTCAGTTTTCTAGTCTTGTTAAATTTATTCTCACTTCATCATCTTGACTAGTTTTTATTGAGTCTAGCGTCGACTGAGAAACATACATATGTAGTCAGCTTCTTTTCTGTAGCTATCTTTCTTTCTTAGCATTTATCTTCTAGTTAAATGACATCTTTATCTGACTCACTCTAAACAAATCTCTAACAATTCTGATTCTAATTCTGTGCTTCTAGTCATTGTGTGAGTAGAAAATTGCTGATTGAGATTCAACTGAAATTTCTGATTTCAGTTCTAGAACAATATGTTCATGTTCTTCTATTCTTCTATTCTGATGACAAGCTCAGTAAAGAGTTAATTTAGAACAATATGTTCATGTTCTTCTGTTCTGTTTTAGAAATTTCTTGATTTTTAATGAATCTTCTGAACTCAATTTTCGAATTTTAATTCTGATTCAAGTTTGAGTGATTTAGCTTGTTTTTTATATCATTTACATGTTGATAGCAAAATTGATGAGCTTTGAACTAATGTTATGAATTTGCATAAAGCAAATCATATGAGTGTATTCTAACTAGAAGTTCAAAGCTGAAGAAGAAAGAAGATGCAACATGTTGTGAGTTTTACTCATGAAGACACACTAAATCGCTAGCATGTCAACATCAGTTTTATACTAGTTTATGATAGTCTGACATGATTTATGTTAAACTAACTTGATTCTTGAAGTACATGATTGCAACAATGAAATCTTTTCAAAAGTTGAATTTTTAACTGTTTTCAATGAATTTCAAATCAAAGTCTTCAAAGAATTTATCATTCAATTTGCATGAAAGCATACTGACTTAATTTCTTTTAATTCAAAGATAGTATTGAATAAAGTTCAAATTATTGAATGTTTAAATTGATTTATTACATCTTCATCTACTATAAATGATTCAATCATTTGAAAGACTTCTACTAGTTGAGCAGCACTTGAAAATCAGCTGCTTGAATTAACTGATGAATCAACATCAGAAGAATTTACTATAAAGCTTTGTACATTCTGAAAAAATGTTAATGCAATGATTCATAAAATGAAGTTGCTGCAAAATCAATTAAGTCAAATAAAAGTCGCTGAAAATGCTTGCAAAGCATGCAAAAAGCAGTCTGATAAGATTCTTAAAATTGGAAACTGTCAGAGATTAAACTGAACTAAAGATTTTATCAATATAGAGAATTGATTATTATATTACTTGAACTAGATACAGAACAATACATCAGATAATGTACAAGACATAAGATAAAAAGCAAAAGAAAAGAATGAAAGCTCAACTTTTATATACATGAATTGAGCAGAATCAAGACTAGACAGTAGTTTTATGACTTAAGATTGCAAAGATTCATGCACATGACTGAGATAATTGAAACAGAATTGTTGAGACTAAATTAAGATGATGATAATTAGATTAATGACTTGATTCATTAAATTGCAAAATAGATTCAATGAATTGAGATTATTTAAAACATTGATTATTTATGTTTTAAATTGAGTTGATGATCTGACATCATGACAGTAACTTCTCTCTTTAAGACTGAACTTCTGCAAGATGATAAGAAGAAACAAGATGAAATGAGAAAAAATTGAAGATGAAGATTGAAATAAGACAAGAATTGATGTGAATGCATTTTAATATGATGAAGCACAGATGAGACTAGAATAAATCTGAGTTACATCTGAATCAGATTTGAGCAAAATGTTTGAAGAATGAAATGAGATGAGATGCATTTTAACATGATGATGCATAAGTGAGACTAAAATACATTTAAGTCACATCTGAATCAGATTTAAGCAAAATGTCTGAATCAAATTTAAACAAGATCTGAGTCAGATCTGAGCTGAGTTGAGATGATGAAAATTGAACTTAAAGTTCTTGATATTAACATTGAGATATCACACATGACAGTACATGTGATTCTTTGATGACAGAGTTGACAAGATGATATTCATCAAGTGCTTGCTCATAATTATTCAGAAGATGAAAAGACTCTTAAGTAGAAAAGTAATCTTTTCAATCAACATAATACTTGAGCAGAAATGAGTTATAATGTTTATCACGCTTGAAGTTTAGTATGCTGTTTACATATCAAAATCTTTCGTTATTTTCAATGATAACAAGTTCTTAAAATTTCTGATGTTGACTTGAAAGAAAATCACTTGTGATATGACTCAAAAAAGTAACATAAAAGATTGAATGAATCTTCATGAATGCTGAAAGATTTAACTCAATGATCAGAGAATTATTCTTGAAGACATGCTTGATCTTGAAGAAGTTAACATTATGATCATTTAACTTGATAGCAAGATGAGCGATGCTGAGATTATGAGCATTCAGTCAGACTTCATCTTTGACGAAGTATTTAAAACAAGAACGAGAAGAAAGATTGACATTAAATTCGTAAATGATCTAAGCTATAAGCATCTCATCATGTAAATGCTCAGTTAGATTCTTCATCTTCTTGATGAACTCTTTTACATTGATTAACTTGTTTTGAGCTTAAGATGTAAGATTCTTAAGCAAAGATTCAGAAAACTTAAAGTTTAAACATAAGTTCTGACTCAAATTGATCAAGAAGAATGATGTTAAAGTGATTAATAATGATGCATTATTAATGATGAATTTGATTTCAGAAAGTCACTTAACTCAGTCATTCTGCATATAGTTGACAAAGACTTGAAGATAATGCTTCATGACAGCATTGACTTTCTTGATTTAATCATCAATCTCAGAGTGATACATCATTAATAACTTAGCATTTATCTTCAGCATTTTACATATATGCTTTCAAACATTGAAGATGAATTGTGTGTCTCAATCAGACATGAAGAACTTAAGTAAATCATGATGTTTTCAAACATGAGCATAAAAGCAGTTAATAACTTCTTCAACTTTCATAAAAGTGATGAGAACTAAATGTTTCATTTTGATAAGACAATTAATGAAGATTAGAACATATTTATATGTGATACTCATGAAAGTACTGAGCGATAAAGAATTTACATAGTTCATGAAAACATCACGTCAACAACGTTCAAAGATTGAAAGAGAATGCAATCATTCTTGAGTTCATTGTCTAGAGAGCTTGAAACGTGTGCATACGTGACAGTTTCATATGAAGCATTAAACATACTTATAAATGTTTGATCATCAGTAGACTTGATTAATTAGTTCATAGCTTTTTGCTCTTTCTGAATGATCATTGACAACATTATCATGAGTGAGCTGAATGATATGAAGATGTAGTTTATCTGAGTTGAGCACATACTTTCTTTCTTGAAAGTACAGATGATTCTCGTGTTCTTCACACTTAACTAGAGAAATCTTGTTGTGATGTTGTGCTTCATTGCAAAGCACTTCAATTATCTGAGCTGTCAATTTATCATTGATTTCAACTTGTTTTTACAATGTCTGAGTGAAAGTGTCAGCAAAATCTTCATCAAGATTCAAAGTATCTTGATTTAACTGAGACTTGATGTTTTTAATGTTGAATTCTTTGATTTCTAGATTCATGAAAGCTAGAATTTGCAAAAGTGCTGAAATAACTGAGAACAAATGTAACTGAACTGAATTTAAAGCAATGATTTGTGACTGAAGCTTCATGACTTTGATGTTGAAGACATTAAGAGTGAGATTCTTAATAATATCAAGATCTAAAACATAAGTTTTCAGAATTGTTTGATGTTGATATTGATGTTGAGAATCAAATGTATTTTTCTCTTTAAAGAGATTTTCTGAGTGACGTGTCAGAGCATTCAACTTATTATCAATCTTGTCAAAATGATAAGCGATGTGATAGTTGAATTTAGACAGAAACTCACTTCAATGAGCTTGATGATGATTCGATTGCTTAATTGACATGAAATACTTAAGATTTTTGTGATTTGTGATCATCTCAACAAAGTAGATAAAGTCTTTGAGCTCTGATCATCATTTCTTGAAAGCATAAACAATGATCATGAGTTTTTTATCATAAATCTCATAGTTACACTTGACTGAGTTATGCTTTTTTGAAAAGTAAGCGACTGAATGAAGAATCTCGTTCTCATCATATTGAAAGAGAATGTTTTCAAACACATAGTTTAAAGCATTGATTTCTATCACAATCTTGTGATCTGAATTATAATGATGAAGAATAATCTTGAAAGTGAAGACTTTCTTAAGAATGTTGAATGCAATCTGATATTTCTGAAATCAGATAAAAAGTACATCTTTTCTAATGAGATGAGTAAGCGAGATAGCTATTCTACTATAGTCATAGATGAATCTTTTATAGAAGTTCGCGAAATCTAGAAAACTTTGAACGTCTTTAATGTTGATCAAGATGAATCAGTTGACAATGATGTTTATCTTAAAAGAATTCATTTTAATTTCTTTGATGATGATTATCAATTCTAAATACAAGACTTAAGAGATGTGAAACTTGCATTTAATTATATTTGTCTGAAGATTTGCTTCTTGCAACTTCTGCAGAATGAGTTTGACATGAATCTTGTGTTCAAGTTCATTATTGAAATAGATCAAGATGTCATTCAGATAAGCTGTATAAAACTTATTTAAATGTTCATGAAAAGTATTGTTGATATACTTTTAAAATGAGACAGACTCATTATATAAATTGAAAAACATGACTAGATATTTGAATAATTTAAATCAAGTATGAAAAATGATGAGAGCTTCATTTTCTTCTTTGATTCAAAGTCAATTAAACGCAGAAATGATATTCAGCTTGATAAAGATTTTAGCTCAACTTAAATGATTCAGCGTTTCTGAAATCAGAAGCAGAGAATATCTATTCTTGACTGTAATAGCGTTCAGATCTCAATAGTTCATGCAGAAGCAAAGTTCTTCTTCGAATTTCTTAATGAAGAGAACAGAGATGATTGTCTGAAAGTGATTAACTTGAATGAAATCTTTGCTCAGATTTTTATTCAAATAATGACGAAGTTCTAGAATTTCATCACAACTCATGTTGTACAAAGTGAAGATTGAGAGTTGAGCATCTTCTTTAAGATGTATGACATAATCATGAGCTTGATGCAAAGACAAGATATCAACGTTTTTCTTGAAGAAAACATTTAGAAACTTGAAATATCTGAACAATAAAATTATGACTGAATTAACGTTCTTACTTTGTCAATAAACTTCAAGATCTTCTTGTGTCATGAATGCAGTCAAATGAAATTTCTTTTTTATTTGATGAAGATTCAGATGATGATTCTTATCATACATACTGTCTTGAAAGTGAGATAAAAACTGAGCAAGAGTTGAACTATTCTTTGAATGAACAGTCAAAGTTGCGTGACGCAATTTTGACTCGTCAAAGTCTAAACTAGAAGATGAGATTAACTCAAGATTTAAAAAGACATTGATTTTCTTTAGAATGATGTAAAACACTTCAATGTCTTTGACATGAGCAGCATGATCAAAGCTTTGAGCTTTCAACTCAACTATGTCAAGTTGTATAAAAGATTGATCGAATTGATCTGCTTGAGAAACAACAGAAGTTTTAAAGAAAGAAGAATTTTGACACTTGATTTTTAATGAGTATTCTTTTTAAATGACTTGAAAAATATAACTAAAAGTTTCTTGTTTCAGATGAGAGACAAGACTGAACAAAGTTTGTTTCTTGTGAACGAGCTGAATAATAGTTGACTTCTCATAAGTAAACAAAGAATTATATTGCTTCTTGTGAGCAGACGAGAAACTGAGTTGCTTCTTGCAAGTGAATTAAGAACTGAATTGCTTCTTATGAGTAAACGAGAAACTAAATTGCTTCTTTGAAGTGAATGAAGAACTAGATTGCTTTTTACAAGCGAACTAAATGCTGAATTGCTTCTTATGAATGATCTGTAGACTGAATTGCTTCTTGTGAATGATTCATGAACTGAATTGCTTCTTGTGAGCGAACTGAAAACTGAGTTACTTCTTTCAAGTGAATTGAGAGTGAGATTGAGAGAAAGTTACTTTGTTAACTTCAAACAAGAAATTTTCTTCTTGTTGATTAAGATCATAGATCTTGATGAGAAATGAACAACAATGATTAAGACAGAAAAAGAAAGACAAGATGAGAATATTGTGCTCAAAATTAACATCAATGACGTGATGATGAAGTCATGACAGACTCATGATGATGAAATACTGACTTAATTCAGTAACATAGAAGAATAGTTTCTCAATGTGTTCATTGAGAATCATTGTGATTTCAATGACATGAATAATGTCATTGATTAAAGTGACTTGATCATTAAATTCTCAAAGTCTGCAAGAATAAGTTAATTGATGCAAGAAAAGATGATGTTGTTGCGTGAAGAATTTATTCATAAAGACATAAGCAGAGACTTTACTATCAATCAGAGCAAGAATGAAAACTTTAAATTAAGCTTGACGTAAAATACAGAATACTATCATGTGACTATCTTTGAATGTCAAATTGAATTCAAAGAGTTTCAAGATAAATTTAGCAGAAAACTTTCTATATGATTGAAGTGAGAGTGAAAAGATTGAAACTAGTAGACAAAATGATATGTATACAGATCTTTGAGTGTAATTTAGCTCAGAAACTAAACTTTTCTTGCAAACTGCAAGACTTCTTCATTTATATTGATAACATCACTGTCATAAATGTTCATGATATGCAGAGTAAAGAGCTTTTTATTTAAGCATTCTTTAGTGATTTTGCTTGAATGTTGCAACTTGCAATAGTAATACAACTTTCACTTGTTGCAGATTTTCTTGATCTTAAAAATGATCAAAGTCTTATCTTGAATGATGATAATGACAAAGCTTAGATTCATTGACTCATTAAGAAACAAGAGAGAGAAAGATGAAGATATTGTTGAAGTAATAGTCACAAAGATGATGATCTTTAAATTCAAAGAATTAATAGTCAATGCAGAAATGCTCTTGACTTTGATGAACAAGACAATGATGAAGATGAAGTGAGATTAATGATGCTTAAGCTGCTAAAGCTCTTCATCAATGTCAAAGAATGTTTGAACTCATTGATAAAAGATGAATGATTAAATTTCATCAAGATTTTGTCAGAAAAAAACAATGACTTAAGTGAAATAATTGACATTGCGTTTCAGACAGTCAATCAATGAAAAATCTTTCATCAAAAAACATTCTTTCTTTTGATAAAAGAGATTGTAGTAGTTGATAAAGCTATTCATGTCTTGCTTCAGAATTTCGCGAAGATATAAATGAACATCTTCTGTCTTGAAAGAATTGTTGCAGCAATGATGCAACTTGTATCATCAATCTGTGAAGATAAAAATGATACAAAGATCATTGACTCAATATTGATTCATTAAATTGTGAATCTTCTTATCTATGATGAGTTGTGACTCAACATAAATGATCTTGACTCAATGAAAGAAATAGCAATCATCATTTACGTTCATGCACTGTATCAGACTCTGCTTTCAGACATTCAATCAATCTTTATCTCTCTCATACTTAAATATATTGAAAAGCTTTTTGAATTTAATGAGAATTGAGACAGCAACAGAGTTTGCAGAGAGATGAATGATGAAAGAAGATTAATTGTTCAAGATTTATGTGATGATTTGAAATATTGTTGCAAGAGACTGAGAATTCAACTTTATATAAACTGAAGAATCGAGAACGATGAACAAGAACAAGATGATAACATCATGTTGTCAAACTTGATTTTGAAGCTTTTGCATTGCATGAAAAATCTTAACTGAATTTTCAATCATACTTTGAGTGAACTGTTTAACAACACGCTCATCATCAATTGAAAGATTGTAAGATGACTTCATTTGAGCGAAAGAATAATTAAATGAGATTTCAATGTATGAAAATGTTGCAAAAAGTGTAGATTTTTTGTAATGTCAAAGACTAGACTGAACTAAAGATTTTATCAATATAGAGAATTGATTATTATATTACTTGAACTAGATACAGAACAATACATCAGATAATATACAAGATGAAAGACAAAGAGTGAAAGAATGTTACAAGCATATCAAGACTGATTAAAGCTAGTTAATGATTTAGTTGAGATCTGATCTAGATCTGACTTAGATTTGACTCAGATATGACTCAACATTCTTTTTCTTTCTCAACACTCTTTTTCTTTCATCAACATCTTGTTCATTTACATCATTTTCTTTTCATGTTACAAACACATTTCTTTCAAGTCTAGCGCAGTCTTTAAACATTACATAAATAGAAGCTTTTGTATCAATCTTCTTCTGTATTCTTAATATTCAGTTATAGCTATTTTTAAAGATCAAGCACTATCAATTCTGATCTTCATTGATTGTATCATTTAGACATGATTCTGACATTATATTAAGAATTTGTTAATCACATGATACTGATCTCATTACTCATTCAATCAACTCGTACAGATGAATCGAGTCTAAAGAAATTTGTTTACCTGATGATTTAATCTTGAAAGACAAGAACAACATCAGAAAATTCATAGAATCAACAAGAATATATGATTATTAAATTGCTAGAAGATCTATCGCTCATTCAATATGCATTCATTCAAAATTGATTAATAGAATTTATAATAAAAAACCTTCGTGAATTGCTTCAAAATCAATCATCTTCATAAACATTTTCTTTATTGAACAAACATTCGTCTTTCTTCATAAAATCACTGAGCTTCATTCTTCGTTCAGTTCAAATCAACTCTTATCTTCTTTATTATGACATTTAAGAACACATCTGATAAAGATAAAGCTTTCGTTAATCTCTTGCAATAAACATGTTCACAAGCTCTTTCTTTTATCATTGACTCACAACACGCTTCTTCATTCATTGCTTTCAACGAATCAAACGCTGAAATCATCATACTCAATGATATGAAAGTATGAAAGAAATGTATTTATGTTCTTAATAAAGAAACAGATCATCTTGTTAAGATAAAACAACGAGAAAAGAGTGAAATTCAATAGTTGAAAGCAAAACTACAAGCTTTCATCATTATCACAGTCAATGTAATCATCATTGCTTTCTTGATTGTCATTTACTTTGACCGATTTAAATATCATAAAATATTCAACTCTTTGATGTTTACTGATGAAAAGAATTCTACTTGAGAGAACTGATCTCTTAACATACAAGAGAAGCTAGCAATGAACGTTGATGTCACGATTCTAGTCTTGTCAGACTTAGTCTTCTAGTCTTGTCAGATCTATTCTTACTTTGTCATCTTGACTAGTTTCTATTGAGTCTAGCGTCGACTGAGAAACACACATATGTAATCAGCTTCTTTTCTGTAGCTATCTTTCTTTCTTAGCATTTATCTTCTAGTTAAATGACACTCATATTGACTCGCTTTATGCTGGTTTCTAACATTAGATAAATGCTCATCATCTACTACTCTGCTATCGATGAATAGATGATATGAAACAATCTATTCAGTAAGAAAAATTTGCAAGAGATTCTTCAAATTTGCATCATCATTTTAGATTGCAAGAAATTCTTCGATTCTACACTCATTTTCACCAGTCTATTCACAAGAAATTCTTCGAATAAAGCACTTAATTATTATCTGAAATTCACAAGAGATTCTTTGAATTTTCACTCATCAAAAAATATCAATTCAAAACATCAATTTCTCATCTACTCTTACCTCAACAACTTCTACCTTCTCTCATCATGATACGCGACGTCAAGTTAGTTGAGTTTTGAACAAATCGTCTGCTCAGAAGCACTGTCAATAGAAGAGTTTCACTTCTACTCATCAATGCTTCAGTCGAAGCTGAGAAAGCTGTCATTGCATGAAACATAAACATCGAAGAACAACTGTTTCATTGAGTCAGCAATCAACTCAACGAAGTCATCAATATGCTGAATGAGCTTCGAAGTCAACGCGACTTGACTCTACAACTCAATGAACACTGACTTCTCATACAAGAAGATCACAAAAAGAGAGCAAAACAACTAGAAGTCGCTTTTGATAAGAATGATGAGTTAGAGAAAAAGATTCATCAGCTACAAGGCGAGCGATTGAACTTCAGAGCAAAACAACGTCAAGCTGATCGATCTATGTCTCGTCAAAAGACTCAGTCAGTCGAGCATCGAGTCAATCAGAAAGAGATCTCATCGATTTCTGAAGTCGATCAACGTCTTCGAAGCTCACAAGAGTCATTCACTCTATTCGATAATGAGAATGATCATCACAAGTTCATTAAGCTTTCAAATTCACTTATTTTCATCGAAACAGATGACTCTATCTGAAAGACATGAAACATCAAAATAGCTGACAAGCTCGATGTCAACGCGAATCATTACTCTACTGAAAAGATTCGTATTGCCTATGTGATTTTCAGGCTAGAAGATGATGCTGATCAGCAAATTTATGCAAAGCATCATGTT
>JAABUT010000364.1_pt1 | contig 78098 bp, 77 predicted proteins | sample 5559281 | NCBI WGS metagenome assembly JAABUT01 (sample SAMN10711880, study PRJNA513359) | rock metagenome | isolation source: Antarctica rocks | place: Antarctica: Victoria Land, Ricker Hills nord | collected 2016-01-04 | reverse complement strand
CCTGCTCGTGGCCCGACCACGGTGCCACCGAGGAGGTGACCGCGCTTGTCGACGGCGAGACGGACGAAACCGCCGGACCCCCCTTCCGCAGTGGCCCGGTCGACGTGAGAATAGGGCCAGTCGGTGATGCGCAGCCCGGGCGCGACCCGCTCGGTCCCGAGGCCGACCGCGGCGACCTCCGGGTCGGTGAAGGTGACCCGGGGCACCGCGGTCAGGTCGACCGTGCGGCGCACCCCCAGGATGGCGTTCGACGCGGCCAGGCTCGCGTGCACACCGGCGGTGTGGGTGAACTGCGGGTGCCCGGTGAGGTCACCGGCCGCCCAGATGCGGGGATTGGTGGTGCGCAGGAGGTCATCGACGACGACAAACCCATGGGCATCGACCCGGACCCCGGCGGCCGCCAGTCCGATGTCATGGGTGCGCGGCGCTCGTCCGACGGCGACCAGGAGGCTGGAGAAGGGAACCTGCTGCCCGTTCTCGAGGTGCAGCACCCCGGACCCCGCGCCGGTGGACTCGACCCGCGCCACGCCTGAGCCTTCATAGAGGTCCACACCGTCGGCGACCAGGGCGCGAGCGAGCTCCGTCGAGGCAAGCGGGTCCTCACGGGGCAGGATCCTGGGCGCCCCCTCCACCACGGACACGTTGCTGCCGAGGCGGGCGAACGCCTGGCCCAGCTCGCAGCCGATGCTCCCGCCGCCGACGATCACCAACTGTGCGGGGAGCTCGCTCAACCCCCAGACGGTGTCGCTGGTCAGGTAGTCGACATCGCCCAGCCCGGGAACGGGAGGTACCGCCGGGGACGCACCGGTAGCCACCAGCGCTTGTCGAAACGTCACCGGCGCCGCGTCGACCTCGGCCGAGTCCGACCCGGTGAACCGGGCGGTCGCTATACGAACCGAGACGCCCGCGCCCTCCAGCGCGTCGACCGAGTCGACCGGGGCGATCTGCCGGATCGCCGCTCGCACGTGGCCCATCACCTTCGTGAAGTCGACCGAGACGCCCGCGACATCGATACCAAAGCCATGCCCGCTGCGCGCGCCGGCGGCAACACCCGCAGCGGCCAGCAGCGCTTTGGACGGGACGCAGCCGGTCCACAGACAATCCCCACCGGGCCGATCGCGCTCCACCAGCAGGACTCGGGCACCGAGCCGAGCCGCGGTCTTCGCACCGACCATCCCGGCCGTCCCGCCGCCGACGACCAGAAGGTCCCACGGCTCATCCGGTGAGCCCGGTGAGTCCTGGGAGTCCGGCCTGGCCGGCTGGTCGCCGGTCACGCGATGTGCTCGTCATTGATCGTGGACACGAAGGCGCGGAGCCGGTCGACTGATCGAGGATCGACTGCCGTCGCGCTCGACCACAGCGACAACGCCCGGTGCAGGCCACGATGCTCGGCGACCAGGTCGGTGCACTTCGCACAGGTCGCGAGATGCCCCTCGAGTCGTGAGACCTCGCCGGGCGTGAGCCGGGCAGCCGGGTCAGCGTCGAGATAACGCTGGATGCGGCGTGCAGACCAATGGCAGGTCAACATCTGCCGCAGGGTCCCAGTCATGACAGGTCTCCTCGAGTGAGTGGACTGAACTTCAGCGACTTACGGACGCGGTCACGCGCACGGCTCAGGCGCGACATCACCGTGCCCACCGGCACCCCCATGACCGCGGCCGCCTCGGAGTAGCTCAGATCGTGGACGTCGACGAGGATCAGAGCTGCCAGGAACCGCGGATCCAGGGCACGGATCGCGGCGTCCAGATCGGCATGCAATTCGTGGTCCACGAAACACTCCTCGACGCTCGGCTGGTGCGACCGACCGAACGCCGGCTTGGCGGTCTGGAGAAGTTCCCAGTCGCCGATGGTGCCGGGTCGCCGGCGGCGATGCGTGTTGGCGTTCGTGTTACGCAGGATCGTCAGCAACCAGGCCCGCGGATAGCGACCGTCGAAACGATCGATTGCCCGGTAGGCGCGCAGCAGCGTGTCCTGCACGAGGTCCTCGGCGTCGGCCTGACTCGAGGTGATAGTGAGGGCCACGCGTAGCAGCACCTCGATCTCGGGCTCCACCAACTCACGGAACGACGACTTCCGGGTAGCGTCATCCGGGGGCCGGGGCGCAGTCACGAGCGTGAAACCCGCCGAGCACGCAACACCCTTCCCACGTCGCTCTGCGCGGCTGAGACCGGTGGATCCGACACGGTTTCGCCTCTCCCGACGATCCAGTGGTCAGAACCGGCCCTCTCGCCCATCAGCATCCGTCAGGATCCCATGTCGCGCTACACACACTCCGCACGGTGGTACGACACCATCTCGGCCGAACCGATCTACCGAGTCGGTCGCGAGCGTGCCATTGCCGCCCTGCGCCTACGGGAAGGATCCCGTGTGCTCGACATCGGCTGCGGCACCGGGCTCAACTTTCCACTCCTCCTCGCCGCTATCGGTCCGAGCGGCCAGGTTGTCGGCGTGGACCGCAGTAGCCAGATGCTCGCAGTCGCACAACGCAAAACGATCCACCTGCCACCGGGAAACGTTGTCCTCGTCGAGGCCGACGCCGAGCAACTCGACCCTGCCACCCTCGGACTGGACGGCCCCGGCGCGGCGTTCGACGCCGTGCTCTTCGCCTACTCGCTCTCGCTGATGAGCAACAGGGAGCAAGCGTGGCTGCGGGCCTCCGCCTTGGTCCGCGCCGGTGGTCGCGCGGCCATCGTCGACATGCAGGCCCCCCACGGCTGGGGCCGCCTCCTCGATGCGCCCGCTCGCTTCGCCTGTCTCCTAGGTGGGGCGGACATCAATGCGCATCCGTGGACCCTGCTCGAAGGAGCCGCGACCGACATCCAGTCGTGGAGCCTGCGCGGCGGCCACGTCCAAGTGCGGGTCGGGACGCTCTGATGCGCACCCAGCACAGGGGTGCGGTCGGTTCACCATGCGGACACGGTGGCCGAGCTGGCCATAGGGCTCGGACTCGTCCTCGGGATCGCCACAAGACTCGCGGCCGTCGGCGGGCTACTGCTCATCGGGCCGATCTGGGTGATGTTGCTCCATACCAACCTCTACCTGTGGCAGTATCCGGCAGAGGACCTCTTTCCCCTGCTCCTGCTCGCGATCGTCCCCGCCGGCCGGCTGGGTGGATTGGACGGGCGGCTATCGCGGCACTTCGGATACCGCTGGCCCTTCTGAGCGAGGTCAGCAAGGGATGCGAAGCGCGCGTCATATCAGCGGCGCTGATCTTTACCTGATTCCGGTATCCACGTGGAGAACGACGTCGACAATGCGCTGGTCGAGGACTTTGACATCGACGGGCTTGGAGAGGTCGGCCGACCGATTTCGACAATCGGTTGCACCACGTATCCGCCGGGAGCAATTGTTATGTCGAAGCGGCCCCGCGGAATCGGTGCGGGTTTCCCTCGCGGACCCGTCAGCAGCGCTCACGCGGACGACCATCTCGGGCATTGGGAGATCGGGGCACGGTCGCTCGAGGGTCACGACCGGACACTGCGGCCCCGACACGACCACTCCCTGGATGCCGGACTGCGGCTTCGACGCAGGCGTCGGCTCGCCGCAAAGAGGAGCAATAGTGCGGACACGATTGTCGCGCAACGCTTCATGTCCGTTCGGTGCGCGGTCGATCGGCCGGGTTCCCACATCACCGCCGAGGTCGGAAGTTCAGTCGAGGGCGGGAATTACACCTGTACAGGTCGTGATGCTTCATGCGAGCTGGGGATGAGGAGTTCGGAAGCCGTCGACGCGGGCGTCGGCCTTGACCGCGGGAGCAAGGGGGAGTCGAGGACCCGTGGTTATCGAGTCGTAGTTCTTCGGTGTCTACGGCGTCCACCACATCCGCGTAAAGCCCACCGCCCAGCACCGTTTACCTGATGCCAGTGACCACGCTCGCGAACCCGGCCCGGTCCCGCGCACGGCGTGCCTTCTTGCCCATCATCGTTCCGCGACGTTTGTCATCTCCAGCAGCGCGGCGGCCAGCTGGCGCGCTTCGGCGGGGGTGAATTTGATCGCGAATCGGTCCCCGTAACCGACGCACACCGACGTTGATTCGCCGGGGGCGTTGTCGAGGAAGACCATGGCGTAGGCGATCGGATCAGGACTCTTCCGCCAGAATGTCGGGCCACCATCGATCGGCTCGTTCACCGTCAGCGCAATGAGACGGTCATCGGACCAGCAGTGTTGGTCCGAGGCGAAGAGCGCATCCCGGTGGCCGTCACCTTCGCGGCACCACGGCTGGCACACGATGGGGTTGACAGCCTTGTCGGTTCGGTCGACACGTGCGGTCGTGATAGTCATCGCGGTCCCCCGAAAATGCGGACGACGCCTCGCCCGGCCGCTAACAGATCATTATTTTTACGCGAACACACCAAACTGTGCAACTTTGAGTGACCGATTCGACCGAATCTGTGACGAAGGGGGGGCTTGGCTGTCGTTGTCGGTGATCGGCGCTGGTCACCGATCCGCTGCTGAACGAGAGCGCGTTCTCGGTCATTTCCAGGCCCGCTAGTGACGGGTGCGGGCGACAGTTCGGTGACTGTCGGAAGAACCCGAGGCCACGAGCCGACCGAGTCGAGGCCGCAACGAGAGATGTCCGCGCACTGCACCGGGTCGCGGTCGGCTTCTTGAGGGCCGCGCCGTTCGCGGCGGGGCATCGCCGTTAGCGTGCGGTCATGGACAACGAGGTGACCGAGGAACCCGACCCGAGCGCTGACGAAGCGCGGATGCCGGGATGGACGCCGTCAATCTCATGTTCGGCGGGTCGCCGGGCCCCCAGCTCCCGCTGGGCGTCTGCGTGTTCTGCCTGCAACAGGCGCGGGTCAATGAGGCGGTCGGATTGGTCTCCGGTTCGTCGGTCTGCGTGGCTCACGCGGTGGACTCGCACTAGGCAAATCTCGGCGCTGTTGCTGGTCTTTCCTTGGTGCGGCGCATAGCACCATCGTTGCGGGGGTATCTGGTCGAGTACGGGGCAACGAGAGGGAGAGATCGACATGAGTAAGGAAGCCAATCTGAGCGCTCAGGAGGCATTCGGCGACGCCGTCAATTCGGGCAACTTCGATGCGTTCGACGGGTTGGTCGCTGCCGACTCGGTGGACCACGACCCGGCACCGGGTCAGGGACCCGGGCCAGACGGGTATCGCGCCATGTTCACCGAGCTGCGCAGCGCGTTCCCCGATCTCCACATCGAGGTCGAGCATCTGGTCGCCACCGAGGACGAGGTGGCCTTCGCATACCGGATGACCGGGACACAGCAGGGACTACTTCGGGGCTTCCCCGCCAGCGGGAAGACGGTCTCCATCCGCGGAATGCAGATCAGCAGGTTTGCTAGCGGCAAGCTCGTCGAGCGCTGGGGGAGCAGCGATGAGTTGGGAATGTTGACGCAGCTCGGGCTGGTCACCGGATGAGCATGCTGCGCGGCCTTCTGGTCGGTGCAGCGGCCGGAGCCGCGGGAACCACAGCCTTGAACGCGGTCACGTACCTTGACATGGCCTTGCGCGGTCGAGCGTCGAGCAGCACTCCGCAGGACACGGTAGAAGCGCTGGCCAGGAAGGCCGGTGTCACGATCCCCGGAGACCAGGTCAGTCGAGACAACCGGGTGGAAGGTCTAGGCCCGCTGACGGGAATCGCAACCGGGGTCGCCGTCGGCGCCCTGATGGGGTTGCTTCGAGCGATCGGTTTCACTTCGCCGCCGGCACTCACAGCCATCATCGCTGGCTCGGCCGCGATGGCGTTGAGCGACGGTTCGATGGCTTCCCTCGGAGTGTCCGACCCCCGTACACGGACCGCGAAGGACTGGCTCAGCGATGCCCTCCCGCACGCGAGCTACGGCGCCGTGGTGACCGCTGTCCTGCACACCATCGACGCCCGCTGACGCACCCGATCCCGGATGACGGTCAGTTGGCAGCTATGCGGGCGCATCGGGCCGTTTGTCGCGTTTGCGAGGTAAAATTAGAGTAGTATTCAAGTGGCCAGACCGGCCGCAATCTCCGAAAAGGAGTCACCGCGATCATCTTGGGTGTCATTATCGTCATCCTCGCACTGCTCGTAGCAAAGCTGGCCGTGCTCTTGTGGATCGGAATCGTGCTGATTGTCGTCGGCGTGGTACTGAACCTGGTTCCGATCGGCGGAACTCGACGCCGAGTCTTCTAGCGCACGTCACATCGGCACGCAGCACAGGCTCCTGACGCCCTGCTTGCCGGGGCGGCCATCCATTCGGTCCAAACTTCGACGACCTCCAATGTGTCGACAGCCCTCATCTCGAGCTGCTAGCTGTTCTCGGTCACGGCGGAAATGGGCAAACTGTGGCCAGCGAGATCGTGACGTAGCCGAAACGCTGCCGGTTGTGTTTCATGCCGTTGTGCGCCCATCGCGATGAATGGTTTCGCCGAAGTCTCTCGTTGACTAGGGGGCACACGCTTCTAGTCTGGTCCGTAACACGCGAACCTCATTGAGAAGCGTATCCCGATGGACAGTTACTCCTACGCCGATGTGATCGAACGGCTGTTCCGTCAGTTCGACGGAGTCATAGCGTTACCCGTTATCGTCGAGGTGACCCACGAGTGTCGCCAACAGCTGCTGGTTCGTCTGGCTGTCATTGTGTCGAGTCTCGCCATAGCGGTCCGAGTCGCGATCGGAGCGGAGGCCGCCCGCAGCGAAGCGAGGACGGCCGCAGCGCAGGGAGCGTCGCCGCGCGAAGCGCGGCGCTTGAACCAGTAAGGACAAGTCTCACCACATCGGCGTCGGCCTGTCGCTCTATGCGCTGCTGCATGTACGCTCACGCTGTGAGTGATGCACTGAGGGTCCGGCTCGGGGGAGAGTTGCGGGCTCTTCGCGAGGGATCCGGGCTGAGCGGCTCATCGGTGGGCAGTCAGCTCGGCTGGTCGCAGTCGAAGGTGTCGCGTGTGGAGACGGCTCGGTTTGGGGCGACGCTGGGTGAGGTCGCCGAGCTGGTCGGTGTTTTCGATGTGCCCGACGATGTGCGGGCGGAGCTGCTGTCGATGGCCGCTCGGGCGAGCGGGGTGCCGGGCGCGTGGGTGGTGCGTGCTGGTGGATCTGGTCGTCGGCAGGCGGAGGTCGCCGCGGTCGAGTCGAGACTGACGCGCCTTCGTCAGTACCACGCGCTCGGCGTGCCAGGGTTGCTCCAGGTGCCCGCGTACACCCGGGCCCTGGCCGCTGCGATCGGGTACCACGACCCCGACGCACTGGTGGATCGTCGCCAGAGCCGACAAGCGCTGATCCGGACGCCCACCGGGCCGGACTGTGCGTTCGTGTTGGACGAGCGCGCGTTGCGGCGCTGGCCAGGCGATGTGGACGTGATGACCTCGCAGCTGGACCGACTGCTGGTGGCGTCGAAGTGGCCGAAGGTCGACCTGCGGGTCTTGCCGTTTGGGGGCGGCGCGCACGCCATCGCACTCGCCCCGTTCATCGTCTATGACTTCCGCGCCGAGGACAGTCCACCGGTGGTGTTCAGCGAAGGCCAGTCGGCCGACACGTATTTGTCGGAACCGGTGGATGTCGAACGCCACACACGGCTGTTTGGTCAGCTACAAAGTGAGGCATTGTCGCCGGCTGCCAGTCGGCGTTTCTTTTCAGACCTACGGCGCGACCCTGCGGCGTAGCAACCAGAGGGGACTCAGCATGAGCATCGATTGGGAGTCAGCTGCGTGGCGCAAGAGCGTCCACAGCGACACAGGTGAGTGCGTGTCGGTCGCGATCGTCGGTGACACGATCGGTGTCCGCGACGACAAGGCTGCGAGTGGGCCGATCTTGGAGTTCACGACCGGTGAATGGTCGGCGTTCCTCGCTGGTGTGACGGACGGCGAGTTCACGGTCGGGCGGCTCCGCTCGACGTCATGAGCAACGCGGTGGACGGCCAGCAGTCGAGCACGCTTGCCCGACCTACGGGCATCAACAGGCTGCTGGCCTCCACAGCGGTGTCACTGATCGGACAGGGAGCGGTCGCCGCGGCAGCTCCTCTGTTGGCTGCGTCGCTGACGTCGAGCCCGCTCGCCGTGGCGTCGGTGACGGCTGCTCGATCGGCGGCGTCGTTGATCGTCGGTCTGCCGGCTGGTGCCTTTGTGGACAGGTGGGCGCGTCGATCCACGATGGTCGGTGCTGACCTGATTCGCAGCTTGGTGCTGATCGGCCTGGCCCTGTTGGTCGCGGCGGGCTGGGCGACGATTCCACTGGTGATCGTGTGCGTGTTCGTCATCGGTTCTGCGGGGTCCTTCTTTGATCCGGCTGCGCAGGCAGCGATCCCGGCCCTGGTGGGGCGAGACGACACTCGCGCATTGACTCGCGCCAACGGGTGGCTTTGGGGTCTGGACGTGTTCGGCCGTTCGCTGCTCGGCCCACCCTTGGGCGCGGCCCTGTTCGTGGTTGCTGCGTGGTTCCCGTTCGGGCTGAACGCGGTCACCTTTGCCGTGTCGGCTCTGCTGCTGATCGGTGTTTCCCGACTGCCCGCACCGTCCCGGGAGCGGCCACCGACACGTCTGCGTGAGGACATCGCCGAGGGTTTGCGGTACTTGTTTGGGCATGCGCACCTTCGGCTGCTCGCGCTCGGGATGGCTGCCTACAACTTTGGCTACAACGTCGCCTACGCCACCCTCGTGCTCTACGTGACACGAACCCTCGGCCTGCGCGACATCGCGTTCGGAATCGTCCTCGCCGTTCTCGCCGTCGGGGGCGTCGCCGGCGGAGGGCTCGGCCCAGCCATCGCGCGTCGGCTGCCAGCACTTCGCATCTACGCCTTCGCCCTGCTCATCCAAGCCGTGGCCTGGTTCAGCTTCTTCGCCTTTCACAACGTGGCCGCGTCAGCAATCGGTCTATTCGCGGTCGGCGTCGCCTCGACCACCGTGACCATCGCCGGTGGCACCGCCCGACAGACACTGACCCCCGACGCGTTACTCGGCCGAGTAGGTGCTGGCACCCGCGTCGTCGGCATCGGATCTGCCGCCATCGGCGCCCTTCTCGGCGGCGGCCTGGCGGACGTCTGGTCACTCACGACCCCATTCCTGGTTGCCGGAGCCTTCCTCACGGTGGCGTCCGTCGCGTTCGGTCTCGGCAGTCGCGGGCTACCCCGACCCGAGTAACTCACCGCAGTCCCACGGCGACACGCCGCAGCCCTCTCGACGTTGACTTCTATGCACTGGTGAGTCAGTCTGATGCAGACATGCATTTCACTCACCTGTTGGAGGTACCTCATGGCAATGAATGTGGATTTGAAGTCGGCGCTGGCGTTGGTGGTGTCGGAGGCTCGGGAGCGGCAGACCTACACGGGCACGGGCGATGCTCGGGTCGCGTCGGGTCGTCTGGTGGATGTGGCCGGCAGGCCGTTGTCCGGGTGTTCGGCGCTGGTGCTGACGGACGCGTTCGGGTTGGCGTCGGATGCGGCGGTGTTGGTGCCGGATTCGCAGATCGCGGCGCTGATCCCGGGGTCGGTTGTGCGCCTGGACGGCGAGCTGCACGCCCGACTGGTGGGCGGCGACTACGGGTCGATCCGCACGACCGTCACCGCCGAACGGGTCACACCGCTGGGCGACGCGGCGCAGATCCTGCGGGGCCTGGCGGAGAAGGCACCGAAGCCGGCCGAGACACGTCCGGCGGCGTGACGTGATCCTCGGGTCAGCCGTCGTCGGCTGCAGTCGGGAGGCGTGGTTCTGGCTGACGTTGCCGTTCCGGCTGTTGCGTCGTCATCGAGGGCTTGTCGTCGCCTCGGTCGGGGTTGCGATTGTGGCGGTTGCGTTGGGCTATAGCCACACGGTGCGTCTGTGTGTCGTGGGCCTGGTCGTGGTGGTCGTGGGGCTGCGCGGTTGGTGGCATCTCGACCCGGCTTCGTTTGATGCTCGGCTGGCGGGACCGTATCGGCGGCGGCTGATCCGAGGGCACGTGCATCGGTCGTGGCCGTTGGTGTGTCACCGCGCGGGGTTGACGTTCACGGCCGCGGCCAACCGTCGCGGTGAGCCCGCCGTTCAGGTGGTGCCGCAGCTGCGGGCTCGCTGGGTTGATGGTCGGCTGTGTTTGTCACCACAGATGCTGGCCGGGCATGACCTGACCGTGTGGGAGACCGCAGCCGAAGCGGTGCGGGTTGCGGCCGGTGCGAGCCGCGTCGAGCTACGGACCGATGAGTCGCGGACGAGGGTGCAGATTTGGTTGGCCTACGGCGACAAGCTGACCGTCCCGTTCACCACCGCAGTGCCCGAGCTGGAGGCCCCGGTCTCAACGGCTGGCGTGGTGTTGGGGCGGACCGAGGACGGGGGCCCGTTCTCCATCCGCCTCGGGGTGCACACGCTCGTCGCGGGTGCGACCGGTGCAGGGAAGGCGTCCGCGGTGCACGGCTTGCTAATCGGCCTCGGCCCGGCCATCCGAGCCGGTGTCGTCCAGGTCCACGGCATCGACTTGAAGGGCGGCATGGAACTCGGCATGGCCAGGCCGTGTCTGACCCGCTGCGCCACCACTCCGGCTCAGGCAGTGATCGTGCTCGAGGAAGCCGCCGCGGCGATGTCCGCTCGTGCAAGCCGGCTGGCGGGACACACCCGCACGCACGCGGCGTCACAGGTCGATCCGTTGATGGTGGTCCTGGTCGACGAGCTCGCTGCGATCACGGCGTACCTGACCGACCGGGACCTGAAGAACCGCGCCGCGACGGCGTTGTCGCTGCTGCTCTCGCAGGGCCGGGCGGTGGGTTACATGGTCGTGGCGTGTTTGCAGGACCCGCGCAAGGAAGTCATCCCGATGCGGGGCCTGTTCACCCAGACCCTGGGCCTCCGCCTCCGCGACGGCAGCGAGACCGACATGGTCGTCGGACCACACGCGAGGCACGTCGGTGCGGCATGTGAGCTGATCCCCGCGACCCTCCCCGGTGTCGGGTGGATGGTCCCCGACTCCGGCGGCCAGCCGGTTCGGTTCCGCCTCGGGCACGTCACCGACACCGACATCCGCCTTGCAGCGAGACGTTTCCCGGCCGCCACGCGGCTCCCGATCACCGTGCCCGAACCGGCCCCGGACAAACCTCGCGCTTCACGGGCTACCCGGACGGCGGATGCGGCATGAGCACGGGCTGGACGATGGAGGCGAGCGAGGATGGCGAACGTGTCCTGCTCCCAGCGACGGCCGCTCGCGAGCTGGAGAGCGTCCTCGAGCCGGACTGGGCCGTCGACGCAGCGTGCGTGTCCGTCGATCCCGAGCTGTGGTTCCCCGACAAGGGCGGCACCACTTCACGAGCAGTGTTGGAGATCTGCGCGAGCTGCCCGGTCCGCAGATCTTGTCTCGCCAGCGCGATCGTCAACCTGGAGGACGGCATCTGGGGCGGCGTCCAAGCGCTGCAACGAAGCCAAGCCCGCGGACAAATCTGGCGCGGCGCCGAAACTCTCGCCGTGCTGGACGAGCTCCTCGACCAGGCCGCCACGACACGCAGCCAGCGCAGGTCCGCCGCATGACGCGCTCACTGGTCAGTGCCCCGATCGCCAACGCCGACGGGGACATCGAACTGTCGCCAGCTGCCGGTCGTGAGGTGTTCGCGCGGATCAACCGACCCGACTTCCCCCGCTGGGCCACCCAAGTGACCGGGACCGGTGGCTGTTCGCATCCGGTCCGACTGGTCGGCTCCTCCACCACGATCGACACGGGAACAGGGGAAGTCGTCGGCGCCTACGAGTCCGCGACCGAACCGGACCGGGTCACCTATGTGCGGTGCGGTAACCGGCGCGCGGACGTCTGCCCGTCCTGTTCGACCGAGTACGCGGGTGACCTGTGGCATCAACTCTCAGCCGGCATGGTCGGCGGGAAGGGAGTCCCCGAGGAGATCCGTCAGCACCCGCTGGTGTTCGCGACCCTGACTGCTCCGTCGTTCGGTGCCGTGCACGGCTGCAGCAAGCCCGGTCGGTCAGCTCGTCGCTGTCGCCCACGTTCAGCGAAGACGATGTGTGCGCATGGGCGGTCGACCTGGTGCATGCGTATGCATGCCGACACTGACGCTGAGGTCGGGCAGCCGCTCTGCCCGGACTGCTACGACTACACCGGCCATGTGATCTGGCAGTGGTGGGCGCCCGAGCTGTGGCGGCGGTTCACCATCACGCTGCGCCGACACGTCGCCCAACACCTCGGGCTGTCCGAGAAGGCGGCGCGTGACCTGGTGCGGGTGCAGTTCGCGAAGGTCGCCGAGTATCAACGCCGCGGCGTCGTCCACTTTCACGCGCTGATCCGGCTCGACGGCCCGCCCTGTGATGACGACCATTGGCCGCTCCCGCGCGTCGACGTCTCCGCAGACGAGCTCTGCGATCTCGTGCAATCAGCTGCGGCCACGGTTCGCTTCGTGTCGCCGGTAGATGGTCCGCGATTGCCGGCGCGGGAGTTGCAGTTCGGGGCACAGGTTGACGCGCGGATCGTGCACGACCTGGCCGAGCGGGACGACCCGGCTGATGGTGACCTGCATCCGGAGACGGTCGCGGCGTATATCGCGAAGTACGCAACGAAGGCCACCGTGGCTGAGCCCGGTGCTGGTGTGCAGGCACATCTACGCCGGATTCGGCGCACCGTCGACCAGTTCGGTCGAGCCGCAACTCGCGAGCCCTTCGACGGTGTCAACGTCGGCCGTGTCGCGCCGTATGGCCGGCTCGGGCGGTGGGCGGATTCACTGGGGTTTCGTGGCCGGTTCGGCACAGCGTCCCGCGCCTTCTCGATCACTTTGACCTCGCTCCGCGACGCCCGCCGCGCCTACAAACGCCAGGATTCCTCATCGCCGCGGATGGCTGACCAAAGCAACGCCAACGTCGACCAAGTCGGCGAGGAGGTGACCACGTTGGTGGTCGGGTCGTGGCAGTTCGTCGGGATGGGCTGGTTGACCAACGGGGACGCTGCGCTCGCCGCCGACACGGCTGCGCGGGCACGTGAACACCGGTTGACCAAGGCTGCTGCTCGTCGGCTGGCGGCTTGATCGTGTTGCTGTGCTCACTTTCTGGGCGTCCTCCCGATCCTTGCTGCTTGTTGGCTCGGTCGATCGGCGTCAGGGCTGGAACGAAGTGGAATCACGAAGTGACGCCGGAGGCGGCCTTGACGCTGACCGGCCGGGCCGACATCACCGTTGTGGGTCGGGAGGACAGCCTGTGGGAGGGGAAGAGTATGAACGAGGTTCCGGAGAAGCCGGCGGGGTCGGTGCAGTTGGAGCGCCGATGGTTCACGGTGGCTGAGGTTGCCGAGATGCTCGGCTACGGGGAGTCGAAGGTGCGGACGCTTGTCATTTCTGGGGACTTGAGGTCGTGCAAGGACGGTGGGTCGCGGCGGATTCTTCCTCAGTGGATCGATGAGTACGTTGCTCGTCGAGCCGATTCGGAATGGCGCCCGGCGCGGTGAGTCCGGCAAGGTCGCGTCACAACGGCGAGGGGTCGATCTATCCGTGTAGTCACGGGTTCGGCGCCTACGCGTGGATCACGACACCTGACGGGCGTCGGCAGCGCAAGTATGTCTACGGAAAGTCCCGCGAGGATGTGCATAAGAAGTGGCTCGAGTTGCTGCGCTCCGCGGGAAGTGGGCCGGTCGTGTCCAAGACTCCGACGTTGGCGCAGTACATGTCCGGTTGGCTCTCGGAGGTCGTCGAGCCCAACCTGGCTCCGAGCACAGTGTCGAATTACGCGATGTTCGTCCGGTTGTACATCGGTCCCGACCTTGGCCTGCGCAAGCTCGACAAGCTCACGGTCCGCGACGTTCAGGCGTGGATGAACGTCCTTCGGACTCGGTGTCAATGTTGTTTCCAGGGTAAGGATGTTGCGCGGGACAAGCCGAAGTGTTGTGCCGTCAGCGAGTGCTGTCATCAGGTTGCGTCGGAGTGGACAAGACATCAGGCGTGGACGGTGTTGCGGGCAGCCTTGGCGTCGGCGGTTCGAGACGAGCTGGTACCGCGGAACGTCGCTGCACTCGTGCGAGTTCCCGTTCCGCGGCAGCGTCGGACGGTGATGTGGTCCGTCGAGGAGTCGCGGCGGTTCCTGGAATCGGCGCGGGCGGATGGCGATCCCTACTACGCCGGCTACGTACTGATGCTGGTGCTCGGTTTGCGTCGCGGTGAGGTGCTCGGGCTCGCATGGGAGGACGTGGACCTGGGGGCGCAGGAGCTGCACGTGTCTTGGCAGCTGCAACGGATCGGAGGTCGGCTGTTGCGGCGGGAGACGAAGACGGCGTCGTCAGATGCCGCCCTCCCTCTTCCCGACATCTGCGTCCGCGCGCTCGAGGTTCGGCTGGGCGACCGGGCCGCGGAAGTCGCGGTGGCGAGTGAGCTGTGGCACGAGTCAGGGCTCGTCCTGGCCACTCCGTTGGGCATGCCGGTTGATCCGCGGAACTTCTATCGGGCGTTCAAAGAGCGCGCTACGAGGGCCGGCGTTCCGGTTACTTCGGTCCATGCCACTCGGCGAGCGTGTGCGTCGCTACTGGTGGCATTGGATGTCCACCCTCGGGTGGCGATGCAGATCCTGCGTCATAGTCAGATCGCGGTCACGATGGACGTCTACAGCCAGGTGTCGAGCGCGTCGACGGTTTCCGCGCTGAAACGGCTGGGTGACCAGCTCACCTCGGCGATCGATAACACGTAGGTTTCGGCCAATCGGTGAGCATTGAACGTCGTCCCTCGTGCTCCGATCGTTGGTGAATCGTCTACCACCTGCTGCCCCTGTGGGCGCCGAGCGGGCTGTGCTGAGCGTGGGCGAGCCACTGCACAAGGCCAACCGTGCGGTGGATCGACTGAAGACTGAGCTCGACTGTCGTCGACCCGGTTAGTGTTGGCTCGACTGGGCTGGGGAGGTGGGCGAGTTGGCGGCAGCAACGGAGGTGCCCATCACGGGCACCGTCTTAGGCTGGGCGATCGACGAGGCGGGATTCACCGAGGAGGAAGCAGCACGTCGCGCCAAAGTCGACGTGCTGACACTTCAAGCGTTCATCACGGGTATCCAACGGCCAACGAAGACGCAGTTCAACAGGCTCGTCGAGGCCGTGCGACGGCCTTCTGCGATCTTCTTTCTGTCAGAGCCCCCGGCACGAGCCGGACTGCCAACGAGATTCCGAAGCGCGCCTGGTGGCCACTCACTCGGACCTGTTGCGATCCGCGAGGTCAGGAAGGCCCGACGGCTGCAGGCCGTGATGTCGTGGCTCCTGCAACAGGTTGATGACGATTCTCCGGTGGTCGCTCTGGACACTGTCGACTGGCTGGAATCGGACCCAACGGTAGAAGGAGAGCGATTCAGGCGCGCGCTAGGGGTAACACTGGTCGAGCAGGCGGCGTGGAGAAGTCAAGCGGACGCTCTGCGTGAATGGCGAGCGATCTATGACGAGATGGGCATCCTCGTGTTCTCCCTCCAGCTCGGGAAGGCCGAGATCCGCGGATTTTCAGCGTGGGACGTCGCAGCTCCCGTGCTCGCTGTGAACACCGCTTATGTTGAGAGCGCTCGCATCTTCACGATGGCTCACGAGTTTGCGCACCTGGTCAGTAGGACCGACGCGACCTGCCAGAACTGGGTCAATCCGACTGAGACTCCGGCTCGCAGCATCGAGCGATGGTGCGAGCGTTTTGCCGCGGCCTTTCTGCTGCCGCCGACCATGCTCAGGCCCTACCTGGCCTACCAGTTCAGCATCGGGGAGCCTCAGTCGGTCACTGACTTCGACACGGTGTGGAAGCTTTCTCGACGCCTGAAGGTGAGTGCCCGTGCGATGGCGATCACGCTTCAAGAGATGGACTTGGGCCCCGCACACTTGTATGCCCTGGTCGAGGAGGAGGCTGACAAGGTCGATCGTCGACCGCAACGCGACGAAGAGAGTGGTGGGGGCGTCAAGGCGCACTTCGCTCGCTTGATGCAATATGGACCTCGAACGGCGAGCCGGGTCGTCGCCGCGAGCGCTTCTGGCGAGCTCGGCGAACGTGACGCGGCAGACTACCTAGGTCTTGACATGGGCGGGCTCGCGGATCTTGAGCGTGAGTTGCGCAATACGCAGCGGGTCACCTAGTGGTGGACGCCGATCATGTCTGGCTGATCGACTCGTCGGCCCTCATCAACATCAAGCGCGTAACTCAACAGGACCAGTGGGCCATGCTGAAGCGTATGGAGGCGATGGTCATCTCCGGGGAACTGACCTTTCCAAGGCAAATCAAGATCGAGGTCACCGAGGTGATGCACCCGGATGCGCCCGGCGTCTGGGCCGCCGGCGTCTTCGAGTCCACCCCACATCCCAAGAGTCCGGACTATGCGTTCATGAGCGAAGTCATGTCGTCCCCTGCGCAGCACGTCGTGGACGCGACTAAGCAGAAGGAGGACGGCGACCCCTGGCTGCTTGCACAAGCTCTGCAGCTCGCCGCTGGGGGACGCGATGTCACGGTTGTGACCGAGGATCGGAGAGACAACCCGACCAGGATCGCAGTCACGACTGCATGTGACCATCTCGGCCTGCGGTGGTGCGACTTGGCTGACTTCATGGATATGTGCGGCCTCAAGGGCACAATCAAGAAGGATCGCGAACAGTCCTAGGTCGGGCTAGGTGTGGATCGAGTCCGGCAGGCTCGGCGTCACGGAGTGCTGTCCGTGACCCACTGCTGTACTTCACTGCTGTACATCGCCCACAACCGACTCGGCCACGCGAATCGAAGTCAGTGTTTCCGCAGGTCAGGTGTGGTGGAGACGAACGGACTCGAACCGTCAACCCCCTGCTTGCAAAGCAGGTGCGCTACCAATTGCGCCACGTCCCCCGGGAAGTGCCGGGATGAGCAGTCAGCCCTTGCGTGGTGTCACCGTGTCGGTCGCCTCGGCCCACAGGTCCTGCTCGGCGGCATCGGCCTGCGTCCTGCGCCACGCCCATACCGCCCCTGCCACCGCAACGGCGAGCACGATCAGCTTCTTTGGCATGTTTGCCTCCCAGCCGCCACCGTACGCGGCGGATCCGGGACGGAGCCACCGAGTGGGCCTAACTGGATTTGAACCAGTGACCTCTTCCTTATCAGGGAAGCGCTCTAACCAAGCTGAGCTATAGGCCCGTGGGCGACGACGTACGTTACCGCAGGCCAACGTGACGCCTCAAACGGGACGTCACACGTGGACAGCCGCGCTCATTCCTCTTCGGCGAGGGTGACTTCGATGCCGCCCAGGAGCGACGCCGACAGGTTGTAGAGGAACGCCCCGAGCGTCGCCAGCGCCGTCATCAGTACGACGTCGACCACAGAGATCAGCGTCGTGAAGCCGGCCACCTTGTTGAACCCGACGTAGTTGTTGATGTCGAACTTGGTAGTCGAGTTCGCGCCGAGGACGTCGCTGACCGTCGAGTTGATCGAGTCGAACACTCCACTCGCGCTCAAGACGTTCCACACCACCAAGACCGCGACTATCGTCATGATGCCCCACGCGATGGACAGCATGAACGCCATCTTCATCACTGACCACGGGTCGACGCGTGACGCGGTCAGCCGGGCCCGACGGGGCCGGGGCGCGCGTGGCGGGGGTGGGTTCTTCGCATGCCGGGTGACCTCCGTCGACACCGGCGGACCGAACGCCACCGACTCCACAGCCGAGCCCGGCGCCGCCTCTTGTGTGGGAGCGCTCGCGGGCGAGTCGTCGGCAACCCGGCTCAGCCGTTCGCCAACCGACTTCCGGCCACGCTTGAGTGGACCGAGCGACTGGGCACCCGACCCGGAATCAGCGGCGGCTTTGCTGTCGGCTCGAGGGATCACTTGCGTCGACTGCTCGTCGTCCCTGCTCGTCACGGGCTGTCCTCCTCGGGCTCGGCGGCACCATCGGCGTCGTCCGGCGTCTCTGTGTCGTCACTCTCGACCGTTGCATTGTCGCTCACAGTGTCCACTGGCACCGACAGATCGGTGCCGTCTGTTTCGGTGGCGTCGACGCCCCCGATGGCAACGTCTGCCGCGACCTCAGCGTTCCGCGCCACCGCAACGACCGTGTCATTGCCCCGCACGCCGGCGAAGATGACCCCCATGGTGTCACGACCCTTGGCCGGAACGTCGGCGACCGAGCTACGCGTGACCTGCCCGCTCGCCTTGATGCACAGCACCTCGTCGGTCTCCGAGACCACGAGGGCGCCCACCAGCGAGCCACGATCGTCGACCGTCTTCATCGCTTTGATGCCGATCCCCCCACGTCCCTGCAGGCGGTACTCGCTGACGCGTGTGCGCTTGGCGTAACCGCCGTCGGTGATCGTGAACACGAACAGATCCGCACCGGGAACGGTCGTCGCGACCGTCTCGGTGTCGATCGGCGTCTCGTCCGGAACTTCGCCGTCGACGAGCTCGGCGACCACCGCCGCCTCGTCCTCGGCCGGCACGACCGCCATCGACAGGAGTTCGTCATCGCCGCGGAACTTCATCCCGGTCACACCTGACGTCGCACGACCCATCGGACGTAGCTGGTCGTTGTCTGCCCGGAACCGGATCGACTGCGCCCTGCGGGACACCAGCAGGAGGTCGTCACGGTCCGACACCAGCGCGGCGCCGATCAGCTCGTCGCCATCCTCACGGAAGTTGACCGCGATCAGCCCGCTGCTGCGGGCCGAGTCGTAGTCGGCCAGCAACGTCTTCTTGACCAGGCCCTTCTTCGTCGCGAGCACCAGGTACGGCGCCTGCTCGTAGTCACGCAGCGTCAGGACCTGCGCGATCTTCTCGTCCGGCGCGAAACTCAACAGCCCGGCCACGTGCTGACCGCGTGCATCACGCGCTGCCTCGGGTAGTTCCCAGACCTTGGTCCGATAGACCCGGCCGGCGTTGGTGAACACCAGGATCCAGTGGTGATTCGTGGTGACGAACATCTGATCGATGACGTCGTCCTCGCGCAGCGACGCACCACGGACTCCACGGCCGCCCCGGCGCTGACTGCGGAACAACTCGGCCGACGTGCGCTTTGCGTAACCACCGCGCGAGATCGTGACGACGACATCCACGTCGGGGATGAAGTCCTCCATCGACATGTCGCCGTCGGCCCGGATGATCGTCGTCCGACGCTCGTCCCCGTAGCGATCGGTGATCTCCTGCAACTCGTCGGAGACGATCTGGCGCTGCCGCTGCTCGCTGTTCAAGATGTCGGTGTAGTCGGCGATCAATAGCTCGAGCTCGGCCAGCCGGTCGAGGATGCGCTGACGCTCCATCGCCGCCAGCCGGCGCAGCTGCATGACGAGGATGTACTCGGCCTGCTCGGTGTCGATCTCGAGGAGCTCCATCAGCCGCACCCGTGCCTCGTCGGGCGTCTGACTCGCACGGATCAGCGCGATGACCTCGTCGATCATGTCGAGCGCCTTCACCAGCCCGCGGTAGAGGTGCGCCTCACGCTCGGCCTCCCGCAGCATGAAGCGGGTACGGCGCTGGATGACGTCGATCTGGTGCCGCACCCAGTGGCTGACGAATGCGTCGAGGGAGAGCGTGCGGGGCACGTCGTCGACCAGGGCGAGCATGTTGCAGCCGAAGGTCTGCTGCAGCGAGGTGTGCTTGTAGAGGTTGTTCAGCACGACTCGCGGCTGGGCATCGCGGCGCAGCGTGATGACGAGCCGCTGACCGGTCGAACCGGATGTGTCGTCACGGAGGTCGGTGATCCCCTGCAGCTTGCCGGCGTTCACGAGTTCGGCGATGTTCTGCGCGAGCCGGTCCGGGTTGACCATGTAGGGAAGCTGGGTGGCGACGAGTGTCGTCCGGCCCTGCTTGTCCTCTTCGATGTCGATCACCGCGCGCATGACGACGGATCCGCGGCCGGTGCGATACGCCTCTTCGATCCCCTGAGTGCCGACGATCAGGGCGCCCTGCGGGAAGTCGGGGCCCTTGATCCGCTCGACCAACGCCTCGAGGAGTTCACTCCGGGTGGCATCGGGGTGCGCTAGCGCCCACTGCGCACCCTCGGACACCTCGCGCAGGTTGTGCGGCGGGATGTTAGTGGCCATGCCGACCGCGATCCCGGACGAGCCGTTGACCAGGAGGTTCGGGAAACGGGCCGGCAGGATCACCGGCTGGGTGGTCTGACCGTCGTAATTCGGTTCGAAGTCGACGGTGTCGCGGGTGATGTCGCGGACCATCTCCATCGCCAGCGGCGCCATCCGGCATTCCGTGTAGCGCATGGCCGCGGCCGGGTCGTTCCCCGGCGAACCGAAGTTGCCCTGGCTGTCGACGAGCGGGTAGCGCATCACCCACGGCTGTGCGAGCCGGACGAGGGTGTCGTAGATCGCGCCGTCACCGTGCGGGTGGTACTGACCCATCACCTCACCGACGACGCGGGCGCACTTGTTGAAACGCCGGTCGGGTCGGTAGCCACCGTCGTACATCGCGTACAGCATCCGGCGGTGAACAGGCTTGAGCCCGTCCCGCACCTCAGGCAGCGCGCGTCCCACGATGACGCTCATCGCGTATTCGAGATAGCTGGCCTCGATCTCCCCACGGAGGTCGATGGGGCGGATCCGCAGGGTGTTGCCCTCGTCGTCGAGCCCGTCGCCGGTGGTTCCGCCGCGGCCCGGGGGCACAGGGGTGTCAGTCATGGTCGTTGGTCCTTACCGTTGGTCGTCCTGCCGAAAGATCAGATGCACGATCGACTGCACCGCTCGTATCCGGAGCGGCTAGATGTCGAGGAACCGGACATCCTTGGCGTTGTGCTGAATGAATGAACGGCGCTGATCGACGTCTTCACCCATCAGGATCGCGAACATCTCATCGGCTCGTGCTGCATCTTCCAGGGTGACCTGGAGGAGAACCCGGCCATCACGATCCATCGTCGTTTCCTTGAGCTCCTGGTAGTTCATCTCACCAAGACCCTTGTAACGCTGGATCGGACCGTCCTTGGGCAGTCGCTTACCCTGCTCGGCACCGATCGCGAGCAGACCGTCGCGCTCGCGGTCGGAATAGGCCAACTCGTGCTTGTGCGGATTGAGCCAGCGGATCTTGAACAGCGGTGGCTGCGCCAGGTAGACGTGGCCGGCTTCGATGAGCGGGCGCATGAACCTGAACAGAAACGTCAGCAGCAACGTGCGGATGTGAGCACCGTCGACGTCGGCATCGGCCATCAGCACGATCTTGTGATAACGCAGCTTCGCCAGGTCGAAATCCTCGTGGATACCCGTTCCGAACGCAGAGATCAGTGCCTGGATCTCCTGGTTCTGGAGAACCTTGTCGATACGTGCCTTCTCGACGTTGAGGATCTTGCCGCGGATCGGGAGGATCGCCTGTGTGCGAGGATCTCTTCCCTGCTTGGCAGAACCGCCTGCCGAGTCACCCTCGACGATGAAGATCTCGCACTCTTCGGGGTTGTTCGACTGGCAGTCGGACAGCTTTCCCGGCAGACCACCGCCACCGAGCAGACCTTTGCGGTCGCGGGCGAGGTCACGTGCCTTGCGTGCGGCCATCCGTGCCGCCGACGCATCGATCGCACGCTTCACGATCAGCGTGCCGATCTTCGGGTTCGCCTCGAACCATGCACCGAGCTTGTCGTTGACGGCCTTCTGGACGAAGCCCTTCACCTCGGTGTTGCCGAGCTTGGTCTTGGTCTGACCCTCGAACTGCGGCTCTTCGAGCTTGACCGAGATGATGGCGGTCAGGCCCTCGCGCACGTCGTCGCCGGTGAGTCGGTCTTCCTTCTTCTTGATCAGGTTGTTCGCCTCGGCGTAGGCGTTCACCGTCGTCGTCAAAGCGGCGCGGAACCCTTCTTCATGGGTTCCGCCCTCGTGGGTGTTGATGGTATTGGCGAAGGTGTGCACCGATTCGGAATAGCTCCGGCTCCACTGCATGGCGATCTCGAGCGCCAGAGACTGGTCGGGCTTGTGCGTCTCCAGCGAAATGGCCGGCTCGTGAATAGGCTCTTTGGTCTTGGACAGGTAAGCGACGAAATCGACGAGGCCGTCGTCGTATTTGAACGTCTGCTCGCGCGGGCCCTGTTCGGTGGCCTTCTGTACTTCTTCGGCCTCGGCGGTGTCGTCGGCGGCGACGTCGACGTTCTGTTCGGACCGCTCGTCGCGGAACGTGAGCTGGAGACCCTTGTTGAGGAAGGCCATCTCGCGCAGCCGCGTCGAAATGGTGTCCGCGCTGTACGTGGTCGTCTCGAAGATCTCTTCGCTGGCCCAGAACGTGATCGTCGTGCCGCGGCGGTTGTCGGGGTCGGGGAACTCGAGGAGGTCGGTCGTCGGAACGCCGATGTGGAACGTCTGCTCGTAGCGCGTGCCCTCGAGATAGACCTGCACGACGAGCTTGTCGGCCAATGCGTTCACGACGGACACACCGACACCGTGCAGCCCACCCGAGACCTTGTAGCCGCCCCCGCCGAACTTGCCTCCGGCGTGCAGCACGGTCAGGACGAGCGTCACCGCGGGGATCTTCTCGATCGGGTGCATACCGACAGGAATGCCACGGCCGTTGTCCTCGACCCGCACTCCACCGTCGGCCTGGAGGACGACCAGAACCCGGTCGGCGTAACCGGCCATCGCCTCGTCCACCGCGTTGTCGACGACCTCGGTCACCAGCTGGTGCAGGCCGCGCTCACCGGTCGAGCCGATGTACATACCCGGGCGCTTGCGCACTGCCTCGAGTCCTTCGAGCACCTGGATCGCAGATGCGTCGTAGAACGGCAGCACAGCAGGCACCCACGGCGTCTCCACCGAATCGGGTTCGATGATGGTCGAGCCCCCCAGCGTCAGGTCGGCGCTCAGATCAGGTGAAACAACTGAGTCGGCAGAAGCCACGAACTCTCCTCTTCAGACGGACGACCCGCCGTCAGCGGCACACTCGGGGCATGCCACACGCGACAGGTCGACTACAGAACCGCTTCATTCTAGCCGCATCTGGCGCGCCGTGACGGGCAGATCACCTCGGAAACGAGGTAGGACCGCGTCCGGAACCGCCTTTCTACGGGCACTGACAGCATCCAGCGTCGCTTTCGACGGCCTTCCGGGCCTCCCCCACAGGTCAGGAGTGGCTCAGCGCCCCACACAGGCGCTCGACCAGCGCGTCCGGCCCGGGTTTTCCGAGGCGAACCCGAGTGGGCGCGTCCCTCCCGAACACGCCGGGAGCATCGTTCGGCAGCGACCACTCGATGAACTCGAGCCGACCGGGATCGGCCCTCAGCCGTAGGTGTCGCGCGGACCACGGCCGCGGACGACGCGATTCCCGTGCTTCCACGTGGGTGCGTTCGGGCCTCGGACGACGATGCGCGTCACCCGTTGGTCGCCCAACTCCTTTGCCAGCGCGGCCAGGATTCTCGGTGCCAGCAGTTTCACTTCGGCGGCCCAGGTGGTCGAGTCGGCTCGAACGGTCAGCACCCCGTCGTCGAAGTCCTCCGCGACCGCGTGCGCCGCTACCTTCTCCCCGACGACCAGTGGCCACCGCGCGACCGCCCCGGCCACCGCCAGGTCGGTACCCCACCCTCGGTCCGCGACCAGCCGGTCGAGCGTCGACTGCATGTCCTGCGGGTCCCGGTCATCAGGAGCCGGCCCTGAATATCCGCCCGAGCGATCGGCATCGGAGGTCCCGTCGAACGATCCACTCCGACGGCGACGGGGACGCCGGCCCGCGACGTTGGCCCGCGCCGCGATCTCGCCGGTCACTGCGCGGGCGAGATCGAGCCCACTCGGATTCCAGCTCCCACCCTCGTCGGCACCCATCGGGGACCCGGACGCAGGGGGTGGCAGAACGACCGGCTCGTCGTCGGATCTCGTCTCGTCGCCTGACTCAGGCACCGTGCACCGACCCCGGTTCGACGTCGAAGCGCCGGCCACGCAGGATCTCGGGCACATCGGCCTCCACCGCAGCGGTGACCAGCACCTGCTCGGCCCCCGCCACCCGCCCGGCCAGGGCAGCCCGACGGGACACGTCGAGCTCGGCGAAGACGTCGTCGAGTACCAGGATCGGCTCGTCACCGTCCTCGGCGAGCAGGTCGTGCGCGGCCAGACGAAGCGACAGTGCCAACGACCACGACTCGCCGTGACTGGCGAACCCACGCGCGGGCATGCTCCCGAGACTCACGACCACATCGTCGCGGTGCGGACCCACCAGCGTCACCCCCCGGTCCAGCTCATCTCGCCGGCGAAGCTCCAGTTGCGCCTGCATCAACGTGCCCAGCGCGGCGATCCCGGCCGGTTGCGCGGCGATCTCCTCCAGCTCGGCGCTTTTCGCCGAGGTAGCGGCCACGTCGTCGGCGAGCCCACGCTCGAGCGGGCCGAGGCTGGCCCGGTACGCCAGCGCCGGTTCGCCACGACCTGGCGCGATCTCGACGTAGGCAGCTGTCAAGGTCGGCCGTAGCGCCGACACCAACCGGAGTCGGGCGGACACCAGCTCCGAGCCGAACCGCACCAGCTGTTCGTCCCACACCGACAACGTGGCCAGCAGCGTCTCCCGGCCGGACGACCCCCGAGCCGTCCCCGACGAGCGAAGCAACGAGTTCCGTTGCTTGAGCACCCGGTCGTAGTCGGCCCGCACTCCGGCCAGTCGAGGCGTCCGCAGCACCAGCAGCTCGTCCATAAAGCGGCGACGGCCGTCCGGATCGCCCTTGATCAGGGCTAGATCCTCGGGCGCGAACAACACCGCCCGGACGAGCCCGATCACATCGCGGGCACGTGGAACGGCGCCCCGGTTGATCCGCGCGCGGTTCGCCCGCCCCGGATTGACCTCGACCTCGATCAGCGCGTGCCGACCGTCGCGCACCACATCGGCCCGGACGATGCTGCGCTCCGCACCCTGTCGCACCAGCGGCGCGTCGGTCGCAGCCCGGTGGGACGAGAGCGTGCCCAGATAACAGATCGCCTCGACCACGTTCGTCTTGCCGTGTCCGTTCGCGCCCAGGAACGTGCTGACCCCGGGTTCGAGAACGAGCTCCGCGGTGGGGTAGCTGCGCCAGTCGGTCAGCGAAAGGTGTGCGACGTACACGCCTCGATCAACGCGTGAGGTGGGTGTCGGAGGGTCCGGTCGGGCCGGGCGTCGGAGTGACGATGTCGACCTGCACGGCGTGGCCGCCGAACTCGTGCCGCATCGCGGCAACGGCCTTCATCGTCGGCGAGTCCTTCTGCCGCGAGACGAAGCGCGCGAACAGTGACGCCGCGATCGCCGGCACCGGCACGGCGTGCTCGATGGCGGCGTCGACGGTCCATCGACCTTCGCCGGAGTCCTCGGCGTAGCCGGCGATGCTCTTCAGCGCCGGGTCGCGCTCGAGGGCGTCGCACAGCAGGTCGAGCAGCCACGACCGGATGACGGTTCCCTCACGCCATGAGTTCAGTGTCTCCGGCACGTTCTCGACGATGTCGGTGGCCTGGAGGAGTTCCCAGCCTTCCCCGTAGGCCTGCATGATCGCGTACTCGATGCCGTTGTGGACCATCTTCGCAAAATGCCCGGCACCTGCCTTGCCGGCGTGGACGAAGCCGAATTCGCTGTCGGGCTTGAGCGCGTCGAAGATCGGCATCATCCGCTCGACCTCGGCCTTGTCGCCGCCGCACATCAGGGCGTAGCCGTTCTTCAGGCCCCAGACGCCGCCGGAGACTCCGCAGTCGACAAAACCGATGCCCTTCTCGGCGAGCATCGCGCCGTGGGCAATGTCGTCGGTCCAGCGGGAGTTGCCGCCGTCGACGATGAGATCGCCCGCTTCGAGGTGCTCGGCGAGGTCGTTGATGACCGCGTCGGTGATCTTTCCCGCCGGGACCATCACCCAGATCGCGCGGGGCGCGGTGAGCTTCGTGACCAGCCCCGCGAGATCGGGGACGTCCGATATCTCGGGATTGGTGTCGTAGCCCACGACGGTGTGACCTGCGTTGCGGACACGCTCGCGCATGTTCCCGCCCATCTTGCCAAGACCGACCAGACCGAGCTCCATGTGCCCGTACCCCTCTCCGACAGATGAACGCGGCGTCTGCGGACACCGCGGGACCGACCGTTTTCACATCGCGGTAGGTCGAGGTGTTATCGCGCCAACCGCTGAGGCATCAGAAGGTACTGGTAGGCCTCGGCGTCGCTGCTGGTGGGCGGCACCGGGGCATCGTCTGAGGAGTCGTGAGCATCTGGAGCGTCGTCCGAGCCGATCGGCTTCTCGTCGTGGGCAGGCGTGATGACCGCCGGCCGGGTCGGCTGCGTGAACGACAGCCGGGTGACCGGTGAGACGACGTGCTGCAGTCCGTCGAGCAGGTAGGTGGGGTTGAAGGCGGTGGACAGACCGTCGCCGTCGATCCGCGCGGGTAGGCCCTCGGTCGCCTGGGCGTCTTCGCCGCTACCGGCTTCGAGGGTGACCTGACCGTCGCTGAAGGTGAGATACACCGGTGAGTGCCGCTCCGCGACGAGGGAGACACGGCGCAGCGACTCGACCATCGCCGCGGTGTCGACGTAGGCGTGGGTGAGGTGCTCCGGCGGGAACAGCTTCCGGTAGGCGGGGAACTCGCCGTCGAGGAGCCGAGTCGTCGTGTGCCGAGTGCCACCGGACGCGGAGCCCGTCAGTCCGAGCAGACCTTCACCGGTCGCCTCACCGACACCGGCCAGCGCGAGCGTGACCTCGGCCGAGCTGCTGGCGAAAGCCTTCGTAGCGTCCGCGAGAACCCGGGCCGGGACGAGCGCCACGGCGGAGATGCCGGGGCTGCTCGGACGCCACTCGAGCTCGCGGACCGCGAGCCGGAACCGGTCCGTCGCTGCGAGGGTGAGCTTCTCGCCGTCGAGTTCGAGCCGGATGCCGGTGAAAACGGGCAGCATGTCGTCGCGGCCGGCCGCGATCGCGACCTGGGCGACCGCCTCGGCGAGCGCGTCACCACGGACGGTGCCGGTCGCGCTGGGGAGGTCGGGCAGCTGCGGGTACTCGTCGAGCGGAAGCGTCTGCAACGTGAATCGCGAACTCCGGCAGGTGACGACCACACGACCACCGTCGTCGGAGATGTCGACCGGTGCAGCCGGCAGGCTGCGGCTGATGTCGGCAAGGAGCCGACCGGAGACCAGCACGACTCCCTCGTCGGCGACCTGCGCGGGCACGGTCACCCGTGCGGACGTCTCGTAGTCGAATCCGGACAGGGTGAGCTCACCGTCGCGTGCCTCGATCCGCAGACCGGTCAGCACCGGGACGCTCGGCCTCGTGGGCAGACTCCGTGCTGTCCAGGTCACGGCTTCGGCCAGGACATCGCGCTCGACGCGGAACTTCACCGCGGATCGCCTCCGGAATCAGGGTCGGGGTGGCGCGACACCGTGCGAACTGCCAGCGGGGTCGGCCGGGTGGGGGAGCACATCACAAGTGGAGGGACAAGCGACCGACACGACGGTTGCCAGCGCGACGCTACACCGGCACGGGTACGGGCGGCGACGCGAGATCGAGGCAGGTTCTGGCCGTCACCGACTGCGGCGCCGGACGTCGTCGGCACGCTTCGGGGAGCCTTGTCCACAGTTTCGGCACGCACAGTCTTGGGACTCCGATTCGATGTATCTGGAGATCAGTAGGAGTACTAGGGGCGGTGGACAGTGTGGACAACCCGACGTCGGTGCAGGTGCCTACGAGTGGTTCGTTCGTGTGTTCGGGGGACATCCGCCGGTCATCGGGCCCTGTGCATGTGGGTCGAGGTGGACGAAGAACGGCGTCGTCAACAGCGGATCACAAGTTCTTGGAGTCTTGTCCACGCTCTGTCCACAGGTTCATCCACACATGTGGGCAACTTTTTGAGCGCCTCGGCGACGGGGTCGACTGCGTAGACCGAGCCGGCTACTTGCGTGCCTGCTGCTTGATCCGGTTGGTCAGCTCGGTGACCTGGTTGTAGACGCTGCGCCGCTCCGACATCAGCTCTCGGATCTTGCGCTCGGCGTGCATGACAGTGGTGTGGTCGCGACCGCCGAACTCCTGGCCGATCTTGGGCAGCGACAGCTCCGTGAGCTCGCGGCAGAGGTACATCGCGATCTGGCGGGCGTTCACCAGCGTCCGGTTCCGGTTGCTGCCACACAGGTCGTCCATCGACACGCCGAAGTAGGTCGAGGTCTGCGCCATGATCGCGCTCGCGGTGATCTCGGGCTCGCCACCGGTGGGGATGAGGTCGCGGAGCACGATCTCGGCCAGCGACTTGTCGACGTCCTGCTTGTTGAGGCTGGCGAACGCGGTGACCCGGATCAAGGCGCCTTCGAGTTCGCGGATGTTCGTCTGGATCTTGCTGGCGATGAACTCGAGCACGTCGGGGGGCGCGGACAGTCGTTCCTGGGCGGCCTTCTTGCGGAGGATCGCGATGCGGGTTTCGAGGTCGGGCGGCTCGATGTCGGCCATCAGGCCCCACTCGAAGCGGTTCCGCAACCTGTCCTCGAGCGTCTCGAGGCGTTTGGGCGGACGATCCGAACTGAGAACGATCTGCTTGTTCGCGTTGTGGAGGGTGTTGAAGGTGTGGAAGAACTCCTCCTGCGTGCCCTCCTTGTTCTCCAGGAACTGGATGTCGTCGACCAGGAGAACGTCGACATCTCGGTAACGCCGGCGGAAGTTCTCGCCCTTGCCGTCACGGATCGAGTTGATGAAGTCGTTCGTGAACTCCTCCGACGACACATACCGAACGCGGGCGTTGCGGTAGAGGCTGTGGACGTAGTGCCCGATCGCGTGCAGGAGATGAGTCTTGCCTAGGCCCGATTCGCCATACAGCATCAATGGGTTGTAGGCCTTGCCCGGAGACTCAGCGACCGCGACGGCGGTGGCGTGCGCGAACCGGTTCGAGCTGCCGATGACGAAGGTGTCGAACGTGTACTTGGGGTTCAGCCGGGCGTCGTCACGGCCCCACGGAACTCCCGACCCGAAGTCATTGACAGCGTGGAGCGATCGGCCGGGCCCGTGCGCGTCGAGATCGCTCCCGTTGGGTCCGAACGAGATGTCGCCACCGCCGGAACGTAGGCCGTCGTTCGCGCTGCGCAGGTCTCCGTTGCGTGCGTCACCCGGATTGCGCAGTGAGGTGACGTTGTCAGGGGTCGGCCCGTTGTCGAACGTCGGCCGCCGATCGTTGGGGTGGGGATCACCGGGCGAATCCGGGTCGTCGTCGCCGAAAGTGCCGTCAGGCACCACAAGGTCCGGGTCGACGGTCACGGCGAGCCGGATGCTCGTCGACATCTCGTTCGAGAGAGCGTTCTCGATCGCCGGGCGAAGTTTCGTCTCGAGTTGAGAGCGGGTGAACTCGTCGCGGACAGCGACGATCGCGGTGTTGCCGTGCAAGGTGACCGGCGAACTGCGCAGCAGCCACATGCGCTGAGTGGGCGGGAGGCTCGCACCGAGAGTGGTATGTACCCGTCGCCAGACAGCTTCCATATCCGTGGCCGGTCTGTCGTCAGTCACTCTGCCTCGTCACCCGTTCCCCGTTTCACATCTGTCGACCACCTACCGCATCGGGCACGTAGCACGTTGACCACACCGCGTTACATCAGCCCGCGATTGCGAACACTCCGTGACGCATGAGCACAGTGCTGTGAACACACTGAGTTATGTTCCTCTGCTCTGCGTACACACCGTGTCGTTGTCGCCGAGAGTTCAGCGTGCTTGCTGGCTGGTCCATGCAGTGTGTACCTGAGCTGTCCACAGAGCAATCCACAACCTGTGGGTGAACGGTCGACAGCAGCGCGAGATCGCCACCCAAAATACCCGGGCAAAAGCGACGTGAGCTAAGTGGTTGCGGCCTACATCACAGTCGAAAGGGTCCAATTGCGTTCGAGAGACGGTAGATGTCCCCAGGTGGGCACAACCCTGTGGATAGACCTCACCCGTGGAGTGAGGCTCAGAGTCACCCGTGCGGGGTTTATCAGGAGCGATCAGCAGCGAAAAGTGACGGAACAACTGCGGGTTGTCGAGAATCGTGGTGTGGACGGCTCCTACTGACAACGGGTGTCCACCATGTGACCACAAATATTCTCTCTGGACTAACGAACGTGCAAGCCAGGACTGCGTCAGAAAGGGTGTCGTCATCGGGATCTCTGAGCGACAATTATGCATCGGGTCAGGCAGCCACCTCACGGTTTGACCCTCCCTGGAGCGCCCGCGTACCGTGAACCGGTCGTCCTCATCGGACGGCGGGGCTTCCTTGTGCCCGGGCGTGGACGAATCGGTCCGGCTCGAGACAGATCGGTCCACGCGAACGATCTACATGACCGAACGATTCACAGAACACGGAGTCTTCCAGTGAAGCGCACTTACCAGCCCAACAACCGTCGGCGTCACAAGAAGCACGGATTCCGTCTGCGGATGCGTACGCGCGCCGGCCGGTCGATCCTGTCTTCTCGCCGCCGCAAGGGCCGCGACAAACTGGCAGTCTGATCCGGCTCGTCGTGCTGCCGGCATCGGCGCGCATGACGCGCTCAGGCGATTTCGAGGCCGCGGTCCGTCGCGGGCGACGTGCTCCCGGCGGTCGCGTCGTCGCGCACCTGGCCCAAGACTCCGTCCCACCAGACGCCCACGACGTTCCTGACGTCCGGGTCGGCCTCATCGTGTCCAAGGCTGTCGGCAACTCGGTCACGAGGCATCGGGTGGCTCGGCAGCTGCGCCACGTCTTGGTCCGCCATCTCGATCAACTTGCCCCGGGCTCGCGCCTTGTCATCCGAGCGCTGCCAGGGTGTGCGGAGTCCACCTCCGAGGCCATCGACCGTGATGTAAGCCGGGCATTGCGCCGCCTGCTCGAGGGCAAGCGACCGGCTGGGCTGTGCACGTGATCGTGCGCGGCAGGCTGTCGACCGGCACGGCCGCGCTTCGTGGCGATCTGCCCGTCTGGGTGGCGTTCAATCCGGTCCGGTTGTTCCTGATCGGCTTTCTCCGGCTGTACCGGTTGCTGATAAGCCCGCTGTACGGACAGGTGTGCCGATTCCACCCGACCTGCTCTGCCTACGCGCTCGGCGCCGTCGAACGCCACGGCGCTTTACTGGGCAGCTACCTCGCAGCCCGTAGGCTCATCCGATGTCACCCCTGGAACGCCGGTGGCTACGACCCGGTACCCGAACGTCGGCATCGACATTCCGTCGCCGATGACGCTCGTGCTGCATCCGGCGCCGCAGATCTACCCGCTGTGCTGGCACACGCCGGTGAGTCCGATTCGTCGAGGAGCCTGACCCACCCATGATGAACGTGATCAACACGCTGCTGACACCGCTGTACTACGCGGTGTCGGCCATCCTGCTGGCCTGGCACTGGCTCTTCTCGCACCTTTTCGGAGCCGACTCCGGCGCGACCTGGGCGCTGTCGATCGTGGGCCTGGTGCTCGTGATCCGGACTTGCCTGATCCCGCTGTTCGTTAAGCAGATCCGCAGCTCGCGCAACATGCAGGTGATCCAACCCAAGGTAAAGGCTCTGCAGAAGAAGTACGGGGACGACCGGGAGAAGTTCAGCCAGGAGCTGATGAAGCTCTACAAGGAGACCGGGACCAACCCGCTCTCGTCGTGTCTGCCGATCCTGATCCAGTCGCCGATCCTCTACTCTCTGTTCCGCGTTCTCGACGGAGCCGCCGCGTCGAAGCAGAACGGCCTGCACGGGTTCATGACGCAGGCCTACGCCAACTCGCTCGCCAACGCGACGATCTTCGGTGCGCCCATCTCAGACAAGTTCCTGGGCAGCAGCGGTCTCCCGGTCAAGATCCTCGCGGTCGTGCTGATCCTGGCGATGACGGGGGCGATGTTCTTCACCCAGCTCCAGCTGATGCGCAAGAACATGCCGGCGTCCGCACAGACCGGTCAGTTCGCCCAGCAGCAGAAGATCATCCTCTACCTGTTCCCGATCGCCTTCGCCGTCGGCGGCGTGTCCTTCCCGATCGGTGTCCTCATCTATTGGTTGACGACGAACATCTGGACGGCGGGCCAGCAGTATCTGGTGATCAAGAACAACCCGACGCCCGACACCGATGCGTACGAGGCGTTCATCAAGAAGCACGGTCATCCGCCGGACAAGAACCGCAAGGCCCGTCGGGAGCGCGAGACTGGAGAGTCCGAGCTGGCTGCGACGCGTTCCGAGCCGGGCGCCACGACCGCAGTGCTCGACGGCGCGGACGACGGCGGCAGCGTTGCACCTGTTGCGCCGCCGGGCCCGGTCGCGCCCAACGGCAGGGTGCAGCCAAAGCGTCAGACCCGATCCAAACGCCGAACCTGACCTTCACGCTCGAGCGCCGCGCGGCGCCAGCACCTGACCTGTCACGTTTTACGCCCGCCCTCATTCCATGCCGGTACCGGCCCCGCCCGGATGCGATCCCGGCGAGCGCCACGAGCTTTCGTCAGTACGAGGAGTACCCATGACGCAGTCCCCTCCACAGAACGACCTGGCCACCGAAGACGTCACCGACGTCGAGACGACCGTCACGACCGTGTCGTCCGACCTCGAGCCTGGGACCGGTATCGATCCGGATGACAGCGCAGGTGTCGCAGTCGGGGAGAGCGCCGACGAAGAGCCTGAGAAGGTCCGTGACCCGGTTGCGAAGCTCGAACGCGAGGGCGACATCGCCGCCGATTTCCTCGAGGAACTCCTCGACATCGCCGATCTCGACGGTGACATCGATCTCGACGTCGAGGGTGATCGCGCAATGGTCGCCATAGTCGGCGACAACCTCGAGAGTCTTGCGGGCCGCGACGGCAAGGTCCTCGACGCGTTGCAGGAGCTGACCCGTCTGGCGGTGTATCAGGAGACGGGCGAACGTAGCCGGCTGATCCTCGACGTCGCCGAGTACCGCGCCAAGCGCCGCGAGCAGCTGACAGTTCTCGCGAATGGCGCCATCGACAAGGTCAAAGCCAGTGGTGCGGCTGTTGCTCTCGAGCCGATGACCGCCTTCGAGCGCAAGATCGTGCACGATGTGGTGGCGGCTGCGGGTCTGACGTCGGAATCCGACGGCGCTGACCCGGGCCGGCACGTCGTCATCTCGTCCTGACAGCCGTATGAGCTCCGTCGAGGACGAGGATGTTTCACGTGAAACATCCGCCCGAGACCGAGCCGAGGGATTTTTCGGTGATCGGTTGCCGCTTGCCCTGGCGTACGCCACGCTTCTGCAGACCGACGGCATCGACCACGGTTTGATCGGACCCCGCGAAGGCGCACGGCTCTGGAGTCGGCATCTGCTGAACTGCGCCGTGCTCCGGGAAGTCGTCGAACCTGCCCAGCTTGTTGCCGACGTCGGCTCGGGTGCTGGGCTGCCAGGAATCCCGCTTGCCATCGCCGTGCCCGGTCTGCGGGTCACCCTGATCGAACCGCTCGAACGGCGCGCGGCATTTCTCGTCGCAGCGGTGGCTCGACTCGACCTCGGCGATCAGGTCGAGGTCGTGCGGGCGCGAGCGGAGGACCGCCCCGATCTCGCGGCCCACTTCGATGTCGTCACGGCACGGGCTCTGGCGCCGGTGGCGGGTCTACTCGGATCGACCGCTCCGCTCAGCGCTGTCGGTGGCCGCGTCGTCGCCATGAAGGGCGCCAAAGTTCGTGAGGAACTCGCCGCAGCACGCCGCGAGTTGCGTCAGTGCAGCGTGCAAGAGTGGCGTGTGCTCTTGCTCGGACAAGGAATCGTCGATCCACCGACCACCGTCGTGGAGTTCGTCGTCGGTGAACGACGGCAGCCCAAGACTGCCAAGCCGGGTCGTCGCCGGAGTGGGACGCGGGCAACGGAACGACACGACGGACGGCAGCGGTGACGGGTCGCACCGGCTGGCCACCGGTCACACCGCCTGTGCCGACCGAACGTCATACGCCCACCGGATGGCCCGATGTTTCACGTGAAACATGGGCGACCGAGCACTCCGAGCCGCCGCGTACCCCCGAGTCGCGCACGGCGTCCTCACCGGAGTCGCCGTTGGTGTCGGCCCCCTCCTTGGAAGTGGTACCGAACCGGCCGTCGGCCGCTGCTCCGCCGCCGCGCCACACCCGCCCCAAGCTGCCGTTCAGCAAGCCCGCACAGGCCCGCATCATCGTCGTGGCCAATCAGAAGGGTGGCGTCGGGAAGACGACGACAACCGTCAACCTGGCCGCTGCGCTGGCCCAGGGCGGCCTCCGCATCCTGGTCGTCGACCTCGACCCGCAAGGAAACGCGTCGACTGCGCTGAGCGTCGACCACAGTCGTGATGCGGTCGGGTCCTACGACGCGGTCATCGACGGTAAGGCCGTGTCAGACCTCGTCGTGAGTGCACCGGATCTCGCCGGGGTGGATGTGCTGGCCGCGTCGATCGACCTGGCCGGCGCCGAGATCGAACTGGTGAGCCTGGTGGCGCGTGAATCCCGCCTGGCGCGTGCCCTGCAGTTGTCGATGTCCGACGCCCGCAATGAGAACCGCGAGTGGTACGACATCGTGCTGATCGACTGCCCGCCGTCGCTCGGACTCCTCACACTCAACGCCATGGTCGCGGCGACGGAACTGCTGGTTCCGATCCAGGCGGAGTACTACGCGCTCGAAGGGCTCGGCCAGCTGACCGAGACGGTCGAGCTGGTGACGGCACACCTGAATCCGCAGCTCCGGCTGTCGACGATTCTGCTGACGATGTACGACGCCCGCACCCGACTCGCGGCGCAGGTTGCCGACGAGGTGCGCGCGCACTTCGGTACCCGGGTGCTCAAGACGACGATCCCGCGATCGGTGCGGGTGTCGGAAGCGCCGAGTTACGGCCAGACGGTGGTTGCCTACGATCCCGCGTCCGCCGGCGCACTCGCCTATGTCGAGGCGGCGCGTGAGCTCGCCTCGGCCAATTCGGAAAGGCAGGCTTCATGAGCGGTCCACGACGAGGCCTCGGGCGGGGGCTCGGCGCCCTCATCCCGACGTCGGTCCCCTCGGAGCGACGCGACAGCCCGATGTCGACGTTCCTCCTTCGCGGCTCGGGCATCGAGTCCGACCGTGACGGAGTGGTGAGCCCAGCGGTCAGCCTCGTGCCTGCCGTACGTCCGGAAACCGCTGAGGAGGCTGAGCCGGATACGTCCGGCGCCGGCTATTTCGCCGAGCTCCCGATCGGTTCGGTCGTGCCGAACGAAAGGCAGCCGCGGCTGGTATTCGACCCCGACGCCCTCTCCGAGCTGATCAACTCGATCCAGCAGGTCGGGCTCCTGCAGCCGGTCGTCGTACGTCCGATCGACGACGAGCACTTCGAGTTGGTGATGGGTGAACGGCGTTGGCGGGCCGCGCAGCAGGCCGGTCTGACCGTGATACCGGCGATCGTGCGTCGAACCGCGGACAACGACATGCTTCGGGACGCGTTGCTGGAGAACCTCCACCGCGCGGATCTGAACCCGCTCGAGGAGGCTGCCGCCTACGGCCAGCTCCTCGACGACTTCGGCTGCACGCACGACGAGCTGGCGCAACGGATCGGACGCTCACGCCCACAGATCTCGAACACCCTGCGGCTGCTGAAGCTGCCGCCTGCGGTCCAGCGCAGGGTAGCGGCCGGCGTGCTGTCCGCCGGGCACGCGCGTGCCCTCCTCGGAGTGGAAGACCCGGCTGCGGCCGAGCGGTTGGCTCTTCGGGTGGTGGCCGAGGGCCTCTCGGTCCGGGCGCTCGAGGAGATCGTCATCACCGGCTCGGGAAGCGACGACACCGCCGAGCGGGTTCGACGTACGCGCGGCCCGATCGAGCCCGGCCTGCTCGACCTGTCGGAGCGGCTCTCCGAGCGGTTCGAGACGCGGGTCAAGGTCGAAATGGGGCGGCGTAAAGGCAAGGTGACGATCGAGTTCGGGTCGCCCGAGGACCTCGAGCGGATCGTGGCGATGCTCGGCCAGCGAGCGGTTGAAGCTCGGCCGTCTAGGTGAGGAGTCCGTCGAGCTGGAGCCGACCGGTCGTGAAATCGAGGTCGGGCGGCAGGAAGAGGCGCTGGATCGAGACCACCAGGGCGTCCGCCATCGTGTCGATCACCTCTGCGTCGGCCAGTCGAGCCGCGTCGTCGTTGTTCGACAGGTAGCCGAGCTCGGTGTGCACGGCGGGCATCGCGGTGAATCGCAGGATGTCCCACGTCTTGCCGTGCGAACGGCCGTTACGCATACCGGTCCGCATGCAGATCTCGCGATTGATCAGGTCTGCCAGTCGCTCGCCGACCGACGATCCGACCGAGTGCGTGCCGGAGCCGAAGAAGTAGCTGGCCACGCCGTTGCCCAGGGGGCTTGGGATGGCGTCGAAATGTAGCGACAGGACGAGGTCGGCGCCGTGGTCGTTGGCGAGGTCAGCGCGCTGCCGGTCTGACGGGCAGTCGTTCCGGCTGCGGGTCTGGATCGCCACGGCGCCGTGAGCGGCGAGCCGTTCGACGACGCGGCCGGCCAGGTCGAACGCGAGATCGGCCTCGGTCAGGCCGTTAGAGGTGTTCCCCGTGTCGTCGCCGCCGTGCGCGGGATCGATCACGAGAACCTTGCCGGTCAGCCGGGGACCGGCGACGAGGATGCGCTCGTTGTCACGAAGGACGTCGGCGCGTCCGTTGGCGACCATCGGGCTCAGCCGGGCGAGCGCCTTGAACGTCGCAGGACCGGCGCAGCCATCCGGCGGCAGCCCGATGTTGCTCTGGAAATCGGCAAGTGCGCGCGCGGTGACGTGGCCGAACGATCCGTCCACCCGGCCGACCGCGAATCCGAGTTGGAGAAGACGATGCTGTAGAGCCGCGACGTCGTCGCCGCGCATCGGCCGGCCGGCGACCTCGTCGAGAATGCGCTCCCCGAGGCGCCAGCCGGCCTCTTGCAGCGCCTGGCGTGTCAGCGGCCCGACGATTCCGTCGACGGACAAGCCGCGGATCTGCTGGAAGAGCCGGACGCCGGTTGCCGTGGCGTCATCAAACTCGTCGTCGGCCAGGGCACCTGGATCCAGATGCCCCAGCTCGACGAGTCGCACCTTGAGGTCGGCCACGTCATCGCCGCACGCCCCTCGGCGCAGCAGCGGTGACGGGCTCAGCCCGTCGGCTGAGCTCAAGCGACGATCGTCTTCACACTGCTGACGACCTCGTCGAGGTCACGCTTGATCGCCGTCCTCGGACGGGCGCCGACGATCGACTTCACGACCTCGCCGCCGAGGTAGACGTTCATCGTCGGGATACCGGCGACGCGGTACTGCATCGGGGTCTGCGGGTTCTCGTCGACGTTGAGCTTGAGGATCGTGAGCTTGTCGCCGTACTCGACGGCGAGCTCCTCGAGAACCGGGGCGACCTGGCGGCACGGGCCGCACCACTCGGCCCAGAAGTCGACGACGACCGGGCCGTCGGCTTTGAGGACAGCGGCTTCGAACGTGTCGTCGGTGACTGCGGAGATGGAACCCATGATGATGAACCTTCCGTTGGTTGGTGACTGATGAATTGATGGCAGCGAAAGCGGGATCTTGTTATCAGCTAGCTGATGACTCGGTGAAGAGTTCGATCGGCGGCGGCGGCCGTCAGGGAAGGATGCCTCTACCGGGTTGATGATCAGACGACGCTCGGTTCGAGTACCGGGTCGGTCCGGCCGATCAGTTGGTCGGTGGTCTCAGCGCCCAGGCCGGCGAGGTAGTGCTCGGCATCGAGTGCGGCCGCGCAACCCGAACCGGCCGCCGTGATCGCCTGCTTGTAGGTGCGGTCGACGAGGTCGCCGGCTGCGAACACGCCAGGGAGGTTGGTGCGGGTCGAACGTCCCTCGGTCACTACGTAACCGTCGGAGTCGAGGTCTACCTGGCCGCGGACGAGTTCGCTGCGGGGATCGTGCCCGATCGCCTCGAACACACCCTGCACTGGAAGTACCTGGACCCGGCCGGACACCGAGTCGCGCAGCGTCATCGACTCGACCGAGTCGATTCCGTCGATCGACTCGACGATCGTGTCGAACGCGAAGCGGATCTTGTCATTGGCCAGGGCACGGTCCGCCATGATCTTGCTGGCGCGTAGCTCTGAACGGCGGTGCACGACTGTGACCGTCGAGGCGAACTTGGTGAGGAAGGTGGCCTCTTCCATCGCAGAGTCGCCACCGCCGACGACGGCGATGTCCTTGCCGCGGAAGAAGAACCCGTCGCACGTCGCGCACCACGAGACCCCGCGGCCGGACAGTCGCTCTTCACCGTCGATGTCGAGGCGACGGTAGCCGGACCCCATCGCGAGCACGACCGCCTTGGCGAAGTGGACGGAACCGTCGTCGAGTTCGACCCGCTTGGGGTTGGCCCGCAGATCGACCGAGACGACGTCATCGGCGACGAGCTCGGCACCGAAACGCCCGGCCTGCGCACGCATCGACTCCATCAGGTCAGGACCCTGGATGCCGTCGACGAAGCCTGGGAAGTTCTCGACCTCGGTGGTGTTCATCAACGCGCCCCCGGCCGTCACCGCACCGACGAAGACCAGCGGACGCAGATCGGCACGGGCCGCGTAGATGGCGGCGGTGTAACCGGCTGGGCCGGACCCGATGATGATGACGTCGCGCACCGTGCTCTCGGTGACCGCTGTGGCGGTAGAGAGTGTTGGAACTGTCACAAGACGTTGCGCTCCTTTCCGGATCGACGTGCTGATAACGCATCATGCCAGCCCGGCATTCCCCCGGTACGACGCTGCGCCCGGCGGTGTGAAGCACGCCACGCCCACATCACAGGGTTGCCCTGGCGAGCACATTTGGGTTCGTCGACGAGCAACCCGTGAGCGCGACCGCCACCTTCGCGGGTCCGACCGCCACCAGGTAGAGCACCGCCGGCCTGCCGTCCACCGTGACGTCACCCACGAGTGCGGCCGACCCCGGCGCGGTGTTACCGCCGGCAGCCTTGGCGCCGGCGGTCGAGGCCGCCGCATCGGTCGCCGCGGTCGCACATCGGCTGGAACCGCCGCCCGTCAGCGGCTGCGATGCCGCCCGGGGTGGCTTCACTTGCTGCTGCGCCACGAACGCCTTCGCATCCCGGGCGAAGCTGGCTTCGAGCAGCACACCGCGGGTCGCGGACGGGTTTGCCGTTACCCCGACAGCCAGGGACTGGTCCCTGGTGGCGGCGCCGGCCGCAGCGCCCGAGGTGGCCGTGCTCGACTCGGCGGATCGGCCGGCCGCGAAGTGCGCGATCGCACCGGAACCACTCCCGACGACCACCACCACCGCGGCAGCTGTGAGCCAGCTCCGGACCCGGCGACTGCGACGCTCGCGGGCGATGGAGATGTCGACGGGCCGTGCTCGTCCCGCGGCGGTCAGCGCCGCCGAGATCCGCTCCGTCACGTCGGCGGGCATCGCAGCGACGTCAATGCCGCCGGAGGCACCCGTCGCAGCGGACACGCCGACCGTGCCCAGCGCAGCCGACACGTCGGCGCTACGAGCACGAAGGTTTGCGAGACGGTTGCGGCAGATGTCGCACACGGCCAGATGATCGTCCGCCGCCGGAGCATTGGTGCCGACGAGGACCGCGAGGTCGTCGAGGCCGAGGTGGCCGGTCATGCGACACCTCCGGGACCGGGCGGAACAGGAGCGTTGGACATCCCCGGTTGGACGCTGGGGTCATCGTGGTGGTTCCCCAGCAACGGCACCAGTCGGGTCCGGCCGCGGGCGCAGCGGCTCTTGACCGTACCCGGCGCACATCCCAAGATGGCGGCCGCGTCGTCGACGGAGTAGCCGGCCATGTCGACCAGCATCAGCGCCGCCCGCTGATCCGGACCGAGGGTTGCCAGCGCCTGACGTACGTCCAGGCCGGTCTGGTGACGTTCGGTCTCGTCCGGGCCGGGAGTGTCGAGCATCTCGAGGATCCGGTCGTCGGACACCAGGTCGACCGGCCGGGATTTACGGTGTCGGATGCGGTCCAGGCATGCGTTCACGACGATCCGGTGCAGCCACGTCGTCACCGCCGCCTCGCCCCGGAACGTGTCGGCGCGCCGGAACGCCGACAGGGCCGCGTCCTGCACCGCGTCCGCGGCCTCCTCGGGATCGCGGAGGGTACGCAGTGCCAGCGCCCACATCCGGTCCTTGTGCCGGGCGAACAGGACGCCGAACGCCTCCGGATCACCGGCGGTGTGCGCGGCGATCAGCGCGGCGTCGGTCCGGTCATCCACGGGCGACGATCTCTTGGATCCCGCCGCGGTAGGCGCCGGTGCCGTCCGGGGGCAGTTTGGTGAACCAGATGAGGATGAAGCGGGCCTCGACCGGCTGGTCGAGGGTGATATCGGCCGTGCTGCCAAGACCGACGGCCTTGGTGACCGTGCGCCAGTCGCTGATGGCCGCCGGTGGCGACGCGGAGAGCGCTTCGGTCGGCACGCGAATCTCGAGATCGGTGCCGACACCGACCAGATCCAGGCGGATCGACGCCACCTGCATGGCCGCCCCGAGATCGATCCACATGCCCACACCACTCTTGATGTTGCCGAGGTACGGGCTGGACCGGTACTGCATGGTCGTCCAGGCGGTGCCGGGGTTCTTGTCGTAAGCGTCGGAGATCAGGTTCGGGTGCTCGCCACCGTCTCCGAGCGGGTCGAAGTCACCGGCGTCGGCGATCTTGAGGACCTGTCCACTCGATGACGGCGACGTACTCGCACCAGGCGACGCAGGTGTGGTTCGGGCGGAATCCGATCCCGCGCTGGCACTGGCACTTATGACGGCTGCCGCGGTCCGGACGGTTGCCTTGTGCGAGTTGAGTGCGGCCGTCACCAACTGCCAGCCCAGCAGGACGACGCCGAGGGCGACGAGCACAGCTACCAGGAGCGCGACCTGCCGGCGGCGCCGGTAGCTGGCGGGTGGGACCGGCCGCGGGCCACGGCGGGGTGGGTTGCCGCCGCCGCCGTTCGGACCGCCCCGGGGAACCGGACCCGAGGTGACCGAGCCCGAACTGCCGGCCAGCCCACCGGCGCTCTGTGTGCGCGCGCCGGCGGGGACCAGGGCGGCCGGCGCGGACGTCCCGGTCGACGGTTCGGCCTGGGCCGCGAGGGAGTACTCGGTGTCGTACTCGGCGGCGACCCGGCTGGTCCCGGTGGGCGGCTCCGCACCGACCCCGAAGTTCGGGAGCCGGGCGGCGAGGACCCCGGCCACTGGCGGGAGACTGAAGTCCGGCACCGCCTCGGCCGAGCCGACTCCCGCGTTCGCGAGAGCGGCCGCCACCTCGGCAGGTGAGCGCAGCGCCTCGCCGTGACGCGGATGGTCGTCGACGGACCGCTCGGCGATCAGATCGAGTGCACGGGGTATCCCCGGCACGCACTGCCGGGGTGAGAGGATCCGGCCACTCGCCGTCCGCGGAGCCGTCGACAGGGTGGAGGGGCCGGTGCCGGCCCAACGACCGGTGAGCGCGGCGTGCAGGACCAGCCCGACGCCCCGGGCGTCGTCGCGGGCACCGGGGTCGGCCCACAGCTCCGGCCTTGCTGCGTCCTCGGGTAGCCCGCGCAGCACGAGGTCGATGCCGAGGCCCAGCACCTTGATCGCACCGTCGCCGCCCAGCAGAACGCAGTGCGGGTCGATGCGGCGGTGCGCCATCCCGGCTGCGTGCGCGACCGCCAGCGCCTCCGCCACCTCCCGTGCCATCTGGCCGGCGGCGTCGGGGGTGAGCGGGCCGTTACCGAGGATCGTCGACGCGAGGCTGTCGGCGTCGAACCATTCCCTGATCACGTAGGCGACGCCGTTGACGTGTGCGTCGAAGACGCTGATCAGCCGTGGATCGTTGATGGCCGCGGCCGCGCGCGCCGCCGTGACCATGGCGTTCGCCCGAGGATGCTCGCGAGCGACGACGTGTGCGACGACCGGCCGTGAGAGGACTTCGTCGACGGCACGCCAGGTGCGAACCGGGCCGGCGTCGGCCGGAGCACCCGGCGACGAGGCCTCGGACAGGAGCTCCTCGAGGCGGTACCGGCCAGTGAGCAGCGTCGACGGGCCTATCTCGTCGTTCTGCACCGTCCCATGCTAGGCATCTCGACCACCGGATTCATCCCATAACACCCAAGGTGACCCGGTCGAACGTCAGCCGTGACGTAACCGGCGGATGATCAGGCCGAGAATCAGGTCGAGCTCGCGCACCCGCGCGAGCGTGGCCAGGGCCCCAGGTACGCCGCGCCGAGGACGACTGCAGCGACCGATGCCGTCGCCACGGAGGCGGCGGCGACGCCGATGGTGCGGTGTTCAAGGGGAAGGACGGCGTTGGCGATCAGTGCGCAGGGTCCCCGGTCATGTCGTCTCGCCGGTCGCGGCCGCGGCTTTCGTCCGTCGGTGGGCACGGACCTGGCGATAGGCCGCCGTCGCCATCAGCAACGCGACACCGACACCGAGAATCAGCCAGCCGACGATCCCGTACTGCGTCACGCGAATCGTGAAGGCGGTCCCGGCTCCGAGCTCTTCCCCGTTGGCGGTGACCAGGTGCGCGGTGAGCCGGACGACACCGGCACGTTCGGAGTTGGCGGTGAAACGCGAGGTGACGCGACGCTTCGCGTCGATCTCGACCTTCTGGATGGCGCCGGGATCCACGATGCCTTTGTTCGGCGAGTTGATCCGGATGTAGACAGTCACCGGCAGGTTGAGCTGATTGCTGATCGTCACAGGGAACGACCCGGACGACCCGGTGAGCGTGACCAGGAGCGGCACCGACAGCTTGACCCCCCCGAGTTGGGCGTCGAGCAGGGCGGCATCCGCCTTTACCCGGGCCAGCCCGGTGGACGGGTCGGTCCGCCAGGCGATCGAGGTGCCGCGTAGCGCGGCGCGCTGCCACGTGGCACTCGCGTTCTCACGGTCGCCGGCGATGTCGACCAGGGCGGCCGAGCGGTCGAGCAACTGCCGGACCGCCTCGACGGTGCCGAAGCTCAGCTCCTGGTTCCGGGTTGCCTCCGGATAGGTGAGGGTCCCGGTGTAGCTGGGCTCCTTCCCGGCGACGACCGCGTCCAGCGACTTCGTCGACACCCAGCTCGCCTCGGCCGGCGGGTGCAGTAGTCCGCGGGTCGTGGCGGTGACATCGAGGTCGCCCGGGAGCGCCGCGACGACGCGATAGGTCGAGCCTTTCGGGGTGGCGAGCGCGAGCAACGAGGTCTCGGCAAGGAACCGCTGGCGATTCAGGATCGGCACGTCGACGCCGGCCTGCGCGTTCTCGGCGGGCAGCAGGCCCGGGTCGGTGACGATCGCGGTGAGGACGCCCTCGTTGGTCGGCATGCTGACAGCCGGGGTTCCGGGAGTCAGGTCGGGAAGGCTTGCGGCGGACAGCACGATCCGGCGGATACCGGCGGCCGCGATGGTGTCCAGCGCTGCCGCGTCCGCGTAGCCGTCGGCCGGCATGGCCGTGACCTGGCCGGTGACGCCGGCTGTCGTTGCGGCGGTGGCGCTGAGCGCGGCCAGGCCGGTCAACGGTTCGGTCAGACCCTGGTGATCGAGGGAGACGAGATCGGTGTCGGCGAACGGGAGCACCAATGGCCGGCGGCCGGCGACCAGGCGCTTCATGCCGGCGACGAAGGCTGCGGCATCACCATTGCCCGCCACCTTCGACGCCCCCGGTTGCCGCATCGAGTGATCGCCCGCGAGCGTCGTCGCCTCCCCCAGCAGGTTCGGGTCGATCGCGGGCGTGACGATCGAGCTCGACGCCAGCGACAGGAGCCGGCCCAGCCGGCCGTGAGGGGCTACGTCGCTGGTCAGCGAGTTGTCGAGGAGACTGCCGTCGGCCAGAACGCCCGGTGAACTGGTGAATGGAGCGATGTAGGCCACGGCGACGGTGCCGGCGGCCTTCGGGTCGGGCATGTACGGCGCGAACGTCCGGAGCCGGCCGACGGTGTCACGCAGTTCGTTCAGTGGGTTGGCGCGGATGTCGACACCCACCGGGTACACGCCGGGGGCACCCAGACCGAGCCGGTCGACCGGGACCTTCACGGAGAACGTCGCCGATTCGCCCGGAGCCAGCGATTCGGCCACCGGGTCGAGGAGGTTCGCCGGCTCGGTGATGCGAACGCCGAGGCGGTCGCCGGGAGCCTCGGCGGCGGCGCTGGCCAGGTCGGCCCGAGTCTCGAGCGGACTCAGGCTCACCCACAGCGCGGCGGTGACGGTTTGGATCGGGGCGTCGCCGGTGTTCACGACGGTGCCGTCTGCCTCGAATGTGCCGCCCTTGCCCAAGACCGGGCTGATCGAGGTCAGCGTCACCGCGACGGTGGCGGGCTGTGCCGACGCGCGCGGTGGGTGCGTCGTGACGCCGGCCAGCGCCGCCGCGGCGACGAGCAGGAGCGCCAGGACGAGCCGGATCCGGGTTCCGGCGGATCGGGTGAACCGCACGGACCATCCTTTCCGGGCACGAGTGCCGTCACGCCGGCGGCTCGGTGCTTCACCGGATCTGTCGTCCCGCTCGAGTTCGTCCGGTGCATGGTAGTGCCGCCCGCTGTGGACTACCGATGGTTGCGCGCGGGTCACGCCGGGGCGCCGTGGGCGGCGCTGGCCGCGCCGGCCGCGCCGGCACCGTAACCTTGCCCGCTGTGTCGGATGCTCGGGAGTTTCGGTTGCGCATCGCCAAGGGGCTCATCGCCCTCGGGCCGGGCGTCCCGTCACTCGGCCGGCTGTTCGCCGGTGCCGGGCACGAGATCTCGCTGGTCGGGGGCGTGGTCCGTGACATGGCGCTCGACCGGGGAAGTTACGACCTCGACCTGACCACCGACGCGCACCCGGACGAGACCGAGCGGCTGCTGGCCGGCTGGGCGGACGCGACCTGGGACATCGGCAAGGCGTTCGGCACCATCGGCGCACGCAAGGGCGACGAGACCTTCGAGATCACCACCTATCGGGCCGAGGCGTACGACCGTGGGAGCCGCAAGCCGGTGGTGTCCTACGGCACCGACCTCGTCGACGACCTGCGCCGTCGCGATTTCACAGTCAACGCGATGGCGATCATGTTCACCGGCGGCGGGGACCAGCCCGAGTTCGTCGACCCCTTCGACGGCCTGGCCGACCTTGCCGCAGGAGTGCTGCGCTCGCCGGCGAGCCCGTACGACTCGTTCGGTGACGATCCGCTCCGCATGATGCGGGCCGCCCGGTTCGCCGCGCAACTACTGTTCACCGTGGACCCGGCGGCGCGTTCCGCGATGTCCGAGCTGGCCGAGCGGCTGTCCATAGTGTCGGTCGAGCGGGTGCAGGCGGAGCTCTCGAAGCTGCTGCTGTCGTCGTCGCCGCGGCGCGGCCTCGAGGTACTCGTCGAGACCGGGCTGGCCGCGGAGATGCTGCCGGAGCTCCCGCTGCTACAGCTCGAGGCGGACGAACACCACCGGCACAAGGACGTCTACGAGCATTCGCTGACCGTCCTCGAGCAGGCGATCGAGCTCGAGCCGCGGCTGGGCGACGGGCCCGACCTGGTCAACCGGCTGGCTGCCCTGCTCCACGACATCGGCAAGCCCCGCACCCGCCGGTTCGAGGACGGCGGCCGGGTGAGCTTCCATCACCACGAGGTGGTCGGCGCCAAGATGGCCCGCAAACGGCTGACCGCACTGCGATACCCCAACGACGTGATCGACGACGTCAGCATGCTGGTCGAGCTGCACCTGCGTTTCCACGGCTACGGGTCCGGGGAGTGGACCGACGCGGCCGTCCGACGCTACGTGCGCGACGCCGGGCCGCTGCTCCCCCGACTGCACGTACTCACCCGTGCCGACTGCACGACCCGGAACAAACGCAAGGCAACCGCGCTGAGCCGTACGTACGACCAACTCGAGGCACGCATCGCGTTGCTGCGTGAGCAGGAGGAACTGGATTCGCTGCGTCCCGACCTCACTGGTGACGAGATCATGACCGTCCTCGGTATCCCGCCCGGGCCGGCCGTCGGTCGTGCGTACCGTTTCCTTCTCGAGTCGCGCATCGAGAATGGTCCGCTCGGGCCCGACGCGGCCCGTGCGGCGCTTCTCGACTGGTGGGCCGGCCAGGCGGTCTGACCGCTTGGGGTCAGGGCGGTCGCGCATCCGTCCGAACACTTACGGACGGGGTTCCCGGCTGCGATCCTGACCTTGGCCTGGCGGCCACCCCGATCGTGGCCCGTCCTCCTGCTCGACCCCGGATCCTCCACTGACACGGCCGAATCCCGAACAGTCGCATCCCTCGAGACAGCAGGTTCACGATGACCGTCACCCGATCCGGCCACGCCTCCACGAACACCACCGCGGACGACCTCGACCCGGCGACCATCGAGAGCTACCGCCGGAACGGCTTCGTCCGCATCCCCTCGGTACTGACGCCGTACGAGGTGGCGATCTACCGCGACGCCGCGGCTCGGGCCAACGAGCGGATGGGGTCGCTGACGAGCTCGGCCGTGTTCAGCCAGATCATCCAGCTGTGGCGGCGCGACGAAGTCCTGCACAACCTCACCCTGCATCGCGGTCTGGCCGCCATCGCCTCCCGGCTGGCCGGCGTCGACCTGCGCCTCTGGCACGACCACCTGCTGATCAAGAAGCCACACAACGGCGCCGCCACCGAATTCCACCAGGACGCGCCCTACTGGCCGCACGCGACGTCACGACACTGTCTGTCGGCGTGGATCGCGCTCGTCGACGTCCCGGTCGAACGCGGGTGTATGACCTTCATCCCGGGCTCACACGAGCGCCACGACATCCGTCCGATCGATCTCGAGGACTCGACCGACATGTTCAGGGCCGCACCCGACCTCGCTTACGAGCAGCGGGTGACGGTGCCGTTGCGCGCCGGCGATTGCACATTCCACAACGGATATCTCGCACACTCGGCGAATCCGAACGCGACCGACGACTTCCGCTACGCCCATGTCGTCATCTACACGGATGTGGCGACGACCTACGACGGGAAGCGCCACGTCGTCACCGACCCGCTGGGTCTGACAGTTGGCCAGGTCCTTCCCGACGGGATGTTTCCGCCGCTGCCGGGTTGAGTGTCCCGGCGTCGAGTCGCCGGTAGACCAGCGCGGTCAGCAGATAGCCGCAGGCGCAGACGACGAGCACCGGATAGGACTTGCCGTTGTCAGGCAGGACCAGCGCCGCGACCACCGCCGAGCTGACGAACACGACGTTGAACAACACGTCGTACAAGGAGAACACCCGCCCGCGGAACCGGTCGGCGACGTGGGTCTGGACGATGGTGTCGGTGCAGATCTTCACGCCCTGGGAGGCGATCCCGAGGCCGACGGCAGCGACGACCAGCGCGGGCTGCGTATAGAGCGCGGCTGGAACCACCTCGAGGACACCGGCGGCGGTGAGGAGCACGACCTGCCACGTCTGTGCCCGCATCCGGCGAGTGGCGATCGGTGTGATGACGGCGGCGATGCCGTAGCCCACACCGGAGGCGCCGACGATGACGCCGAGGCCGGCGAGGCTGCCGCCGGACCCGGGATCGCCGAAGTAGTTGCGGTAGAGAAGGACGGTCGCGACGGTGGTGAGGCCGTAGAAGAAGCGGCTGGCACCGATCGCGCCGAGGGCCAGACCAGCCGGCCGCGGGATGTGCCGTAGCCCGGCAACCAGGCCGCGGGTGACGACGCGGAGCCCGGCCAGCAGGGTATGCGCGGCGACCTCGGATGCGTCCGGACCGAGGAACGGCAGTCTCGTCGCGGCCCCGGAGGCCAGCAGGTAGACCACCGCCGCGACGGCGACGACCGCGACGTCGCCGACCAGCGCATGCACCAGCCCGCCGATGCCGGCGCCGACGATGTAGGCGAGCGTCCCGCACGTCGGCGAGACCGCATTGGCCATCACGAGTTCGTCGTCGGGAACGACCCGCGGCAGCGCGGCCGACAGACCGGCCAGCAGGAAGCGGTTCACCGAGAATGTGGCCAGCACGAGGAGGAAGAACGCGATCCCGGCACGGCCGTCGAGGGCGTCCGCGCCGATGAAGGCCGCGACGCCGACCAGCAGGCCGACCCGGACCAGGTTGCTCAGGATCAGGGTGGAGCGGCGTGGCCAGCGGTCGAGGAAGACGCCGACGAACGGGCCGAGGACCGAGAAGGGGAGGAGTAGCGCGGTGAAGCCGAGCGCGATGGCGGTGGCGTCGGGCGCGCGTTCGGGCGAGAACAGCACCGACGACGCGAGGGCGACCTGGAAGATGCCGTCGGCGGACTGTGAGGTGAGCCGGACGCCGAACAACCGACGGAAACCCTGCAAACGCAGCAGGGTGCGCAGATCGGCCACGAACGTCACGACGTGCTCCCTGGATCGGCTGCCCGAAGCGTACGGCCCGATCTACTTCGTTGGCGGACGTACTCCGGTGCCCGACCTACTGTGTGGCGATGAGCTACCAGAACCCGCCGACCCAGCAGTCCGTGACGTACCCGCAACGCCCGACGGTCTCGATCAGCGCCGGGACGGCTATGAAGATCGGCTTCTTCGGAGCCTTCGGCGCGTTTCTCTTCTCGATCGTCGTGTCCATCATCGGCCTTGTCATCGTGCTGGTTCTGGGACTCAGCGTCGGTGGTCTCTGGCATTCGAGCTAGCAGCCGGGCTCGAGCCAGGAGCAGCGCTCCAGCTGGACGGGTTGCCGGGTGCGATGTCGGCGGCGATCTCGCCGAGGCCGGGTCCGATGACCCTGGCCGCATGCGGGTGGGTCGCGTCGATGCGCACCGACGTCAGCGCGCCGTCGTGCCAACTGATGTCGACCGTCGCCCCCGCACGGGTGACGACGGAAGTTCGAGGGTCACGCCCGCAGAATCGCATAGGATTTCGGCTCGTGACACTGGGCCGGAACGAACTCGAGGCCCCTGCGGCATTCGGTCGTCCGAGCCTGGCCAGTGACGGGGCCGGTGATGGGCTCGTCGTCGACCGCAGCTGGGCCGGCAACCGGCTGCGCAGCACGCTCACGAACCGTGGTGCTGCGCCCATCCGGGTGAATGAGGTGGTCCTCGCCGCCGGCGAGCACGGTCTGCCGGTCGGGACGCCGCTCTACGGCGAGGGCTTCACGATGCTGTCGCAGTACGAGGGGACGATCGCCGCACTGACCCTGCTCGGCGGCTACGGCGACGCGGCGCATTACCGGCTCCCGCAGCGTGCGGGCTTCCGTACCGTCTACGACCTCGCGCTGATCAGCCCGGCCGGGCTTCCGCACACATTGCTCGCGTTCGCGTCGAGCCGCCGGTTCGCGGGTCAGCTGCGATTCTCCGACGCCAGTTACGAGTTGGTTCTCGACACCGAGGGACTCGAACTCGCATCGGGCGCGACGTGGGAACTCGAGGACGTCGTCGTTCTCGCCGGGCCGAACCCCGATGCGCTGTTCGCCGACCTCGCCACGCACCTGAGCCGTGTGCATCCGCCACGGATCCCGGCCCAACGGCTGACCGGCTGGTGTTCCTGGTACTGCTTCGGGCCCGACGTCACCGAGGACGACATCGTCGCCAACCTGCATGCGGCCGACGAGTACGACCTTCCGCTCACCTACGTCCAGATCGACGACGGCTATCAGGCCCGGATGGGCGACTGGCTCGAACCGGGCCCGCTTGTCCCCGACCCGGCCGGGTTGTGCCGCACGATCACCGACCTCGGCCACGAGCCGGCGATCTGGGTGGCGCCGTTCATCGCCGAGGCCGGGTCGACCGTGCTGCGTGAGCATCCGGAGTGGTTCGTGGCCGACGCTCACGGGCAGCCGCTCGAGTCCGACCGGATTTCCTACGGCGGTTGGCGGCGGGGGCCGTGGTTCATGCTCGACGGGACGCATCCGGGGGCGCGCGAGCACCTGCGTTCGGTGTTCTCGACGATGTGCAACGAGTGGGGCTGCCGATATTTCAAGCTCGATGCGAACGTCTGGGGCGCACTGCCGGGCGGCCGACGGCACGACCCCGCCGCCACCCGGATCGAGGGGTACCGGCTGGCGATGCACGCGATCCGGGACGCAGTCGGCGACGAGTCGATTCTCCTGGGCTGCAACGCCCCGAACTGGGCGTCACTGGGACTCGTCGATGCGATGCGGACGACCGACGACATCTCCCGGACACCGCGTTCGATCGACCTCGTCGCGCGGGCGGGTCGTCGTCGGGCGTGGCAGAACAACCGGCTCTGGGCGGCGGATCCGGACTGCCTCGTCGTCACGGGGTCACAGCTGACGGCGGAGCAGCTCGAGTTCCACGCCGCCTACATCCGCGAGATGGGTGGCTCGGTGCTGGCGGGCGACGACCTGACCCAGCTGACGGCGGCTGAGGTCGAAGCGATCCGGGCCTGCCTGCCGACCTCCTGAGGTGAAACGAGCACCGACAGCCCCCTGGATGCACAAACAGACCCGTGCACGAGGTTGTCTGTGTCCCAACAGGCTGTCGGTGTCCCAACGGGGTCGACGGTCAGCCAGGTTCGGCCTTGACACCAGCCAGCCTCGTCGTCCGGGCGTCCGGGCACTGGTCGTCCCCGCCGGAGCCCCGAGTGGACGCGCCCGCACGCCGGACACGGCGTGTCGGGTCGCGACGCGCCCACTCCGGCAGCCCGGGACCTCCTAGATCTCGCCCCGGATGAAGCGCTCGACCTCTTCACGGGCCTTGGAGTCGTCGTACTGGACCGGCGGCGACTTCATGAAGTAGCTCGCGGCCGACAGCAGCGGCCCGCCCTGACCACGGTCGAGGGCGATCTTCGCTGCCCGCACCGCGTCGATGATGATCCCGGCCGAGTTCGGTGAGTCCCATACCTCGAGCTTGTACTCCAGGCTCAGCGGCACGTTCCCGAACGCCTTCCCCTCGAGCCGCACGTAGGCCCACTTGCGGTCGTCCAGCCACGGCACGTAGTCGCTCGGCCCGATGTGCACGTTGTCCGCACCCAGGTCCCGATCGATCTGCGACGTCACCGACTGCGTCTTGCTGATCTTCTTCGACTCGAGCCGGTCCCGCTCGAGCATGTTCTTGAAGTCCATGTTGCCGCCGACGTTGAGCTGCATCGTCCGCTGGAGTTCGACCCCGCGGTCCTCGAACAGCTTCGCCAGCACCCGGTGCGTGATGGTCGCACCGACTTGTGACTTGATGTCGTCACCGACGATCGGCAGCCCGGCCGCCCGGAACTTCTCCGCCCACACCGGGTCGGACGCGATGAACACCGGCAGCGCGTTGACGAACGCCACGCCGGCGTCGATCGCGCACTGCGCGTAGTAGCGATCGGCCGCCTCGGAACCGACCGGCAGGTAGGCGACCAGCACCTCGGCGCCGCTCTCGCGCAGGACCGACACGACGTCGACCGGGGCGGCCGAGGACTCGTCGATGGTCTCGCGGTAGTACTTCCCGAGCCCGTCGAGGGTGTGCCCGCGGGAGACGGTCACCCCGCTGGTCGGTACGTCGCAGATCTTGATGGTGTTGTTCTGGCTCTCACCGATCGCGTCCGCGAGGTCGAGGCCCACCTTCTTCGCGTCGACGTCGAACGCGGCGACGAACTCGATGTCGCTCACGTGGTAGTCGCCGAACTGGACGTGCATGAGGCCGGGGACCTTCGTTCCGGCCTCGGCGTCGCGGTAGAAGTGCACGCCCTGAATCAGCGATGCGGCGCAGTTGCCGACGCCGATGATGGCGACCTTGAGGCTCATGGGTTCTCCGTGGGAGGGGGTTCGAGGGATCAGCAGGCCTCGGATCGGACCCGTCCGAACGACGCTAGCGAGCGTGCAGGGCGGCTGTCATGACCGGACAAGAGCGGGTCGGGCCGTACCCTGGGCATGCTCTGCCGTACAGATCACAGCCGTCCACGGGCACTTTTGTGTGCTCACCGGGAGTTCACGACACGTGTCAGCCACCTTGCCGCCCACGCCGTCCAAGGCGCCCAAGAAGAAGCGGTCGGGGTTCCGACGCTTCGCCCGGGCCACGGTGTTCACGGTCCTGCTGCTCATCGTCGCAAGCGCGGCGGCCCTGGTCATCGGCTACGTCGTCACGCCGATTCCCGACCCGAACCGGCTGGTGACGGCCAACGCGACGATCGTCTACTACAACGACGGGAAGACCCCGCTGGGCACGTTCGCGGCCCGCAACCGCACCTCGGTGACCTTCGAGCAGATGTCGCCGAACATCCAGGAAGCGGTGGTCGCCGCGGAGAACCGCGACTTCTGGACCGATCGGGGTATCTCACCCAGTGGCATGGTCCGGGCCCTGTGGCGCGACGTCCGCGGCCAGCCGACCCAGGGCGCGTCGACGATCACCCAGCAGTACGTGAAGAACTACTACCTGACCGACGAGCAGAGCCTGTCGCGCAAGGTCCGGGAACTGTTCATCACGCTGAAGGTCCAGCGCCAGCTCGGCAAGCAGCAGATCCTCACCAACTACCTGAACACCGTCTACTTCGGGCGCGGTGCCTACGGCATCGAAGCCGCGGCACAGACCTTTTTCGGGGTGTCGGCCAAACAGTTGAGCGCCGAACAGTCGGCCGTGCTCGCCAGCCTGCTCAAGGGCCCGTCGCTCTACGACCCGGCCGGCGGCAAGGCGAACGTCGCCCGGCTCACCGACCGCTACCACTACGTCCTCATCGGCATGGCCGAGGCGGGAAAGTACGACGCCAAGAAGGCTGCGACCGTCAAGCTCCCGACGATCGGCCAACTGAGCCAGGACCAGCAATACTCCGGCACCCGTGGGTACCTCCTGGCCGCGGCGCGCACCGAGCTCCTCAAGCGGGGGATCACCGACCAGGAGCTCAACGCCGGCGGCCTGCGCATCACCACCACGTTCGACCCGAAGATGCAGACGGCCGCCGAGAAGGCCGTGAAGGACTACATGCCGACCCAGAACGCGGTCGGACTGCATGTCGGGCTGGCCGCGGTCGAGCCGGGCACGGGCGCGGTCCGTGCGCTCTACGGCGGCACCGACTACCTCAAGCATCCCTTCAGCGACGCGACACAGGCGACCTGGCAGCCCGGCTCGTCGTTCAAGGCGTTCACCCTCGCCGCGATGCTCAAGGAGAACATCGGGCTGCGGGCGCGGGCCGACGGCAACACGCTGCTCCTGCCGGACGGCGAGAGTGTGCGCAACGAGTTCCACACCAACTACGGCTCGTCGGTGTCGATGCTGTACGCGACGGAGAAGTCGATCAACACCGCCTTCGTCGACGTCACCCAGCGGATCGGGCCCGCGAAGGTCGTCGACGCCGCGATCGCCGCAGGGGTGCCGAAGGATGCGAAGAACCTTCAGCCGGTGCCGGTCGTGACCCTCGGGGTCGCCTCGGAAACGCCGCTGACGATGGCGAACGCGTACGCGACGATGGCCGCGCAGGGCAAGCGCGCCGACGCCCATACCATCGACGTCGTGAAGACCCGCGCGGGCAAGACGCGGCTCAAGGTGGACGCGAACGTCACGCAGACGATCAGCGTCGACGTGACCCGCGACGTCACCTACGCGCTCGAGCAGGTCGTCGCGTACGGGACCGGGACCGCCGCTCAGGCGCTCGACCGGCCCGTGGCCGGCAAGACCGGGACACACGAAAACCAGACCGCCTGGTTCATGGGTTACACGCCTCAGCTGTCGGCGTCGGTCGGCTTCTACAAGGTCGACGCGAAGGGTAAGCGCCTGTCGCTCGACGGGACCGGCGGGATGTCCACCTTCTTCGGCGGCACCGTGCCGACCAAGATGTGGACGGAGTTCATGAAGCTCGCGCTCGCCGGCCAGCCGGTCGAGAAGTTCGACGCTCCGGCGAACATCGGCGGCAGCGTCTTCCCGACGTCGACGGCAACGTCGACGCCCACCCCGTCGAACACGCCCACCCCGTCGAACACGCCCACCCCGTCGAACACGTCCGGCCCGACGACGCCACCGGCAACGACGGCACCGCCGTCCACTGCCACGCCGTCGGCCACCCAACCGCCCGCCACCACCGCGCCACCGACGACGTCCAGGCCCACCGGCACCTCGGAGCCGACCCACACGGTCGCACCGACGGTGACCGTCCCGCCGCGGCCGACCTCGACGCCACGCCCGACCAAAACCGCAGCGGCCGCCCATACCGGCTGACGGCTGGCACCATAGCGGCGTGATGCCCTCCGACCGCCATGTCGTCACGGCGGCACCGTCGCGCTACGACCGGGTCGCACGGGCACTCACCGGGTGGCTGGGCGGTGCGGCCGGTTGGCATGTCCGGCTCACGTCGAATCCGCGCGCGCCGCTGGTCGCGGTCGTGCTGGTGACGACGCTGGCCACGCTGATCGGGCTCTGGCAGAAGTCCGCGTGCTACGACACCGGCTGGAACCGCGACAACAGCGAGTTCATGTTCAACCACACCTGTTACTCCGACATCGCCATCCTGTACCGGGAGCGGGGCCTGGCACAGGGCCACATCCCCTACTTCGACACCGGCAGCTATCCGGTACTCGAGTACCCGGTGCTCACCGGCGCGGTCATGTACGTCACTGCCTGGATCTCCCGGCACCTCGACTCCGGCAGCCTGGTCGCGCATTCGCTGACCTACTTCGACGTCAACGTCGTCCTGCTGTTCCTGATGGCGCTTCTCGTCGCGTGGTCGGTGCTGGTGCTCTCCGGCGCACGTCGTTGGGACGCCTTGCTGTTCGCCGGTGCCCCTGCGCTGGTGCTGTCCGGGACGATCAATTGGGACCTGGTCGCCGTCGCCCTGACCGGGCTGTCGATGGTGGCCTGGGCTCGCCGGCATCCCTGGCTGGCCGGCGTCCTGCTCGGACTCGGTGCGGCGACGAAGTTCTATCCGATCGTGCTTGCCGGCCCGTTCCTCGTCCTCGCGATCCGGACCGGCCGCTTCGGCGGCTGGGTCAAGCTGGTGGTCGCCGGGTTCCTGGCCTGGCTGGCCGTGAACCTGCCGGTGATGATCGGCGCACCCGACCAGTGGCGGTACTTCTTCGACTCCAACAACGAACGGGCCGCTGATTTCGGCTCGATCTGGCTCGTCTTCTTTCAGGCGGGCCACGGTCTGACCGACGTCAACCACACGTCCCTGTTGCTGTTCGGACTCGCCTGCGCGGTGATCGGGATCCTCGCTCTGGTGGCACCAGAGCGGCCCCGGCTCGCGCAGTTGGCGTTTCTCGTCGTCGCCGCGTTCCTGGTGGTGAACAAGGTCTACTCGCCGCAGTACGTGCTGTGGCTGCTGCCGCTGGCGATCCTGGCCCGGCCGAAGGTGCGCGACATCCTGATCTGGCAGGCCTTCGAGGTCTTCTACTGGCTCATGGTCTGGATGTACCTCGCCGGGCTGTACGCCAACCATCCGATCGGACGGGCGTACTGGTGGGCGATCATCCTGCGGGTGCTGGCCACGCTGTGGTTCGCCGGGATGATCGTGTGGGACATGTTCGTCACCAGCCGGGATCCCGTGCGTGCCCGCGGGGTCGACGATCCGGCCGGTGGTGAGTTCGACGGTGCGCCGGACGCGAACTGGCGACGGGTCTTCCGACCGCGGCGCGAGCCCGCCGGCCAGGTCGATGTCGTCGATGGCTGACACGCCCCCGCCGGTGTCTTCGGCGCCGTCTGCACGCACGCATCCCTGGTGGTACCTCGGGACAGTCGAGCGGCAGGCTCTCGGGATCTGGCTGTTGAGCAAGCTGTCGATGCTGGTCATCGCGTTCTCGGGACCGCACCTGTTCGCCACCGGCACCGGCACCGGCGGGCGGCTGGAACGGTGGGAGACCTGGGACTTCGCCCACTTCGACCAGATCGCCCGGCACGGCTACTTCGCTCCGTGGCGTGCGCCGGTGGAGGCCTTCTTCCCCGGCCTTCCGTTGCTGATGCGGGCCGGCCTCGACATCGGCGTCACGACGATCGTCACCGGGCTGTTCGTGTCGACGGTTTCGACGGCGATCGCGGTGGTCGCCCTCGCGCGGCTGGCCGAGCTCGAATACGGCCGCGCCGCGGCGCAGACGACGATCATCGTCTGGCTGGCCGCACCGGTCGCCTTCTTCCTCAGCGCGCCCTACACGGAGTCCCCGTTCCTCGCGTTCGCCATCCCGGCGTGGCTCGCCGCCCGCCGTGACCGTTGGCTGGCCGCCTGCCTGCTGACCGCCGGTGCATGTGTGTTCCGGGTGTCGGCGCTGTTCCTGATCGCGGCTCTCGGCATCCAGTTCCTGACGACGCGGAACTGGCGGACCGGGACCCGGGACGCGCTGCTCCGGCTCCCGTTCTTCGTCATTCCGCTCGTCCCCATCGGCGCTTACATGGCCTACCTGCATGCGCATACCGGCGACTGGCTGCGTTGGTACCACGCGCAGGCGGAGGGCTGGTACCGCCAGTTCACCCCGCCGTGGACCGCGTTCGAGCACACCTGGCAGGCGGCCAGCGGGGTCCTCGGCTTCGCCGCCGGGACGCCACAGGCGACGATCGACGAGTACGCCTGGATGTTCGGTGCCGAGATCGTCGCCGTGGTGATCGGATTCGTGGCGACCGTTGCCCTGCTCCTGCACCGGCGCTGGGGGGAGGCGACGTGGGTGGGGCTTCAGGTGGTCAGCCTGGCGACGTCGTACTGGTTCTTCTCGGTGCCGCGGACGTCTTTGTTGTGGTGGCCGATGTGGATGATGCTCGGCGCGTGGGCGGCCCGCCGACGCTGGGTGCTCTACGGATACCTGGCGATATCGCTGCCGTTGCTGGGCATCTGGACCTCGGCCTACCTGACCTACCGCTGGGCCGGCTGAGCGCCGGGTCGTCGTAGCTTGCCGGGTGAGCTGCCGGTCACGGCTTTGACGTGGCGGGACAGATGGCTGGCGGAGTCGAAGCCGCAGCGGGCGGCGACGCTCGCGAGGGACAGGTCGCTCGTGCGGAGCAGTCCGAGCGCGTGCCGGAGCCGCACGCGTCGGACGAACTCGAGCGGGGCGAGGCCGGCAGCGGTGGCGAAGTGGGCGCGAAGCGTGGAGGACGAGACGCCGACGGACTCCGCCAGCGCACCGACGCTCAGCGGCCGGGCGTAGGCCTCCTCCACCACCCGTTCGGCCGCCCGGAGGGTTCGTTCGGCTGCGGTCGGGGCGACGGCGGGGTCGTGGCGTCGGAGGGTGACGTCGAGCTCGATCATCAGCGCTGCGGTCATCGAGGGGCTGTTCGCGTCCGGCGACGAGGTCTCGCGGAGCAGAGCTGCGGAGATCCGGCCGACGTCGTGTGCGTCGTCGCCGTCGCAGCGGGCGGGCCACGGCTGGTCGGGTGGGGCGTCGACCAGCGTGTAGTAGTTCGAGTAGGCGGTGTGGGCGATCTCCTCGTGCGCCTGGTCCGGGCGAAGGACGAGGACTGCGCCGGGAACGACGGCGTAGCGCTCACCGTCGACGATCGAGGTGATCCGGCCGGTGCGGTAGTAGGTGACCTTCCAGGCGGCGTGGCGGTGCGGTGGCGCGTGCTGACCCTGCCGGGCGGACCAGGCACCGGTGCTCAACACGACCGGCGTCGGCGGTTGGTGCAACTCCATCCAGCCACGCTACGACCCTCCCGGCCGGGTGGTCGTGACTGTCGACGGCCGGTGATGGCCGAGCGGCGGTACGCGGTAAGCGGTTTGTGCATCGTCCCGGGTAACTGCTGCATTGCCCGGCCGTGCGCAGACGCGGTGGAGTGGAGGTCTCAGCGGCTCCCGCACACTCGGAGGACCTCCCCCATGTCGAGCACCTCGACCACCACATCGCCCGGTACCGGCGTCACCAGCACGGCCGAGGCCCTCGCGGCGCTCGGTGTCACCGCTTCGTCGCTCAGTGCCGAGCAGCGCTCGTTCCTCGACGAGAACGGCTACCTCGTCCTGCGCAATCACATGGGTGCCGAGCTGCTCGAGGCGTTCCGCGCCCGCACCGACGAGCTCCTCGAGTCCGAGGGTGCGACGTCGGGCCACGAGACGCCGCAGGGTGGTGGGGTGGCCGCGCTGGCCGACCTGCTCAACAAGGGTGAGGTGTTCACCCGCTGTTACTCCGACCCGGCGGTCCTCGCGGCGGCGCGGCTCGTGCTCGGCGAGGAGTTCAGGGTCAACTCGTTGAACTACCGTGCGTCGCTGCCGGGTAAGGGACATCAGGGCCTACACCCGGACTGGGCGGGTCCGGTAGAGCCAGGAGAGTTCCACATCATGAACTCGATGTGGTGCCTCGACGACTTCATCGCCGACAACGGGGCGACGCGCGCGGTGCCGGGGTCGCACCGGTCGGGCACGGTCCCGAGCGACGAGATGACCGACACGCTCGACGCACACCCGCGCCAGATCCACCTCACTGCACCGGCCGGCTCGGTCGTCATCTTCAACGCCCACCTCTGGCACGGCGGAACCCTCAACTCGACGACGGCGAGGCGGCGCGGGATGACTATGTCGTTCGTGCTGCGGGACGAGCCGCAGCAACTCGACCAGCGTGCGTACGTGCGGAAATCGGTCTACGACAAGCTGTCCCCAGCGCAGCGGTACCTGCTCGACGTCGACTGAGCCACCCGGTCCGGCACCGTGATGCAGGCGCGGGCAGCCGTCCGTCCGTGTCGACCGCAGGCGGGATGGCGAGAGCCCGGGTCCGCAGGTCCCGCCCGGACGAGGTCAGTCCGATGTCGACGCGACCCACGGCGGCGGATGAAGCGCGAGCGCGCGGCGAAGGTGGAACGCGCGCGGGCGGCCCGGCTCGAGCGCGAAGGCTCGGTGCTGTCCGGCAGTTGAGCGACTGAGCCGGGTACCCGATGCCGTCAGGGACAGTGCACCGGTGACCACTGCGACCCCGACCTCGACGACGACCGCCGGACTGGCGGCACTCGGGCCGATGCAGCAGGTGCGCGCAGGGCGGCTGGCACGCCGGCTTCCGCAACTGGCGATCGGGCTGTTCCTGTACGGCTGGTCGATGGCGATGATGATCCGCGGGAAGCTCGGTGTGGATCCGTGGGACGTGTTGCATCAAGGTCTGAGCCGCTACATCCCGGTGAGCTTCGGGACGGTGACGATCATCGTGGGCGTCGTGGTCCTGCTGGTATGGATCCCGTTGCGGCAACGGCCGGGGATGGGAACGATCGCGAACGCGCTCCTCGTGGGTCCGGCTGCCGATGTCGGGCTGGCCGTCATGCATACGCCGTCGCACCTGCCGGGCCGGATCGCCCTACTGGTGGCGAGCGTGGTCCTCAACGGGCTGGCGGGTGGGCTCTACATCGGCAGCCAGTTCGGCCCGGGGCCGCGGGACGGGCTGATGACCGGGATCGTGGCGCGCACGGGGCGGAGTGTGCGGTTGGTCCGGACGTCGATCGAGGTGGTCGTGCTGGTGGTCGGCTGGCTCCTCGGTGGCAGCGTCGGCATAGGGACCGTCCTGTATGCGTTGACGATCGGGCATCTGGTGCAGTTCTTCCTGCGTCGGGTGACGGTCCGGCTCGGCTAAGCGGCGCGCGATCGGAACGTCAGCGCACTGCTAAGGCCGTATCAAGGTTTCCTTAAGCGCGCTAGTGATCCACGCTCAGGCGGCACCGAGCAAAGGCTGCGCTCACTGGATCGCGTGGATGGCCGTGTGGTTGCGTTGACGCCGCGGACAGTAGTTGTCCGCCACCCGAGTGTGACCGCCATGAGGAGACACGACGATGACGCAGACGACGACTGCGACCAGAACTCTCGACCCAGCCCCGGCGCGCCCCCGAAGCGTTCTCTACGGAGCACTCATAGGCGTAGCGGCGTTGGTGGTTCTGCTTCAGGGCCTCTGGGCCGGCATCTTCCTCGAACACGATGGCGCGCGCGATACGGCGAGCGGATGGATCGACCTCCACGCGAGAGGCGCCGACGTGGCGATCGTGCTGGGGATCGCGGCGACGGTCGTGGCGTTCGCGAAATTGCGTGCGCGACGTGACCTGTGGATCGGTAGCGCGGTGTTCGTCGTCCTGCTCATCCTGGAGTCGTATCTCGGTGGGTTGATCCGCGATCAGAGCAAGGACGTCCTCACGGCCGTGCATGTTCCGCTGGCAATGGGGATCATGGGGCTTGCTGTGTGGCTTCCGTTGCGGGCTCGTGCTCGTCGATCGGCCAGCCGAGCGGATCGATAGCCACGTCGTCGGCGGTGCGGCAGTCGGCGCCGAAGACGATGCCGATGCGGAGTCGTTCGCCGGCGAGGACCCGGGGGAGCCAGTACCTCGCGTCGTCCCACATTCGATCGAGCGGCAGCGTGCTCAAGGCGAACCACTCGGGCGTGATCTCGTCGGTGCTCACCGGCTCGCCGTGCCAGCGGTCGGCGACGAAGACGGCAGCGGTCTGATCCCAGGTCGGCCTTGCGGGGAACGTGAAAGCGACATCGGCGCGGTGCTCGAGATCGCTTGCCTCGACCCGAACGCCGGACTCCTCCGACACCTCGCGAGCCGCGGCTCGACGCGCCGTCTCGCCCGGGTCGATATGCCCTCCGAGCCCGACGATGTTGCCGGTGCCGAGCCCACGCTTCTTGTGCCCGAGCAGAACCCGTACGGGGTCGCCGAGTGGACCGTCGAGGATGAAGCACAGGCACATCGGGGTCGGGATCGATGTGCTCATGCGCCGATCCTGCCGGATCGGTGGTCATCGATGCCGCCGCACTGCTCAAGCGTCGCATCAAGAGTGCCAAGCTCCCACGCTGGACCGAGCCATCGGTCGGTGAGGTGGACTTCCCGCGACGATGCGGCCGGAGGTGAACCCGAGTGACCAACTGACGTACCGGTAGTTCACGGTTTCCTTCGTTCGACACGCCTCGGGATCGCTGCGTCGAGCCGATCTTCGCGCAGAGCTCACCCCCGGCCATCAGGGCACTTCGTCGCTTCGCTGAGCCGAAGGTTGCAGCGGCGACGAAGAGTCCACGTTGCACCTGACACGCAGGTGAGCACGCGTCGACGCACCTTCACTGCCGTTGGAGTGCGAGAAATCTCTTGTGGCGTTGAGGTTGTCGGTGTTGGTCGTTGATCGAGGGTGGGATGACTTCAGGGATCCCGTCCCGGCTCATGCGCATGTGCCAGCGGGTGTGTTCGGTGGCGCGGTCGGCGTGTGGGTCGGGTTCGACGAGTCGGTGGTGGGTGGGGCAGACGAGGGCGGCGTTGTCGTAGCTGGTCGATCCTCCTTGATGCCAGGGCTTGAGGTGGTGGGCGTCGCAGTCGCGTGGTTCGCGGTGGCAGCCGGGGAACACGCAACCCCGGTCGCGGAGCGCGATGGCTTGCCGCAGGTCCCCGGCGAACAGCCGGGTGGAGCGTCCGAGGTCGAGGAGTTGCGAGTCGGATCCCATGACGGCGGGGAGGATGTCGGCGTCGCAAGCGAGGAACCGCGCCTCGGCCGCACTGATCCGCGTACCCGACGCCGACAGGGTCGCGCCGCGGACACCACGCAGGAGGTCGTCCCAGTTGACGACGACGGTCACCCGGGGCCGGTCGCCACCGTTCCTTGGCCCGGTCCCGCCGGCTTGGTGGGAGTGCACGAGGGTCATCAACGCCTGCGCCCGCCGGGCGTCGAACCCGGGCGCGGGCTCTGTCGACTCGCTGGTGGCGGCGGACGCTTTGGCGCTGTTCGCGATCGCGTCGACCACGGCCCGCAACGCGTCCCCGTCGGCCGCGGGAAGCTTCCCGGTGATCACGGTGGATCCTTCGCCGTCGTCGCGGAGACGCAGGTATTGGTTCTTGCGGGCGGCTCGGTCCTGCGCGTCGAGCCGCGCACCCTCAGCCGCTTCGGCAATCTCCGGCGCGATCACCTCGAGCAGATGCTGCGCCAGGTCACGCAGCCCTTTGGGTCCGTGTTCGGCGGCGAACCCGATCATCGTTTTCTCGGCCGCCTGGACCCGCTCGGTGGACAGCGACTCCGGGAGCTTCTTCAACACCCCCACGATCGCCGCCGTCTGCTCCCCGGACACCGCACCAGCGGCCATCGCGGTCACGATGGTGGGGAACCGGTGGTGCAGGCCTTTCGCCAACGCGACCTCCCGGTTGGCGGCCGCCATGCTGGATGCGGTGGTGCCGTTCAACCATGCGGCCGTGGTCAACGCGGTGGCGTGCTGGGTGACCTGGCGTTCCTCCATCGCTCCGAGGAGTTGGAGTTTCGCGGCCGCGGTCGCTGCCTCCACGTGCTGCAGGGTGAGCATCGTGGTGAGGAACTGGTCCTCACCCAACTGCCACACCTTGATCGCGACGGGATCGACAACAGGAACAAGAGCTGACAGCGCGATCACCAGCGCGTGCGCGAGGGGATGGTCCACCCCCGCCGCTGGTGTCGTCCCCGTTGTCATCATGAAAGCAACGCTAAAGCAGACCACCGACAATCCGCCGAAACAGAATTCTCAACCAGGTAATGACATTCCGCAACCAACCGTCACCAAACCAAAGTGGTTGCGTCGCTACCGGACACGCCGCGGAGCCGGCACCGCAGCGACCACTCGACGAACAGACGACCATCGAAACCCCAGTCGTCGTCCACAACTCGGACTGTAGAAGAACAGCTCGAAGTCGCGGCGGGGAGCGGTTCATCTGCAGTCTCAGGCGGATCCCGCCCTGATTACGACCAGATGGTCCGATCGAAGCGGGTCAGCGTCATCCCGACGTTCACCGGCACTTCGTCGCCGACCTCCGGCACGGACGCACGCGACGGCAGCAGCAGCATGCTCACCTGCATGTGCGGTGGTTCCGCGAACCACCGACGAGAGCCGGTCACCGAGTACGGCGACAACGCGAACCCGGCCGCTTCGAGGCCACCGGAGGCGAGCGTCGTCGCCCGCTTCCGCACGCTCCCGGTGTGTGCCGGCGGCTCGGTCGAGATCCCGTTCGCCGTCCCGCCCGACACGACTACGAGGTGTCCTCCGGTGAGCGCGCGCCGTGCCCGGTAGCCGTACCGGTCACCACGGGCGAGCGGATGGACGTCGAGAACGGCCGCGACCGCCCTGTACGCGCCACGGTCACCGAGCCACAGAGCCGTCCCGACCCGCGGCCGGAAGTCGACGCCCGGATGCCGACCGGCCAGCCGCTCCACGTCAGCGGCAGTGACATGCGAGACGAACAACGTCGCCACCGGCACCGCGTGATCGGCCAACGTCGCGAGGATGTCCCCGACCTCGGTCTGGACGTCGACGTACCCAGGCAGTGGGAGGTGCACGGCGAACCCACGCAGATCGAGTGCGGGTGCCGCAGCGAGTGCCCGCGTCAGAGCGGGAAGGTCCGACGCCGGGACGCCGTGGCGGCGCATGGATGTCTCGAGTTCGACGACGATTCCCTGGCCTGGTTGAGCAATGGCCGCCAACGACGCCACCTCACCGACATGCCCGATCGTCTGGACGACCCGGCCCGACCACTCGGCAGGCACACCGACGTCGGCGGCGCGCCAGGGCACCATCACCAACGCCTCGCCGGAATAACCGGCTGCAGCGGCATCGAGATCGGCGAGGTCGGCAGGTGTGCCGACGGCCACCAGTTCAGCGTCGAGACGCGCGGCCTGACCCAGCAGCACCGCATTGCCGAACCCGTAGCCGTTGCCCTTGATCACCGGCACGAGGCCGGGCGCGGCCGCCACGACATCATCGAGATGGCCTTCCCAGCGGGCACGATCGACGTGTAGGTCGAGGCTCACCGTGACGCCCCTCAGCCCGACCGGCGGCGCATGTACGCGGTGAACGCCCCCGCGAGCGCGCGGTTCAGCGGAAGATCCCATTCGCCGGCGTACTCGGCAGCCTCCCCGCCGGTGCCGAGCTTGAACCGGATCAGGCCGGCGTGGGAGTCGGCCTCGTCCAGCGTCTCGGTGATCCCGCGCAGGTCGTACACATCACAGCCTGCTGAGATCGCATCGCGAATCATCTTCCACTGAACGGCATTGCTGCCACGGAAGTCTCGCTTCGCCGTCGTGGACGCACCGTAGGAATACCACGTGTGCTTGTTCACCCGAACGGCCAGCGTGGCGGCGATCAGATCCCCCTCGTGGTGGGCGAGGTAGAGGGTGATCCGCTCCGGGTCCTCCGCGGACAGCTCCCTGTACATGGTCTGGAAATAGTTCAGTGCGCGTGGCGCGAAGCCGTCCCGCACGGTCGTCTCGAGGTAGACGCGGTGGAAGTCGGGCAGGTCGGCCGCGGATCCGACCGTCACCGCCACCCCGGCCTTCTCGGCCTTGCGGATGTTTCGTCGCCACAGTTGGTTCATGCCGGCGAAGACGTCTGCTTCGCTGCGGCCGGTCAACGGGAGCCAGAACACATAGCGGGGTTGGCCGCCGGCGAAGCCGGGACCGGTGGGCGGCGGCACCCAGCCGGCCGCGACGAGCTGAACGACGATGGACGAGCCGACGGTCGACCGGGTGTCCTCTCGCAGCTGCGACAGCGACTCGACGGACGGGTCGGCGAGCGCGGCCTTCAGGCTCGACCCGGACCACGTCCGGGTCACCACCGGCGGCCCCATGCGTACCAGGAAGGCCTTGCGGGCTGCGAAATAGTCGATCATCGGGTCGAGCCAGCCACTGAGCCCGCGTTCCTCCGAACCGTTCCCAGCCGCGGTCCAGTCGAGCACCGGACCTTCAGGTAGGTAAGCGAATACCCGCCGTGTGCGCGGAATAGCGCGGTAGAGGACGAGTCCGACGCCGACGAGCCGTTCGCCGCCAGAACCAGCGGTTCCCCCGTCTGAACCAGCGCCGACGAACCAGCCGAGGGACTCGTGCCGCCACTCCGTCTTCACCCGCCCCCACGCCGGTGTCTGCAGGAACGACGCCGCATGCCCCCCGGCGATGAACCGGGCATGCTCGGCGCCGCTGATGGGCCGGACCGTGCGGGTCTGATTCGTCGCGATCACGGACGCGAGGCTACCGGCCGCGCTCATCCACGAAGCGCTGATCTGAGGAACGCGATGTCTGATGCGATGCCGTCGCCGGGCGTCTCGACAAGCGTCGGCGCATTCGCCGCCCGGACGACGGTGAGGATGTCGTCCTTGCCGATCTGGCCGGCGCCGAGGTTGGCGTGCCGGTCGGCACCGGAGTCGAACTCGTCGCGGGAGTCGTTGCAGTGCACCAGGTCGATCCGGCCGGTGATCGCCAGCACCCGCTCCACGACGGTCGCGAGGTCCTCCCCGGCCGCGTGCGCGTGACAGGTGTCGAGACAGAACCCGACCTCCACCTCGGGGTTGGCCGACGCAGCCGCATCCCAGACCCGGGCGATGCGATCGAGGTGGCGGGCCATGGCGTGCGCGCCGCCGGCGGTGTTCTCGATCAGGATGGTCACCGTCGACTCGAGCCGCTCGATCGCCTTGCGCCAGTTGTCGAAGCCCTGCTCGATCTCACCGTCGGAGTTGGCATGCCCGCCGTGGACGATCAACCCCAGCGCGCCGACCTCGGCGGCCGCGGTCGCCTGCTGCTGCAGGATCTTGCGGCTGGGGATGCGGATCCGGTTGTTCCCGGTGGCGACGTTGACGAGGTAGGGGGCGTGCACGTAGAGGCCGACGCCGGCGGCTGCCGCGTCGTCGACGAGCGCCTGTGCTCCGCCTGCGTACGCGAGTTGCGGCTTCTTCCAACTCTGCGGGTCGCCGATGAAGAACTGGACGATCTCGGCGCCGACCTGCGCCGCGGCACTGATCGGATCGACGGAGTCGACGTGGGCGCCGATGGGTGCGGTCATACGTGTCAGCCTAGGGACCGGCCGACGTGTCATGGATCACGGAGCCATCTTCAGGCGTAACTGCGACGAATAACCCTCGAAGTGACGATTTCACCAATTGACGGGATACTCAGATCGTGGCATTCGACATCAAGTCTTTTACCGACTCCAGCCAGCGGGTGAAGTTCGACGACGTCGATTACGACGCCTTCGTCACCCGGCCGCTGAGCTCGGATGCGCTGCGGACCCTACGCTACATGTCCGACGTCGAGAGCCACACCATCTGCTACCTGCGCGACCTGCTGGTCACCCCGTCGCACAAGGACCCCGAGGTCACCGCCTTCCTCACTCACTGGGCGTACGAGGAGTTCTGGCACGGCGAGGCCCTCGACAAGGTCCTCCGTGTGCACGGGATCCCCGCCGACTACGGCCACATCCGCAACGTCCGGCTCGCCCAGGGCTTGCGCGACCGGCTCTCGCCGATCAACCAGGCGATCCTCGCGAACGTGATCGGCGAGGACTTCGTCGCGGTCCACATGTCCTGGGGGGCCATCAACGAGTGGTCCGCGCACTCCGCCTACGGCCGGATGATCGAGCGCGAGGACCATCCCGAGCTGACCAAGCTCCTGCGTCGCGTGCAGAAGCAGGAGTCCCGCCACCTCGCCTTCTACGCCTCGCAGGCGAAGGAACGCCTCCACCGGTCGCCGCGGGCGCGCAAGCTGACCCGCTGGGCGATGAAGAACTTCTGGGGACCGGTCGGCTCGACGATCGAACCCAGACGCGAAACGGCGTTCGTCCTCGACTACCTGATGGGTGGCGACGCCGGGCGGGTGCACATCGAGCGCATCGACGCGAAGATGCACGAGATGCCGGGCATGCAAGACCTGTTCCTCATGCGACGCGCCGTCGCCAAGTATGGGGTCGGCCCCGGCGTTGCGGACCTGAAGTCACCGGTCACCCGTATCCAGGCGCTCGGGCGCCGGCTCGGAACCTCCGGCAAGGCCCACGCGAGCCACCTCGCCGACACTGCACTGCCGAAGGTGCACGTCGCCGACCCGCACGAGCTGGCGTCCTCCACCGCTCGCTGAGCCGCAGCGTCCACTCGGGGTGACGGATTTCACCACCGGGTGCGGTCGCCGGTAGGCTCTCCCACTGCGCCGTTTCACGTCCACCGGTCCTATATCGGGCGAACGTTGACAACGGCCGACGCTCAGCCCTCCTGCCATGGACCGTCCATGGCCGCCAGCCCAGAGGAGGTGGCTCGATATGCGTCATTACGAACTCATGCTCATCCTCGATCCCGATCTCGAAGAGCGCACCGTCGCTCCGTCGCTCGACCAGTACCTCAACGTCGTCCGTCAGGACGGCGGCGAGGTCAAGAAGGTCGACATCTGGGGCCGGCGCAAGCTCGCCTACGAGATCCAGAAGCGGTCGGACGGGATCTACGCGGTCATCGACGTCACCTGCACCCCCGACGCCGTCCGTGAACTCGACCGTCAGCTCAACCTCAACGACTCGGTGCTGCGGACCAAGGTCCTGCGCCCCGAGATCCACTAAGGGTCCGGGCATGGCTGGCGAAACCGTCATCACCCTGGTCGGCAACCTCGTCGACGACCCCGAGCTCCGCTTCACCCCTTCGGGTGCCGCGGTCGCGAACTTCCGGCTCGCCTCGACTCCCCGCACCTTCGACCGTCAGGCGAACGAGTGGAAGGACGGCGACACGCTGTTCCTCACCGCCAACGTGTGGCGCCAGGCCGCCGAGAACGTGGCCGAGTCGCTTCAACGCGGCATGCGCGTCATCGTGACCGGCCGGCTCAAGTCGCGGTCTTATGAGACCCGTGAGGGCGAGCGCCGGACGGTGTTCGAGATCGACGTCGACGAGGTCGGTCCGAGCCTGCGCAGCGCCACCGCGAAGGTCACCAAGGCGTCCCGCGGAAGCGGTGGCGGCGGTGGTGGCGGTTTCGGTGGCAACGCCGGCGGCGACGACCCCTGGTCCTCTCCGGCGGGCGGCGGCAACTCCGGCGGCTCGAGTTCTGGCAGCGGCCACGGTGGCGGGGGTGGCAGCCGACCCGCCCAGGGCGAGTCCTCGTCGCGTCCCGCGGCCGGCGGCGATGCCTGGAGCACCGGTGCCTCCAACGACGAGCCCCCCTTCTAGGACTCGCCCCGTTCGACCCTCACCGCCCTACGGGCCCGCGTTCGTCATTCGCGGCCGTCGGTGCCGGTTCCCAGCACATGACTTTCTAGGAGCACACGCAATGCCCAAGCCCCCAGTGCGCAAACCGAAGAAGAAGGTTTGCCAGTTCTGCCGCGAGAAGACCGCCCACATCGACTACAAGGACACCTCGCTGCTGCGCAAGTTCATCTCCGACCGCGGAAAGATCCGTGCGCGTCGGGTGACCGGCAACTGCACCCAGCACCAGCGCGACATCGCCACCGCCGTCAAGAACGCCCGTGAGGTCGCGATGCTGCCTTACACGAGCACGGCTCGTTGAGCCCGGCAGGTATAGGAGACGACGATGAAGCTCATCCTCACGCATGAAGTGACCGGTCTCGGCGCCCCCGGCGACGTGGTCGAGGTCAAGGACGGCTACGGCCGCAACTACCTCGTCCCGCGTGGTCTGGGCATGAAGTGGACGAAGGGTGGCGAGAAGCAGATCACCACCATCCGCAAGGCGCGTGACCTGCACGTCATCCACGATCAGGACGACGCCCTCCAGGTCAAGGCACGGCTGGAGAACCTCGCAGTCAAGGTGTCGGCTCGCGCCGGCTCCGGTGGTCGCCTGTTCGGTGCGGTGTCCGTGACCGAGATCGTCGAGGCCATCAAGGCCGCCGGCGGTCCCCTGGTCGACAAGCGCCGCATCGAGATCGGCCAGCCGATCAAGAGCGTCGGCCAGCACTCGGTGACGCTTCGGGTTCACCCCGAGGTCAGCGCCACCGTGGCCATCGAGGTCGTCGAAGCCGCGTAACGCTGCTTCGCCTGAACTCCAGCACGCTGATCGAAGCCCGGCGCGCCCTCGAGGTGAGCCGGGCTTCGTCATGTCCCGGTCAGTGGCGGGGCGTCAGGGCGTGCAGCGTCGCGATCTGGCGGTATCCGACGTTCGGATACAGCCGCGTGCCGTCGTTCGACGCGCCGAGGACGCTGGCCCGGATGCCGAGGCGAGCGTCGTCGGCGAGGACGGCCGACATCAGCGCGCGGCCGATTCCGCGACGACGTGCGGAGGGCAGCACGAACAGGTTCGCGACGTAGGAGCCGAGGGCGCCCACGTGGACGCTGCTGACCCAACCGACGACGTCCCGGCCGTCCATCGCCGCGTACAGCCGGGTGGTCGCGTCGTCGACGTCGAGGTCGCCGGGCAGGAGCTGCCGGCGGCCGCTGTTCGCGATCCGTGTCCGCTCCGCCACGTCTGGGTCGCGCACCCGGACGACCGGTCCGTCGAAGCGTGGTGCGAGTGCTGGATCGGCGACGAAGAACGGTTCGATGACGCGACGTCGGTAGCCGGCCTCGCGGAAGGCGGTCGGCGACGGTGGCTTCACCCGTGGCGCGTCGGGATCCTCCGGGTCGAGGTAGCAGAGCATCCAGCGCCGCAGTGCCGGCGATGCGGCATTCACCCGGGCGCCGATCTGCTCGACCGTCGGTTCGATCGCGGTCAGCTCGGACGTCCGCGCCTTCTCCCGATCAGGCACGTCCCGCAGCATCCAGACGCCCGAGTCGACGCTCACGCCGTAGGGGTAGGTCATCGAGCGGACGTGGCCGAAGCCCCGAACGAAAACCTCGGCCGCGTCGACGAGCGAGATCGGCGGGGTGGCCGGAACGGTCACGGCGTCACCGCTGCTTCGACGTACTGCCTGATCGCCGCGGTCAGCGCGCCCTCGAACCATGCCTGCCACTGCGACGTCGTCCACCCTCGCTGCTCGACGAGCTTGAGCCACACGTCGCGGGACGCCATCGTCCACACCAGATCGACGAATTCGCGCGTCGGCTTGGTCCCAAGCACCAGCCCGACCGCGAACGCCACCTCCTGCCAGCGGCCCTGTTCCCTTTCGACCAAGCGTGCAGCGGCGGCCGGATCGGTGACGGCGGCCTGGTCGAGCACTCGTTGGATGCCGGCCGAGCGTTCGTGCGCGCCTGCCAGCCAGCGTGCCCCGGCGGTCAACCGCTCGGCGGTCGTCCCGGTCCCCATCGCTTGATACTCGGGTTGGTCGCGGACCGGCATGTCTGCCCCGCTGCCGCGTAGACGTTGGTCGATGCAGACGTCGAGCAGGGCCTGCTTGCTCTCGAACATCAGGTAGACGGTCTGACGTGCGACGCCGGCGCGTTGGGCAACCCCGGCCATGGTCGTCGCGACCCAGCCCTGGGCGACGAAGAGCTCGTGCGCCGCGGCGACGACATCCGCGCGCGTGCGGAGTGCTTGGGCCGATCGGGCGGGCGACGAATAGGACCTGGCCACGATCGCGATTTTTCCGCTGTACTCGAACCCTTGTCAATTGACTCTGTGTCATGTCAATATCGGGTGAAGCCAGCCGCCCGCTGCCATGAACCCCGAAAGGCCCGACGTGAGTACGAACCTGACCAGCGGACCGACGACGATCCAGACCCGGGTCGGACGGCTCCACGTCCGGATCAGCGGCTCCGGGGCACCGGCATTGCTGTGGCACAGCATGTTCGTCGACTCGAGCAGCTGGGCACGGGTCATCCCCTCGCTCGAGACCCGACGAACGCTGATCGTCATCGACGGGCCGTCGTCCGGTGCGAGTGAGCCCCTTCGTCGGCTCAGCAGCATCGCGGCGTGCGCCGAGGCGGCGATCGAGGTTCTCGATGCGCTCGGCGTCGATGAGGTCGACTGGCTGGGCAACGCCTGGGGTGGGCACGTCGGCATCAGGGCCGCGGCCATGCACCCCGAGCGGGTCCGCAGTCTGGTCGCGATCGGTGCGCCGACACGTAAGCTCACCGGCGCGGTCCGGACGAAGGTGCGGTTGCTCAGGCCGGTCTACCGCCTCGTCGGCGCGGTGCCACCGCTCACTGGGGCGGTGCTGGAGGCGCTGCTCTCGGAGCGAACCCGCCGGGACGACCGGGCCGCGGTCGAGATCGTCACGTCGGCCTTCCGCGCGGCCGACCGTCACGGGATGAGCTTGGCGATGCGGTCGTTCATTCTCGACCGGCCCGATCTGCACGACGAGTCACGTGCCGTCGAGGCACCGACGCTGTTCGTGGCCACCGACGACCGGGGCGAGTGGACGCCGACCGAAGCCGAAGCCGAGGTCGCGCAGATGCGCAACGCCACCCTCGTGACACTGCACGGAGTCCGTGCGCTGCCCGCGTTGGAGTCCCCGGATGAGGTCGTTGCCGCCGTCTCCGAGTTCTGGGCGAAGGTCACGTGACGCCCTGGTTCGGAGCTCGTCGGCAGCTCGGCCAAGATGGGGTGGACTAGAGGAGTCGTCGTGACCGAGGTCCAGACCAGTACATCCGATGCCATTCGCGTGGCCGTCGTCGGTGCGGGCGGTTGGGGCGAGCAGCACGCGCGCATCTTCTCCCGCCGTCCCGACACCCATCTGTGTGCCGTGGTCGGCCGCACCCAAGCGAGGACCGAGGCTCGCGCCGCCGCCTACGGTGCGCCCGCCTACACCGACATCGACCGGATGCTCGCCGAGCAGCGCCCCGACCTGGTCACCGTGAGCCTTCCCAACGAGGCGCACTTCGAGCCGACGCTGCAGCTGATCCGGGCCGGTGTGCCGCTGCTCGTGGAGAAGCCGCTGGTGTTCTCGACCGCCGAAGCCGACGTCCTGCTCGCGGAAGCAGCCGCGAGGGATCTGTTCTTCGCCATCAATTTCCACCAGCGCTATGCCGAACCCGTCCAGCGTGCCCACCGGGCGATCCGAGCCGGTGAGCTGGGCGACCTCGTCTTCTCGACGTGGCGGTTCGGCGGGGAGGGGTCCTACGGCGAATCCCGGCACGGGAACCTGATCGAGACCCAGTGCCACGGCCTCGACGTGCTCGAGTACCTGTGTGGGCCGATCACGTCCGTGATGGCGCAGATGACGGACAAGACCACGGCCGGCCGCGTGCCGGGCGCCCCGTACTCGACGCTCGCCGTCGCACTGGAATTCGCCGACGGCGCGGTCGGCACATTGCTCGGAACCTACGACAGCTCCTACGCCTACCCCGGCACCCAGCTCATCGAGATCAACGGCACCACCGGTCGGGCCGTCATCGAGGACACCGTCCGGTCGCTGGCACTCTCGACCGCCGGTGACGAGACGACGCGGGTCTGGCGGGCGGGCTACTTCAACGACGAGGCCAGGACGTTCGCGTACACGTTCGATCGGCACGTCGACGCGCTCCTCGTCGCCTTCCGCGCCGGGAGGAGCCGCCGGTGCACGCCCGTGCCGGTCGACGCGCCCTGGAACTGGCCGAGGCCGTCATCACCTCGTTCGAGCAGGGTGTGCGAGTGCCCACCGAGGCCGAAACGATGAGCGTCTAGACGACGGTCTCGTCGGATGCTTCCTGGGCGGCGGCTTCGTCAACCGTCAGTGCTGCTGTCGGGTCGACCTCGAGCCGCTCATCCGGTATTGCAGCACCGCTCTGCACCGAGATGCCGAACGTCCCGGCTGCGAGGCGTTCGTCGGCCCGGTCGAGTGCGGCCAGCCGGTCTCGGAGCGAGTCCTTGATCGCGTCGCCGACGCCCCCGAGGTTGAGGTCCTGCGCCATGTCGCCGCTGTCCTGAGGTTCGTCGACGTCGGTGCGATCCTCGGCGTCGGCTGGCTCACTTGCCTCGAGCAGCTCCTCCACGCGCTGGCGTTCGGCCTTCAGGAGTTCCTTCGCACGCTGGTCGTCCATGGTCGATCTCCTCGTCGTCGCAGTGTCAGAGACCTGAAACACTCCCGGAAACACTCTCATGTCCCACTCGGAACGGATTCACTCGCCTGGGGCACCATGGCCGCATGGAAAACACGAGCCTCGGCGGCCTCAGCGTGCACGCCTCCGGTGTGTGGCCCGTCGAACTCTCGGTCGGAAAGCGCATCAACGCGAGTCACCGGGTGCCGGTGCAGGCGTCCGTTGACCCATCCACCGGTGAAGTCCGCTTCTACGTCGATGCGAAGGCGATCGAGATTCTGCGTCGCGACCACGACGGTCACTGACCCCTTGTGCCGGTCCGCACGTGTCCGGCTCGGAACATCGGCGCGGTCACCGAAGTTGGATCCGGTATGACTACGACCGCCGCGACTGCGAGCACCTTCGACATCCCCGACCTCGGCACCGTTCACCGCCTCGGCTTCGGTGCGATGCGTATCACCGGCCCCGGTATCTGGGGCGAACCGGCCGACCGCGAGGTGGCGCGCAGCGTCGTCCGCCGCGCACTCGAGCTCGGTGTGGACTTCATCGACACCGCCGATTCCTACGGCCCCACCATCAGCGAGGAGATCATCGCGGAGGCGGCCTACCCGTACCCGGCGGGTCTCAAGATCGCCACGAAGGCCGGGCTGACCCGTACCGGCCCGGATGTGTGGGTGGCCGTCGGTCGCCCGGAGTACCTTCGCCAGCAGGCCGAGCTGTCGTTGCGCCGGCTGAAGGTGGACGTCCTCGACCTGTTCCAGCTGCACCGCATCGACCCGAAGGTCGACCGGGAGGAGCAGTTCGGCGTCCTCAAGGAACTGCAGGACGAGGGCAAGGTTCGCGCGCTCGGACTCTCGGAGGTATCCGTCGAGGAACTCGAAGCCGCGGGCAAGGTGTTCAACGTGGCGACGGTGCAGAACCGCTACAACCTGATCGACCGCAGCTGCGAAGACGTCGTCGACTACGCCACCGCACACGGCATCGGCTTCATCCCGTGGGCGCCGGTGTCCGCCGGTTCGCTGGCGCGCCCGGGTGGAGCCGTCGACGACGCCGCCAAGCGTCTGGGCGCCAGCCATTCGCAGATTGCGCTGGCGTGGCTGCTCAAGCACTCGCCGGTGATCCTGCCGATCCCCGGCACGGGCTCGGTGTCCCACCTCGAGGACAACCAGGGTGCCGCCGGTCTGGTACTCGACGCCGAGACGATCGCGGAGCTCGACGCGGCCGCCTGAGCCCCGATGCGTTTCACTCACTGCGGCGGTCTACCTGCTGCGGGACCGTCGTCACCCGCGACGACAGGTCGTAGTGGAGGACCGCCGTGGCGGGGACGCTTCGCTCACGCGAGCCCGTCGTCGAGGCCTGGCCGACGCCGACCTCGACGCGGACTTCGGGCTCCGTGCCGATCCGTTTCGTCGGGAGCTGGTGCAGGAGACGTACCGGCGGGCGTGGCTGGCGTACGGGGCGTTCGAGGGCCGGTCCTCACTTCGCACCTGGCTATACCGGATAGCGACGAACGTGTGTCTGACCGCACTGGCCGGCCGGCAGCGTACCAAGGAGACTGACCTTGTGTACCAGTCCAACGGCTACGTCCTGGACGAGCGGCCGGGTCGACTCGGCCGGCTCGAGCCGACACCGGACCCCGAGCGGCACGACCGCGCCGCGCTGCATCGGCGGCTCGAGGACAACGGCTACCTGTTCATCCGCGGCGCGCTCGATCCCGACGACGTCCGCGACTTCCGCCGGTACTACTTCAACGCGCTAGCGGGTACCGGGCTGACGGGCGACGCGCGTGACTCCTCCGGGGCCCTGGGCGTGTCGACCGGCGCAGGCGGGGTCGACCGCGAGGAGCTACGCCGGCGGCTCTTCCGCGAGATCGTCCCGGGGCGGGTTTACGAAGAATTCTGTACCCAGCCCGCGATCCGGGACTGGTACGCCTGGTTCCTCGGTGAGGAACCGTTCCTGCACAAGCGCAGGATCATCCGGCACATCGTTCCCGGCGAGAACGGCATCGGCAGCGCCACCCAGGCGCACTACGACCTCCTCTACCTGCGAGGGGGGAGCGACCGGGTGCTCAGTTCGTGGGTGCCGTTGGGCGACTGCCCGGTCGAACTCGGGGGTCTGGCCTACCTCGAGGGCAGTCACCACCGCGTGCGCGCGGACGAGGCGGCAGCAGATCCGGCGTCGAGACGGCCGGCCGCGTCGATCACCGCCGACCTCCCTGCGCTCGCCGACGAGTACGACGCGCGATGGCTACTGGCCGACTACGAGGCGGGCGACATGGTCGTCCACACCGCGCACACGGTCCACGCCGCACTCGACAACGTCGGCACCGACGGCACGGTGCGACTCTCCACCGACATCAGGTACCAGCGCGCCGACGACCCGATCGACGGACGCTGGCAGAACTTCTGGGACGACCGCGACGGACTCTGACCCCGCGTCCGCCGACGTCAACCCTGTGGCGTGTTCAGGGCTACGGCAGGATCTCGAGCACCCGGACCCATGCTGTCGGACCACGCTCGATGCCCGCGTGGGTGTCGATGTGGAAGTCGGCCAGTACCCGGATGCCGTTGGTCGGCGCGTAGGACCGCTCGGCGTCGCCGGCCAAGGCCCACGCGCCGCCGGCAGCCTGGCGTCGCAGCCACGCCGTCGAGCGGACCGCAAGGGTGCGTTCGTAGAACAGGTCACCGGCCAGCACGATCCGGCCATCGGCCGCGGCATCGGCCGGCTCGTCGAGGACATCCGCCGTGCGCACATCGACGGCGACACCGTTGAGCGCGGCGTTCGACCGGGCCGCGGTCGTGGCCGTCGGGTCGATGTCGATGCACAGCACCGATCGCGCACCGGCCAGTGCGGCCGCGATCCCGACGAGCCCGGACGCGCAACCGAGGTCGATCACGTCCCGGCCGGCTACGAGGTCGGGATGATCGAGCAGCCAGCGGGCGATCACCTGACCACCGGGCCAGGCGAACGCCCAGAACGGGAGCTCATCGCCGTCCTGCCAGACCGAGAACACCTCGTCGGCGAGCAGCAGCGTGATCTCGGGAACGCCGGGGACCATGGTCGGACGCGCATGTCCACCGAGCTCGAGCCCCGTGCTCAGTCGGCGTCCATCGTCAGCGTGTTGACACGGCCGCCGATGAGCCATTCGGCGACGATCGGATCCCCGTGTGCGTTGACCGCCAAGCCGTGCGGGGAGTTGAAGAAGCCGGTGGTGAGATCCGGGCGGACCGTGCGGCCGTCGTCGGCGATCGCGTTCGGCCACCCTGCTCGGCCGGCGGCCACGTCGTCCGCCCCGACGTAGTAGAGCAGTTCGTCGTCGGCGTCGAGGACAGCCAGGCGGGCTTCGAGTTCCGCCACGAACAGCTGGCTGCCGGACGTCGCGATCGAGGCGGGTCGTCGAAGCAGTCCCGCACCGACCGTACGACGGAAGACACCGTCGAGGCCGTAGACCTGCAACCGTCCGTTCTCGCGGTCGACGACGTAGAGCTCGGGCTCATCGCGCCGCCGGTCGATCAGCAGCGCGTGCGGGCAGTCGAACTCGCCGACCAACGTCTGCAGGTAGGTGCCGTCCGGGTCGAACACGTGCACCAGGCTCTGACCGTAGCCGTCGGCGACCCAGATCCGCCCGTCCCCACCGAGGCAAACCGGATCGACCACGACGGCGGTCGGGGAGTACCGGTGGTCGGCGTAGTTCGGATGCGGTGGCACCGTTAATTCGCGGATCAGCTGTCCGGACAGGTCGAACTCGACGACGCGTCCGTGCTCGCCACGGGTCACACCCTCATAGATTCCCGGTGCGACCGGTTGCATCTTCGACCCCGGGTCGGCGATCCAGATGTGCTCCCCGTCGTCGTCGAGCACCGTGGTGATGTCGTGGCCCTCGCCGAGTCCGGTGGTCCAGGAGTCGACGAGCACACCGTCGGCGTCGTAGATCATCACCTCGTCGCCGCTCGCGCCGAAGGTGACGACGAGGCCGGACTGCGTGACCGCGACGCCGTGATGCGCCCAGCCGGCGGTATCGCCATGTTCGTGCGGGAGTTCGGTCCAGTCGTAGTGCACCTGCTGATGGGGTTCGTGGCTCATACCGTCAGACTCCAGCGGCCGTGCGGGCAGCGATGGTCCCGTGCGGATCGAGCACGTACTTGCGTGCCGCGCCCTGGTCGAACGCGGCGTAGCCCTCGGGCGCCTCGTCGAGCGGGATCGGCGTCGCGTTCACGTTCGCCGCGATCTGTACCCGGTCGTGCAGGATCGCCATCATCAGTGAGCGGTTGTACTTCATCACCGGACACTGGCCGGTGTAGAAAGCGTGCGACTTCGCCCAGCCGAGACCGAGCCGAACTGACAGCGAACCGACTTTCGCGGCGTCGTCGTGCGCGCCCGGGTCACCGGTCACGTAGAGGCCGGGAATGCCGAGCGCGCCGCCGGCGCGGGTCAGTCCCATCAGCGAGTTGAGGACGGCGGCCGGTTGCTCCTCGCCGGCGTCGGCGCCGTGTCCGCGTGCCTCGAATCCCACCGCGTCGACCGAACAGTCGACCTCGGGCACACCGAGGATGTGTTCGATCTGATCCTCCGGGCTCCCCTTGGTGACGTCGACCGTCTCGCAGCCGAACCCTCGTGCCTGGGCAAGGCGTTCGCCGTTGAGGTCACCGACGATGACAGCGGCCGCACCCAGCAGGAAGGCCGAGGTCGCGGCTGCCAGTCCGACCGGACCGGCACCGGCGATGTACACGGTCGAACCGGTCGTCACGCCGGCGGTGACACAGCCGTGGTAGCCAGTGGGGAAGATGTCGGACAGCATTGTCAGGTCGAGGATCTTCTCCAGCGCCTGGTCCTTGTCTGGGAAACGGAGCAGGTTCCAGTCGGCGTAGGGAACCAGCACGTACTCCGCCTGACCGCCGACCCAGCCACCCATGTCGACGTAGCCGTAGGCAGAACCGGGGCGGTCGGGGTTCACGTTCATGCAGATGCCGGTCTTGCCTTCCTTGCAGTTCCGGCAACGTCCACAAGAGATGTTGAACGGCACCGAGCACAGGTCGCCGACCTTGATGAACTCGACGTCCGGCCCGGCCTCGATCACCTCGCCGGTGATCTCGTGACCCAGCACGAGACCCTCGGGTGCGGTCGTCCGGCCCCGGACCATGTGCTGGTCGCTGCCGCAGATGTTGGTGGCAACCGTCTTCAGGATCACGCCGTGCGGCGTCTTCCGCCCGACGTTCGCGGGGTTCACGCCGGGGCCGTCGCGCAGCTCCAGGCCCGGATACGGCGTGTCCTGTACCTCGACCTTGCCTTGGCCGACGTAGGCGACTGCCCGGTTTCCGCTCATCGCTGGACTCCCTCGGTTGATGACGTCCGGTCAGCCTAGGAGGACTTCGAACGGCCCAACCGATTGCCGGCTGGCAACTTGAGGCCATTGCCGGGCCGCCTTCGGCCGCCGGCCTGCTGTCCGAACACGGTGCACGTATGGCCCCGCTGGGTACGACTTCGCCGTGCGGGTGCCCTTGACGCTGCCGACGACGGGGACGAAGGTTCGCTGAAGGAAGCCCTCAATCTCTTGGAGGTCGGACGTGGACGCGCATCAGCTCCAGGCGAAGAAACCGGCGACTGCCCTGGCCGGACCGTACGGACACCCCGTCCACCCGATGCTCGTCACGGTGCCGATCGGCGCATGGGTCGCCAGTCTTGTCTTCGACTTCGGCAGTCGAGTCGCGCACGATCCCGGATCGCTGACCCGCGGCTCGGAATGGCTCATCCTCATCGGGGTCATCGGCGCTGTTGTCGCGGCCTGCGCGGGGTTCCTCGACCGCCGGGGAATCGCGAGCGGCACTCCCGCGGCCAAGACCGTGGTGATCCATCTGAGCCTGAACATCGGCATCACGGTGCTCTACTTCGTCAATTTCCTCTGGCGGCACGCCAGCTACCCCGAGCACGTGAAGGTGTCGGTCGCCCAGATCGTGCTCTCGTTGGTGAGCCTCGCTGCGCTCGGGGCCTCGGGATACCTTGGCGGCAAGCTGGCTTACCACTACGGCGTCCGCGTCGCCGACGAAACGACTCAAGCCGAGGGCTTCGTCCAGACCGGAGCGTCCGGGACGAAGCCGTAGTCGTGGCCTACTGCAGGGCGATCAGGCCGACGACTCCGACAACGTAGAGGACGAGGACGGCCAGCGAGTCGATGCCCATCCGCAGGATCTGTC